>Ga0207668_10002055_pt1 | contig 11727 bp, 8 predicted proteins | sample KBSS43metaG_FD_184323 | JGI IMG/M metagenome (GOLD analysis project Ga0207668, IMG submission 184323) | Switchgrass rhizosphere microbial communities from Kellogg Biological Station, Michigan, USA - KBS S4-3 metaG (SPAdes) (version 2) | ecosystem: Host-associated > Plants > Roots > Rhizosphere >... | reverse complement strand
GCGGACGGCCGCGAAGTCGTCGCCGCCGACGCCAGTGATCCGGACGCCGCTCCGGCGATCGGCAACGTCGTGGACGCCCACCGCCATCGCTCCCGCGTGGCCCGGCCCAGTGTGCGCCGCCGCTGGCTCGAAGCCGGTCCGGGCCCGGACACCCGCCGTGGCGACCCGGCGGACGAGTACGTCGAAGTCGGCTGGGAAACCGCACTCGACCTGCTCGCCCGCGAGCTGGAGCGGGTCCGGTCCGGGTTCGGCAACCAGGCGATCTTCGGCGGTTCCTACGGCTGGGGCAGTGCCGGCCGGCTGCACCACGCGCAGAGCCAGCTGCACCGGTTCCTCAACACCATCGGCGGGTACACGCGTTCGGTCAACAACTACAGCCTCGGCGCCAGCCAGGTCCTCCTCCCCCACCTCGTCGGCCCGCGGGCAACCCTGGACCTGCGCTACAAGCCCACATCCTGGGACGACATCGCGCGGCACACCGACCTGCTCGTCAGCTTCGGCGGCCTGCGCCGGTCCAACATGTGGGCGGTGCCCGGCGGGCACGCGCGCCAGGTCGGATCCGGCCTCGCCCGCGAGGCGGGCCGCACGACCGGAATCGTGACGCTCTCGGCCCAGCGCGACGACGCCTTCGCCGACCTCGGCGCCGAGTGGATCGGGGTCATGCCGGCGACCGACACCGCCGTGCTGCTGGCGCTGATCCACGTCCTCGTCGTCGACGGCCTGGCCGACGAGGAGTTCCTGGCGACCCACACCGTCGGGGCCGACGAGGTCCGCCGGTACGTGCTCGGTTCGGTGGACGGGGTGCCGAAGACTCCCGAGTGGGCCGCGCGGATCAGCCGGACCCCGGCGCCGGTGATCCGGAAGCTCGCGCACCGGATGGCGGCCGGCCGCACGCTGGTCAACGTCGTCTTCGCCCTGCAACGCGGCGAGCGGGGTGAGCAGGCCGTCTTCGCGGGGCTGACGCTGGCGGCGTTCCTCGGGCAGATCGGCCTGCCCGGCGGTGGTTTCGCCCACGGCTTCGGCTCGATGGGCGACTACGGCGTGGGCGTCGCCGGCGCGCGGCTCCCGACGTTCCCCCAGGGCCGCAACCCGGTGCCGGACTTCATCCCGTGCGCCCGCATCAGCGACCTGCTCCTGCGTCCCGGCGAGGAGATCCCCTACGACGGCGGGCGAGTGCGGCTGCCCGTGACGAAGCTCGCGTACTGGGCGGGCGGCAATCCGTTCCACCACCACCAGGACCTGCGACGGCTCCGGCGGGCCCTGTCCCGGTTGGACACTTTCGTGGTGCACGAGACCCACTGGACGCCGACCGCGCGGCACGCCGACGTGGTCCTGCCCGTGGCGAGCACCCTCGAACGCGACGATGTCGCCGCGGGCGCGGGCGACAGCCGTCTGCGGGCGTCGCCGCGGGCCGTACCGCCATTCGGCGAGGCCCGCGAAGAGCTGTGGATCCATACGCAGCTGGCCGCCCGGCTGGGTGCGGACTTCGCCGAAGGCCTGGACTCGCGGCAGTGGCTGGCGCGGATATACGAGGAGTGGCGGGCTGCCCCGGGTGCGCCGGCCGCGCCGCCATTCGAGGAGTTCTGGCGTGACGGCGGCGTGGCCTTGCCCCAAGAGCCTTACCGTGACCCGGTTTTCGCCGATTTCCGGGCATCGCCGTCGGCTCATCCGCTGGACACGCCGAGCGGCCGGATCGAGCTGTTCTCGTCGGCGATCGCCGGGTTCGGCCTGCCGGATGTCGCCGGGCACGCGGAATGGCGGGAACCCACCCAGTGGTGGGGCTCGCCCCAGGCCGCGGAGTTCGACCTCCACCTGCTGTGCAACCAGCCGTCGCACCGGCTCCACAGCCAGCTGGACATGGGTGCCGCGAGCCAGTCGGCCAAGGTTGCCGGACGCGAGCCGCTGCGCCTGCACCCGGCCGACGCGGCCGCCCGCGGTCTGTCCACAGGGGACGTCGCAGTGGTCCGGAGCACCCAGGGCAGCCTCCTGGCCGGCGTCGTCGTCACCGACGCCCTGCTGCCCGGCGTCGCGCAGATGCACACGGGAGCGTGGTTCGACCCGAGCGCGCCGGAGGTCGCCGACTGCGTCAACGGCAACGTCAACGTCCTCACCCGCGACGTGGGGACCTCGACGCTGACCCAGGCCACCAGCGGCGCTCACGTGCTGGTGGCCGTGACCAGGTACGACGGGCCGGTGCCGCCGGTGCGGGCCTACGAACCGCCGCCGCTGGTGAGCTGAAGTCAGACCCCGAGCACCCGGCGGCCCGCCGCGAGCAGCGCCGCGTCCTCCTGCGGCGGGTGAACCCGCACGCACAGCACGTCACGCAGGTGCCGTTCGAGGGAGTTCCGCCGCGACAGCCCCGGGTTGCCCAGCGCCGCGACCGCCGTCTGCACCGCCGCCACGGCCGCGCGGGCGATCGCCACCTTGAGCACCGGCAGCTGCGGGAGCACGGACTCGTCGCGAAGCAGCGCACCCTGCAGAAGGGTCTCCGCCTGAGCGATCTGGAGGTCGATCTCCCCGGCGACCGACTGGATCCGCTCGGTGGTGGCGATCGGCCTGCCGAGCCCCGCGGGCACGCGGGAGCGCGCGAACTCGGCGAACGCCCGCCGGGCCGCCCTGGCCACTCCGATGTAGAGCGCCGGGTGGCCGAAGCTGCCCGGTCCGGCCGTGGCCGCCGGGTCGCGGTAGACGCCGTCCGGGCCGCGGGGGATCTCGACGAACGCCTCCTCCGGCAGCTCCACGCCTTCGTAGATCACGTCGTGGGTGTTCGACGCGCGCAACCCGAGGTGGTCCCACGTTTCGACCCAGGTGATGCCCGGCCGATCCGCGGGGACGATCACGTGCCCGACGCGCGGGACGTCGGCTCCCTGTTCGTCGGCGACCGCCCACACGACGTGGTAGGCGAGTGCGGTGCCGCCCGTCGCGTACGCCTTGTGGCCGTTGAGGACCCAGCCGGAAGAGGTCCGCCGGGCAGTCGTCTTCGGCAGGCCGCCGCGGGCCGGGGCGCCGAGTTCCGGCTCGGCCCGGATCGCGTTGACCGGCGCGGGTCCGGCCGCCGAACGCCGCAGCACGTCGTCGTAGTACCCGGCGGGCCAGTGTTCGCCCGCCGCCTGGGCCGCGTGCGCCATCAGGGTGTTCGCCACGATCAGCGCGACCGACGGGTCGCCTTCGCCGAGCGCGGTCAGGATGCGTGCCGTCTCGAGAGGCCCGGCGCCGAAGCCGCCGTACCGGCGTCCGACGGTGGCGGTGAACAGGCCGGCGCGGTGGACGGCTTCCAGGCCCCGCACCGGCACGGCGCCGCTCTGGTCGTACTCCGCCGCCGTCTCGGCGAGTTCGGCGGTGACCGCGTCGAGGTCGGCCAGATCCGGGACAGGGAGTTCGTACGCGGTGCTCGTCACGCCTGACCCGCCGTCGCGTAGCGCCGGTAGTCCTCGGCGTAGTTGCCGAGGTACTCGGCCTGGAGCGTCCCGCGCCGGCCGGTCGCCTCGCGGTGGGCGAGTTCCTGCCGTACCAGCGGAAGCACGTGGCGGCCGTAGTCGACGGCGTCGTTGAGGGTGTCGTAGCCGCGGATGCTGACCAGGTCCGCGCCGCGGTCGACGTAGTCGAGGATCGCGGCCGCCACCGTCTCCGGAGAGCCCACCAGCGCCGTCGACGCCCCACCCGCGTTGGTGACGGCGGCGGTCCGCGTCCACAGTGCCCGGTCGTACAGCTCGCTGCGCGCCGCGAAGGAAAGTGCTCGCTGCGAACCGACGTTCTGGGGCGCGCCCTGCTGGAAACGCTGCTTGCCGAAGGCCGACTTGCCGAACGTGTCCGCGATCTTGGCGACGTACTCGTGGGCCTTCCGCCACGCGAGTTCGTCGGTCTCGGCGACGATCGGCCGGAAGGTCACCCAGATCCGGGGCAGCGTGGTGCGGCCCGCGGCGCGGGCGATCGCGTGGACGCGCTCGATCTCGCTGCGCAGGTCGTCGAGGGGCTCGCCCCAGAAGCTGAAGATGTCGGCCTTTTCGCCGCCCACCTGGAACGCCTCGTCCGACTGGCCGCCGATCGAAATCGGGATGGGCGCGTCGTAGGGCGCGAAGCCGGGACCGAAGTCGTCGAACTTGTAGAACTCGCCCTCGTGGCTGAACGGCGCCGGCTCGGTCCAGGCCCGTCGCAGCAGATCGATGTACTCCGACGTGCGGGCGTAGCGGCGGTCCTTCGGGAGATAGTCACCTTGGCGGGCCTGCTCGGCATCGCTGCCGCCGGAGATGAGGTGGACGACGGCCCGGCCTTCCGTGAGCTGGTCCAGCGTGGCGAGCTTCTGCGCGCCGACCAGCGGGAAAGTCGTGTTGGGGCGCAGCGCGACGATCGGCTTGATCCGTTCGGTGAGCTGGCCGACGGCCGAGGCCACGACGAACGAGTCGGCGGTGCCGGCGCCGTACGGAAGCAGGGTGTAGTCGTACCCGCCCTCCTCGAGGGCACGGACGTAGGTGCGGAAGTACTTCAGGTCGATGCCCCGGGTCGGGATCGGGTTCAGCTCCGTCGACGGGTTGAGGTGCGACAGGCTGATGAACTCGACCTTCGGTGCGGCGGTCTCGGGGATCTTCTCGTCGAAGCCGGGTGCGCTGGTCACCGTTCGAACGTAGGGCCGCACCGGAACCTCCGTCCAAGACGAGTGCGCGATGGGAACCGATAGGTCCGGGTTATCAACGGATCAGGCGCCGCGGGCGGCGGCGTTGGCCGCGGTCGGGACGAGCTGCAGGTGCGGCCGCTGCGAGAAGAATTCCACCCCGGCCTCGAGCGCCGTCCGCTCCACCTCGGCCGCCAGCCCGCGACGGGCGACCATCCGCAGCTGCGTCGTGCCCGCTTCGGGCAGGTCGCCACGGACACTCAGCCCCGACGGGCGGCCGCCCGCGCTCGGCAGCAGCGCGACGCCGAGCCCGGCACGGACCCCGGCGAGTACGCCTTCGAGCGTCGTCGACTGGGCGGTGACCTCCACGTGCCGGCCCTCACCGGCAAGAGCCGCCATCGCCCGCTGCCGGAGGCCGCAGGGCTCCTCGAACGCGATGAGCGGCCAGGTCTCCCCGGGCGCCGTCCAGCCACGCGCGGCGTACCAGACCAGGGGCAGCCGCCCGACGAGGTGCCCGGCGCCCTGGCCACCGGGGTCGAGGACGAAGGCGAAGTCGACCGTGCCCTTGCCCACCGCCTCGGCGAGCTGCGTGGACCGGCCGATCTCGAAGCGGGTCGAGTAGTCCGGGAACGCGGCCTGCAGCGCCCGGATCATCTCCGGCAGGATCTGCTCGGCGCTGTGCTCGGTGGAGCCGACGACGATCGTCCGGTCGCACTCGGCCTCAAGGCGACTCAGTGAGGCGTCGTGGACCTCGATGATCCGGCGGGCCTCGGCCAGTACCCGCTCCCCCTCGTGGGTGAACCGCATGTTCCGGCCGTCGCGTTCGAAGAGCTTGCGTTTGAGCCCGCGTTCGAGGAGCCGGACGTGCTGGCTCAGGGCCGGCTGGCTGATGTGGCGCACCGCGGCCGCCTTGCTGAACCCGCCGCACTCGGCGATCGCGACCAGCGTGCGCAGATGTTCGAGGTCGAGCGAGTTGGTCATGGCCCGATTAGAGCCGATGAAGCACGATCCGAGAGCCCGCTACCGGTATGTGGGACACCGCTGGTGTTCTCGGCCACCCATCACACTCGCTCATGGGAAGTGATCGCGAAAGGCTCTTGGACGTGTTCGCCCCTCGCGGGCGAGGGTGAACGGGTGACCAACTCCACCACCGCCTGGGACGAGCCGGACGGCCTCGCCGCGCGCGGCACAGTCGTCGTGCTCACCGGCCGGGGCGAGACGCCCGCGTCCTACCAGCGCTTCGGGCGAAGGCTCGCCGCCGACGCCTACCGGGTGCGCGTAGTGACGGCCGACCGCGAGACCGTCGCGGCGCTGCTCGCCGATGACACCCTGCCCGCACCGAAGGTCCTCGCCGGCTCCGACACGGGAGCGACCTTCGCCGCCCGGCTGGCCGGCGAACTGCCCGCGGTCGACGGCGTGGTGCTGGCCGGGCTGGCGCTGCCCGGAAGCGCCACGGTCGACGGCTGGGACGACGAGCTCGAGGCCCGCACCGCGTGTCCGACCCACCGGCGGGTGATCAGCGAGGACGACGGCTTCGTCCGCGGCGCCCTCGCCCGTCCGGTGCCGTCCGGCTGGGAGGTGAGCGATCCCGCGAAGCCCGCTCTCGTGCTCCACGGCAGCGCCGACCCCGTCACGTCCCCGGAGGCGGCGTTCGTCCCCTTCCGCGACGCGAAGACCGCGCGCCTGAGGCTCGTCGCCGGCGCGCACCACGACGTCCTCAACGACGTCTCGCACCGATCGGTGGCCGCCACTGTCGTCCTGTTCCTCGAAAGCCTGAAGCTCGGCGGCGACCTGCCCGCCATCGTGGAGACCGTGCAGGGATGACCGGTTTCGTCGACGTCCTGCGCGGCGCCGTCGCCGACGTCTCCACCTTCCCGGCCGACCTGGCCACCGCGGCGGTCGACCGCTCCGGCGCGCGCCCGGACGGACTCCCCCTGGCCGTCGTGCGGGCCGTCGACGTCGCCGACGTCCAGGCCACCCTCCGGCTGGCCGGCGAGCACGGTGTTCCGGTCGTCCCGCGCGGCGCCGGCACCGGGCTCGCGGGCGGCGCGCTCGCCGGCCGCGGGGACGTCGTACTCGACCTCAGCGGGCTGGACCGGATCGTCGAGATCGACGCGGACGACGAGCTGGCGGTCGTCGAGGCCGGGGTGATCACCGCGGAGCTGGACCGGGCGGCGCGGAAGTCCGGCCTGCGCTACGCCCCGGACCCCGCCAGCGCGGAGCTTTCGACGATCGGCGGCAACATCGCGACGAACGCGGGCGGCATGCGCTGTGTCAAGTACGGCGTGACCCGGGAAGCCGTGCTGGGCCTGGACGTCGTGCTCGCCGACGGCCGGCTGCTCCACACGGGACGGCGGACGGTCAAGGGCGTCTCCGGGCTGGACCTCACGGCTCTCTTCGTCGGCTCGGAGGGCACACTGGGCGTCGTCGTCGGCGCGACCGTGCGCCTGCGTCCGCAACCCGAGCGGACGCTGACGGCGGCGGCCGCGTACGACAGCGTCGAGGCCGCGGCGCGGGCGTGCAGCGAGCTCATCCGGGAGCGGCGCGAACCGAGCCTGCTCGAACTGCTCGACGGCGCCACCCTCGCCGTCATCGACCGCGCGCACGGCAGCGGCTTCGCCGCGCGCGGGCGAGCCCTGGTGATCGCCCAAGCCGACGGACCCGCCGCGGACAGCGAGATCGCGGCGATCGCCGACGTCCTGGGCCGGGAAGCGACCTGGTCGGAACGCGGTGTGGACGCGGAATCGTCCGAGCGCCTGCTGTTCGCCCGCCGGATGGCGCTGCCGTCGATCGAGCGGTTCGGGCGGGCGCTCATCGAGGACATCTGCGTGCCGCGGTCCCGGCTCGCCGACGCCTTTCGCGGCGTCGAACGCATCGCCCGCGACCACGACGTCGCCATCTACGCCTTCGCCCACGCCGGCGACGGCAACCTTCACCCGATCGTCGCCTACGAGGGGCCGGAGCTGCCCGATGCCGTGCGCCGGGCCGGGGACGATCTCTTCGCGCTCGCGCTCGAGCTCGGCGGGACCGTGACCGGAGAGCACGGCATCGGCCTGCTCAAGCGGGGCTGGCTCGCCCGCGAAGCCGGCCCGGACGTCACCGCGGTCTACGGCTCTGTCAAGGCGGCTCTCGATCCACACGGAATTCTCAACCCCGGCAAGGGATTCTGACATGACGCGTTACGTGGTCATCGGCGCCGGCGCGGTCGGAGCGACCGTCGCCGCACAACTGCACCTGGCCGGCAGGCCGGTGACGCTCATCGCGCGAGGCGACCACCTGGATGCCCTGCGCACCAAGGGACTGCGGTACGTGCGGCCGCAGGAGACCCAGGTGATCGACGTGCCGGTGGCCGCCGGGCCGGACGAGGTGGAACTGCGCCGCGACGACGTTCTCGTGGTGGCGACCAAGTCCCAGGACACCGAAGACCTCCTCCGTACCTGGGCCTGGCAGCCGGTGGCCGGGAGCACGGCCGCCTCCGAGCTACCCGTCGTGCTTCTCCAGAACGGCCTCGAGAACGACCGGGCCGCGCTGCGCCGGTTCGCCGGTGTGATCGGTGCCGTCGTCTGGATGCCGTCGAGTCACCTCGAGCCCGGCGAAGTCGTGGCGCCGTCCCCCGGTGCCCTCTGGCTCGGCGCCTACCCCGGCGGCGGTCATCCCCGCCTGGCCGCGATCGCCGAAGACCTCGCGGCCGCGCGGTTCCAGGTCGAGGTCGTCCCCGACATCCGGCACTGGAAGGCGGGAAAGCTGGTGGGGAACACGGTGAACGTCCTCGACGCCCTCTACCGGCCCAGTGAACTGCGGGCGGCCGCGGCGCGGCTCGTCAAGCAGGAGGCCAGGATCGTGCTCGGCGCGGACGACTTCGTGCCCGCCGTCGACCTCGGTGAGCCGATCCGGCGGAGCGGGAGTTCGACGTGGCAGAGCCTCCGGCGCGGCGCGGCCCCCGAAACCGACTTCCTCAACGGCGAGGTCGTGCTGCAGGCCCGGCTCTCCGGCCTCGGCGCGCCCTACAACGCGGCCCTCACCGAACGCATTCACCGAGCCGCCGGGGTCGCGCCGGGCAGCCTGGACGACGCGGACCTCGTCGCGACGCTGCCCGACCTGCCCCGGCGGGCCGTGCTGGCCGACGCGGCCGAGCTGCACGCCCTCATCTCGGCCGGGCAAGCGCCGGTGCTGCTGGACGTGCGCTGGGCGCTCGGCGACCCGGACGGCCGCGACCACTACCGGGCCGGGCACCTCCCCGGCGCGGTCCACGTCGATCTGGACACCCAGCTCGCCGCGCCGCCGGGGCCTACCGGGCGGCATCCCCTGCCCGCGCTCGGTGACCTGCAGGCCGCCGCCCGCAGCTGGGGGGTGACCGCACGACGGCCGGTCGTGGTGTACGACGACAACGGCGGAACCGCGGCCGCGCGGGCGTGGTGGCTGCTGCGGTGGGCCGGGATCGACGACGTCCGCATCCTGGACGGCGCACTGAGTTCCTGGCGAGCACGGGGATTCCCACTGTCCACAGGAGACGAACAGGCGGCGGCCGGCGACGTCGTGCTCACCGGCGGGCGGTTGCCGACCCTCACCGCCGACGAAGCCGCGGCGCTCGCGGAGACCGGTGTCCTGCTGGACGCCCGGGCAGCCGAACGCTACCGCGGCGAGGTCGAACCGGTCGATCCCCGGGCCGGTCACATCCCCGGCGCCCGGTCCGCCCCGACCGCCCACAATCTGAAGGACGGCACCTTCCTGCCCACCGGCGAACTCCGGAAGAAGTACGGCGATCTCAGCGGCTCGGAAGTCGGGGTCTACTGCGGATCCGGGGTGACCGCGGCCCACGAGATCGCCGCGCTCGCCATCGCGGGAATTCCGGCCGCGCTGTACCCGGGTTCGTGGTCGGCTTGGTCGGCGGACCCCGACCGGCCCGTGGCCACGGGCGAGGAAGGACCACGGTCCGGACGGCAGCACCCACCGCTTCGGAAAGGACGCCGATGATCGACCTGCAGCCCGTGACGTCCGATGGCCACCTGCGCGAGGCCTTCGGTTGCTTCCCCTCCGGCGTGACCGCGGTGTGCGCCCTCGTCGGCGGCACACCACGCGGGATGGCGGCCAGCTCCTTCACGTCGGTCTCGCTGGCGCCCCCGCTGGTGTCGCTCTGCATTCAGCGGACATCGTCGACCTGGCCCCTCCTGCGCGACCGGCCCCGGCTCGGGCTGAGCGTGCTCGCCGAAGGCCAGGACGAAGCCTGCCTCCGGCTGTCCGCCCGGCAGGGCGACCGCTTCCGCGACGTCGCCTGGGAAACCGGCCCCGGCGACAGTGTCTTCGTCAGCGGTTCGAGTGCCTGGCTGGAGTGTTCGCTGCACGAGGAGGTGGTCGCCGGCGACCACCTGATCGCCCTGCTGCGCATCCACCGCCTGCGGACGGCCGACACCCCGCCCCTGGTGTTCCACGGCAGCCGCTTCCGGCGGCTCGCGGCCGTCTGAACCATCCCGCACACCGTTGTCGGGCAGCCCCGCCGATTCCGACGAACCGCGTAGGCCGATCGAGGTACTGAGCCCGTTGCTCGATCACCGCTCTTGACAAGCAGCCGGAAAAGCACCTACATGGACAATGGTTCAAACCACTCGGCAGGAGTTGAGCTACCGTGGTCAAGCTTGGTCGGATCACCGCGTTGCTGGCAGGCGCCGCCCTCGTGGCGGGCACGATGACGGGCACGAGTGCGGCGAGTACGTCCGCCGCGCCGCGCAAGACCGGGCCGATCAGCGTGGCCTACATCGAGGTGAACAACAACAGCATGCTGAACGTCGGCAAGTACGCGCTGGCCCAGGGCGGCGGCAACGTGTTCGACATCGGCGTCATCTTCGCCGCCAACATCAACTACGACACCACGACGAAGTCGGCGTACCTGTATTTCAACCCGAACGTGCAGAACGTGCTGAACAACGTGAGCACCCAGGTCCGCCCGCTGCAGGCCAAGGGCATCAAGGTCATGTTGTCGATCCTGGGCAACCACCAGGGCGCCGGGTTCGCCAACTTCCCGTCCCAGCAGGCGGCCGCGACCTTCGCCAAGCAGCTGTCCGACACCGTGACCAAGTACGGGCTCGACGGCATCGACTTCGACGACGAGTACACCGAGTACGGCAACAACGGCACCGGCCAGCCCAACGCCGGCTCCTTCGTCCACCTCGTCACGGCCCTGCGCGCGGCGATGCCCACCAAGCTGATCTCGCTGTACAACATCGGCCCGTCGGCGTCGAGGTTGTCCTACGGCGGGGTCGACATCTCGTCGAAGTTCAACTACGCCTGGAACCCCTACTACGGCACCTGGGGCGTACCGAACATCGCCCTCCCCAAATCCGGGCTCTCCCCCGCGGCGGTCCAGATCGCGGCGACGTCCACCAGCACCGCCGCCAACCTCGCCCAGCGAACCGTGCGCGAAGGCTACGGCGTTTTCCTGACCTACAACCTCGGCGCCACCGATTCGCACACGTACGTCTCCAGCTTCACGAGGCCGTTGTACGGCAAAGACGCCGTGTACACGAACTAGGTCAGATCGTGGGCGGTGTGCGAGAGAGTCGTTCGCGCAGGCGAGCGGTGAGTTCCGCCTCGTCGGCCGTGACCAGCCGGTAGTCCCGCACGACGACGCGCCCTCCGACGACCACGTGTTTCGGCCGCCGCCCTGGCGAAGCCCACAGGAGTCCCGCCACGGGATCGTGCACGCCCGCGTCGGCGACTCCGGATACGTCCCACACGCACAAGTCCCCCGCCGACCCGGCTCCCAGCTGCCCGAGCTCGGATCGCCCCAGCCCCGAAGCGGAACCCGCCGTGGCCATCCCGAGCACGGTGCGCGCGGGAAGCTGCGGCCCCACGAGGCCCGAGACCTGGAGGGCGAGCCGGGCATCGGCGAGCAGGTGCCCGGCGTCGTTGCTTCCCCCGCCGCTCGTGCCCAGGCCGACGACGACGCCTGCTTCGATCAGCGCGGCGACCGGCGCGACACCCCACCCCATGGGCACGTCGCACCCCGGCGCGTGCGTCGCGGTCACGCCCGCCCGCGCGAGAAGGCGGATCTCTCCGGGCGTGATGTCACACAGGTGGGCCACGGTGACGTCTGGTTCCAGCCAGCCCCATTCGTCGAGGAG
>Ga0207668_10002053_pt1 | contig 11734 bp, 13 predicted proteins | sample KBSS43metaG_FD_184323 | JGI IMG/M metagenome (GOLD analysis project Ga0207668, IMG submission 184323) | Switchgrass rhizosphere microbial communities from Kellogg Biological Station, Michigan, USA - KBS S4-3 metaG (SPAdes) (version 2) | ecosystem: Host-associated > Plants > Roots > Rhizosphere... | reverse complement strand
GAGATCTTCAACGTCGTGAAGCGCCTGGAGAAGGTCTACGCCCTGATGGAGGGCGAGATCAGCGTCATGCAGACGGAGAAGAAGATCCGTAACCGCGTGAAGCGCCAGATGGAGAAGACGCAGCGCGAGTACTACCTGAACGAGCAGATGAAGGCGATCCAGCGCGAGCTGGGCGAACAGGACGACTCGCGAGACGAGCTGATCGAGCTCGAGAAGCGCATCAAGAAGACCAAGCTCTCCAAGGAAGCCCGCGCCAAGGCCGAGGGCGAGCTCAAGAAGCTGCGCAACATGAGTCCGATGTCGGCGGAATCCACCGTCGTGCGGAACTACCTGGACTGGCTGCTGTCGATCCCCTGGGGCAAGGCCAAGCATAAGCCGATCGACCTGCAGCGCGCCGAAGCGATCCTCGAGGCCGACCACTACGGCCTGGAGAAGGTCAAGGAGCGGATCCTGGAGTATCTGGCGGTGCAGAGCCGCGTCGGCACGCTCAAGGGGCCGATCCTGTGCCTCGTGGGTCCGCCCGGGGTCGGCAAGACCTCGCTCGGCAAGTCGATCGCCAAGGCGACCGGCCGTGAGTTCGTGCGGGTCTCGCTCGGCGGGGTGCGCGACGAGGCGGAGATCCGCGGCCACCGGCGGACCTACATCGGCTCGATGCCCGGCAAGGTCATCCAGTCGATGAAGAAGGCCAAGTCGACCAACGCCTTCTTCCTGCTGGACGAGATCGACAAGATGGGCTCGGACTGGCGGGGCGACCCCTCGTCGGCGCTGCTGGAGGTGCTGGACCCGGCGCAGAACTCGACGTTCGGCGACCACTACCTGGAAGTCGACTACGACCTGTCGCCGGTGATGTTCGTCACCACGGCCAACAGCCTCAACATGCCCCAGCCCCTGCTGGACCGCATGGAGATCATCCGCATCCCTGGCTACACCGAGGACGAGAAGGTGGAGATCGCCAAGCGGCACGTCTTGCCGAAGCAGACGCGGGATCACGGCCTGAAGCCGGAAGAGTTCATCGTGCCGGACAAGTCGATCCGCGACCTGATCCGCTACTACACGCGCGAGGCCGGCGTCCGCTCGCTGGAGCGGGAGCTGGGCAACCTGGCGCGCAAGACGGTGCGAGACCTTGGCCGTGAAGGCGTCGCCTCGATCACCATCGACGACGAGCGGCTGGCCAAGTACGCGGGCGTCCGCAAGTACCGTTACGGCGAGACCGACACGGAAGACCAGGTCGGCATCATCACCGGCCTCGCCTACACTGAGTTCGGCGGCGACATCCTGACCATCGAAGCGGTCAAAATGCCGGGCAAGGGCCGAATGACGGTGACCGGCAACCTGAAGGACGTGATGAAGGAGTCCATCTCGGCGGCGAATTCCTTCGTTCGCAGCCGCGCGACGAAGTTCGGCATCGAGCCGCCGGTCTTCGAGCGCACGGACGTCCACATCCACGTGCCGGACGGCGCCACGCCCAAGGACGGCCCTTCGGCCGGCGCCGCCATGGCCACCGCCATCGTCTCGGTGCTGACCGGGATCGCGATCCGCAAGGATCTCGCCATGACCGGCGAGGTCACTCTTCGCGGCCGGGTGACCGCCATCGGCGGCCTGAAGGAGAAGCTGCTCGCGGCCCTCCGCTCAGGCGTGAAGACGGTGCTGATCCCGACCGAGAACGAGAAGGACCTGGCGGACATCCCGTCCAACGTGAAGGACGAGCTGGAGATCATTCCGGTCTCGACTATGGACGAGGTGCTCGCCGAGGCGCTGGTGCGGCAGCCCACGGCGATCGAATGGTCCGAAGCGAACCAGCCGGCGCCGGTGCCGGTCGATGACGAGCCGGAGTCGGTGATCACCCACTGATCCGGCGGATCCATCTGAGCTTGTGGAGCGGCGCGGAGGCTACCTCCGCGCCGCTCTCGTTTGACGGCCGCTCAGGCTTGGACATAATCCCCCGCTCAAGGCGGGGGCACGCCCGACATTCAAGGCAATGACCGATGGGTGGGAGACGACGCAGATGACCAAGTCGGAGCTGGTTGCGGCGATCGCGAACCGGGCCGGGCTCAACAGGGCGCAGGCGAAGGAAGCGTTGGAGGCGTTCATCGCCTCGGTGGCGCACTCGCTCAAAGCCGATAAGGAGGTGCGCCTGCCGGGCTTCGGCAGCTTCGTGCCGGTCAAGCGCCCAGCCGGCGCCGCCCGCAATCCGCGCACCGGCGAGACCGTCGCCCGCCCGGCCAGCCGCACCTGCCGCTTCCGCGCGGGCGAGGCGCTGAAGAACGCACTGAACGCCTGAGCCAGCCTGCCGGCTCCAATCCTATTTCAGTTTGCCAAGGCGGCCCCGCGCCGGTAAGCACCGGGCGTTCGGGGAGTAGCCGTTCGCAAGACAGCGAAGCCCGCGTCAACAGACTTGCTCTTCGGGGCATGGCGCGGCGGCGGGCCTTCTCAAGGCCCGGATTGGCGAGACCGACGATCGGGTCATCGCGCGACGGGCCGGCGCGGGGGCCGGTCGTCGTGTGTTCGCCTGGCCCCGAGAGCGTTTCATGATCTTCGAATCCCTTCTGGTCTCGACCGGCGTCGTTGCGGTGGCCGAGATCGGCGACAAGACCCAGCTGCTGGCGATCGTGCTGGCGGCCAAGTTCCGCAGGCCGGCGCCGATCATCCTCGGCATCCTGGCCGCCACCTTGCTCAATCACGCCGCCGCGGCGGCGCTCGGCTACCTCGTCGGCCAGTGGCTGAGCGGCCGCACGTTCCAGATCCTGGTGGGCGCGGCCTTCGTCGCCATGGCCGCCTGGGCCCTGATTCCGGACAAGGACGACGAGGGCGCGGCGAACCGCTCGCGCGGCGGCGTCTTCCTGACGACGCTAGTCTCCTTCTTCCTGGTGGAGATCGGCGACAAGACCCAGATCGCCACCTCGCTGCTGGCGGCGCGGTTCCATGAGATCGCCATGGTCGCGGCGGGCACCACGCTCGGCATGATGATCGCCAACGTGCCGGCGGTGCTGCTGGGCGAAGCGGCCACGAAGGTGGTTCCGCTGCACGTCGTCCGCATCGCCGCGGCCGCGATCTTCGCCCTGATCGGCGCGTGGGTGCTGCTGGCCGCCTTCGGGGTGGTCTGAGGCGAGGCGGGCCTGACCCCGGCCGAAATTTCCGCTAGAAGGCTCGAGCGGGCGGCTAGCTCAGCTGGTCAGAGCACCTGGTTTACACCCAGGGGGTCGGGAGTTCGAACCTCTCGCCGCCCACCACGCTCAACCGTCGGAAACCTCAGCCGCGTTTGAACAGCGGCTTCGGGAGCGACGCCGCCCAGACCCTCATGCCCGTCGGCGGACCCGCAGATAGACTTCGCTGTTCAGCCAGTCGGGCAGCACGGGGAAGGGGCTGCCGGTGCGGCGTTCCAGGACCAGCCGCGCGGCGATCGCCCTGAACAGCGGCCTGTGGTCGAAGCCGGCGTGATGCGGGAAGTAGGCGCGGCCGGGGCTGATCTCGGTGGTCGGCCGCCGCCGCGGCGGTTGGCCGACGAGCGAGCGGGCCACCACCTGGGGACGGGCGTCGAAGTCGCCGGGACGGCGCCAGGCGCGGAACAGACCTTTGGCCAGCGCCGGCGGGCCCACCTCAATCGGCACGCCGATCACGGCCTGGGCTCCGGGGCGCAGGATGCGGGCGATCTCCTCGATCGCGCGCGACGTCTCCGCCGGCGGCAGGTGCTCGAACACCTCGGTGCAGAAGACGAGGTCCACCTTTCCGCTCGGCAGCGCGGCCTCGTCGCCGACGACCTGAGCCTGGGGAACGCCGGCGAGCAGGACGCGCGCCTCCGACGCCAGGTGCGGAGAGGGCTCGAAGCAGATGATGCGCGCGCGGGGCCAGTACTCCGCGGCGAACTGGCAGAGCGCGCCGTCTCCGCCGCCGTAATCGACGATCACGCGCGGCGCGAGATGCCGCGCCATCGCCAGCGCGTGGGCCAGCCGGCGCCCATGCACAACCCGCTTGAGCGGGCTGGGATCGTCGCGCGTCAACGCGGCATAGTTGGGGCCGATAACGTTCAAGCCGCCCGCCCTAGCGTAAGGTTGTAGCGAGTCACTGGGCCATATAGATCGGCCCTCGGAGGCGAGGGCAAGCCGAAAGCCGATGACTATCCACCGTCCTCGTGAGCCGATTCTGGTGCTGGGAGCCAGCAGCCTTGTCGGGCGTCATGTTCTGCCCCGTTTGGGCGAAATTCGGGCTGTCACGGCGGCTTTGAGCCGGAGCGACCGGGGCGAAGCGGTGGACGATGTTCGCTGGATTCGCGGCGATCTGGATGATCCGGAGCGAATCGCCTGGCCCTATTCGGAGACCCTGCTCAGCCTTTCCCCAATCTGGCTGCTGCCTCGGGCCCTGCCGGGGCTGGCGGCCGCGGGCGTGCGCCGGGTGGTCGCCTTCTCCTCGACGAGCGTGCGCGGCAAGGCGAATTCCTCCGATCGTGCGGAACGCATGGTGGCGGCGAGGCTCGCCGACGCCGAGGAGGGCGTCAGGCGCTTCTGCGAAGCCGAGGGACTGACCTGGACCATCCTGCGTCCGACCCTGATCTATTGCGAGGGCCACGACGGCAACGTCACCCGCCTGGCGCGGCTCGTCGAACGCTACCGCGTGATCCCTCTGGCGGGAGCCGGGCAGGGGAAACGCCAGCCGGTGCACGCCGCGGACCTGGCCTGGGCGGCCCTGGCCGCGGCGGTCTCGCCGCTCACGCCGGGGCGCGCCTACGATCTGCCGGGCGGCGAGACCCTGACCTACCGGCAGATGGTGGAGCGGATCTTCCTGGGGCTGGACCGCACGCCGCGGATCGTCTGCGCCCCCACGGCGGTCTGGCGGCTGGCGTTCCGCCTGGCGCGCGGCCGGCTGCCGGGGGCCACCGAGGCGATGGGCGAGCGGATGACGAAGGATCTCACCTTCGACGGCGAGCCCGCCGCGCGCGACTTCGGCTGGGCGCCGCGCGCCTTCAAGCCGGTCTTTCCGCACGTCGAACAGGGCGGTTAGAGCGCGGCCTCACCAGATCACGACGCCCTGTCCGGTTGGGCTTTCGAGGATCGGAACGCCGCGTTCCTTGAACCAGGCCATGTCGGCGAGGTGCTGAGCGGCGTAGGGCAACTGGCCGAAGTCGTCGAGGATGATCACTGCGCCCGGAACCAGCCGCGGTTCCAGCGCATCGAGCGCCGCGATCTCGGCGGCGGAATGATTCATGTCGATATGCGCGAACGCGACCTTCTCAGGCACGCCCCGGGCGAAGCTGTCGGGGACCGGACCGCGGATCACCCTAACGTTCGTATCCGGGGCGAATCGCCTGCGCACCTCTTCGTAGAGGTCCGGCCCGTGCCGCGGCATCGCATGGTGCGGCATGTCCGTCGTGTGTTCGAAGAGGTCGTAGAGGAACACCTCGCGATCCTTCAGATCGACGGCGTCGAGCACGATGCGCATCGAGGTTCCGGCGTAGCAGCCGCACTCGACGAAGCCGCCCTCCCGCCGGCGCGCCTGGCGCGCAGCCCAGACCAGGACCGCCGTGCGCCAGATGATGCCGCGTTCGAACGGCTCCACGGCGTGGCGATCCCAGGCGGTCGCGAACGCCTCGTCGTCCAGGAAGCCGAGGTTGCGGCCCCAGACGACCAGGGAGTCGCCCGACAGGACGCCGAGTTGGTCCGGCAGGGCGGCGAACAGCTCGCCCAGCGCCTGGAAGAAGCGCGGGCGGTCGGCGATCCGCCAATGATAGCTTGTGGTTCTGAAGCTTTTCCCGGGCATGACGGCTCCGCCGTTAGCAGTTTGCGCCGAGCCCGTCCCGCTCGATGGAGGGAATTCGCAGCCTGGCCGCCGGCCTGAACGACCGCTGGCGACGCCGACTTGTGCATGAGAAGTGGCGCGAGTGACGGGGCTCGAACCCGCGACCTCCGGCGTGACAGGCCGGCGCTCTAACCAACTGAGCTACACCCGCGTGCAGGCCCTGGGGCCGTGCGAGGGGCGCCTGATACGTCCCGGCCGGAATCGTGTCAACGGCAGACTGCGCCGGGCCTGACGCACGTGACGGAAAACCGCGCTCGAACGCCCGTGGCCGACCTCGAATCCGGCGTGCGCCGCTCGTCTCCAAGTGAGTTCAAAGCCGCGTTTGAAACCTCTGGATGGGTGGTCTAGAAGGGCGCGCGACTCCCCCTGAGGACTCCATGAACGCCTTTCTTTTGCAGTACCTGCCCATCGTGATCTTCCTCGGGATCGCGGCGGCGCTGGGTACCGCCTTCATCCTGGCCGCAGCCGTCTTCGCGCCCAAGGCCCCGGATCCCGAAAAGCTGTCGTCCTACGAATGCGGCTTCAACGCCTTCGATGATGCACGGATGAAATTCGACGTCCGGTTCTATCTGGTATCGATCCTGTTCATCATCTTCGACCTTGAGGTGGCCTTCCTGTTCCCGTGGGCGGTCACCCTGATGAAGCTGCCGCCCGAGACGGCGCAGTTCGCCTTCTGGTCGATGATGATGTTCCTGGGCGTGCTGACGGTGGGCTTCATCTACGAATGGAAGAAGGGGGCCCTGGAATGGGAGTGATCGTTCCGGCGGGCGAGGCTGGCCGCAGCTCCGTCGAGGGCTACGACCCCAAGCGCCACGACCCCTATTTCGACGGCGTCTCGCAGCAACTCGCCGACAAGGGCTTCGTCACCGCCGCGGCGGATGACCTCATCACCTGGGCGCGCACCGGCTCGCTGATGTGGATGACGTTCGGCCTGGCTTGCTGCGCGGTGGAGATGATGCAGGCCTCGATGCCGCGCTACGACCTGGAGCGGTACGGCTTCGCGCCGCGCGCGAGCCCCAGGCAATCCGACGTGATGATCGTCGCCGGCACGCTGGTGAACAAGATGGCCCCGGCGCTGCGCAAGGTCTACGACCAGATGCCGGAGCCGCGGTACGTGATCTCCATGGGCAGCTGCGCCAATGGCGGCGGCTACTACTACTTCAGTTATTCGACGGTGCGCGGCTGCGACCGGATCGTCCCTGTGGACGTCTATGTCCCGGGTTGCCCGCCGACCGCCGAGGCCCTGGTCTACGGGGTGCTGCAGCTGCAGAAGAAGATCCGCCGTACGGGGACCATCGTTAGATGAGTTGGCCCCTGTCCCACGCCGAACTGGAGGCGTTCGGCGCCGACCTCGTCGTCAACGGCGCCGGGGTGTTCACCGGCTCCAAGGTGGCGTTCGGCGACCTCGCCGTCACCGCCCAACTGCCGCAGATCGCCGAAGCGCTCCGCATCCTTCGCGACCAGCACGGCTTCCAGCAGCTGGTCGACATCGCGGGCGTCGACTATCCGGAGCGCGAGCGGCGCTTCGACGTGGTCTATCATCTGCTGTCGCTGACCCGGAACATGCGCATCCGCGTCAAGGTCGAGACCGACGAGGACACCGCCGTTCCGTCCGTGGTCGGCGTCTTCCCGAACGCCGATTGGTACGAGCGCGAAGCCTTCGACATGTACGGCGTCTTTTTCGACGGGCACCCGGACCTGCGGCGGATTCTGACCGACTACGGCTTCCACGGCCATCCGCTGCGGAAGGATTTCCCGATGACCGGCTACGTCGAGGTCCGCTACGACGACGAGCTGAAGCGGGTGGTCTACGAGCCGGTGAAATCCGTCGAGTGGCGCAACTGGGACTTCCTCTCGCCCTGGGAAGGGGTCGAGCGCGGCTTCGGCCCGCTGCCCGGCGACGAGAAAGGGGAGGCGAAGTAATGGGGCCTGCCGAACGGCTTCGGCAGCTGCCGGGCTATCTCGCGTTCAATTCGGGCGTGATGTTCTTCATCGGCCTGGCCGCCAGGCTCACCGGCGAGACGGCCGGCGCCGGCCTGGACGCCAGCCAGCTTCGCGCGATCGGCTTCGGCGTCCTGATGGCCGTGCTGGCCATGGCGGCAGGCTTCGCCTCTGTGGCGCGCGTCGAGTTCGCCAAACGTGAAGGCCGCCGCTTTTCCCTAGCCTGGATCCTGCCGTCCGTGGCGGTGGGCCTGCCGCTCGGCCACGCGCTGGGCTCGGGGGAGCTGACACAAGGGGCGCTGGCCCTCGCAGCCGTAGGCGCGGCCTCGGGCGGCGCAGGCATGGCGTGGCTCGCTTTGCGCGCCCGCCAGGAGATCAAGGCATGACCGGCGCCAACGCCCCCGCAGGCGAGAGCGACTTCTTCGACTCGCACGCTTCCGGCGAGACCAAGATCCGCAAGTTCAACATCAACTTCGGCCCGCAGCACCCCGCGGCCCACGGCGTGCTGCGCCTGGTGCTGGAGCTGGACGGCGAGGTGGTCGAGCGCGTCGATCCGCACATCGGCCTGCTGCACCGCGGCACCGAGAAGCTGATGGAGGCCAGGCCCTACGCCCAGACGATCCCCTACTTCGATCGACTGGACTATGTGGCGCCGATGAACCAGGAGCACGCCTATGTGCTCGCCATCGAGCGCATGATCGGCGTCGAGATTCCGATCCGCGGCCAGCTGATCCGGGTGCTTTTCTCCGAGATCGGGCGGATCCTCAACCACCTGCTCAACGTGACCACCCAGGCCATGGACGTGGGCGCGCTCACCCCGCCGCTGTGGGGCTTCGAAGAGCGCGAGAAGCTGATGGTGTTCTACGAGCGTGCGTCCGGCGCGCGTCTGCACGCCAACTACTTCCGCGTCGGCGGGGTTCGCCAGGACCTGCCGGCCGAGCTGGTGCAGGACATCTCCGACTGGTGCGACAAGTTCCCCAAGGTGCTCGACGACATCGAGGGGCTGATAACCGACAACCGCATCTTCAAGCAGCGCAACGTCGACATCGGCGTGGTGACGAAGGAGGAGGCGCTCGCCTGGGGCTTCTCAGGCGTGATGGTGCGCGGCTCGGGCATCGCCTGGGACCTGCGCCGCACTCAGCCCTACGAGTGCTACAACGACCTCGAGTTCGACATTCCGCTGGGCGTCAACGGCGACTGCTACGACCGCTATCTCTGCCGCATGGAAGAGATGCGCCAGTCCACGAAGATCATAAAGAACTGCTGCCTGCGGCTGCAGAAGACGCCGGGGCTGGTGCTCTCCGACGACCACAAGGTTTCGCCGCCGAGGCGTGGGGAGATGAAGCGCTCGATGGAGGCGCTCATCCACCACTTCAAGCTCTACACCGAGGGCTATCGGACCCCGGTCGGCGACATCTACGCCGCCGTCGAGGCGCCCAAGGGCGAGTTCGGCGTCTATCTGGTGAGCGACGGGACCAACAAGCCCTACCGCTGCAAGATCCGCGCGCCAGGCTATCCGCACCTCCAGGCGATGGACTGGATGAACCGCGGCCACATGCTGGCGGACGTCTCCGCCATCCTCGGCTCGCTGGATATCGTGTTCGGGGAGATCGACCGTTGACGGTTTCGGCCACGCTTTCCAACGTCGACCTCGTCCAGGCCCAGCTCGACGCCTATAACGCCCAGGACCTCGACGCCTATTGCGCCTTCTTCGCGGACGACATCGTCGTCGCCGACCTGAACGGCCAGGTGACGACGGAGGGGAATGAGGCCTATCGCGCGCGCTATGCGGCCGCTTTCGAGAAATTTCCGCAGAACAAGGTCGAGCTGCTGAACCGGATGGTCTGCGGCTCCACCGTGATCGACCACGAGAAGGTCATCCGCGCCCCTGGCGGCGAGACCTTCGAGATTCTCGCCATCTACACCCTCGCGGACGGCAAGATCGCCCGCGTCGACTTCGCCAAGTGAGGCCGAATTGAGCGTCCGCCGCCTTTCGCCGATCCAGCCCGACAGCTTCGCCTTCAAGCCCGAGACGCTGAAGGAGGTGAAGCGCTGGATGGCCAACTATCCGCCCGGCAAGCAGCAGTCGGCGGTGATCCCGCTGCTCTGGCTGGTGCAGAAGCAGGAGGGCTGGGTTTCCGAGCCCGCGATCCGCGTCGTGGCCGAGACCCTCGGCATGCCGGTGATCCGCGTGCTGGAGAACGCGACCTTCTACACCATGTTCATGCTGGAGCCGGTGGGCACGCACGCGCTGGTCCAGATCTGCGGCACCACGCCCTGTCAGCTGCGCGGCGCGGAAGACATCATCGCGGTCTGCAAGAAGAAGATCGGCCCGCGGGACCACCGCTCGGCGGACGGCAAGTTCTACTGGCAGGAAGTGGAGTGCATGGGCGCCTGCTCCAACGCCCCCATGGCCGCGATCAACGACTACTACTACGAGGACCTGACGCCGGAGAGCTTCGAGACGCTGCTCGACGAGTTCGCGGCCGGAAAGCCGCGCGAGCCCGGCTCGGTGATCGGCCGTCAGAACGCCGCGCCTGCCGGCGGACCGACCACGCTGACCGACCCGTCGCTGTACGACGGCTCCGCCGCCAAGAAGATCAAGATTCCCAACCTTCCCGCGAAGGAGAAGGCGTGATGCCCGGGCTCCTCGAGGACAAGGACCGCATCTTCACCAACCTCTACGGGCTCCACGACTGGACGCTTGAGGGGGCGAAGAAGCGCGGCGCATGGAACGGCGTGGCCGACATCCTCGCCCAGACGCCGGAGTGGATCTGCGACCAGATCAAGGCTTCGGGCCTGCGCGGGCGCGGCGGCGCCGGCTTCGCCACCGGGCTGAAGTGGACCTTCATGCCCAAGCAGGAGAGCGACCGGCCGCACTACCTCGTTGTCAACGCCGACGAGTCCGAGCCGGGCGCCTGCAAGGATCGCGAGATACTGCGCAACGACCCGCACCTGCTGATCGAGGGCTGCCTGATCGCCTGCCGCGCGATGCGCGCGCGCACCGCCTACATCTATGTCCGCGGCGAGTACGTCTTCGAGCGCCAACGCCTGACGGCGGCGATCCAGCAGGCCTATGACGCCAAGCTGATCGGGCCGGGCAACATCCACGGCTGGGACTGCGACATCCGAGTCCACCACGGCGGCGGCGCCTACATCTGCGGCGACGAGACCGCCCTGATGGAGAGCCTGGAAGGCAAGAAGGGCCAACCGCGGCTCAAACCCCCGTTCCCCGCCGGCGCCGGCATCTGGGGCTGCCCGACCACCATCAACAACGTCGAGACCATCTCGGTGGTCGGGACCATCCTGCGCCGTGGCGCCGAATGGTTCGCCGGCTTCGGCACCGAGAAGTCGACCGGCGTCAAGCTGTTCGCCGCCTCCGGCCATGTGAACAAGCCCTGCGTCGTCGAGGACGCGGTCGGCATCTCCGTGAAGCAGCTGATCGAGGACCATTTCGGCGGGGTGCGCGGCGGCTGGAGCAATCTCAAGGCCGTCATCCCCGGCGGCATCTCGGTGCGGATGATCCCGGCCGACCAATGCGACGAAGCCGTGATGACCTATGAAGACCTGCAGGCGAGGGGCTCCGGCCTCGGCACCGGCACCCTGATCGTCATGGACAAGGACGCCGACCTGGTGAAGGCGATCGCGCGGGCGGCCTATTTCTACAAGCACGAGAGCTGCGGCCAGTGCACGCCGTGCCGCGAAGGCACCGGCTGGATGTGGCGGGTGATGGAGCGGATGGTCACCGGCGAAGCTGAGATGAGCGAGATCGACCTGCTGCTCGACGTCGCCTCCCAGGTCGAGGGCCACACCATCTGCGGGCTCGGCGACGCCGCCGCCTGGCCGATCCAGGGCCTGTTCCGCCACTTCCGCCATGAGGTGGAGGAGCGCATCACCCAATACCGCGCGCGTCCCGGCGTCTACGCCGGCGCCGCCGTCGCGGCGGAGTAGTCCATGCCTATCGCCAAGGTCGACGGGGTCGAGGTCGAGTTCGAGCCCGGCA
>Ga0207668_10002051_pt1 | contig 11747 bp, 7 predicted proteins | sample KBSS43metaG_FD_184323 | JGI IMG/M metagenome (GOLD analysis project Ga0207668, IMG submission 184323) | Switchgrass rhizosphere microbial communities from Kellogg Biological Station, Michigan, USA - KBS S4-3 metaG (SPAdes) (version 2) | ecosystem: Host-associated > Plants > Roots > Rhizosphere >... | reverse complement strand
GGCCGCCCGGCCGCCGCGACCGCGATCGTCGTCTCGACCCAGCACAAGGAAGGCTGGGACCAGGGCGAGAAGGAAGCCGAGCTCAAGGCCTACGTGAAGAAGGTCGTCGCCGACGTGCTCCCGGCCGAGCTGCTGTCCGACGAGACGGTCTATCACATCAACCCGACCGGCAGCTTCGTGATCGGCGGTCCCGACGGCGACGCGGGCCTGACCGGCCGCAAGATCATCGTCGACACGTACGGCGGCGCTTCGCCCCACGGCGGCGGTGCGTTCTCGGGCAAGGACCCGACCAAGGTCGACCGCTCGGCGGCGTACGTCACTCGCTATCTCGCCAAGAACGTCGTCGCCGCCGGTCTTGCCGCACGCTGCACGATCCAGGTGTCCTACGCGATCGGCGTGTCGCAGCCGCTGTCGCTCTATGTCGACACGCACGGCACCGGCAAGGTCGCGGACGAAGTGCTGGAGCGGGCGATCGCCGCCGTCGCCGCCGAGAAGCTGGGCGGGCTGACCCCGCGCGGCATCCGCGTCGGCCTTGGCCTCAACAAGCCGATCTACCGCCCCAGCGCCGCCTACGGCCACTTCGGGCGCCGGCCCGAGGGCGAACTGTTCCCCTGGGAGCGCACCGACCTGACCGAGGCGCTGACCGCCGCGGTGAGCGAGGCGGCGGCGAAGCTCGAACCGGCGGAGTAAAGTCGGCCTATCGGCGGGGCGTGGCGTATCCAGCTCCTCCCCTCCAAGGGGAGGTGGCGCGCGCGTAGCGCGTGACGGAGGGGTGTAACCCTCTCAGTCCCGCACTCAGCCAGCGCTGACACCCCTCCGTCAGCCCTGCGGGCTGCCACCTCCCGCTCAGGGGGAGGATCAAGAGAGCCAAGCCTGTCCCTTCAAAATCGCCGGATCACCTCCAGGAACGCGTCGCCATAGGCCTCCAGCTTGCGCGCGCCGATGCCCGAGGTCGTGCCCAGTTCCCGCAGCGACGAGGGCCGGGCCGCCGCCATCTCGCGCAAGGTCGCGTCGTGGAAGATGACGTAGGGCGGCACGCCTTGCGCCTGCGCCAGTTCGCGGCGTAGCTCGCGCAAGGCTTCGAACAGTGGATCGCCGATCGGGTTGGGCGCGCCCTCGCGCCGTTTGCGGCCCCGCTCGCGGCGCGCGGGGACGACGATCTCGACGTCCTTCTCGCCCTTGAGGATCGCCCGCGCGTCGCCGCCGAGCGCAAGGCCGCCGTGCTCGGTCGGCACCAGGCTGCCGCGCGCCTGCAGCGCCCGCGCGATCGGCTTCAGCAGCGGCGCCTCCCCGGCATCGACGATCCCGAAGACCGAAAGCTGGTCGTGCCCGCGCTGGAGCACGCGCTCGTCGCTCTGCCCGGTGAGCACCTTCTCAAGGTGGCCGAGGCCGAAGCTTTGCCCGGTGCGGTAGACCGCCGAGAGCAGCTTGCGTGCCAGCTGGGTCGCGTCGGTGACGCCGGCGGGTTCGAGGCAATTGTCGCAATTGCCGCAAGTCTCGGGCGGCTGCTCGCCGAAGTGGCGTAGCAGGATCGCGCGGCGGCACTGCGCCGTCTCGACCAGCGCGGCGAGCGCATCAAGGCGCTGGCGCTCGGACGCGCGGCGATGCTCCTCGACTTCGCCGATGCGCTGGCGGGCGCGGGCGAAATCGTCGGCGCCCCACAGCATCACCGCCACCGACGGATCGCCGTCGCGCCCGGCGCGGCCGGTCTCCTGGTAGTACGCTTCGATCGACTTGGGGATGCCGGCGTGGGCGACGAAGCGCACGTCGGGCTTGTCGATGCCCATGCCGAAGGCGACGGTCGCGACCATCACCATGTCCTCGGACGCGACGAACGCCGCCTGGTTGCGCTGGCGGACCGCCGGATCGAGCCCGGCGTGGTAGGGCAGCACGCGCCGGCCGCCGGCGGAAAGCTGCTCGGCCAGCTGCTCGACCTTGGCGCGGGTCGGCGCATAGACGATGCCGGGGCCGGGGTTCTCCTCGAGCAGCGCCTTCAGCTGGCGCGTGGCGTTCTCGCGCGGGCGGATGGCGTAGCGGATGTTGGGCCGGTCGAAGCCGGCGACGATCAGCCCGTCCTCGGGAATGCCGAGCTGCGCCAGGATGTCGGCGCGGGTGTGCGCGTCGGCGGTGGCGGTCAGCGCCAGGCGCGGCACGTGCGGGAAGCTGTCGAGCAGCGGCTTGAGCAGGCGATAGTCGGGCCGGAAATCGTGCCCCCACTCCGAAACGCAATGCGCCTCGTCGATGGCGAACAGCGACACGGTCGCGCGGCTCAGCAGCTCGCGGAAGTGGCCCTGGCTCGCCCGCTCGGGCGCGACGTAGAGCAAGTCGAGCTCGCCGTTGCGGAACCGCTCGATGGTGAGCTCGCGGTCGCTGTCGGCGCTCGTCAGGGTGGCGGCGCGGATGCCATTGGCGGTGGCGCTGCGCAGCTGGTCGTGCATCAGCGCGATCAGCGGCGAGACGACGACGCAAGTGCCCTCCAGCATCACCGCCGGCAACTGGTAGGTCAGCGACTTGCCTGCACCGGTCGGCATCACCGCCAGCGTCGAACGCCCCGCCATCACGCGCGCGACCACGTCTTCCTGCACCCCGCGAAAGCCGGAGAAGCCGAAGGTGTCGTGAAGGGCGGTAAGGGCTTGGGGAGGGGCGGTTTCGAGCATTGCCGGGCTTATGGCAGATGGGGGGGCGCGGCGGGAAGTGAATATGGTCTCACGCGGAGGCGCGGAGGGCGCGGAGGAGAAGAAAGGAAGAAGGAAGGATTTCTCGCGCAGAGGCGCAAAGGCGCAAAGAGAGAAGGGGCTTGTTCTTCGCGGCGGAGCCGCATTCCTGCTCACACCTGGGTTTATGGCGCCGCGTCTGAGATGATGAAGGGGCCCGACGGCCCAAGCATCTTCTTCTCTCTGCGCCTTTGCGCCTCTGCGCGCGCCAATCCTTCTTGTTTTCTTCTCCGCGTCTCCGCGCCTCCGCGTGGAATCCGTCAGCCCCACAACTCCGGATGCTTGAGCAGCAGCGCCTGTGCCAGGATCAGCGTCTTGGCGTCGGTCAGCCCACCCGACAGCGCCAGGTCGCGCAATTCGTCCAGCCCGACCTCGTGCACGGTGATGTTTTCGTGCTCGCCCTCGATGCCGCCGCCCGGACCGATCACGTCGGCGGCGCTGTAGCGGGCGAGGTAGAGTTGCACGCGCTCGGTGGAGACCGGGATCATCGACCACATGTTCACCACCGGCTCGACCGGGCCGAGCCGCAGCCCGCCTTCCTCCATCGCCTCCTCGACGATGCGGTCGGCGGCTTCCGCGCCGTCGAGGCTGCCGGCGATCGCTTCGTAGGGGCTCGGCACGCCATGGAACAGCGCGCCCGGGCGGGGCTGGGTGATCAGCATCGCCACCCGTCGCTCGGGATCGTAGGGCAGCACCGCGCAAGCCGAGCCGCGATGGAGCAGCTCGCGGTCGACCACGGTGCCGTCGGGCAGCTCCACGTCCAGGCGGTAGAACGTGTACCAGCCCTGGAATACGGGCCGCGAGGCTACGATCCGCGCGTCAGCCATCAGTCGAGGTTCGGCCGCAGCCAGCGCTCGGCGGTCTTGAGCTCGACTCCGCGCCGCGCGGCATAATCCTCCAGCTGGTCGCGGCCGATGCGCGCGACGCCGAAGTACTGGCTCTCGGGATGCGCGAAGTAGAAGCCCGACACCGCGGACGTGGGCAGCATCGCCTGGCTCTCGGTCAGGGTGATGCCGGCGTTGTCCTGCGCCCGCAGCAAGTCGAACAGGACGGGTTTCAGCGAATGGTCGGGGCAGGCCGGGTAGCCCGGAGCCGGGCGGATGCCGCGGTATTCCTCGCGGATCAGCGCGTGGTTGGTCAGCTGCTCGCCCGGCGCGTAGCCCCACAGCGTGGTGCGCACGTGCTGATGCAGCCGCTCGGCGAAGGCTTCGGCGAAGCGGTCGGCCAGTGCCTTCAGGAGAATGTCCGAGTAATCGTCGTGGGCGGCGCGGAACCGCTCCAGGTGCGGCTCGATGCCGTGGATGCCGACCGCGAAGCCGCCCAGCCAATCGCCGGCCGGGTCGATGAAGTCGGCCAGGCAGAAGTTGGCACGGCCCCGCGACTTCTTGAACTGCTGGCGCAGGAAGGCGAGGCGAACCTGCTCCCCCTCTCCTTCAGGGGAGGGGGTCGGGGGGTGGGGGCGTGCGTCCTCGAGCGAGGTTGCGGTGCCGAGAGCCCCCACACCCAACCCTCTCCCCTGAAGGGGAGAGGGCTCAAGAATCACATCGTCGCCTTCGCGCCGGCATGGCCAGAAGCCGCAGACGCCGCGGGCGGTCAGCCACTTCTCGGCGACGATCTTTTCCAGCATCGCCTGGGCATCGGCGAAGAGGCTGCTCGCGCTTTCGCCCACGACTTCGTCGGTCAGGATCGCGGGGTAGGTGCCCGCCAGTTCCCACGCGCGGAAGAACGGCGTCCAGTCGAAGGTTTCGATCAGGTCGGAGAGGTCCCAGTCCTCGAACACGTGAAGCCCGGGCTGGGCAGGCGCGGCGGGCTTGTCGGCGAAGTCGGGCTGATAGGCGTTGGCACGCGCGTCGGCCAGCGAGAGCAAGTCGCTCTGCCCCTTGCCTTCGCGGGCCTCGCGCACCTTGGCATAGTCGATCGAGACCGACGAGACGTAAGGGTCGCGCTGGGTGTCCGACAAAAGCTGCGAGGCGACACCCACCGCCCGGCTTGCGTCGAGCACATGGATCACCGGCCCCTTGTAAGCCGGGTCGATCCTGAGCGCGGTGTGGACCTTGCTGGTGGTCGCCCCGCCGATCAGCAGCGGGATGTTCATCTCCGAGCGCTGCATTTCCTCGGCCACCGTCACCATCTCGTCCAGCGAGGGGGTGATGAGGCCGGACAAGCCGATGATGTCGGCATCGTTCTCGTTCGCGGCCTCGAGGATCTTGGACCAGGGAACCATGACGCCGAGATCGATGACCTCGTAGCCGTTGCACTGCAGGACCACGCCGACGATGTTCTTGCCGATGTCGTGCACGTCGCCCTTGACCGTTGCCATGATGATCCGGCCCTTGGTCTTGGCGCCCTCTGCTCCCAGAGCCAGCTTCTCCGCCTCGATGTAGGGGATCAGGTGGGCGACCGCCTTCTTCATCACGCGCGCGGACTTGACCACTTGTGGCAGGAACATCTTGCCCGATCCGAACAAGTCGCCGACGACGTTCATGCCGTCCATCAGCGGGCCTTCGATCACTTCGATCGGGCGGCCGCCGGCCTCGGCGGTGGCGGCGCGCATCTCCTCGGTGTCGTCGACGATCCAGGCGTCGAGGCCCTTCACCAGCGCGTGCTCGATCCGCTTCTGGACCGCCCAGCCGCGCCATTCCTCGGCCTGCTTCTCGGCCACCGAGTCGGTGCCGCGGAACTTCTCGGCCAGCGTGACGAGGCGCTCGGTCGGGGTCTCGTCGGGCGAACGCGCCGGGCGGTTGAGGATCACGTCCTCGCAGGCCTCGCGCAATTCCGGGTCGATCTGGTCGTAGACGTCGAGTTGCCCCGCGTTGACGATCGCCATGTCGAGCCCGGCGGGGATCGCGTGGTAGAGGAAGATCGAGTGCATCGCCCGGCGCACCGGCTCGTTGCCGCGGAACGAGAACGACAGGTTGGACAAGCCGCCCGAGAAGTGGACGTGCGGGCAGCGCTTGGCGATCACCTTCACCGCCTCGATGAAGTCGACGCCGTAGTTGTTGTGCTCCTCGATCCCCGTGGCGACGGCGAAGACGTTGGGGTCGAAGATGATGTCCTCAGGGGGAAAGCCGATGCCGGTGAGCAGCTTGTAGGCCCGCTCGCAGATCTCGATCTTGCGCTCCTTGGTGTCGGCCTGGCCGACCTCGTCGAAGGCCATCACGACCACGGCGGCGCCATAGTCCATGCACTTCTTGGCGGCTTCCAGGAACGGCGCCTCGCCTTCCTTCATGCTGATCGAGTTGACGATCGGCTTGCCCGAGACGCACTTGAGGCCAGCCTCGATCACCTCCCACTTGGAGCTGTCGATCATCACCGGCACGCGCGCGATGTCGGGCTCGGCGGCGATCAGCTTGAGGTAGGTGGTCATCGCCTCGACCGCGTCGAGCAGGCCCTCGTCCATGTTGACGTCGATCACTTGCGCGCCGTTCTCCACCTGCTGGCGCGCGACTTCGACGGCGGCGGGATAGTCGCCCGCCATGATCAGCTTCTTGAACTTGGCCGAGCCGGTGACGTTGGTGCGCTCGCCGATGTTGACGAAACGGGCCGAACTGGGGCCGGATGCGGAGGTGGTCATTTACGATTCCAATGTTGGAAGGGTCAGGTCGCGCGCGAGCACGAGGTCGTCGTCGAAGTTCTGCGTGCCGACGTGAAAGCTGCGAGTGCCGACGGCGACGAAGCCGTGCTTGCGGTAGAAGCTCAGGGCGCGGTGGTTGTCGGCCTTCACGCCCAGCAGCAGGCGGCTGCGGCCGGGCGCGGCGGCGATCACCGTGTCGAGCAAGGCCGGGGCGATGCCGACGCCGTGGAAGCGCGACAGCAGGTAGATGCGCTTGAGCTCCCAATCGCCAGGCCGCGCCTGTTCGAACCCGGGCTCGCAGCCCACGGCATAGCCGACCGGCGCTCCGCCGGGCTGCACCTCGACAAGCCACGCTTTCGCGCCGCCCTCGATCAGCGTGCGGTAGGCGTCGGCCGTGTGGTGCTGCGCGGCATGGGACACCAGATCGCGGCCCGGGATCGAGCGGGCGTACGTCTCGAGGAACGTCGCCGCGCCCACGAGCGCAAGCGCGCTCGCGTCATCCGCTCCGGCTGGCCGGACGATCCAGGCAGGCGTTTCGTTCAAGTCAGGCGGCCAGGATGAACGGTTCCAGGCCCGCAAGGCGCGTCACCGGCGCCAGTGCCGGGATCTGGCGCGCAGGCAAGCCGGCGACCGCCTTGGCCATCGCCGCGATGTGCGCGGGCGTCGAGCCGCAGCAGCCGCCCAGCACGTTGACTTGCCCCGCGATCGCCCATTCCTGGACGAAGCCGGCGGTCGTGTCGGGCATTTCGTCGTAGGCGCCCAGCTCGTTGGGCAGGCCCGCGTTGGGATAGATCATGATCAGCGTGTCGGCGGTTTCGGCCAGGGTCTTCACGTGCGGGCGCAGCTGGGTCGCGCCGAACGAGCAGTTGAGGCCGATCGTCAATGGCTTGGCGTGGCGCACCGCGTGCCAGAACGCCTCGACCGTGTGCCCGGACAAGTTGCGGCCCGACAAGTCGGTCAGCGTCATCGACAGCATGATCGGCACTTCGCGGCCGAGCTCGGCTTCCAGCTTGCGCACCGCCATGATCCCGGCCTTGGCGTTGAGCGTGTCGAACACCGTCTCGATCAGGATGAAGTCGGCCCCGCCTTCGACCAGCGCGCGGGCTTGCTCCAGGTAGACGTCGACCAGCGTGTCCCAGTCGATCTCGCGATAGCCCGGATCGTTGACGTCGGGGCTGAGCGAGAGCGTCTTGTTGGTCGGCCCGATCGCGCCGGCGACGAACCTGGGGCGGCCATCCTTGGCGGCATACTCGTCGGCAAGACGGCGGGCGAGCTTGGCGCTCTCCACGTTGATCTCGCGCACCAGGTGCTCGGCGCCGTAGTCGGCTTGGCTGATCCGGTTGGCGCTGAAAGTGTTGGTCTCGGCGATGTCGGCGCCGGTTTCGAAGTAGGCGCGGTGGATCGACTCCGGCACCTCGGGCTTGGTCAGCGCCAGGATGTCGTTGTTGCCCTTCTGGTCGTGGCCGAGGCCCAGGTTGCCGGCATAGTCGGCCTCGGCGAGCTTCCAGTTCTGGATCTCGGTGCCGAATGCGCCGTCGGTGATCAGGATGCGCTTGGCCGCTTCGGCCAGGAAACGTTCGCGGGGTGTCATGATGGTTCCTTTGTCCTCCCCGGACCGGGGAGGTGGCGCGCGCGTAGCGCGTGACGGAGGGGAGTCTCGACAGGGCGCAGGGATATGGGGCGAGTCCCCTCCACCACCAGCTTCGCTGGCGGTCCCCCTCCCCGGACCGGGGAGGACAGGTCTCCCACGCTCATTTCGGCCGCACGCCGAGCAGTTGGCACACGGCATAGGCCTGCTCCGCCCGGTTCAGCGTGTAGAAGTGGAAGTCGCGCGCGCCGCCCTCGTAGAGGCGCCGGCACAAGTCCGCCGCCGCCACCGCCGCTACCAGCGCGCGCGGGCCGGGGCGTTCGTCCAGGCCGTCGAACATCGTCTCGAGCCAGCCGGGAATCTCGGTGTTGCCCGACATCCGGCGGATCGCGGCGAAGTTCGTCACCGGCATGATCCCCGGCAGGATCGGCGCGGTGATGCCGGCAGCGAGTGCCTTGTCGAGGAAGCGGAAGTACGCGTCGGTCGAGTAGAAGAACTGCGTGATCGCCCGGGTCGCCCCGGCATCGAGCTTGCGCTTGAGGTTGTCGAGATCGGCCTGCGCGCTCGCGGCCTCGGGATGGACCTCGGGGTAGGCGGCGACCGAGATCTCGAAGTCGTGCTGCGCCTTCAGCCCCGCGACCAGCTCGGCCGCGCTGGCGTAGCCCTCCGGGTGCGGCACGAACTTGCCCCCGTCCGCCGGCGGCGGATCGCCGCGCAGGGCGACGATGTGGCGCACTCCGGCCTGCCAGTACTGCTCGGCGATCTCGGCGATCTCGGCCTTGCTGGCCGCCACGCAGGTGAGATGCGCGGCCGGCTTCAGGCTGGTCTCGCGCACGATCCGCGCGACCGTCGCGTGGGTGCGCTCGCGCGTCGAGCCGCCCGCGCCGTAGGTCACCGAGACGAAGCTGGGCCCCAGCGGCGCCAGCTCGGCGATCGCATCCCACAGCTGCGCTTCCATCTTCTCGGACTTGGGCGGGAAGAACTCGAAGGACACGGCGATGTCGCCCGGCAGCGCGGCGAAGGGCGAGACGCCGGGCCCCTCGGCGATTGCCTGGGGCGCATCCTTTTTGGCGGTCTTGCCCGCCAATTCGATCACGTCGCTCATCATCCCTCTTCCCGTTCGAGCACGGCCCCATCGGGCACCGGCATTTTCTCGCGCGCCGGCACGCTCTTGCGCGCCGTCCAGATCTTCACTGTCAGCGGCTGGCCAGCCAGCGCCCGCACCGCCTCGCCCGCGAAGCCCGCTTCGGCGAGGAAACCCAGCATCTGCTCGTCCGCGAAGCCTAGGCGGGCGTGGGCATGGCGCTCGCGCAGCTCCTCGCGGTCGTGCGCGGCGAAATCGACGATGGCGACGCGCCCGCCGGGGCGAGTGACGCGCGCCGCCTCGGCCAGCACTTGGCCGGGCTCCTGCGCGTAGTGCAGCACTTGGTGGAACAGCACCGTGTCGAACGTGGCGCCATCGAAGGGCAGGGCGGTGAAGTCGCCCTGCACGAGATCGATGGTGCCCGCGCCCGAAGCGCCGAGCGAACCATCGAGCCGGGCGCGGGCGACGCGCAGCATCTCCGGGCTCTTGTCGAGCGCCACCACGCGGGCCGCGCGCGGCGCGAACAGCTCGGCCATGCGGCCCGTGCCGGTACCCACGTCGAGCAGCGCGCCGAGCCCGTGCGACCCCGGGCCGGCACCGAGCATCGCCGCCAGCGCCTCCTCGACCGGCTGGTCGGGGCTGTGCAGCACGCGCAGGGTGTCCCAGTCGGCGGCGTGGCGGGCGAAATAGGCCTCGGCGCTGGCCTGGCGGGCGGCGCGGATGGCGGCGAGGTGGCGTCGGTCCTCGGCGCAGCGTGCCGCGAAGGCGGCATCGTCGCTCTCGGACACGGCGAGCAGCCGCGCCGCCGCGGCGCCGAGCGGCGGGGCGCTCGCCTCGCCGATCGCGGCGCGCAGGAACACCCAGCTGCCCTCCTTGCGCCGCTCGGCCAGGCCCGCGTCGCACAGGATGCGGATGTGGCGCGAGACGCGCGGCTGGCTTTGCCCCAGCACTTGCGCCAGCTCGCCCACGGCCAGCTCCATGTGCGCGAGCAGGCGCATGATGCGCAGCCGCGTTGGGTCGGACAAAGCCTTGAGGAGCGGTTCCAGTCGCATTGGAACCAGCATATAAAGAAATCTTTATATCCGGGCAAGAGCGGCGCGGGTGCTTCTACCTTGCTGCCGGATTATTCCTGTTTGCGTTGCACCATGCACTCGTCTACAGATTGCCTCGCAGGCTTGCCTGCAAGCGTTGGCGCCTGCGCCAAACAATGCAAGGGGATTCGCATGAAGAAGATTGCTTACGCCGCGTTCGCGTCGGCTGCCGCTCTGGCTCTGGCTGCTTGCGGCAGCTCGGAAAAGCCCGCTGATGAGACTGCCACCGACAGCGTTGAGACGATGCCCGAGGAAACTCTGGCTGCCGATCCGATGGCGACTGACGGCGCTATGGCCGAAGAGTCGGGCGCAGCGTCCGACGCGGCGATGTAATCCGGCCGGAGGCCGGTCTCGCGCGATCCCGCGCGACTGCCTCCGACCTTCGATACAGCGCATTGGCGCAGGAAAGCCCGTGCTTGCACGGAAAAGCCCCTTCCTTCCGGGAGGGGCTTTTTTCTTGTGTGCAAGAGACGGGGACGGGACCGGTGCCGCTTAGATAGGACCGACGCTCGTCGCAGCGAGGGCGTGAGCGAGCGCTCATCTGCCGCTCCGCTCACGCAAAAGCCGCCCACCCCTTGCATGCCCCGGCGCCAGGCGGCATCACCGCGCCATGCCCGATACGCTGAAGATCACCCTGGCCCAGCATAACCAGTCGGTCGGCGATATCGCGGGTAATGCTGCCGGCATTCTGGCCGCGCGCGAGCGAGCGCGGGACAGCGACCTGATCGTCTTTCCCGAGCTCCACCTGATCGGCTATCCGCCCGAGGATCTGGTGCTCAAGCCATCGCTGATCGAGCGGGCGGCCGCCGAGCTCGAGCGGCTGGCACAGGCGACCGCGCGCCGCGGCCCGGCGATGCTGGTGGGCTCGGCCTTCGTGCTCGATGGTGCGCTGCACAACGGGGTCGCCTTGCTCGATCATGGCAAGGTCGCGGCGGTGCGCCTCAAGCATGAACTGCCAAACTACGGCACCTTCGACGAGCTGCGTCTGTTCCATGCAGGGCCGCTGCCCGAGCCGGTCGTCGTGCGCGGCACGATGGTGGGCGTGCCGATCAGCGAGGATATCTGGCGCCCCGAGGTCAGCCGGCACTTGGCCGACTTCGGCGCCGAGATCCTCGTGTGCATCAACGGCAGCCCTTACGAGATCAACAAGGAGGCGTTGCGCATCGCCGGTGTCGCCAAGCGCCGCGCCGTCGATACCGGGCTGCCGCTCGCCTACCTCAACCGCGTGGGCGGCCAGGACGAGCTGGTCTTCGACGGCGCCAGCTTCGTGGTCAACGGCGATGGCAGCCTTCCCGTCCAGCTGCGCGACTGGGAAGAGCAGGAGGTCGAGACGCGGTGGACCAAGACCGTGCCGGGTTGGCGTTGCGACCGGGGCGAACTGCAGCCGCTCGCCAGCCATCCGGAGGACATCTACTGCGCCATGGTTCTGGCGCTGCGCGACAGGATCGAGCGCAGCGGTCTCGCCGGCGTGGCGCTGGCGCTGGACGGCGGGCTCGACAGCGCGGTTGGTGCTGCCATCGCGGTCGACGCGCTCGGGCCCGACCAGGTCTGGACCGCGCTGATCCCCGCGCGCGGCGCCGACCCGGCCGATGGCGCGCGCGCGGAGGCGCTGTCGCACGCCTTGGGTTGCCGCTATCGCGAGATCCCGATCGTGACGGCATTGGACGGCGGCGAGCGCATGCTGGCCGAAGCGGGG
>Ga0207668_10002047_pt1 | contig 11764 bp, 11 predicted proteins | sample KBSS43metaG_FD_184323 | JGI IMG/M metagenome (GOLD analysis project Ga0207668, IMG submission 184323) | Switchgrass rhizosphere microbial communities from Kellogg Biological Station, Michigan, USA - KBS S4-3 metaG (SPAdes) (version 2) | ecosystem: Host-associated > Plants > Roots > Rhizosphere... | reverse complement strand
CGCCGTGCTCATACGTCTCGCCGGGCACCTGCTCGGACTGCGGGAGCACCGCCTCGATCTTGCCGAGGTCGACGATGACGATGCCCTTCTCGGCGCGGGCGGCGTCGGCCTGCACGATGCCGGTGACCAGGTCGCCGTCGCGCCCCGCGTACTCACCGAAGTGCTGCTCGTCGGTCGCCTCCCGGAGCCGCTGCAGGATGACCTGCTTGGCGGTCATCGCCGCGATCCGGCCGAAGTCGTGCGGGGTGTCATCCCACTCACGCACGACGGTGCCGTCGGCGTCGAACTCCTGGGCGAGCACCGAGGCCACCCCGCTCTTCCGGTCGATCTCCACCCGGGCGTGGCTCTCCGCGCCCTCGGTGTGCCGGTAGGCGGTCAGCAAGGCGGTCTCGATGGCCGCGAGAATTGTGTCGAACGGGATCTCCCGCTCGCGCTCCAGGGCGCGCAGCGCCGCGAGGTCGATGTTCACTCCTCGCCCTCCCCTTCGTCCTCGTCGTCAAGTTCGTCGTCGTCTTCGCCGAAGTCGGCCTCGTCCATGCGCTTGAACTCGATCTGCACCCGCCCCGGTCCCAGCTCACCGAACGGGATCGACCGCGGGGTACCGGCCACGTCGAGGACGATGCCCTCGTCGTCGACCTCGATCACCCGGCCGGTCAGGCCGTTCACCGCGACCAGGCGGGTACGGTTGCGCCGCCAGTGTCGTGGCTCGGTCAGCGGCCGGTCCACCCCCGGCGAGCCGACCTCCAGCTGGTATTCCCCGGCGAGCACCTCGCCGCCGTTCTCCTCCGCCGCGTCGAGCGCCGCGGAGATCTCCCGGGAGACGATCGCCACGTCGTCGAGATTGATGCCTCCGTCGGTGTCCACCAGGACCCGCACCACGTGCCGGCGGCCCGCCCGGGCGACACCGACCTCCTCGAGGTCGTAGCCGGCGGCGGCCACCACCGGCTCGATCACCGCACGGACCCGGGCCTTGGCGGCCGCCAGGTCGATGCGCGGGGCGGCGGGGGTACGCGGCTCGGCCTCCGGCGACCGGCGGGAACCGGGCCGGGCGCCGGCGCGACCACGCTGCGTCATCGGGCTCGACCCTCCCTCGTCGATCTGCCGCATCCGGCAGACCCTCTTCGAAAACGACTCTATGCCGCCGGGCGGAAAGCCCCGCGGCTGACGCAGAGCGTAACGCGCCGATCGCATCGCCGGTTCGCCGCCGCACCGAATCCGCGCCATCCGCAGGTCACCGCCGGTGCCGCGATGGTGTTGACTGGCGCGGTGCGGATGATGGGACAGACCCGCCGGCGGGTGCTGGGCCTCGCGGCCGGGGCCGGGCTCGGCGTCACGACCCTGAGCGGATGCGGACTCCTCGACGACGGGCCGGAACCGACGCCGGCGCCCGACCCGCTGCAGCCCCTGCTCGACGAGGCCCTCGCGCTGGCCGCCGCCTACGACCGGGCGGCGCTTGCCCTGCCCGCCCTGGCCGCCCGGCTCACCCCGCTCGCCGCCGACCATCGCGCGCACGCCGCCGAACTCGCCCGGGTGATCGGCGTGACCCTGCCGTCGGCGCCGGCCGCGCCAGCCTCGTCCGGACCGGCAGTGACCGAAACCCTGGCCGGCCTGCGCAAGGCCGAGCAGGCCGGGCAGCGCAACGCGGTGGCGGCCTGCGGCCAGGCGCCGGCCCCGCGGGCCGCCCTGCTCGGCTCGATCGCCGCCAGCCGCGCCACCCACATCGAGGCGCTGCGATGACCCCGCCCGACCAGCGCCGAGGCGCTGCGATGACCCCGGCCGACCACCCCCGAATGGACTGAAGCCTTGACTCAACTGTCCGCCGCACTGGCCGCCGAGCAGGCCGCGATCTACGCGTACGGGCTGATCGGCGTCCACCTGGACCGGGACGCCGAGCGGGAGCAGGCCCGCGCCGCGGAGCAGGCGCACCGGCAGCGCCGGGACTACCTGGTGGCGCGACTGGAGCAGCTCAAGGCGAGCGCGGCGCCCGCGCCCGCCGGGTACGAGTTGCCGTTCCCGGTCGCCGACCGGGCGAGCGCGCTGCGGCTGGCGATCCAGATCGAGGACGGGGTGGCGCAGGCGTGGCGGCCGGTGCTGCCGGCAACCCAGGGCACCGAACGCGGCACGGCCCTGTCCGCGATGACCGAGGCGGCGGTGCGGGCCACCCGGTGGCGCCGGCTGGCCGCGGTGACTCCGGTGACGCTGCCCTTCCCCGGGCGTCCGAGTTGAAAGCATCAGTCCCTTTTCTTGCGTAGCGACGGAGACCGGCGGAGACCTGCCAAGGAAACGTGAATGCCCGAGAATGACGGGGTGCAGGAGGAGATCGACGTCACCTCGCCGCGGGGACATCTAGCGATACGCCTGCGCGACGTGATCGAGCGCCGCTGGCCGGCCGAGGTGCAGGCGATCGGGGTGCACGGTTCGCTGGCGCACGGCGACGACCACGACAGCAGCGACGTCAACCTGCTGGTCGTCACCTACCGTCCGGGCGCCGGCCCGCGGCCCGCCCTGCGCCGGGTGGACGGCACCCTGGTCGACCTCGAGGTGGTCACCGGCGAGGAGGGCCTGCGCCGCGCCCGCGAGCTGACCCCGCGCTGGCCGCTGGCCGCCGACCGGTTCGTCACCACCCGCGCCCTGCACGACCCGCGCGGCTGGTTCGCCGTGCAGCGGGACACCCACCTGGGCCGGCTCGCCGCGGCCCGGCCGCTCGAGTTCATCGGCCCGGCTCGGCACAACTGGGAGGTCGCGGCGGCGGCGCACGCCCGCGCGGTCCGGCTCGCGGAGTGGTATGAGACGGACGCCGCACTCGTCATGATCGCCGAGGCCCGGCTGCACGCCGCACTGGTGGCCGGCCTGCTGACCCGTACGTATTTCCGGAACCCGGCGGACGCGGTACGGCGCACCGGCATGGCGGGTGTCGACATGCAGGAACTGAGCGCCGTCCTGAAGTCGCAGGCCGACGAGCTGACCGCCCGGGGTCGCCCGGTCGACGGCACGCTGGGCGCCCTCTTCGAGTGACGTCTCCGACCCCGCTCAGGCGACCCCGACGCCGATCACCGCACCGATGCCGTAGGTCGCCGCGGCCGCGAGCGCGCCCAGCGCCAGCTGGCGCAGGCCGCCCCGCCACCAGGGCCGCGCCGTGAAGCGGCCGACCACGGCCCCGGCCGCGAAGAGACCGGCACCGCCCACGGCGAGCGCCAGCCAGAGGCTGTCGAAGCCGAGCAGATAGGTCAGCAGCGGGACGAGCGCGCCCACCGAGAAGCAGACCAACGAGGACACCGCCGCCGTCCACGGGTTGGGCAGCTCGTCCGGGACGACGCCGAGTTCCTCCTGCGCGTGCACCCGCAGCGCCTCCTCGGGGTCGTGCTTGAGCGCGTCGGCCACCTGCCGAGCCAGCCCGACCGGCAGGCCGCGGGCCACCCACCGGCCGACCAGTTCGTCGGCCTCGCCGTCCGGGTTGACGGTCAGCTCGTGCCGCTCCTTGGCGAGTTCCGCGGCGACCTGCTCGTTCTGGGTACGGACGCTGGTGTACTCGCCGATGCCCATCGAGATCGCGCCGGCCACCAGGCCGGCCACCCCGGTCAGGACCAGGACGTGCCGGTCGACCCCGCCGCCGCCCACCCCGGCGATCAGCGCGATGTTGGTGACCAGCCCGTCCATCGCGCCGAAGGTGGCCGCACGCAGCCACCCGCCGGAGACGTCGGCGTGATGATGCTCGACGGCCGCCGTCACGGGAGGGTGAGGATCTCGTAGCCGTCCTCGGTCACCACCAGGGTGTGCTCGAACTGGGCGGTCCACTTGCGGTCCTTGGTGACCACGGTCCAGCCGTCGGCCCAGATGTCGTACTCGTAGGTGCCCAGGGTGATCATCGGCTCGATCGTGAAGGTCATCCCGGGTTCCATGACCGTGTCCAGCCGAGGGTTGTCGTAATGCGGGATGTACAGCCCCGAGTGGAACGTCTCGCCGATGCCGTGCCCGGTGAAGTCGCGGACCACGCCGTAGCCGAACCGCCGGGCGTACGCCTCGATGACCCGGCCGATCGCGTTGATCGGCCGGCCCGGGGCGACCGCACGGATGCCGCGCATCATCGCCTCGTGGGTGTGCTCGACCAGTGCGCGCGCCTCCTCGCCGGCCTCGCCCACGCAGAAGGTGGCGTCGGTGTCGCCGTGCACGCCGTCGAGGTAGGCGGTGACGTCGACGTTGATGATGTCGCCGTCCTCGAGCACCGTCGAATCCGGGATGCCGTGGCAGATCACCTCGTTCAGCGAGGTGCAGCACGACTTGGGGAAGCCCTTGTAGCCCAGGGTGGACGGGTACGCGCCGTGGTCGATCAGGAACTCGTGCACCACCCGGTCGATCTCGTCGGTCGTCACGCCCGGCTTGCAGTGCTCGCCGGCGAGCTGGGTGGCCTGCGCCGCGATCCGCCCGGCGATCCGCATCTTCTCGATGGTCTCGGGGGTCTGCACGTGCGAGCCGCGCCACTCTTTCGGGCGCTTCTTACCGACATACTCAGGGCGGACGATCTGCGCCGGGACAGCCCGCCAGGGCGACTGCTTTCCCGGCACCAGTGGGGCGCGTACGGTCATAGTCCCAGCCTATCGCCGGGGACGGCGGCGAGACCGCGGGTAGTCGCCGCCCGGAAACGGCCCGGTGGGCCCCGGCCGAAGCGTTGTTGCCGCCCTCCGAGCCCTGTGAAATCGTGTCATCGTGGATCAAGACGGGGTGGATCTGGACTTCACCGCCGCCGCGGTGCTGGACGGTGACCGGGTCGTCGTGACGGTGACCGGCGAGGTCGACATGTCCACCGCCGACACCATGTTCCGCGTCGCGACCAGGGACAGCGCCGGCGCTGCCACGCTCGACCTGCGGGCCGTGACCTTCTTTGACTCGGCCGCGATCCACGCCCTGCTCCGGCTCGCCCAGCATTACCGGCACAACCTGCGGGTGCTGCCGTCCGACCAGGTCCGGCGGGTGCTGGAGATCTCCGGCCTGACCGGTCAGCCCTGGTTGGGTTGACGGGTCAGCGGGCGGCGGAGGGTCACCGCGGTGCCCTGGTCGCTGCGCGCCACGGTCAGCTCGGTGAGCGCCCCGATCAGGGCCAGGCCCCGGCCGCGCAGGCCGCCCGCGGTGGCCGGCCGCCAGCCGCCCGTGTCGCGCACGGTGACCAGCACCCCGTCGTCGGCCATCGACGCCTGGACCGTGATCGCCGGCTCGGCCGGGTCGATCGGATGCTCGATGGCGTTGGCGGCCGCCTCGGAGACCGCCACGGTGATATCGAAAACGTCCGTCTCGGGCACCCCGTGCCCGGCCAGGAAGTCCGCCAGCCGCCGGCGCAGCAGGCTCAGCCGGGTCGGCTCGGCGGGCAGCCGCAGCGAGAACTCGCTCGGCTCGCTCGCCTCGAGCGCCAGCACCGCGATGTCGTCCCGCCGAGTCCGCCGGGCCGCCGTGCTCACCAGCGTCTCGAGCAGGTCCTCGACGTGGTCGACCGGCTCGGCGACGGCCCGGGCCAGGGCGGCGAGGCCGGCGTCGATGCCCACCCGGCGATCCTCGACCAGCCCGTCGGTGTAGAGCAACAGCCGCCACCCGGGCCGCAGTTCCGCCGTCCGGGTCGGGTAGGTGGTCGCCTCGCCGAGCGCGCCGATCGGCGGCCCCAGCGCCGTGCGGTAGAGGAAGTCCCCGGGCCGGCCGGGCGGCACCAGCAGCGGCGACGGATGCCCGGCCGACGAATAGCTCAGCCGGCCGCTGCGCGGGTCGAAGCACACGCACAGCACGGTCGCGAACTGTCGCCGGCCCAGGTTGTCCACCAGCCGGTTCAGCCGGCTGAGCGCCGCACCGCAGTCGAAACCCTCGAGGATGTACGCGCGGAGCGCGTTGCGCAGCTGGCCCATGCCCGCCGCCGCCTGCACGCCCTTGCCGACCACGTCGCCGATCACCAGGAACAGCCGCTCGTCCGGGCCCGCGATCGCGTCGTACCAGTCGCCGCCCACCTCGGCCTCGCTGCTGCCGGGCAGGTAGCGGCCGGCCACGATCGCGCCCGGCATCCGGGGCAGCGACGGCGGCAGCAGGCTGTGCTGCAGCGTGCTCGCGATCCGGTGCTCGGCCTCGTAGAGCCGGGCGTTCGCGAGCCGCAGGCCGACCAGCCGGGCGAGTTGGACGAGCACTCCCGGCTCGGGCGGGCCGCCGGGGCCCGACCAGACCCGCAGCTCGCCGACGGTCGCGCCGGACGGGTCGGGCAGCGGCAGCACCACATCGGGCCGGGCCGACGGTTCGGCGCCGCCGTCCGCCTCGGCCCGGGCTCCGGGTGCGGTCACCGCCACCCGGCCGGCGGCGGTCATCGCGAGCACGTGCCGGGCCGCCACGTCCAGCACCTCGGCCGTGGTGCGCACGGTGCCGACCGCGGCGGCCACGTCGACCAGGCCGCGCAGCCGGCTGATGGTCTGCCGGCGGGCCTGGGCGAGGTCGAGGTTGGCCCGGACCCGGGCGGTCAGGTCGCGCGACGAGAACGGCTTGATCAGGTAGTCGTCGGCGCCCGCGGCCAGGCCCTCGCCGGACGCCTCCTCGCCGGCCCGGGCGGTGAGCACCACGATCGGGATGTCCCGGGTGCGCTCGTCCGCACGCAGCGCGGTGATCAGGCCGAAGCCGTCCAGCCGGGGCATCATCACGTCGGTGAGCACGAGGTCGAACCGCTGACGGGCGGCCAGTTCGAGCGCTGCCTGGCCGTCCACGGCGGTGTGCACGTCCCAGTGCGGGCGCAACAGCCGGGCGACGTGGTCGCGCAGGTCGGCGTTGTCGTCGACGAGCAGGATCCGGCCGCGGCCGCCGACCGGCGCGGGTCCGGGCGGTTCGGCGCCGGACCACCACTGCTCGGCCTCCTCGACGTACAGGCGAGCGTCCACCTCCGGCGGCACCACGGTCGCGGACTCCCCGTCCGGCCGCCCCGCCACCGCCCACGACCGGGCCGAGGACTGATCGACTCGATCGGCCGGCAGATGCGCCGTACCGAACGGGATCCGGACGGTGAAGACGCTGCCCACGCCCACGTCGCTGCGCACCGCGACCGATCCGCCGTGCAGTTCGGCCAGCTCGCGGACCAGTGCGAGGCCGATGCCGGTGCCCTCGTGGCTGCGCGACCAGGCGCCGGTCACCCGGTGGAAGCGGTCGAACAGCAGCGGCAGTTCCGCGGCCGGGATGCCGACGCCGGTGTCCCGCACGGTGAGCACGGCATGGTCGTCCTCGGCCGCCAGCCGTACCACGACCCGTCCGGACCGGGTGAACTTGACGGCGTTGGAGAGCAGGTTGAGGACGATCTTCTCCCACAGCTCCCGGTCGACGTGGACCGGCGCGGGCAGCGGCGCCGCCTCGACCACCAGCGCCAGGCCGGCCCGCTCGGTCGCGGACCGGAATGTGCTGGCCAGCCGCGCGGTGTAGTCGGCGAGGTCGGTGGGCCGGTAGACGGCCCGCAGCCGCCCGGACTCCAGCTGGGAGAAGTCGAGCACCGTGTTGACGAGTTTGAGCAGGCGCAGGCCGTTGCGATGCATCGGCAGCAGGCGCTCCCGCTGGCCGGCCGGCAGCTCCGGGTCGTCGAGCAGGTCCTCCAGCGGGCCGAGGATCAGCGTCAACGGCGTACGGAACTCGTGGCTCACGTTGGAGAAGAAGTTGGTCTTGGCCCGGTCCAGCGCGGCCAGCTCGGCCGCCCGGGCGCGCTGCTCCTCGTACGCCCGTAGGTTGGCGATCGCGCGGGAGATCTGCGCCGCCGCCAGCTCCAGGAAGTCGCGGTAGCCGCCGCCCAGGGCGAGAAACCGGCTCACCCCGATGACCAGCGCGCCGACCGTGGCGGTGCCGACCCCGATCGGCAGCACCAGGGCCTCGGCCGCGGCGGTCGGCGGCGGCGAATCGGTCAACTCGCGCAGCTTGACCGTGCCGGCCCGCCCGGTGGCGACGACCTGCCGCACCGCGGCGGGCATCGTCCCGCCGGTCGCGTCGTCGTCCAGCACCACCCGGGCGAACGGCACATCCGCGGGGTTCTCGCCGAGCACCGCCGCGGTCTCGGCGACCAGCGCCTCCTGATGCGGCGAGTCGGCCAGCCGAGAGCCGAGCGCGCTGAGCGTGCGCACCCGCCGCTCGCCGAGCACCCGCCCGGTGGTGTCGCTGACGATGCAGAAGACGCCGCCCACCTGGCCCGCCTCGGTGCGGATCGGGTCGTACGAGACGTCGAAGTAGGTCTCCTCGAGGAAGCCGTGCCGCTCCAGCATGAACGGGTGGTCGGCGGCCCAGAACGCCTCGTCGTCGGTGCGCACCCGGTCGAAGAGGTCCTGCAGAAGCGACCATGCCTCGGCCCACATCTCGCGGCCCGGCCGGCCGAGCGGGCCGGGGTGCTTGCTGCCCATCGCGGGGATGTAGGCGTCGTTGTAGAGGGCGCAATACTCCGGCCCCCAGAAGATGACGATCTGCGCCCGGGAGGCGAGCATGGTGGCGACCGCCTGCGCCAGCTCGTCCGGCCAGCTGCCCGGCGGCCCGAGCGGCGTCGCCCGCCAGTCGAGCTCAAGCATCCGGCGGCCCATCTCGCCGCCGCGCGCCAGGGCGGCACGCAATCGGCTCGGAAGGGCGCTCATGGGTCCTCCCGCGGATCAAACCGGCCGCAGGGGATTCGGCCGGCCCGGTTTCGCACCGTAACACCGCTCCGGGCGGTCCGCCCGGTAGCGGTCCGGTGGCCCTACGCCGCGATCGGGGCGCTCCGGAGGCCGGAGCGTTGGACGGCGGCCTGCACCAGGCCGCCGAAGACCCGCAGGTCGGCGGTGCGCTCGGGGTGCCACTGCACGCCCAGCGCGTACGGGTGCTTGGGATCCTCGAGGATCTCGATGACCCGGTCGTCGGGACACCAGCCCACCGGGGTGAACGCGCCGGGTTCGGCGACCGCCTGATGGTGGAACGAATTCACCGTGATGTGTGAACCGAGCAGCGCGTGCGCCCGGGAGCCGCGGCGGATCACCACGTCGTGCCGGCCGTACGCGGAGGCGTCCGCGGCGAGCGGGTCGGTGCCCGGCGCGGCCCGGTGCCGCTCGCTGCCGATCACGTCGGGCAGGTGCTGGTGCAGCGACCCGCCGGTGACCGCGGCCATCAGCTGCATCCCCCGGCAGACCCCGAGCAGCGGCAGGCCGGCGTCGAGCGCGGCGCGCATCAGCAGCGCCTCGGACTCGTCGCGGACCCGGTCGACGTCGGTCGCCGGGTGCGGCTCGGCTCCCCAGTGCGCCGGGTCGACGTCGCCGCCGCCGCTGAAGACGATGCCGTCGAGCGACTCGATGACGTCGGTGCCCGGGTCGTCCGGGGTGATCAGCACGGCTCGCCCGCCGACCGCGTGCACGGCCTTCACATACGTCATGGGGAGCATGCCCGCCATGAGGTCGTTGCTGCCGTACTGCACCTGCTGGGCGTACGCGGTCATGCCGATCAGCGGCCTGCGCATGCGGTGGATTCCTCCTCGTGCTCGCTCTCTCGTCTTCGGCACCCCGGGCCCGGCGCTTAGCCGGCCGCCGCCACCAGCGCCGCGAACAGGCGCCCGTCCTGGTTCGCTTCCGGGTGCCACTGGACGCCGAGGACAAACCGGCGATCCGGATCCTCGATCGCCTCGGCCACCCCGTCGTCGGTCCGGCCGGTCACGGTGAGCGTGCCGGGATCGGCGACGCCCTGGTGGTGATAGCAGTGCACGGCGCGGTCGTCGCCCATCAGGGCGGCGATCCGGCTGCCGGCGACGAACCGGGGTTCCTGCTCGCCGTAGACGCCGGGCGCCGGGCGGTGCTTCTCGTGACCCACCACGTCCGGGAGGTGCTGGTGCAGGCGGCCGCCGGCGGCGACGGCCAGCAACTGCATGCCCCGGCAGACACCCAGGACCGGCATGTCCCGGCGTAACGCCTCGCGGACCAGGGAAATTTCCGCGGCGTCGCGGTCGGGGGTGGTGACCGTGAGCGGTCCGGGCTCGGCGCCGTACAGCTCCGGGCTCAGGTCGGCGCCGCCGGCCAGCACCAGCCCGTCGAGCGCGCGCAGCACGTCGGTGTCCCGGTCGTCGGGCGGGATCAGCACGGCCCGGCCGCCGGCCCGGGTCACCGTCGTGACGTAGTCGTGCGGGATCAGCGTGGTCGGCAGGTCATGCCAGACGCCCCAGGTGGCGGGCACCACGTAGGTCGTTATCCCGATGATCGGACGCATCGCACCAACCTAGTCACACGGGTGCGCGGCGTCACCCCATCGGGTGGCGCCGCGCCCGGACCCATCTGTCCCACCCACGCAGGGATTGAACCTGAACGGGCGGGGATTCGGCCTCTTCATCCTGCTGAACAGGAGGTATACAGGCCGTGCCCAGATACCGGCTGTCTTAAACAAGTCAGAGCGGAGTGACGTACGCCCCGGTGATCCCGCCGTCCACCACGAACTGCGCGGCGGTGATGAACGAGGCGTCGTCGCTGGCCAGGAACGCCACCGCGGCGGCCAGTTCGGCGGGCTCGGCGAACCGGCCCATCGGCACGTGCACCAGCCGGCGCGCGGCCCGCTCCGGGTCCTTCGCGAACAGCTCCATGAGCAGCGGCGTGGCGACCGGGCCGGGGCAGAGCGCGTTGATCCGGATTCCCTCCCGGGCGAACTGGACGCCCAGCTCCCGGGTCATCGCCAGCACCCCGCCCTTGCTCGCGGTGTAGGCGATCTGCGAGGTGGCGGCGCCGAGCAGGGCCACGAACGACGCGGTGTTGATGATCGAGCCCTTGCCCTGCCGCTGCATGTGCGGGATGGCGTACTTGCAGCAGAAGAACACCGAGGTGGTGTTGACCTTGAGCACCCGTTCCCACGCGTCCAGCCCGGTGACCAGGATCGAGTCGTCGTCCGGCGGCGAGATGCCGGCGTTGTTGAAGGCGATGTCGACCCGGCCGTGCCGCTCCACCACCCCGTCGAACAGCGCCTTGACCTGCTCCTCGTCGCTGACGTCGCAGGCGACGAACTCGCCGCCGACCTCGTCGGCGGCGGCCTTGCCGGCGTCCGCCGAGATGTCCACAGCGATCACCTTGGCGCCCTCGGCGGCGAACCGCCGGGCCGTGGCGAGGCCGATTCCGCTGCCGGCCCCGGTGATCACGGCGACCCGGTCTTGCAAACGCTCCACGAATGACCCTCTCAGCTGTCGGTAGAGATGAAGACGTTCTTGACGTCGGTGAACGAGAGCAGCGCGTCCGGGCCCAGCTCGCGGCCCAGCCCGGACTGCTTCATGCCGCCGAACGGGGTCCAGTAGCGCACCGACGAGTGGCTGTTGACGCTGAGCGCCCCGGTCTCCACCGCCCGGGACACCCGCAGGGCCCGGCCGAGGTCGCGGGTCCACAGCGAGCCGGACAGGCCGTACTCGGTGTCGTTGGCCAGCCGGACCGCGTCCTGCTCGTCGCGGAACGGCAGCACCGACAGCACCGGGCCGAAGACCTCCTCGCGCCAGTGCCGGTCGGCGGTCGAGTGGGCGAGCAGCACGGTCGGCGGGAACCACCAGCCGTCGCCCGACGGGGCCGAGCCGGTGAACGCCACGTCGGCGCCGTCGACGTAGGACCCGACCGTCGTACGGTGCCCGGCCGAGATGAGCGGGCCCATCTCCGCGGCGGTGTCGGCGGGATCGAGCACCCGGAACGCCTTGACGGCCGGCTCCAGCAGGGACAGGAACTTGTCGTACACCGACTCCTGGACCAGCAGCCGGGACCGGGCACAGCAGTCCTGGCCGGCGTTGTCGAAGATCGAGGCCGGCGCC
>Ga0207668_10002046_pt1 | contig 11766 bp, 10 predicted proteins | sample KBSS43metaG_FD_184323 | JGI IMG/M metagenome (GOLD analysis project Ga0207668, IMG submission 184323) | Switchgrass rhizosphere microbial communities from Kellogg Biological Station, Michigan, USA - KBS S4-3 metaG (SPAdes) (version 2) | ecosystem: Host-associated > Plants > Roots > Rhizosphere... | reverse complement strand
GGCGTCTTGACGAGGCGTTGCTGATCCGGCCGTCTCGGCGGATGGGGTCACGTGCCCGGCCGTCCGGCGGCGCGTTCCTCCGGTATCACTCCGTGCGCCACGGCCGGCGGGAACCGGTTCGTCTCGTTTCTGAATTCGCCTGGGGCCTGGCGACGGATGCGGGCAACTTCACGCGGCGGTTCCTGCGCTCGGTGCGGTCGATCCTGCGACGTGCCCACGGCACGAACGGGATCCTCCACACACACGTCAACCGGATGATTCTGGCACTGCTCTCGGAAGGCCGGGCGGACGGCCGACCGGGCACCGCCAATTCACGGTCGGTCAAGGTCGGCACACCCATTCGCGGGCCCAACCCCTCTCCTGCGGATATGCAGCCTATGTCCGTTGTCCAGGAGCGCGCTCTACCAGCCTGACGCCGCGCCTCTTGGACTCTCCGAGGGGACCCGCGGTGAAGCGCGACGGCCATTCGAGTGCGGAGCGGTGCGGTCGGTCGTACCGCAAGAACATCCGCGCGCACCTCGCCACGGCCGCCGCCGCGCCGAACAGCGACGCCAAGGGCAAAGCGTACGAAGCCCTCGCCGTCTGCCTCTTCTCCGGCGTGCCGGGATGCATCGTCGAACGCGACGTCACCAATCCGCTCGGCACGGAACAGATCGACCTTGCCGTCGGAAATCGCGCCGGCGAGGACGGACTGTTCCTGCTTCCGCGGGTGTTCCTGGTCGAGTGCAAGGATTGGGACCGCCCGGTGGACAGCGCCAGCGTCGGCTACTTCCTCAACATCCTCGCCGGAAGGTCTATCGAGGTCGGCATCCTCATCGCCGCCAACGGAATTACCGGCGGCCTCTGGGACAAGACCAACGCTCACGCTCTCGGCCTGGCCGCGGCGCCACGAGGCATCAGGCTCATAGTGATCACGACGAAGGAGATTGCGAGCCTGTCGTCCGTTGCCGATTTCATCGATCTCCTCCATCACCGGCTCCTTCGTGCCTATGCCACCGGGGCAGTCGGCGCACCCCTCCATCGCACTTCATAGCGACGCCTTCGGTGCGGGTGCGGCGGCGTGTGCCGCCGCACCCGCGCACCTCAGGCGGCCTCCTCCTGGGCGCGGCGTTCGTCGCCGGACAGTCTGTGCAGCGGCTTCTCCTTGATGAACAGGACCGCGATCACCGCGAGCAGCGCGATCGGCGCGCCCACCAGGAACAGCCCGGACGTGGCCTCGCCGTAGACGTCCCGGACGATGGCCAGCGCCTCCGGCGGCAGGGCGGCCAGGTCGGGCACCTTGGCGGTGCCGCCCGCCGGCGCCGTGCCGAACCGCTCGGCCAGCAGCGTGGTCACCCGGCCGGCCAGTACGGCGCCCAGCGCGCTGACCCCGATCGCCCCGCCCATGCTGCGGAAGAACGTCAGCGCCGACGTGGTCGCGCCCAGTTCCCGCGCGGGGACGTCGTTCTGGGCGGCCAGCACGAGGTTCTGCATCAGCATGCCGACGCCGGCCCCGAGCACCGCCATGTACAACGCCAGCCTCGGCGCGCCGGTGTGCGCGTCGATCGTGCTGAGCAGCAGCATCCCGCCGGTCATCACCGTCGCGCCGGTCACCAGGTATGCCTTCCAGCGGCCGTACCTGGTGATCAGCTGGCCGGCCACAGTGGACGACACCAGCACGCCGAAGACGAGCGGGAGGCTCATCAGCCCGGCCACCGTCGGCGACTTGCCGAGCGAGATCTGGAAGTACTGCGACAGGAACACCGTGCCGCCGAACATCGCTAGGCCGACCAGCACGCTGGCGATGACCGTCAGGGACACGGTCCGGCTGCGGAAGATCGCCGGCGGGATGATCGGTTCCTTGGCCCGGGATTCCGCGTACGCGGCGAGGCCGAGCAGGACCAGCCCGGCCGCCACGAACAGCGCGGTCGGCCAGGACCGCCAGGCGAACCGGTGCCCGGCCAGGGTCGACCAGATCAGCAGGTCGCACACGCCCGCGGTGATCAGGAACGCGCCGAGCCAGTCGATCGAGACCGGGCGGCCCGGTGCCGGCGGCAGGCGTAGGGTCCGCTGCAGCAGCGCGATGGCGGCCAGCGAGAACGGTACGCCGATCAGGAAGCACCACCGCCAGCCGAGCCACGACGTGTCCACCAGCAGGCCGCCGATCAGCGGGCCCGCGATGGTCGCGACGCCGAAGACGGCGCCGAACAGGCCGGAGTAGCGGCCCAGTTCGCGCGGCGGGATCATCGCGGCCATCACGATCATCGCGAGGGAGCCCATGCCGCCCGCGCCGACGCCCTGCACGATCCGGCTGCCGATGAGGACCCCCACATCCGAGGCGAGGCCGGCGATCAGCGAGCCACCGACGAACAGGCCGAGCGAGACCTGGATCAGGAGCTTCTTGCTGTAGAGGTCGGCCAGTTTGCCCCACAGCGGCACGGTCGCCGTCATGGCCAGCAGCTCGGTGGTGACGATCCAGGTGTAGACGGACTGGCTGCCGCCCAGGTCGGCGATGATCCGCGGGAGGGCGTTCGACACGACGGTGGAGGCCAGGATCGTCACGAACATGCCGAGCATCAGGCCGGAGAGCGCCTGGACGACCTCGCGGTGGGACATCTGTCGGGCGGCCCCGGTCTTCTCGGCCGGGCTGGTGATCGCGGTCATCGATCTCCCTCGGTGGTGAGGATGACTAGTTGCTGGGTGGCGCGGGTCATCGCGACGTAGCGGTCGACCGCGCCCTCGATGCCGCCGCCGAACGACTCCGGGTCGACGAGCACGACCAGGTCGAACTCGAGGCCCTTGGCCAGTTCCGGGGTCAGCGACCGGATCCGGGAGGTGGCCCGGAACTCCGGGTCGCCGATGACGCAGGCGATGCCTTCGGCGTGCGCGGCGAGCCAGGTGTCGAGGATCGCGGTCAGGTCCGCGGCCGATCCGTGCACGACCGGTACGCCGCCGCGGATCGAGGTCGGCACGTTGGCGTCCGGCAGCACCGCCCGGATGACCGGCTCGGCCTCCGCCATGACCTCCTGCGGCGTCCGGTAGTTGATGGTCAGCGAGCTGATCGAGATCTGGCCGAGCCCGATCCGTTCGAGCCGCTCCTGCCACGACTCGGTGAAGCCGTGCCGGGCCTGGGCCCGGTCCCCGACGATGGTGAAGCTGCGGGACGGGCAGCGCTGCAGCAGCATCTGCCATTCCGCGTCGGTCAGTTCCTGGGCCTCGTCCACGACGATGTGCGCGAACGGGCCGGCGAGGACGTCCGGGCCGGCCTCGTGCACGGTGGCGTCCTCGGCGAGGGTGTCCCGCAGGTCCTGGTGGCGCAGCATCAACATCACGCCCTCGCCGTCGTCGTAGGTGTGCGACTCGATCAGGTCCTCGACGACCCGGGTCATCTGGTCGCGCCGGGTGGCGACGGCGGCCTCCTGCCGCTGTCTGCGCCGGGCGGCCTCCGCGTCGCCGAGCCGCTGCCGGGCCGCGTCCAGCAGGGGCAGGTCCGGCACCGTCCACGCCCGCGGGTCGTCCCGCTGCAGCCCGCGGATCTCGTCGGCGCTCAGCCAGGGAGCACATTTGCGCAGGTAGGCCGGCACCGACCAGAGGTCCGCGACCAGATCGGCCGGATCGAGCATCGGCCAGGCGCGGTTGACCGCCGTACGCAGCGGAGCGTTCCGCAGCAGCGACCGGCGCAGCAGGTCCGCCGGCTCGTCCCCGTCGTACCGGTCGACCAGGATCGTCAGCAGTTCCGCCCAGACCTGCTCGCGCGCCTCGTTGTGCGGGGTGCCCGGCTCGACCGAGCGGAACGCCTCGGCCCAGTCCTCGGCGCTCAGCCAGATCTCCGAATCGTCGGTGGTGACCGTCATCCCCTTCGCGGGTGGCTCCTCGTAGAACCGGACGGCGGCCTCGACCGCCCGCACCAGGTCCGCCGACGACTTCAGCCGGGCCACGTCCGGATCGCTCTCGTACGCCGCCGTCGCTCCCTCCGGGATCAGGTCCCGCAGGGTGCAGGTCAACACGTCCTCCTCGCCGAGGTTGGGGAGCACGTCCGCGACGTACGCCAGGTACGGCTGGTGCGGGCCGACGAACAGCACGCCACCGCGGCGGTGGCCGAGCCGCGGGTCGGAATAGAGCAGGTACGCCGTGCGGTGCAGCGCGACGACCGTCTTGCCGGTGCCCGGGCCGCCGTCGACCACCAGGGCGCCCCGGGATCCGGCCCGGATGATGGCGTCCTGGTCGGCCTGGATGGTGCCGAGCACGTCCCGCATCCGGTCCGACCGGTTGGCTGCCAGGCCGGCGATGAAGGCGGACTGGTCGTCGAGCGCGGCGGCGTGCCCGGCGAACTCGTCGGCGGTGAACACCTCGTCCCAGTAGTCGCCGATCCGGCCGCGGGTCCAGCGGTACCGGCGGCGGCTCACCAGCCCCATCGGGTTGGCGTGGGTGGCACCGAAGAACGGCTCGGCCGCGGGCGACCGCCAGTCGACGAGCAGCCGGCGGCCCGCGTCGTCGGTGAGGCCGAGCCGCCCGATGTAGACGGGTTCGGGGTCGTCCGCGCTGACCATGTGTCCCAGGCACAGGTCCAGGCTGAACCGGCGCAGGGTACGCAGCCGGGCGGTCAGCCGGCGGACCTCGTCGTCCCGCTCCACCGCCCGCCGGCCCTTGCCGGCGGGTGCCCGCCGCTCGGCGTCGAGGCGGTCGGACAGGTCGGCGAGCAGGTGTTCCAGGCTCTCGGCGATGGCCGCGAAGTGCTGCTCGTCGCGGGCGACGAGCGCCGGGTCGGCCTTCGCGGACAGGTTGCCGGGGAGGTCGAACACGCTGGCGGTCAGGGATTTCATGGCATCGGCTCCGATCTGGACCGGTCGGCCCGGCGATTCGGCAGGGGTCACGCGGACACCGGTCGCCGGTCTTGGCTGAGCGTGTCGAGCAGCAGCGCCGCGGCGACCCGGGCCCCGTCGGGACGGATGGTGCCGGCCACCGCGGCCGCCCGGTCGCGGGTCGCGGCGGTCAGGGCCGTGTCCAGGGCGGCCGACAGGGACTCGGTGGACGGTGCCGGGCCGTCGTGCGCGGCGCCGATCCCCAGGGCGGCCACCCGGCCGGCGAAGTACGGCTGGTCCGCCATCTGCGGGACCACCACCTGGGGCACCCCGGCCCGGGCGGCGGTCGTCGTGGTGCCCGCGCCGCCGTGGTGCACGACGGCGGCCACCCGGCGGAACAGTTCCTGCTGGTTGACCTCGCCGACGGAAAAGCAGTCGTCCCCGTCGTCGGCCGGGGCGAGGCCGGCCCAGCCGTGGCCGACCAGCACCCGGCGCCCGTGCGCGCGGATCGCGTCGACGGCCACCCGGGCGGCGTCCGCGGGGGCGGGCATGCTGCCGAAGCCCACATACACCGGCGGCGGGCCGGCGGCCAGGAACGCCTCCAGTCCGGCGGGCAGCGGACGGTCGTCCGGCTGGATCCAGGCGCCGGTCTGCACGACGTCGCGGTCCGGCGAGGTCTGCCAGGGCGCCAGGACCGGGTCCGCGGCCAGCCACGGGCGGTCGCCCATGACGTGGTCGCGGACGTTGTCCATCGGTGGCAGGCCGATCGCCGCCCGGTGGGTGTTGAGCGGGTCGCCGAACAGCGCGTTGTAGTTCTGGATGTTCAGGTCGTTCAGCACCCGGTTGTCGGTGACGTCCGGCGGCAACGGCCGGCCCGGCAACGGCTGCGGCCGGTGGTGCGGCGACGGCAGGAAGATCGGGCAGTACGCCGTGAACACGTACCGGATGCCCAGCTTCTCGGCCACCGACTGGGCCGCGGCCGCGACCGGGAACAGGCCGGTCGCCACCACGGCGTCGCAGTCCGCGGCCGCCGCCGGCAGCTTCTCGAACTGTTCGGCGATCAGATCGGCCGCCAGCCGGGGCACGTTCACCTTCGACGACGGCGTCGCCCCGTGCATCAGCGCGCGCACCGGCGGGCCGATCGGCACCAGCGGCACGCCGGCCTCGGCCAGCCGCTGCGCGCAGTCCGGCGGCGCGCAGACCCGCGCCTCCGCGCCGAGCGCCCGCAAGCCCACCGCCAGGCCGATCAGCGGTTGGACATCCCCACGGCCCCCATACGTTGACAACAGCACCCGCATTTCGCGACTCCCCCATTTCGGCTGCAGTTAGCCTCGGCGGACGATTTTGCGGTACGACCGGGGTCTTGCCGCAAGCCCTGGGGTGCGCTATATGTTAGAAGTGGGAACGAGTGGGTCCTCCTCTTCCTTGTGATCGCCCGCCGGACGGCCGGCCAGACAACCGGCTTCCACCAGCGCAAATGCGCCCTAGGCTCCGGGGACGCCCAGGCCGCCGGCCACGGTCAGCTCCGCGCCGGTGAACTCCCCCGTCAGCATCGGCATCGCCCGGGCGATCGCCGCCTTGGTCTCGGGCAGCTGCAGCGACGCGTCGTGGTGCTGCTTGCTCTCCCACACCTCGCTGACCCAGATCGTGACGTCGTCGGCCGCCGACACGCCGACCAGATACTGGTAGCAGCCGGCCCGGCGCAGCCCGTCGGCGCCGCCGGTCAGGATGGCCACGACGTCGTCGCGGTGACCCGGCTTGGTTTTCATCGACGCGATGTAGCCGTAACTCACGATGTCGTCCTCGGGGGTTGTGCCGGCGAAGCCGGCGCCGGGCGGCAGCTCCGCCCGGCGGCGGCGTGCGGGCCGGACCACGACGCAGCGTGGCCCTGCGGCGGTTACTTTTAGTAGCCCGTACGATTATGGCTTGTAACGCTCTTGAAAGACCACCTCGTCGAGCGGGCGGCGTTTGGGTTGCGCCCAGCGGCCGCGGCTCGGGTAGCCGAGCGGGATCAACGCCATGGTGAGCGCGTCGTCGGGCAGGTTGAGCAGGCGGCGCACGTCGTCCTCGTGACCGACGTGCAGGCTGGTCAGGGTCGCTCCGATGCCGTAGGCGCGGGCCGCCAGCAGCAGCTGCTGCACCGCGCCGTAGATCGACGAACCGAGACGCGGGTTGGTGGATTTCGCGGCGCCCAGCATGACCGGGAAGATCCAGACCGGGGCCTCCTCGAGGTGCGCGGCCAGGTGGTCGGCGGCGTGGAAGTTGGCGGCGGACATGACCTCCGGCGCGGCCAGGATCTGCTCGCGGCGGGAGCCGTAGTGTTTGTGCCAGCCCTCCCGGTACCACTCGGCGATCTGCGCCTTGACCTCCGGGTCCCGCACCACGATCCACACCCACGGCTGGCTGTTGCCGCCGCTCGGACCGCGGATGGCGGCGTCCAGCAGGGCCCGGACGATGTCGTCGCTGATCGGCTCGGTGGACAGGTAGCGACGGGCGGGCGTGGAGTGCAGGGCCTCCATGACGGGCAGCGGCTGCGGCTCTGGGGATGGCATACCCGGACCCTATCCGGCTCCCGCCGCGCAGACCCGGTAGGCGGCGACGGTCAACTTGAGTTCGGCGGCCATCCGGGCCAGGTCCTGGGCGGTCGCCTGGGTCTGCGTGGCGCCCGCGGCGGTCGAGTCGGCGGCCTGCGCGACCCCGCCGATGGTGTCGGCGATGTTGGTGGCGCCGACGGCGGCCTCGTTGACGTTGCGGGCCATCTCGCTGGTGGTGGCGGTCTGCTCCTCGACCGCGGCGGCGATCGTCGAGGTGTAGTCGTTGATCCGCGAGGTGACCGCGGTGATCTCGCCGATCGCGGCGACGGCGCGCTCGGTTTCCGCCTGGATCGCGGCGACCTTGCTGGAGATGTCCTCGGTGGCCCGGGCGGTCTCCTGGGCCAGGTCCTTGACCTCGGTGGCGACCACGGCGAAGCCCTTGCCGAGCTCGCCGGCCCGGGCCGCCTCGATGGTGGCGTTGAGCGCGAGCAGGTTGGTCTGCTCGGCGATCGAGGTGATCAGCTGGACCACGCCGCTGATCTCGGTGGACGACTGGCCGAGTTTGAGGACGATCTCGTTGGTCCGGTTCGCGGTCTGGCTGGCCTGGGCCGAGACCCCGGCCGCCTCGCCGGCGTTGCCGGCGATCTCCCGGATCGAGGTGCCCATCTCCTCGGCGCCCGCGGCCACGGTCCGCACGCTGCGGGAGACCTCGCCGGCCGCGTGGGCCACGCTGCCGGCCTGCGCGGAGGTCTCCTCGGCGGCCGACGACATCTCGACGGAGACGCTGGTCAGTTCCTCGGCGGCGGCCGCCACGTGGTGGGCGCTGTCGCCCACCTGGCGGACCATGCCGGCCATCGCGTCGATCGAGCTGTCCAACGCCTGGGCGAGCTGACCGACCTCATCCCGGCCGGTCAGCTCGGTGCGTTCGGTGAGGTCGCCGTCGCGGACCCGGTTCAGGACCGCCACGCAGCGCGCCAGCGGCCCGGTGATCAATCGGGCGATGCCGATCGCCAGGGCGACGCCGACCGCCGCCCCCACGATGATCAGCCCCACCACAAGCAGCCGGGCGGACCGATAGGTGTGCTGCGCGCCGACCTTCAGCTCCTCCGCCTTGACCACGGTCTGCGCGGCGAGCGTGTCCATCGCCTCGCGCATCGTCGTGATCAGCGGCAGGACCTCCGCCTTGCGGATCGAAGCGATCTCGGTACGGTGGCCGGCCCGACTCAACGGCAGCAACCGGTCATCGAGGACCTTCCGGTACGCTCCCCACGCCTCGTCGAACTTGACCAGCGCCGCGATCCGGATCGGGCCGAGCGGAAACAGTTTGTACGCGTCCTCCGCGTCGGCGAGGGCCTGCTCGTCGGCGGCCACGGCCCGTTCCTCGTCCGCCCGCACCGCGTCGTCGTCGGCCAGGAAGTGTTCCAGGGCGTTGGTGCGTACGCGGTTGAACGCGTTGCGCATCTCCCCGATCTTCCGCAGCTGCAGGCCGCTGTCGTACACCACGCCGGTGTTGCCGTTCACCCGGGCCATCTCGATCACCGCGAACAGCGCAATGCCGGAGCCGATCACCGCGACCAGCACCACCGCCGCGAGAATCTTCGTGCTCACCGGCCGATCCTTGATCAGCCCGAGCCGGCCCGCGGGCCGCCCACCAGATACCGACGCCACGACGACCCCCCGGACACCGTGTGACAGACGCTCTACCGAAGTCCTCTTCGTCAGCGGCGGCGCGATCCTGAGCCGGTAACCTGATCAGTTGCCGTAGACCCGGGTCGGGGTGATCAGGACGGCGGTGCGGCGCTGCTCGCGCATCACCCGGTCATACTCGTCCCAGTCGTCGTGGGTGCCGCCGGCCGCCGTGAAGATCTGCCGGAGCAGCAGGCGCAGCGCCTCCGCGTCGAGGCCGGGCCGCGGATCGTCCGGGCCGGCCAGCGTCGCCGTGCCCTCCGCGGTCGCCCACTGCCATCCGCTGCGGAAGGTCACCGCCAGCTGCGGGCGCCGCCGCAGGTTGGCGAGCTTCACCCGGCCGTACGTCACGAAGGCGAGCTTCTCCCCGCCGTCCTCGACGATCCCGGTGTTCACCAGGGAGGCCTGGATGCTCTGGTCGGCGCGCAGCGTCGACACCACCGCGAGCCCCGAGTCGGCCCGGCTCAGCTCCCACGCCTCGGCCAGTGTCGTCATGTCGTCGTCCTCCCGTCGGGCCTGCACCGATGATGGCAGAGCGCGGCGGCGGGGGTAATCCGGTCGACGGGGGCGGCCGGGCCCGCCGACAATGACCGCCGGAGGTGTCTGGTGAGCTACATCAAGAGTGTGACCTTCGACTGCCGGGACGCCCTCGTGGTGGCCCGGTTCTGGGCTACCGCGCTCGGCGGGGAACTGGACGAGGACTCGACGTCCGACAAGGCCTACGTGGAGGCGCCCGGCTGGGGCGGGCCCAACCTGTGGTTCCAGCGGGTGCCCGAGGACAAGACCGCCAAGCTGCGCATGCACTTCGACCTGCGGGCCCCCGACGGGGTGGCGGCCGAGGTGAAACGCCTCGAAGGGCTCGGCGCGACCGTCGCCGACGACCAGGGCGAGCTGGTCGTCATGCGCGATCCGGAGGGCAACGAGTTCTGCGTGGAGACCTGATCGCCGTACGCGCTGTGCCAAAGCCCTCACCTCGGGGCGCGCCGAGCCGATATCCAGGCGCCCGAGGAAAGGACTCCGCCCATGTCACAGCGTGTGATGCCGGTCAGGGACGACCACTGGAAGCCGGACGACCGGATCTACGACGAATTGCTGGCGCGCTGCGTCGCCGACGCGGAGGCCGCCGAGTCGCGGGACGGCACGCCGGAGATGATGGCCGGCGCGCTGATCCTCGCCGTGCTGGCCGTCGGCCTGCTGGCGGCCGGCCGGCCGATGCCGATCGTGCTGCTCGTCTGCGGCGCGCTGGCCGCGGGGATCTTCGGCTACGTCGTCACCAAGAGCCGCCCCGCGCAGCGGAACCGGCGGCTCGCGCTGCGCGGCCTCGGCGGGCCGGGCCGGCTGCCGGCCGGCTTCCTGGTGCACCCGGCGGCCTGGGACGGCGGCATGGCCGACCACGTCGCGCACATCCCCGAGTCGCAGCTGCAGGCCGCCGCCGAGCTCTGCAACCTCTTCCCCGGTACGGTCAACGACCTGCTGATCTTTGTCGGGAACCTGGCCATCCACATCCCGGCGCCGCCGCCGAACGCCTCGCCGGCCGACGTCGAGAGGCGGGCCCGCGCGCTGATCCGGGCCGGCAAGCCGCTGCTGGTCGATTACCTCAAGACCGCGCCGCCGCTGCCCACCCCGCAGGAGCTGTCCGGCAAGAAGGCGAAGAAGGGCTAGCCTCACGCGGCCAGCGCCGCGTACCGGCCGCCACCGCCGAGCAGTGACTCGTGGGTGCCGGCCTCCAGCACCCGCCCGCGGTCGATCACCACGATCTGGTCGGCGTCGCGCACCGTGGAAAGCCGGTGGGCGATCGTCACCGTGGTGCGGCCGCGGGCCAGCTCGTCCAGGGCGCGCTGCACGGCCCGCTCGGTCTCGGTGTCCAGGGCGCTGGTCGCCTCGTCGAGGACCAGGATCCGCGGGTCGCGCAGCAGCGTACGGGCGATCGCGATGCGCTGCTTCTCGCCGCCGGAGAATCGGTGGCCGCGCGAGCCGACCATGGTGTCGTAGCCGTCCGGCAGGCCCGCGACGAGATCGTGGATGCGGGCGGCCCGGCAGGCGGCCTCGATCTCGGCGTCGGTGGCGTCCGGCTTCGCGTACCGCAGGTTTTCCCGCACGCTGGTGTGCAGCAGATAGGTCTCCTGGCTCACCACGCCGACCAGCGCGGCCACGTCGGCGAGCGGCAGCGACCGCAGATCGACGCCGTCGACGGTGATCCGGCCGGCGGTCGGGTCGTGCAGCCGGGCGATCAGCGCCGCGATCGTGCTCTTGCCGGAGCCGGTCTCGCCGACCAGGGCGAGCGACGTCCCGGCGGGCACGTCCAGGTTCACTCCGGCGACGGCGGCGGCCGGGCCTCCGGCGTACGTGAAAGAGACGTCCTCGAAGCGCAGGTGGCCGCGCGGGGCCGGCAGCCGCACCGGGCCGGCCGGCTCCTCGATCTCGACCGGCAGGTCGAGGTATTCGAAGATGCGCGCGAACAACGCCAGCGACGCGGTGAGCGACACACCGACGTTGAGCAGGCCGAGCAGCGGCCGGAACAGGCCGGTCTGCAACGCGGTGAAGGCGACCAGCGTGCCGATGCTCATCGTGCCGGCCGTGACCGGCAGGCCCGCGGCCAGGTAGATGGCGGCCGGCACCGCGGCGAACAGGATGCTCATCGAGGCCATCCGCCAGCGGCCGGCCAGTTCGGAGCGCAGTTCCAGGTCGATCAGCCGGCGCGACGACGCGGTGAACCGGCCGACCAGCGCCGGGCCGGTGCCCATCGTCTTGCTGAGCTGCACCCC
>Ga0207668_10002039_pt1 | contig 11783 bp, 7 predicted proteins | sample KBSS43metaG_FD_184323 | JGI IMG/M metagenome (GOLD analysis project Ga0207668, IMG submission 184323) | Switchgrass rhizosphere microbial communities from Kellogg Biological Station, Michigan, USA - KBS S4-3 metaG (SPAdes) (version 2) | ecosystem: Host-associated > Plants > Roots > Rhizosphere >... | reverse complement strand
CTCGTGCCACGAGATCTCGCCAACGTTAGGCGCGTGCTCCGGCTGTGCGGTGCCACCCTGCGGCGTGAAGATCGCGATCGCGGCGCCCTGCGGGTCCGAGATCACGGCGAATCGCCCGACCTCCGGAATGTCCATCGGCTGCGTCAGCACTTTCCCGCCGAGCGACTCCGCCTGCTTCGCGCTGTCATCGACGTTCGGTACGGCGACATAGCCGATCCAGTGCGGCGGCATCCATCCCTGCATCTCCGGCGCCATCGCCATCACGCCGCCGATGGGCGTGTCGTGCGTCGTCCACATCGTGTACGGCTTGGCGCCGCTTCCCGGCCAGTTCTGCGTGCCCCAGCCGGCGACCTTCGTGTAGAACTCCGCCGCGCGGTCAGGGTCTGTCGTCAGCAAGTCGTACCAGACAAAGCGTCCACGTGGGCTCGTCTCGCTCATGGCCGTTTCTCCATCGTTGAGATCAGCGGTACCGACTGGCGGCTCGCGCGACCGACATCGCCGCCCCGTATTTCGTAGCCGACCGATACTAATGATCCACGGGTAGCGTCGCCAGTCGGCGGGGCCCGTAACCTCGTCGTGTTCGGGGTCGTCGTCGAGTGAGATGATCCAATCAATACAATCGCCGGTGACGAGCCGCTCTCAGCGGCTGACGAGTCGTCGTGCCGCGCTCGCTGCGGTCACGCTGGCGATCATCGCGCTCGCGATCGCTATCGCGTTCAATAGTGATCGACCGCGATCGGACCGACGATGGATTCCCCAACAGGCCGTGATGGCGCACGCGGACATCCGCGGCGATTCCGTGTTCGTGAGGCACGTTCGCAACTTCTCGTACACGGCGGAGGAAGAGTTCACACCAGCGTACGACGATCGCGCCTACGACCTGAACAACCTCGAGAGCGTCTGGTTCGTCGTCACGCCGTTCTCGAAACACTGGCGTGGTCCGGCCCACACGTTCGTCAGCTTCGGGTTCGCTGACTCACAGTATGTCGGCATCTCCGTGGAAGCGCGCCGCGAGCCAGGTGAGACGTACGGCCCACTGACAGGACTCTTCCGGCAGTTCGAGCTGATCTATGTCATCGGCGACGAACGCGATCTCATCGGATCGCGTGCCGTGTATGGCGGTTACGACGTGTACGTCTACCCGATTCGCGCGAGCCGCGAGCGCATTCGTGCGCTGTTCCTCGAGATGCTCGCGCGCGCGAACGCGCTGGAAACTCGACCCGAGTTCTACAACACGCTCACGAACAACTGTACGAGCAACGTGGTCGATCACGTCAATCACATCGTACCGCGAGCGGTGCCACACGGGATCAAGACCATTCTGCCCGGGTACGCCGACGAGGTCGCGTACAGCCTCGGTCTGATCGACAACTCCATCTCGCTGGACGAAGCCCGTCGTCGCTTTCGTGTGAACGACAAGGCCGGCCGCTACGTGATGACTCCTGAATTCTCGCGCCGCATTCGCGACAACTAGAGCTTCGCGGCGGCAGCGAGCTTCTTTTGGGAAAAACGATAAAACGGAAACAGCCTGAAACTGCCGAATCCGGCTTTGAATTCACGTGAGCTTTCGCAACGAGCCGGGATTGTGAATGAACGACCCGCGACCGAGACGCGTGAGTGTCCCGTGGTTGTTACCAACAACAGTCGGCTCGTTGCGTGATGAGCCGTCCTGTTAGAGGTCAATCCGGCAGTTCCCGCCGGATCGGCTTCATGGCAGTTCAGGAAAAGGCTTGCCTCGCAGAGGAGCTTGCATCGGGTCGCGATGCTGGCCAGTACCGATTTGATTATCGGTAATCACACGCGGGGCGGATATGGGCGGCGGGCAAGAAGAACTGAAAGGACCAGATCTCTCGTCAGGCATTCCACTCACCGACCTTGCCGACGGCGCGATGCTGCTCGGTCACGCAGAGGGCGAGAGTGTGCTCCTCGCTCGCCGCGGCGACGAAATCTTCGCGATCGGCGCCACGTGCTCGCACTACGGCGGGCCGCTCTCGGAAGGCCTCCTCGTCGAGGACACGGTGCGGTGTCCCTGGCATCACGCCTGCTTCAGCCTCCGAACTGGCGAGCCCGTTGGCGCGCCTGCGCTCAACCCTGTCGCATGCTGGCGCGTCGAGCGCACGCAGGATCGCGTGCGACTCACCGGCAAGATCGATCGCGACCCGCTCGCACCGAGCGACCAAGCCAGGCGTGGCGTCACGCGAACGCGAGCGAAGGCGCACGCGGTAAGCCGCACCGCGTCGCCTGTACGCGCACCGGAGCGGATCGTCATCGTCGGCGGGGGCGCGGCCGGCAACGCGTCCGCGGAGATGCTCCGTCGACTCGGCTACGCCGGGCGCATCACGATGCTCGACGCGGAGTCCGACTCCCCGTACGACCGCCCCAACCTCTCGAAGGATTACCTCGCCGGCAACGCGCCCGAGGAATGGATCCCGCTGCGCCCTCCGGGATTCCACGCCGAACATGGTATCGATCTCGTGCACGGCGTGCAGGTCTCCGCGCTCGATCTCCCAAGTCGGGAAGTGCGGCTGGCGGACGGGCGAGCCTACCCGTTCGACCGCCTTCTGCTCGCCACGGGCGCCGAGCCCATTCGGCTTTCGTTGCCGGGAGGAGATCGCGCGCACGTGCATTATTTGCGTTCCCTGGCCGATAGCCGGGCGATCATCGCGAAGACCGCGCAGGCAAAGCGTGCGGTCGTCATGGGCGCCAGCTTCATCGGCCTCGAGGTGGCGGCGTCGCTGCGCAAGCGGGAGCTGGACGTACATGTCGTCGCGCCGGACAAACTGCCGCTCGAGCGCGTGATGGGGACAGCACTCGCGAAGTTCGTGAAGGCGCTTCACGAGGAGCATGGCGTCGTCTTCCACCTCGAGGACACCGCGACGGCAATCGGCGACCATGACGTGACGCTCAAGAGCGGCGGCACGCTCGCTGCCGATCTGGTCGTCATCGGTGTCGGCGTTAGGCCTCGCACCGGTCTGGCCGAGCAAGCAAAATTGGCCATCGACCGCGGGGTCGCCGTGAACGAGCTTCTCGAGACGAGCGCGCCGCACGTGTTCGCCGCGGGCGACATCGCGCGGTATCCCGACCCGTATACCGGAGAGCGCATCCGTGTGGAGCACTGGGTGCATGCGGAACGCCAGGGTCAGGCTGCCGCCCGCAATATGCTTGGCCAGGGTTGGCCGTACGACGATGTCCCGTTTTTCTGGAGCGCGCACTACGACGTGTCGATCAACTACGTCGGCCATGCCGAGCAGTGGGATTCGGTGGAGGTGGATGGAGATCCCGCGGCGCGCGATGTCTCGGTGCGGTTCAAGCGCGGTGGACGCACGTTGGCCGTCGCGAGCATTTTCCGCGACGTCGAGAGCCTGAAGGCGGAGGTGGACATGGAGCTGCAGGCGACATCGTGATACGCACGCGGATTACTCTGCTCGCGCTCGTCGCCATGGCGTGTTCCGGCGCGCGGCCGGGCGCCACAGCCGGCGCCCCGAGCCCGTCGGCGAATACGGCAGCGGCTTCCGGTACGGTCATTGTCGCCAACATGGGCGACAACACGGCGACATTGCTCGACGTCGCCTCGAAGCGCGTCGTGGCAACGTTGCCCACCGGGAACGGCGCGCACGAGGTGGCCGTCTCGCACGACGGGCGGTGGGCTGTCGTGAGCAATTATGGCGTGCGCGGTGCGCCGGGCAACTCGCTCACGGTGATCGACGTGCCGGCTGCCGTCGTCGCCCGCACGATCGACCTCGGCGAATTCAAACGCCCGCACGGCTCCGCGTTCCTGCCGGGGGATTCGCTGTTCGTCGTGACGTCGGAGGTGAGCAAGGCGGTGGTGCTCGTGAACTTCAGCACCGGCGCGATTGTCGGGTCGATTCCGACGAACCACCCAGCGTCCCACATGCTCGCGCTCACCGCGGACGGAGGGCGCATCTTCACCAGCAACGTCGCCGATGGGACGGTGAGCGAGCTCGACGTGTCCGGGCGGAAGTTCGTGCGCGAATTCAACGTCGCGCCGGCGGTCGAGGGAATCACCGTGACGCCGACCGGCGATCAGGTGTGGGTGGGCAGTAACGAGGCGAAGACGGTAACCGTCCTCGATCCGCGCGCGACGGCGCCCGCGGGGACGCTGTCAGGGTTCGGGATGCCGTACCGGCTTGCCGTCACGCCGGACAGCCGGACGGTGATCATCACCGACCCGCCTAACGCCACAGTGCGCATCGTCGACCGCGCGACGCGCCAGGACCGGGCAACCGTCAGGATCCCCGCCGATAGCGTCGGGCCAAACGCGGAGTTCCCCGGCTCGCCCTCGCCCGAAGGCATCGTGTTGTCTCGCGACGGGCACTACGCCTTCGTGGCACTGCAGGGTAACTCGCGTGTGGCGATGATCGATATCGAGAAGGGTGTCGTCATCGCCTACATGCCCACCGGAGCGGGGCCCGACGGTATCGCGTATTCACCATTCCGGCGGTGACCGCGTCCGCGTTCTGGAGGCCGAGGTGTCACTGACGCACGTGTTCTTCGACATTGGCGGAGTCCTCGGTACGAACGGGTGGGACCACGAGCAGCGTACCCGCGCTCTCGAGAAGTTCGGCGTCGAGGATGAGGACTTCGAGCATCGCCACCAGCAGGTGGTGAGTGAGTTCGAGACCGGCGCGATGTCGCTCGAGGAGTACCTCGACGTGACGGTGTTCTACACGCCGCGCATGTTCTCGCGCGAGGACTTCGAGCTATACATGCTGTCGCTGAGCGAGCCGAACCCGTACAGCATCGCGGTGGCGAAGCACCTTGCGGCGACGGGGCGCGTTAGGCTCATGACGATGAACAACGAGTCGGCGGTCCTCAACGTCTACCGCATCGAGCATTTCGGCCTGAAGGAGATCTTTCCGACGTTCCTGAGCTCGTGCTGGCTCGGCGTCCGCAAGCCGCAGCGCGCGTTCTTCGAGCGCGGGCTCGGCATCGCACAGGCCGATCCGGGATCATCGCTGCTGATCGATGACCGTGATCAGAACCTCGCCCCGGCCGCCGCGCTCGGGGTGCACACGATTCGATTCACGGACGCGGAATCGCTCGCGCAGAGATTGGCGGAATACGGACTGATTTAGTAGTCGGTAGTCGGTAGTCGATTGTCGTTAGTCCGTTAGTCGTTAGACGTTAGCCTACCGACGACTACCGACCAAAAGCTCTCGACTTTTCGACTCAAATGGCTGGCTTTTTGCCCGGCGTGGATCCGTCCACGAAGCCAACTCTATCCGGGGTGAGCCAATGGCGACGGCAAAGCGTAAAAGCTCCTCGAAACGATCCGGCGGACGCCGATACGGAAAGTCTGCGTCGAAGCGTGTCGAAAGCGCGATGCGTCGGCGGAAGAAAGGAACTCTGAAAAGCGGTCGCGGCGGCAAAGGCGGCACGGTGAAGAGCCGCAAGCAGGCGATCGCAATCGGCCTCTCCGAGGCACGAAAGAAAGGCGCGAAGGTTCCGCGCAAGCGAACGAGCAAGCGTTCGGCGCGAAAGAAATAACGCGTAGCGCCGACCTAGTCGTCGACGAGCGCGTGCCTCAGAGGCTCGGCGACGCATCGCTCGTAGCCGCGCCATCCGCATTGCGCGATCGCGAACGTGTCGATGCGCGTCCGCACGACCTCCGGATACCGGAAACAATTCCGCGTATTCGTGCCGCGAACGCATCCGTTGTATCGGAGCAGACCGCGTCGTAACGAGCCATGCACGTTCGTGGAATCGGCGGTCGTGTCGGCATCGCTGTCGTACAGCAGATGACTGAGGATGAACACGCCGTACTGAAGGTTGGTCTCGTCGTTGCGCAGGTTCGTGCCGAAGCGCTTGCCGAGTGAGCTCACCCAGGTGCTGGTGTCGATCTGCATGAGCCCCACCGCGCCGGCGTTGGACGTCGCGGATGATTTGAGCTCACGGTTCTCCACCATCAGCACGCCGAAGACGAGCGCCGGCGGAAGGCGCCTACGGTACGCTTCCCGAACCGCGAACGTCGCGACGGAATCCGCGCGGCTCGGCGTGCTTCCAGTCGTGCGAATCAGGTCCTCCATGAACGCACGGCGGTCGATCTCGAACTGTGGGCTCATGAGGGCCACATCACCGGACCCGGTTGCCCAGGGCGCCCGTGCGGCCGCGGAATCGCCCCACTCGCGAGGCTCGAGCAGATCGCGCACGACCGGCGCGCGTCCGGCATAGACCGGGCGGATGTGCTGCGTCGTGAAGATGATCGTGCCGAGCGCGCCGATCCCCACCGCGAGCTGCTTCAGCCACGAAAGCCACGAAGCGGGTTTGACGGACTTCGTCATTCGATTCGTCTCCGTCGGCGTCAGTGCATCCCTGCCTGAGACGCCATGAGAGCGGCCGCGCGCCTGCGGCTACCCAATTCGTGTCGAGAAAGAATGCCCGTTCGATGTTGGCGCGTTTGGCAACGCCGCATCGCCCGAGCAGGAACAACGCCACTTCATTACTGACAGTCGGAGCCACCCCGATCGTTGCTCGACAATGCTCGAGCATGCTAGCGACGACCGAGGGATACGGATGTTAACTCGACCCTGAATCGCCAACAACCAACCTGAAGGTCCAAGGAGACGGGGCGTTCGGCCCGCCGGTCAATTTCGGGTCATTACGCGAATAAATCGTTGCGCGGCAGGCGACGGGCGACGGGCGACGGGCGACAGGCGACAAGTGGGCAGTCGGCCACTAACAGGCAAAACTGGCGCAAAACTGTCTTTATAATAGAGCCATAAAGTCGTCAGTGCTCTAGTGCCGTTTGCCGGGCGTGCCGTCGCCGCCTGCCGCCTGCCGCCTCTCCTTGACAGATTCCAACGTCTCCACTCACATTGTGAGTGGAAGCCGCCTCCGACCTGCCTAACGAATCACCACGATGGATCTCCTCCAAGGCACCCTCGACGTCCTGATTCTCAAGACCCTCTCGTGGGACGCCATGCACGGCTACGCCATCTCACGATGGATCCGCCAACGCACCGACAACGTCCTCTCCGTCGAAGACGCGGCGCTCTACCAGGCCCTCCACCGCCTCGAACGCAAAGGCCTCATCGAGTCCGAATGGGGACTCTCCGAGAACAATCGGCGCGCGAAGTACTACCAGCTCACCCAGGCCGGCCGCACGCAGCTCCGCGCGGAAACCAGCGAATGGAGACAGTACGCCGAGGCCGTCTTCAAAGTCCTCGAGACCGCGTGACCCGACGCGTAACACCTCTCGCTCTGCCACGCCAATGAGACGCATTCGCGGCATCCGGCCAGCCTTCAGACTTCCGTGGTTCTCCGCATCGCGACTCCGTCGCGAAGTCGATGACGAGCTCCGATTCCACCTCGACATGAAAACGCAGGAGCTCATCGACGCCGGTGCGTCACCCGCCGACGCCCAGCACCGCGCCCGCGCCGAGTTCGGAGATATCGAATACACGCGTCGCTATCTCAACGACACCGACCGCGCGCGCATGCATCACGAGCGTCGTGCCGAGCTGGGCGACGAGCTCCGAAACGACGTTCGGTTCGCGTTCCGACAGCTCCGTCGCAATCCGGCCTTCACCGCCATCGCGCTCGTCACGCTCGCTCTCGGCATCGGAGCGAACACCGCGATCTTCTCCGTCGTCCGCGGCGTGCTGCTCGCCGAGCTTCCGTATGCCGATCCCAATCGCCTCGTCAGAGTGTACTCCAAGGTCGAGCGCGGGATGGTCTCCGTGTCACCGGCCGACTTCAAAGACTGGCGTCTGCAGTCGACCAGATTCTCGACGCTCGCCGCGTCATCGGAAGGCACCGTCAACCTGACTGGAACCGGCACGGCGGAACGCTTCACTCAGGCTCGGGTGAGCTCGAACATGTTCCAGCTGCTCGGCGTGCGCGTCGCGCTGGGTCGCGCGTTTGCTCCCGGGGAAGATGTGCCGGACGCACCGCGTGTGGTCATCCTGAGCGATGGACTGTGGCGCAGCCGTTTCGGCGCCGACCCAGCCATCGTCGGGAAATGGATACGCCTCGACGATTTTCCCACTGAAGTGATCGGCGTCGCGCCGCCGGAGATGCGCTACCCCTCGCCGGTGGACTTGTGGCTCACGACGCGGTTCTCGGCGAGGGATCTGTCGGACGGGAACCGCGGATCTCGGTGGATCGACGTGATCGGCCGGTTGGCGCCGGGTGCAACGCGAGAGCAGGCGCAGAGCGAGATGAACGCCATCGCCCGCCGGCTGGAGCTGCAGGACCCGAAACACAACGCGGGCTACTCGACCAAGCTGCTTCTACTGCGCGACGACATGGTCGGCGGAGTGCGCCCGGCGCTGATCATCCTCCTCGCCGCGGTCGGCTTCGTGATGCTCATCGCGTGCGCGAACGTCGCGAGTCTCATGCTCGGTCGCACTGCCGCACGCGAATCCGAGCTGGCGGTCCGCACCGCGCTCGGTGCCGGTCGCGGACGACTCGTCAGGCAGCTTCTGACCGAGAGCTGTTGCCTCGCGCTGGCGGGTGGCGTGCTGGGTCTCGCCCTCGCGCTGGCCGGGACTCGACTCCTCCTTTCGCTCGCGCCGAGTGACATCCCGAGGCTGTACAACGTTCGGACGGACGCGACGGTGCTCCTGTTCACGGTCGGTACGACCGCGCTGGCGGCGCTGTTCTTCGGCGCGGTCCCGGCGTTTCAGGCTTCCGGTGCGGACACGGTCCTGCATCTGCGCACTGGAGACCGTGGTTCTCGCACGCGTCCGGGAAGCGCTCGGGCGCGTAACGTTCTCGTCGTCGCGGAAATCACGCTCGCGCTGATGCTCCTGGTCGGCGCCGGCCTGCTGATCAAGAGCTTTGAGCGACTCCGTGACGTGAAGCCGGGCTTCACTGCCGCGCGAGTCTCGACCTTCACCGTGACGCTGTCCCCGGTGAAGTACGAGACGCTCGAGCAGCAGCGCACGTTCTCGACGACGCTACTCGAAGCCGTTCATCGAATCCCGGGCGTGGACTCGGCTGCCCTGACGTTCGGGCTTCCGCTCTCGGGGACGAGCTTTCAGCTCAGCTACGTCGTCCAGGGGCGGCCCGCTCCGCCGCCTAACGCCGAACCGCGCGCCCAGGTGCGAATCGTCAGCCCCGGCTACTTCGCGACGGTCGGGATTCCGCTCGTGCGCGGGCGGGTGTTCAGCGAAGCCGACGGGCCGGGCAATCCCCGGACGATGGTGGTGAGTGAGGAGACCGTGCGCCGGTACTTCCCGGGAGAAGACCCGATTGGCAAGCACATCGACTTCGGGTGGAATCGGGATGGCGACCATCTGGCGGGTGAGATCGTCGGCGTCGTCGGTGACGTCAGGCAGCACGGCTTGAGCGAAGACGTGACGCCGCACATCTACGCCGCCTGGGACCAGTGGCCCATCGATGAGATCACCGTCGTGATGCGGTCGCGCGGCGACCCGGCTGTGGCGCTCAAGGCAGCGAGAGCGACCGTGCTGTCGCTCGATCGCGATCTGCCGGTCTACGACGTGTTCACGCTCGAAACGATGGTCGACCGCGCGCTCGGCCAGCCTCGCTTCTACGTGTTGCTGCTCAGCATCTTCGCGGTGCTCGCCGTGGTGCTCGCGGTGGTGGGCATCTACGGCGTGATCGCGTACACGGTGCAGCAGCGCACGCGCGAGATCGGTATCCGGATTGCGCTGGGGGCGAGCCGCGAGCGCGTGGTTGCAATGGTCGTGCGGCGCGGGGTCATTCTGGCGCTGGCCGGTATCGCGTTCGGCTCGGCCGGCGCGTACGCCGTGTCGCGCGTGCTTCAGAGCCTGCTGTTCGGCGTCGGTGCCAGAGATCCGTTCACATTCCTCGCGGTGGCGGCGCTGCTCGGTGCCGTGGCGCTCCTCGCGTCGTGGCTCCCGGCTCGTCGTGCGGCGCGGGTCGATCCGCTCGCCGCAATGCGGGCGGAGGGATGAGCGTGAGTGCACGTAGTTGGACACCGAGGACCGAACACCAATGACCCACCACCCAGGGCCGAAAACTCGCCAAGACACCTCGAGACGTCTTGGCGGGTCATGAGTGACGGGTCATGGGTCATTGATTCTCGGTCATCAGTCTCGAAAACACTATTTGCGCGACCGATCGCGGGCTAGCTGCTCGATGCACCGCACGACGAGCGCGGTCCACCCCGTCTGGTGGCTCGCGCCAACTCCGCGTCCGGTTTCTCCGTGGAAGTACTCGTAGAACAGCACGAGATCCTTCCAGTGCGGGTCGCTCGCGTACCGAGGATCGCCGCCGTGGACTGGGCGCGCGCCTGACGAGTCCGGAAGGAAGAGCGACGACAGACGACGCCCCAGCTCGCGCGCGACCTCGCCTAACGTCATGTAGGAGCCCGAACCCGTCGGACATTCGACCTTGAGATCGTCGCCGTAGAACAGGTGATAGCGATCGAGTGCTTCGATGAGCAGGTAATTGAGGGGGAACCACACCGGCCCACGCCAATTCGAGTTGCCGCCGAACAACCCCGAGGTCGACTCGCCTGGCGCATACTCGACGCCGTACGTCGTGCCCATCGCCTCGAGCGTGTACGGATGGTCGGCATGAAATCGTGACAGCGATCGGACGCCGTAGGGCGACAGGAACTCGTTTTCATCCAGGACGTACCGCAGCGCACGAACCAGGCGCTCGCGTGGCGCGATCGAGAGGAGCCGTCCGACGAGCGGCTCGCCATCGCTGTGTGCTCCTGATCCCCGCCGCCCACGAACGAACGCCCCCGGCGAGATGTGGCGGGCGAGCTCCGCCCGGTTGTCGATGAACCACTGCAGCCGCTTCCGAAACCCGGGGAGCCGAGCGAGCACCTCGTCCTCGAGGATGCCACAGACGAACAGCGGGATGATGCCCACCATCGACCGGATCCTGAGCGGGGCCAGCTGCCCGTCGAAGTGGAGCTCGTCGTAGTAAAACCCATCCTTCTCGTCCCACAGACCTGTCGTGCCTAACGCGTTCATCGCGTCCGAAATGGCGATGTAGTGCTCGAAGAACTTCGAGGCGACGTCCTCGTAGGCCGGATCCTCGCTTGCCAGCTCTAGCGCGATGAAGAGCATCGTGCCACAGAAGAACGCCATCCACGCGGTGCCGTCCGCCTGCTCGAGGTGGCCGCCGGTGGGCAGCGGCTTCGAGCGATCGAAGATCCCGATGTTGTCGAGACCGAGGAATCCGCCACCGAACAGGTTGTTGCCCTCGGCGTCCTTGCGGTTCACCCACCACGTGAAGTTGATGAGCAGCTTGTGGAACACGCGCTCGAGGAAGCCCCGGTCTCGATGCCCGCGCGGCGCGGTCATCCGGTAGATGCGAAAGCACGCCCACGCATGCACGGGCGGGTTCACATCATCCAGAGCGAACTCGTACGCCGGGAGCTCGCCATTGGCATGCATGTACCACTCGCGAAGCAGCAGGATCATCTGCTGCTTCGCGAATTCGGGGTCGATCTGTGCGAACGGCACGACGTGAAACGCGAGATCCCACGCCGCGAACCACGGGTACTCCCACTTGTCGGGCACCGACATGACGTCGCGTGCGTGCACGTGCCGCCAGTCGGAATTCCGGCCGGTCGATCGCTCGGGAGGAGGCGGCGGCTGCGCCGGATCGCCATCGAGCCAGTCCCTGACGACGTAATGGTAGAACTGCTTCGTCCACAGCAGACCCGCATACGCCTGCCGGACGACGGCTCGCTCCTCGGCCGTCGCCTCTCGCGCGATGCGCGCGTCGTAGAACTCGTCCGCTTCCGCCTGGCGCGTGTCGAACACGTCGTCGAACGCCGTCCCGAAGGGATCGGCCGGCGCGTCCGCCGTGAC
>Ga0207668_10002037_pt1 | contig 11787 bp, 13 predicted proteins | sample KBSS43metaG_FD_184323 | JGI IMG/M metagenome (GOLD analysis project Ga0207668, IMG submission 184323) | Switchgrass rhizosphere microbial communities from Kellogg Biological Station, Michigan, USA - KBS S4-3 metaG (SPAdes) (version 2) | ecosystem: Host-associated > Plants > Roots > Rhizosphere... | reverse complement strand
CACGGTCGAGGCCGACGGCGGGTCGCGGGGCAACCCCGGTCCGGCCGGCTACGGCGCGGTGGTCCGCGAGCATCCGTCCGGCGGGATCCTGCTGGAGCGGGCCGGCTCGATCGGCGTCACGACCAACAACGTCGCCGAGTACACCGGCCTGATCGAGGGGCTCAAGGCCGCGTTCGAGCTCAAGGCCACCCAGGTCGACGTGCGGATGGATTCCAAGCTGGTGGTCGAGCAGATGTCCGGCCGCTGGCAGATCAAGAACGCCGGCCTGCGCCCGCTCGCCGCCGAGGCCGCCAAGCTGGTCAGCCGGTTCGAGCGGGTGACCTTCGAGTGGATCCCGCGGGAGCGCAACAAGGCGGCGGACGCGCTCGCCAACCGGGCGATGGACGAGGCGGCCGGCAAGCCGGTCAAGGCGCCCGAGGTGTCGGTCGCCGAGGAGGCGGAGGAGGCGGCGCCGGCCCGCTCCTGGGTGCCGCCGTCGCTCGACGATGCCACCCGGATCATCCTGGTCCGGCACGGCGAGACCGCGCTCACCAAGCAGGGCCGCTACTCCGGCCGCGGCGACGTGCCGCTCTCCGACGAGGGCGAGGCCCAGGCGATGGCCGCCGGCGGGCGGGTGGCCGGCATCTCCCGGGATGTCACGGCGGTCCTGAGCTCGCCGCTGCGCCGATGTGTGCGCACGGCCGAGCTGATCGCGGCCGAGGTCGGCGGCGTGCCGGTGACCGTGGTGCCCGACCTGATCGAGTGTGACTTCGGTGCGTGGGAGGCGCTGACCTTCGCCGAGGTGCAGGAGCGCTGGCCGGACGAGATGGCTGCCTGGTTGGGCTCGGCGCGGGTGGCGCCGCCGGGCGGGGAGTCGTTCGAGACGGTGGCCGCCCGGGTGCGGGCGGCCTTGGCGGCGGCCGTCGAGGCGTACGCGGGCGGGGTTGTCGTGGTGGTTTCGCACGTCTCGCCGATCAAGTTGATCCTGCGGGACGCGCTCGCCGCCTCCGACGCGTTCCTGCACCGGCTGTTCCTCGACGCGGCCGGGGTGTCCATGATGGATGTCTGGCCGGACGGCAACCTCGCGGTCCGTTCGGTCAACGAGACCGCACACCTGCGCTAGACCATTGCTTCTCCGGCGCCGGGCGTTTAGCTTCCTCGATTAGGAAACACTCTTAAACGTTCCGGCCCTGGAGGGCTCATGCGCGGTTCGATCCGCCGCCTGATCGCCGTGGCGGCCGTCGCCACCGCGGTCGTGGCGGCCGCACCCACTCCCGCACAGGCAACCCCGTCGTACGTCAAGGTCGGCTACTTCACCCAGTGGGGCATCTACGGCCGCAACTTCCAGCTCAGCAAGGTGCAGAGCTCCGGCGCCGCGGCCCGCCTCACCCATCTCAACTACGCCTTCGGGCCGGTCACCGCGGACGGCGTCTGCGCCTCGGCGGATCCGTGGGCGGACTGGCAGACGCCGTTCCCCGCCGGGCTCAGCGTGGACGGCGTCGGCGACGTCGCGGGGCAGCCCATTGCCGGCAACCTCAACCAGCTCGCCGAGCTCAAGGCCAAGAACCCCCGGCTGCGGGTGCTGATCTCGCTCGGCGGGTGGACCGGGTCGGCGTACTTCTCGGACGCCGCCCGCACCGACGCCGCGCGCAAGAAGCTCGTCACCTCGTGCGTCGATCTCTGGATCAAGGGCAACCTGCCCGGCCTGCCGGCCGGCGTCGCGGCCGGCATCTTCGACGGCGTCGACCTCGACTGGGAGTGGCCCGGCTCGGAGGGCAACGCCGGCAACGTGGTTCGGCCCGAGGACAAGCAGAACTTCACGCTGCTCGCCGCCGAGTTCCGGGCGCAGCTCGACCGGATCGGCCGGGCCGGCCGCCGGCACTACGAACTGACCGCCTTCCTCCCGGCCGCACCGGCGAAGATTACCGCCGGCTTCGAGGGCCGGAAGATCTTCCGGTATCTCGACTTCGGGACCGTGCAGGGCTACGACTTCCACGGGTCCTGGGAGGCGCGAACCAACCAGCAGTCGTCCCTGCGCGTGCCGAAGGGCGCGCCGGACAACCCCGACTTCTCCGCCGACGTGGCGATCAACGCCTGGATCGCGGCCGGCGCGCCGCGCCGCGCGCTGGTGCTCGGCCTGCCGGACTACAGCCAGGGCTGGACCGGGGTCACCGGCGGCGGTGACGGGCGGTTCAAGCCCGCCACCGGGCCGGCACCCGGCGTCTTCGCGGCCGGCACCGAGGACTACAAGACCGTCAAGGACCTGCCCGGCTTCCGGCTCTACCGGGACTGGCCGGCCGGCAACTCCTGGCTCTTCGACGGCATAACCTTCTGGACGTACGACGACCCGGCGCAACTGCTGCAGAAGACCGTCTACATCCGTACGAAGGGATTGGGCGGCGCCATGATGTGGTCACTCGACGGCGACGACGCGCACGCGTCGCTCACCCGGGCGGTGGCCACCGGCCTCTGGACACCGTAAACCGCGATGTTGCCCGAAATCCCCGGCCCAGCACCGGGGATTTCGGGCCCTTCTCACCGTTGCTCGGCGTCGTAGGCCGACATGACGACCATGTCAGCCTCGAACCCCCGATCGGCCCAGAACCGTTGCTCCGCCGGCTCGTCGGCGGCGAGCGTCTTGCGCATCGTCGTGGTCCCGAGCGCACGCAGCCGGGCGATCACCGCCTCGGCCAACCGGACCTTCAACGCGGCCGCGTCCGGGGTGCCCGGCGCAACGCTCAGTTCCTGAATCTCGCCCACGGCCTCGGGCAGCAGCCCGTCGCCGATGTCGACCCGCCCCAGGCCGAAGCCCAGCACTTCGTCGCCCTCGACGGCGACCAGGCAGAAGGTCTCCCGGTGCCAGGCCGTGATGGCCAGCATCCGGCCCAGGTGCCGGCGACCGGCCTCGGTGAGTGGAGCGCCGTCGGGGACCTCGCGGACCATCCGGTCCCACAATTCGACGACAGCCTCGGCGTCCGCCTCGCGGATCCGCCTGATTTCGGGCATAACAAAAACCTCCATTCGCGAGTGTGTGGGTTTGTCGGGACGCACACCTCGCGGGAGGACCACGGGCCGAGCCGGTGGATCAGTGTCAACCTGGCATGAGCCCATGCTAGGCGATCCGGTCGAGTATCAACCATCGTTTGGTGGCGTTATCATCGCTTGGTGGCGATGATTTGTGATCACGACCTGAACCCTGCCGTCGCGTTGTTCCGGTCTCTCGGTGACCCGGCGCGCCTGGCGATCCTGCACCGGCTCGCCCATGGCGAGGCCCGCGTCGTCGACCTGACCGCGCAGCTCGGCCTCGCCCAGTCCACGGTCTCGAAGCATCTGGCTTGTCTGCGCGACTGCGGCCTGGTGGATTTCCGGGCGGCCGGCCGCCAGTCGTTCTACGCCCTGTCGCGGCCGGAACTGCTCGACCTGCTCAGGTCGGCCGAGGGGGTGCTGGCCGCCACCGGCAGCGCCGTCGCGTTGTGCCCGGTCTACGGCGACGCGGCCGAGATGGTGGCACCGTGACGATCTCGCTGCTCACTCCCGCTCGCCGAGCCGCGCTGTCCCGGCGCAGCCTGTGGCTCGCCTACGCCACGGCGGCCTACAACCTGCTGGAAGGCCTCGTGGCGATCGCGGCCGGCTCCGCCGCGTCGTCGTCGGCGCTGATCGGCTTCGGACTCGACTCCTTTGTGGAGGTCTCCAGCGCCGCGGTGATCATCTGGCAGTTCCGGTCGCGGGTGCCGGAGGCGCGGGAACGGCTCGCGCTGCGCTTCATCGCGGTGTCGTTCTTCGCGCTGGCCGCCTGGGTGGTCGTCGACTCCGCCCGGTCGCTGCTCGCCGGCGGCGCCGCCGACCCCAGCCCGGTCGGCATCGGCCTCGCCGTGTCCTCGCTGATCGTGATGCCGCTGCTGGTCCGGGCGAAGCGGCGCACCGGCCGCGAGCTGGGCTCGGCGACCGTACTGGCCGACTCCACCCAGACGTTGCTCTGCACCTACCTGTCCGCCGTCCTGCTCGCCGGCCTCGTCCTGAACGCCTGGCTCGGCTGGTCCTGGGCCGATCCCATCGCCGCCCTGGTGATCGCCGCAGTGGCCGTCAAGGAGGGCATCGAAGCCTGGCGCGGCGACCACTGCGCCGACTGCTGTGCGCACTGACAGACAGCGACAGACGGCCCCACGATCGCGACGACCGGCGAGCGACCAGTTAGCCAGCCGCGATCGCTAACGCTCCGTCACCAAGGCAACCTCGATGCACCAAGATCAGGCGTACACCCAGCCGAGTCGAGAACGCCCGCATAGCGATACAGAAATCGCCCGTCAGCAAACCGATAGCCGCCTCCGGCGGATCATGCACACACGATCCAATTCTCCGCCATTAACTGAACGACCAGCCGACCACCGCCAGCATCACCAAGCCAACCGAAAGAACGACAGAGCCACCCCATTCCCATTCCCGGGTTTATCGACCCCAGCCACAACATGATGACCCGCGCGGACCCCCCGCCGTCGAACGGCATCGAGTGTCACCGTGACCACCACCCCACGGCAACCAAAGGCATTCATTAAGATTTTGCCCGGCGCCGTCGCACGCGCAGGTGACTCGCGCAGCGTCAGGCGGCTGGGCTGATGGTGGTGCCGGCCGCGTGCCCGCCCCTCGGGCACCGGACCTGCCGGTTGCGGCCGCCGGCGCGCCCGCCTGGTAGGCCCGAGCCGCGCCCCGCGGCGCCGCACCCCGCGCCGCGCCGGCCTGGTAGGGCCGAGTCGCGCCCTGCGGCGCCGCACCCCGCGGCGCGCCGGCCTGGCGGGCCCGAGCTGCGCCCTGCGGCGCCGCATGTTGAGTGGCTGCGCCGGGTGCAGCCGCACCCCGCGACGCGGGTGCTTGCGGGGCCGCGGCTCGTGAGGCCGCAGCCTTGGTAGCCACCGCCCCCGAGGCCAAGGCCCGCGAAGACGGCGTCCGCGCCTGCGGCGCCTGGGCCAGCCGGTCAGGCGCTGGCCGGGCCTGGGCAGCGGCCCGCGTTGGACCGCTTCGGACAGCCGGCGATAGCCGTCAGGCGGTGGTGGCGGGCGCGACGGCGGCCTCGGCGGCTGCGGAGCGGCGGCGGGCACGCACCACGAACTGGGTCGCGCCGACGAGCGTCAGCACCCCGCCGATCCCGGCGAGGATGTAGCCGCCGGTGACGTCGTTGTCCTTCTGCTCGGCGAAGGAGCGCGCCGTCGTGGAGCCCCGCCTGGTCGTCTCGCAGATGTCGCCCTGCTTCATCACCTGGCTGCCGCAGGTGACCTGGTCCGTCGAGGACGCGTTGTACAGCCCCAGCGGAATCAGCGCGAGGCCGACGATCAGCGCGGCCCACCGGTTTTTGGCGATCGTGAAAAGTAGATGCATGTCTTCCTCCCCGTTTGAACGGCACACCTTAGCCGCACGAGGGCCGAACGGAGATCAACATCAATTCGCCATATCCCCGCAAACCGTGCACATATGTGGCGCGGATCACAGCGGCGGAGAGCGGCCTCGGAGTGTTCACGTACGCCGCCGCCACCACGGCAACTCCGCCGGCGTCATGGGGTCGGGATGCGTACGACGTCGAAATTCGTCATCCAACGGGCCGACCCTGGCCTGCAGTTCTCGGCGGGCTCGCGGACCGATTCCGGTCAGCGCTTGCGCCAACACATCGCGGTGCTCGAGCGGGTCGCAGCAAGGGCATCCGGCGTGCATGGGGTCCTGCAGAAGGCGAGCCGCCGGCCGGTGAACGGCACGTTTCCACTCCGCCAGGGCGTCGGCAACCGCGCCAGGCCACAGGCGTGAGCGCTCGAAGCAGCGGATCTCGCGGACCGTACCCGCGCTCAACCCGTCGATCGCGGACAGGTTCCGCGCGTTCTCGCCCCGGCGCGGAAGCCGGGTCCGCACCGCGGCCGGGGCCCTACGCGCCATCGTCCTCTCGGATCATCCGCATGGACGAAGATGATCGCATCGCACGCGGATGACGACCAAGCGTCCGGCCGCCGAGTTGACCGGGAGTGGCCGAGCCCGCAGCGGTTCAGGCCTGCAGCGGCACCCGGCGCAGGCGGATCGTCCGCCGGGTGATCCGCCACCCGGCCGGCCCCGCGCGCAGCACGTCATCGTAGACGACGCTGCCGCAGTGTCCGTCGAGGCCGATGCCGATGCCCTTGCTGATCGCGTGGATGGTGCCGTCGTCGCCCTCGGACAGCACGATGTTCGTCACATGGTGACCGACCGGGTGCTCCTGGACCGCCCGGATGGCGTCGTTCATCGCGGCCAGCCCGGTCCGCACGCCGAGTCCGAAATCGCTGAGGTCGAACTCCGCGTCCGGCGTGAACAGCTCGTCCATCCGGTCGAACGCGCCACGGTCGGTGAGGTGGCCGTGCATGTTGATCAAATCGGTGATGGCTTGCCGGTCGCTCGCGATGAGAGCCAAAAGGTCCTCCCGTACGATCGAACTGGGGATGTCCCCATTTAACTGGGGACATCCCCGTTTTGCAAGCACAGTCCTCGCCGGAAGGAGACCGTCATGGCCCGAGCGGACGCCGCCCGCAACGTCGACCGCCTACTCGCCGCGGCCCGTGAGCTGGTCGCCGAGCGAGGCGCCGAGGTGCCGATGGACGAGGTGGCGAAACGCGCCGGCGTCGGCAACGCCACCCTCTACCGCCACTTCCCGACCCGGGCCGACCTGCTCGTGGCGGTCTACGCCGACGAGATCGACCGCCTGGCCCGGCTGGGCGCCGACGCCGATCTCTTCACCTGGCTCGACGCGTATGTCGAGCATGTGACGACCAAGCGTCCCCTGGCCATGGCCGCGACCGAAGGACCGCCCGGACGGCGCGCCGAGCTGTCCGGGCGCTGGCATCAGACCATCGTGGAGACTGCCACCGTGCTCGTGGCCAGGGCCGCCCCGGATCTGCGTCCCGGGCTCACCGCACGAGACCTGCTCGCGCTGGCCACCGGCGTGGCGCTGACCGCGGCCGACCCCGCCCACGCTCGTCGACTGCTCGCCCTGGTACGCACCGGCGTGCAGGCCTGAACGGCGGTCAGTCCCTGGTCGTACGCATGTGCGCCGCCAGCGCCGCGGTGAAGCGTTCCAGGGCGTTGGCCAGCTCCAGCTTTTCCTCCGGGCGGTAGTGCCGCAGCACCGACCCGTACAGCGTGCGGCGGGCCGCACGTACCGCCTCGACCTGGTGCAGGCCGCCGTCGGTCGCCGAGATCACCGTGCCGCGGCCGTCCGCCGGGTCGCGCCGGCGTTCGATCAGCCCGTCCTGCTGCAGGGCGGTGAGTTGCCGGGTCACCGTCGAACCGTCCAGGTTGAGCGCATCGGCCAGGGCCGACACGTTCATCGGGCCGTCCTGCTGCAGCTGGCGCAGAATCACATACGCCGCGCGGTCGAGCGCCCGGTGCGGCGCGGCAGTCGCCCGGCGGCTCGCCTCGCCGAGCCGCATCAGCCACGCCACCTGGGTCTCGATGATCCCCAGAACCGCCTCGTCGTCCCCCATGGATGCACGTTACAGCGAGGTCCTCGGACGCAACGCCGCGGCACCCGCACCCATCAGCAAGGTGAGGCCGACGATCACCGCGAAGGAGAACGTCAACGAGGACAGGTGGGCGATTCCGCCGATGACGCCGGGGGCGATGAGACCACTGCCGTACGCGATGCCGGCCACCCCCGCGATGCTGCGCCCCGGATGGTCGCCGATCCGGCCGGCCGCCGCGAAGACGAGCGGCACCACCACCGCGATCCCGACGCCGAGCAGGCCGAAGCCCGCGATGACCAGCACCACCGGCTCGGCCAGCACCACGATGAGGGCACCGGCCGTGGCGATGGCGCCGGAGAGCCGTACGGTCCGCACCGCCCCGATGCGATGCACCACCCAGTCCCCGCCGAACCGGGCCGCGGCCATGCACACCGAAAAGATCGCGACGGTCGCCGCGGCGGTCGAGGCCGGATGGTGCAGCAGGTCGCGGATGTAGACGGCGGCCCAGTCCAGGCTCGCGCCCTCGGCGAAGACGGCACACAACCCGATCAGGCCGATCGGCAGCACCGCCCGCGACGGCAGGGCGAACGCGGGCGGCGCGTCGAGTTCCGGCTCCGGCCGGTGCGGCAGCAGCCAGGCCGACGCCACCAGCGTGATCACGATCAGCGTCCCGGTGGCGATCGCGAAATGCGGCGGCGCGGGCAGCCCCGCCCACACCGCGAGCGTGGCCAGCGCCGATCCGCCCAGGCCGCCGACGCTCCACCAGCCGTGGAAGCCGGACATCACGGACCGCTCGTACCGCTCCTCGACCAGGACGGCATGGGCGTTCATCGCGACGTCGGCGAGGCCCGCGGTCGCGCCGTACACGATGAGGGTGGCGCACAGCAGCACCAGCGAAGTGGGCAGCGCCGGCAGCAGCAACGCCGTACACCAGAACAGCATCAGCACCCGCACCAGCGCCCGCAGATCGAAGCGGTGCACCAGCCGCCCGGAGAGCGGCATCGCGAGCAACGCCCCGGCACCCGGCATCAGCAGCGCGACGCCGAGCCCGCCCGCGCCGATCCCGGCGTGATCGGCGATCCACGGCACGCGGGCGGCGAACGTCCCGGTCACCGCACCATGCGTCGCGAAGATCACCGAGGTGGCGATCCGCGCCCGGCGCAGCGTCCGGTCGGGCGTGATCCGAGCAAGAGCCATACGCCCGACCGTAGCCGGACCGGATCTTCCGGAAGAATGAGTCGATGCCGCTTCGAACGAGCAAGCACTGGTGGGGCGTGACCCTGGACGCACCGGACGGTGAGGAACTGGCCCGCTTCTATGCCCGCCTGCTCGGTTGGGAGCTCACCGGCAGTTGCGTGGCACCCTCTGCCGACGCCGGTTACAACCTCGGCTTCCAGACCGAGCCGCATTATGTGCGGCCGGTGTGGCCGGCCGAGCCCGGCAAACCCCAGATGGCGATGCATCTGGAGATCGAGGTCGATGACCTCGAGGAGGCGGTGGCCTATGCGGTCGAGGTGGGCGCGGAGGTGGCACCCTTCCAACCACAGGAGACGGTACGGGTGATGCTCGATCCCGCCGGGCATCCGTTCTGCCTGTACCTCGACGAATAACCGGACCGCTCGGCTCGGTGATCTTGTTAGGGTCGACGATCACGGGGATGGCTGATCGGCGCGGGTTGACGCCGTCCTTCGTGCTGGTTTCGGCGTGACGAGGGACGGGTGGGCGTGTGGGCGAGCTGGCGATCGAGGCGGTCGGCCTCCGTAAGGTCTTCCACAGCACGTCCCGCCGCCCGGGGTTCGCGGGTGCCCTGAGGTCGCTGGTCGCGCCCCAGCGGGTGACCACGGTGGCCGTCGACGACGTCTCGTTCGGCGTGCCGCCGGGTGAGCTGCTCGCGCTGCTCGGCCCCAACGGCGCCGGCAAGTCCACCACGATCAAGATGCTCTCCGGCGTGCTCGTGCCCAGCGGCGGGCGGGCGCGGGTGGCCGGCCACGTGCCGCACCTCGACCGGCAGGCCAACGCCCGGCGGATCGGCGCGGTCTTCGGCCAGCGCACCCAGCTGTGGTGGGATCTGCCGGCGCTGGAGTCGTTCGCCATGCTCCGGGACATCTTCAAGGTCGACGAGGCGGCGTACCGCCGCCGGCTCGACGAGTTGGCGGGGCTGCTCGAGCTGTCCGGCTTCTGGCAGCAGCGGCCCCGGCAGATGTCGCTGGGCCAGCGGGTGCGTTGCGACCTGGCCGCCGCCCTGCTGCACGACCCGCCGATCATCTTCCTCGACGAGCCCACCATCGGGATGGACGCCGTCGTCAAGGAACAGGTCCGCGAGTTCATCCGGTATCAGACGGCCGAACGCGGCCGCACGATCATCCTCACCACGCACGACATGGCCGAGGTGTCCCGGCTGGCCTCCCGGGTGGTGCTGATCAATGAGGGCCGGGTCGTGTATGACGGCGGCCTCGCCGAGCTGCAGAAAGAGTACGGCTCCGGCTGGAAGGTGCGGGTCACCTTCGCCCGCGACGCGGTCCCGTCCGGGTTGCCCGGGCTGGTCGGCACGGTCGGCGCCGAGCACCTGTTCGCCGGCACCGACCCGGTCGCGCAGCGGCACCTGCTGCGCGCGTTGCTCGACCGCGACGACGTGGAAGACCTGCAGGCGCACGGCGACGACCTGGAGGACATCATGGCCGCGGTCTACCGCAAGCGGGCGGCAGCGGACCGATGAGCGAGCTCCGCCAGGCGGCGCGGATCGCCCGTACGTCCGCGCTCTACGAGGTCCTGCAACCCGGCCGCCTCGCCGGGGCCGGCGCCCAGCTCGCCTTGCAGATCTTCCTGACCTGGTGCCTGTGGCGGGCACTGTACGACGCGGTCGCGGCCAGCAGCGGCCTCGACCAGGGTCAGGCGGTGAGCTACGCGGTGCTGGCCACCCTGTACGGCCGGCTGCGCGGGCCCGACCGGGACGTGGCCGGCGACACGGTCCGCCAGCACATCTGGTCCGGCAGCATCGTCTACTGGTATCTGAGGCCGATCACACCGCGGCGCTACCACTGGCTGCGGGCGGTCGGCGATCAGGCGTACGGGCTGGCCTGGGCCGCCGTCACGTACGCGGTCTGCCGCGCGCTCGGCCTGGTCGGCGCGCCGGCCTCGGCCGAGGCCGGCGCGTTGTTCGGGCTCACCCTGCTGCTCGGCCAGATCGTGCTCTACTACCTGCTCGCGCTGGTCGATGTCGCCTGCTTCTGGACCTTGCGGAACTTCGGCGTGCTGGCGATCGTCCGGCTGGCGTCGAGCCTGTTCGCCGGCGCCATCGTGCCGCTCTGGTTCTTTCCCGGCTGGTTCCAGGCGATCTCGTCCTGGCTGCCGTTCGAGAGCTCGCTGCACGTACCGCTGTCGCTCTATGTCGGACGGATCGCGCCGGCCGATGCCGGGCGTTACGTGCTCGTGCAGGCCATCTGGATCGTGCTGCTGGCGGTCGCGCTGCGCCTGGCCTGGCGCCGCGCCGACCAGCAGATCGTCGTGCAGGGAGGCTGACCATGCTCACCTGGCGGTTCATCACGATGTCGGTCAAATCCGCGATCGAGCACCGCGCCGACTTCTTCTTCATGATCCTGGTCGGGGCGATCTGGCAGGTCACCGTCGTCGCCTTCGCCACCGTGCTGATCACCCGGTTCCCCGGGATGGGCGGCTGGACCCCCGGCGCCATCCTGCTCATGACGGCGGTCCGCAGCGGCGGGCACACCCTGGCCGGCTCGTTCTTCATGGGCGCCCGGCAGATCTCCGAACTGACCCGCGAGGGCCGGATCGACGCCTTCCTGCTGCGACCCATGCCCGTCTACCGCCAGGTGATGCTCAACTACTTCCACGTGCCGATGCTCGGCGACCTGGCGGTGACCGGCGTGCTGTTCACGATCGCCGCGCGGTACCTCGACGTCGACTGGACCCCGTGGCGGGTCGCCTACCTCGTCGCGGCCGTGCTCGGAGCCATGCTCCTGGAGGCGGCCGTGCAGACCTTCCTGGGCTCGTTCGCACTGCGCCACCCGGCCGCCAAGCAGTGGCAGGAGTGGACCGAGGATCTGATGGCCACCTTCGGCAACTACCCGCTCAACATCCTGCCGAACCTGGCCCGGGCGGTCTTCGTCTTCGTGCTTCCGATCGCCTTCTGCGGCTACCTCCCGGTCGCGTTCCTGACCGGGCACACCACCGAGTTGCCCGTGCCGGTCTGGGTCGCCGCGGCGTCGCCGGGCATCGGTGCGTTGCTTTTCGTGGCGGCACTCGGCTGGTGGGCGAGGCGGCTGGGACGATACGAAAGCGTCGGTGGCTGAGTCTGCCGGCTCGGGGTTATCGCGGGCAT
>Ga0207668_10002036_pt1 | contig 11788 bp, 8 predicted proteins | sample KBSS43metaG_FD_184323 | JGI IMG/M metagenome (GOLD analysis project Ga0207668, IMG submission 184323) | Switchgrass rhizosphere microbial communities from Kellogg Biological Station, Michigan, USA - KBS S4-3 metaG (SPAdes) (version 2) | ecosystem: Host-associated > Plants > Roots > Rhizosphere >... | reverse complement strand
AGCAAGCCACCGGGCGCGCCGACGGCGCCGCCGAACAGGAACGCGGCGTTGAACCGCGCCAGCGAGCGGGTGAGCTCGTCGGAGGGGGCCAGGGAGTCGACGGCGGCGCTCGACCGGATCCGCACGGCGGCCTGCAACCCGGCACCGAGCACCACCCCGCCACCGAAGCCCTGTAGTACTCGCGATGCCATCAGCAGGGTGCCACCAGGCGCCAGCCCCATGCCGATGCACGCCGCTCCGAATAGGAACAGTCCGACGGTGAGTGCGGCCCGAGCATCCAGGCCGGGGACGAACCTGGTGCCGAAGACGTCGACGACGATCACTCCGATGGACGCGCTCAGCATGAAGATGCCGATGTAGGCACCGCTGTGCGAGAACTCGCGCACGAAAAGCACTTCCAGAGGAGCGGTCAGGCTCATCGTGACGCCGCTGGCCGCCATCAAGGGCAGGAACCACCGCGACCCACGCCCTTGTAGGACGGAGCTGGACATCAACCAGAAGCCGAGGCGAAGTCGTGTGGGGTGTCGCGGATGACCAGGCGCACGGTCTCGGCGACCTCCAGCCCGTAGGCCTCCAGCCCGACCCGCTTGACCGGATTGTTCGTGAGCAGTCGCATGCGTCGCACGCCCAGGTCGCCGAGAATCTGTGCGCCGACCCCGTAGTCGCGCGCGTCGACCGTATCCGCTCCGGCGTCCTGCGGGTGGCGCGCGTGCAGCTCCTGCATCAGCCCGATGCCGTGACTCTCCCGGCCGCGTAGGTAGAGCACGACACCGCGCCCCTCCTCGGCAACCATCTGCAGGGCACGTTGCAAACGAGGCCCGCAGTCACAGCGCGCGGACTCGAACACGTTGCCCGTCAAGCATTCTGACTGCACCCGGACGAGCGTCGGCGTAAGCCCCTGTCCCGCAACGTCGCCCATCACCAGGGCGATGTGCTCCCGACCGTCGAGCACGGAACGGAAGCCGTGGGCCTGGAAGACGCCGTGGCGGGTTGGCAAGCGGCTGGAAGCCTTGAACTCGACCAGGCGCTCGTTGCGGCGTCGGTAGGTGATCAGCTCGGACATCGTCACGATGATGAGCCCGCGCTTGGCGGCGAATTCGCGCAGCCGCTCTCCGCGGGCGACGGCTCCGTCGTCGTCCAACACTTCGCCGATCACGGCGACCGGCGCCAGCCCGGCCAACCGCGTCAAGTCGACGGCCGCCTCGGCGTGCCCGGCCCGACGCAGCACGCCGCCTTCGACGGCGCGCAGCGGGAACACGTGCCCAGGCCGGATCAGATCGCCCGGCTGAGTATCGGGGTTGGCGAGCAGCGAAATGGTGGTGGCCCGGTCGGCGGCGGAGATGCCACTCGCGATTCCCGTCCTGGCATTCACGGACACCGCGTAGCCAGCGCCCTTGGGATCCTCGTTGACGGCGACCATCGGCGGTAGGCGCAGCCGATCGAGCTCACCGGCCGGCATTGGGACGCAAAGGATCCCACTCGTGTTCCGCACCATGAACGCCACCCGCTCCGGTGTGGCGTGCGCGGCCGCGAGCACCAGATCGCCGTCGTCCTCCGGGTCCTCGGTGTCGACCACGATCACCATGCCGCCGGTGCGCAGCGCGGCGACGGCGGCCTCGATCAGCGACATGCTCAGAACTCGCGCAACGTGTCTCGCAGGTGAGCGTGCGCATACTCGGTGCGAGCCAAGCCCTTTCGCTGCAGCGCAGGGAACAGCCCGTCGCATATCTCGGTGATGTACTGCTTGCTGACCCGCTGGGTGCTGATCAGGAAGCCGTCGCCGCCGACCTCCGCCATCGCCTCGCCGATCTTGTCGGCGACCTGATCGGGTGTGCCCACCAACTCGATCGAGTCGGACGTCCCGCCCGCGTCGAGCACCAGCTGACGCAGCGTCTTGCCGCTACCCCACTGCGCGAACTTGTCGAGGGAACCGCGCTCCCCGTTGGTCTCCAGCTCGGGTAGCGGCTCGTCGAGCTCGAACTGCGAGAAGTCGATGTCGGTGACCGACGAGATGCTCGCAAGGGACTGTTCGAAGAACGCCGGATCCTCGGCCGCCGCCTTCTTACGAGCCCACGCCTCCGCCTCCGTGGTGCCGAGCACCGGACTCACGACGAACAGCACCTTGATGTCGTCCGGATTGCGCCCTTGCGCCGCGGCCCTGGCGCGGACGTCGTCGCGGTAGGCCTTCATGCCCTCCACGCCGTTGGCGACGGCGATGATCGAGTCGGCGTACTTCGCCGCGAACTGGCGCCCCTTTGGCGATCCCCCGGCCTGCACGAAGGTGGGTTGGCCCTGCGGTGAGCGCACCGTGTTAAGCGGGCCGCGGGACTTGAAGTACTTGCCCGCGAAGTGAATTGCGTGGACCTTTTTGAAGTCCGCGTACGTGTTGGTTTCCTGGTCGCGGATCACCGCGCCTTCCTCCCAGGAGTTCCAGAGCTGGCAGACGAGGTCGACGTACTCGTCGGCGATGTCGTAGCGCAGGTCGTGCTCGGTCAGCTTGTCCATGCCGAAGTTCTGCGCCGAGCCGTCCTCACCGGAGGTGACGATGTTCCAGCCGAAGCGTCCCTCGGCGATGCTGTCGAGGGTGGAGGCCAAGCGGGCCAGCAGGAACGGCGGGTAGAAGGTCGTCGACATCGTCGCGACCACGCCCATCTTCGACGTGGCCGCGGCCATGATCGCGGCCAGCGGCGCCGGGTCGTGCTTGGGCGCCATGGTCGCGTACTTCAAATACACCTCGGAGTTGCCGCCGTAGGCCTCGGCCACCATCAGCGTGTTCTCGATCATGATGTAGTCGAAGCAGGCCTTCTCCATTGCCTGGGCCATCTCGATGTAGAACTTCCCGTTCCACGGATTTCCGTCGTTGCCGAACGGAGTGTTCCACTCGTTGGCCGTGAAGTTCATGAACCAGCCGAAGTGTAATCGCTTGTCGGCCATCAGAATTCGCGCAAGTGGTCGCGAAGCATTGTGGTGGTGTACTCGGAGCGGACGAGGCCGCGCTTCTGTAGCTCAGGAACCAGGCCGTCGGTGATCTCGGTGACGTAGCGACGGTTCAGCCGCATGACCGGGCTGGTGATCAGGTAGCCGTCGCCGCCGACCTCGTCCATCACCGCCCCCATCTCGTCGGCCACCTCGGCGGGAGTGCCGACGAACGGAACGTTGCCGGAAAGACCACTGCCGGTGACGATCTGGCGCAGCGTCTTGCCCTTGCCGCGGGCCAGGAAGCTCTCAAGGGCGCCCCGCTCTCCGTTGGTCGACACGTCCGGCGGCACCGGCTCGTCCAAATCGAACTGGGCGAAGTCGATCTCGGTGATGGAGGAGATCTCGGCCAGCATGTACTCGATGTAGAGCGGGTCGTTGAACCACCGCTCCTGCTTGGCCAACGCCTCCTCGTGGGTGTCGGCGACGATCGGGGTCACCAGGTAGAGCAGCTTGCAGTGCGCGGGATCGCGGCCGTTGGCCTTCATCCTGGCGTGGATGTCGTCGCGGTAGGCCTTCATCGCCTCGACGCCGTTGGCGGGCGCGACGATCGTGTCGGCGTGTTGGGCGGCCAGCTCACGCCCGGGGGGCGAGGCGCCGGCTTGGGCGATCGTCGGGCGGTACTGCGGTGACGGCGCGGTGTTCAGCGGACCGCGGGACTTGTAGTACTTGCCCTCGAAGTCGATCGTGTGGACCTTCTTGTAGTTGGCGTACGTCCCGGTCATGTAGTCGCGCTCGATGGCGTCCGGTTCCCATGACTCCCAGAGCTTGCTGACGACTTCCAGGTATTCGCTCGCCATCGCGTAGCGCTCGTCGTGTTCGTAGAGCTTGTCCATGCCGAAGTTCTGCGCCGAGCGGTCCTCGCCGGAGGTGACGACGTTCCAGCCGAACCGGCCGCGGGCAATGTGGTCGATGGTGCTGCACAGCCGCGCCAGCAGGAACGGCGGGTAGAAGCTGGTCGACATCGTCGGGACGACGCCGAGCCGGGTGGTGGCGGCGGCCATCAACACCGCCAGCGGGACGGGATCGTGCTTGGGATTCACGCCGTGCTTGAGGTCGTGCTCCATCGTGCCGCCGTACGCGGTCGACACCATCAGCTTGTCCTCGATCAGGACGTAGTCGAACTTGGCGCGCTCGAGATCCTTTGCCATTTCGACGTAGAAGTCGCCGGTGAAGTCGCGCCCGCCGTCGCCCCAGTTCCCGTTCCATTCGTCGGCGACGAAGTTCAGGAACCATCCCAGGTGGAACATGTCGGTCATGACGTCAAGACAACTGGGAAGCCGTTACTGCTAGATGTCCTGGCGGTACCACCGAGATTGCGCTGAGTTCGGCCCGGGGTACCACGCCGCCGAACGTGAACGCACTGCGAAGAAATCGCCGATTCTTCGCAGTGGCGTCACGTTGGACGGGCCGCGCGCTACGCCCGGCTAGCTGTTCGTGTTGAGCGTCAACTCCATGAGCTTGATCGCCATGCCACACGCGTCGACGCCCGGCTGCTGGGGGTTCACCCACCAGCCGACCACGCCCGCCGCGTCACTGGCCACCCCGCACGCGCCGTTCGCGTCGGTGGTCTTCAGCACGATCGAGTCGACGCCGTTGATCCGGCGGCTTTCGATCTGGTAGTTCAGCGACTGCGCCACCTTGCGCTCGTTGTCCAAGCTGCCCTGTTCGAACCAGAACCGGGTGATGTCAATCAGTCCCGACGTCTGGTTGAGCGCCTGCCAACGGCAGATCGCGCCGACGAACGTGCTCTGGATGTCGAGCGGGTCCGCCCCGACGGTCTCGGCGAGGATGTCGGTGGTCAGGACGTCGCACTCCTTGAGCAGGTTCGGGTACTTCTTCTCCGAGTCGTCGTTGCGCGGCACGTCACCGGCGCCGGCCTTGGTGGCCGTGCCCTCCACGGTGCGTCCACACCCCACGGTGAACGTGGCGACCGCCAGCACCGCCATCACGCCCGCCAGCACCCGGCGGCCCGTCGTGGCCCTCACTTCGCGTTCACGATCGACTGGCGGGTGAGTTCCTTGACGACCTCACAGGCGTCGGGGAACGGCTTCTGGTCGAAGCTGACCGACCACTCGATGAAGTCGTCGTCGAACTGAATGCCGACCTCGCACAGGCTGATGCCGAGATCGGTCACGGTGCCCGTGTCGTCGCTGTAGGCGATGAATCCGTCGTGGCCCTCGATGTTGATGTCCTCCACGCTCGTCCGAGTCAACTCCTCGGTCTTGCGCTCGCGCCCGATGGGGCTACCGCGGTACCAGGAGAAGGAGAAGTGCGGCCCGGTAATCTGCCCACCGGCCAACCACTGGCACCCGACCGAGTTCTTCGCCGTATTGACCAACCCGGTGACGCGCGTCTGCTTGGCGACCTCTTCATCGCTGACGCCACCGCACTCGGGAAACGACGGCCCGTGCTTGGCCGCCCCCGCCGGGCCCGGGCCTGCGGTCTGAGGAACGTCGGGGCCCGTCGAGCCACCCGAATCCGAGCACGCGGCCAGCAACGGGATCATCGCCGCGGCCGCTGCGACCAGCATCTTCGCATTGGGCGCGCTGCTCAGGCGGCCACGTCGTCCACTCACGCCCGCAACTGTAGCGGCAGCCCGGATCGATACGCATCGACATGCCGATTGACCTGGCCTTTTCCCTCCACACGCGGGGTCGCGGCGGAACACGAAGCGGCCAGCAACGTATGCGACAGTTACGAGATGCTCTGGGCACTGCTGCGCACCCACGTGCGGCCGTACCGGAACTTGCTCGGCATCGTCGCGGTACTCCAGGTGATCAGCACGCTCGCGTCGCTGTACCTGCCGACGATCAACGCGGCCATCATCGACGACGGTGTCGCCAAGGGTGACAGCGGAACCATCACCGAACTCGGCGGCATGATGCTCGCGGTCACCGCAGGCCAGGTGGTGTGCGCCGTCGGCGCGGTGTACTTCGGCTCGCGGGCGGGCATGGGATTCGGCCGCGACCTGCGCTCGGCGATCTTCCACCACGTGACCGGACTGTCGGCCGAGGAGACGGCCCGATTCGGGGCGCCGACGCTGCTCACCCGCACCACCAACGACGTTCAGCAGATCCAGCTGCTGGTGCAGATGACGTGCACCATGCTCATCACCGCGCCCATCATGAGCGTCGGCGGCATCGCGATGGCGATCCACCAGGACGCCGGACTGTCGTGGTTGTTGCTCGTCAGCGTTCCGGTGCTGGCGATCGCGAACTACTGGATCGTGTCGCACCTGTTGCCACTGTTCCGCACCATGCAGCGGCTGATCGACGGCATCAACCGCGTGATGCGTGAACAGCTTTCGGGCATCCGGGTCATCCGGGCCTTCGCGCGGGAGCCGTTCGAACGGGCCCGCTTCGGCGCCGCGAGCCAGGAGTTGTCCGACACCGCGCTGGCGGTAGGTCGTTGGCAGGCGCTGATGCTGCCCGTCACGACACTCGTGATCAACGTGTCCAGCGTGGCGCTGATCTGGTTCGGCGGCCAGCGGATCGACGAAGGCCGGATGCAGGTCGGCTCGCTGATCGCGTTCTTGAGCTACTTCATGCAAATCCTGATGGCGGTGCTGCTGGCCACCATCATCCTGGTGATCCTGCCCCGCGCGTCGGTATGCGCCGAACGCATCACCGCGGTGCTGGCCACCTCCCCCGCGATCGCCAGTCCCCAGCATCCCGTCCGGGTCGACTCGGTCCGTGGTGAGCTCGTGCTGGACGGCGCCACGTTCCGCTACCCCGGCGCCGATCGCCCTGTGCTGCAAGGTGTCTCGTTGACCGCGCGGCCTGGCACCACCACCGCGGTGGTCGGGTCGACGGGCTCGGGCAAGTCGACGCTGATCTCGCTCATCTGCCGGATGTTCGACGTCACCGACGGCGCGGTGCGCATCGACGGCGTCGACGTCCGCGACTTCGACCTCGAACAGCTGTGGGCGAGCATCGGGCTGGCGCCCCAGCGCGGCTACCTGTTCTCGGGAACCGTCGCCGAGAACCTCCGCTTCGGCAAGGCCGACGCCAGCGCCGACGAGATGTGGCACGCGTTGCGGGTGGCGGCCGCCGACGGTTTCGTCTCCGCGCACCCCGACGGGCTGGACATGCGGGTGGCGCAGGGCGGCAACAACTTCTCCGGCGGGCAGCGTCAACGCCTGGCCATCGCGCGCGCCGTCATCCGACGACCCGCCATCTACCTGTTCGACGACGCATTCTCGGCGCTCGACGTGCACACCGACGCCAAGGTGCGTGCGGCGCTGCGCGAGGTGTCGGCGATGGCGACGGTACTCGTCGTATCGCAACGCATTTCGACCGTCGTCGAGGCGGATCAGGTGATCGTCGTCGACGACGGGGTCGTGGTAGGGGCAGGCACGCACGAGTCGCTGCTGGCCGACTGCCCCATCTACGCCGAGTTCGCCGATTCCCAGTCGGTCGGCGCGGGGGACCCGCGATGACCGGCCCGATGAGCAGGCCGATCGGCGGGATCGAACCGCCGGCCGCGCGATCCCGCGACTTCCGCGGTACGGCGGTCCGCTTGGTGAAACGGCTTACCCCGCAGCGCGCGCTGACCGTGACGGTGCTGCTGCTAGGCATCGGCGGCATCGCCATCGGGGTGATCGGACCGCGCGTGCTCGGCCACGCGACGGATCTGTTGTTCAACGGCGTGATCGGGCGCGAACTGCCCGCAGGGCTCACCAAGGAGCAGGCCATCGATGCCGCGCGGGCGCGCGGCGACGACAGCTTCGCCGACCTGCTGTCGGGCATGAACGTCATCCCCGGGCATGGCGTCGACTTCGCCGCCATCGGCCGCACCTTGCTACTGGCCTTAGGGTTGTATCTCGTTGCAGCCCTGCTGATCTGGCTGCAGGCGCGGCTGCTCAACGTCGCCGTGCAGCGCACCATGGTGGCACTGCGCGCCGACGTCGAGGACAAGGTTCACCGGCTTCCGTTGTCGTACTTCGACACTCGCCAACGCGGCGAGGTGCTCAGCCGCGTCACCAATGACATCGACAACGTCCAAACGTCGCTGTCGATGACCATCAGCCAGCTGCTGACGTCGGTGCTGACCATCGTCGCGGTGTTGGTGATGATGGTGGTCATCTCGCCGCTGCTGGCGCTGCTCACCGTGCTGACGGTGCCGTTGTCACTGCTGGCGACGCGTACGATCGCGCGCCGCTCGCAACGGTTGTTCGTCGCGCAGTGGCGCAACACCGGTCGGCTCAACGCCCACATCGAGGAGACCTACAGCGGCTTCACCGTGGTGAAGACCTTCGGGCATCGGGCGCTGGCGGAGGAGCAGTTTCGCCAGCTCAACGCCGACGTCTACCAGGCCAGCTTCGGCGCGCAGTTCCTGTCGGGACTGGTGTCACCCGCGACGACGTTCATCGGCAACGTCAGCTACGTCGCCGTCGCGGTGGTCGGTGGCATTCAGGTCGCGACGGGCCAGCTCACGCTGGGCAGCATCCAGGCGTTCATCCAGTACGTCCGCCAGTTCAACCAGCCGCTCACCCAGGTGGCGGCGATGTACAACACGATGCAGTCCGGAATCGCCAGCGCCGAAAGGGTATTCGACCTGCTCGACGCCGACGAGCAGATTCCCGACCCTCCGACGCCTGCCGTGTCCGACCATCCGTTCGCCGGGCGCGTCGAGTTCGAGCACGTCGACTTCGCCTACCGGCCGGGCACGCCGGTCATCGAGGACCTGTCGTTCGTCGCCGAACCTGGCAGCACCGTGGCGATCGTCGGAGCGACCGGAGCGGGCAAGACCACCCTGGTCAACCTGCTGATGCGCTTCTACGAGGTGGACGCGGGCCGGATACTGATCGACGGCGTCGACGTCGCCGCCATGACGCGCCACCAGCTGCGTTCGCGGATCGGCATGGTGCTGCAGGACACCTGGCTCTTCGGCGGCACCATCTACGACAACATCGCCTACGGCAGGCCCGACGCCACCGAGGACGAGGTGATCGAGGCTGCGACGGCCGCCCACGTCGACAGGTTCGTCCACACGCTGCCGAAGGGATACCAGACCTGGGTCAACGACGACGGCGGCAACGTCAGCGCCGGCGAGAAGCAGCTGATGACCATCGCCAGGGCGATCCTCGCCCAGCCGCGGCTGCTGATCCTCGATGAGGCCACCAGTTCCGTGGACACCCGCACCGAACTGCTGATTCAGCTCGCGACGGCTGAACTGCGGCGCGACCGGACCAGTTTCATCATCGCCCACCGCCTTTCGACCATCCGCGACGCCGACATGATCCTCGTCATGGATGCGGGCCAGATCGTCGAGCGCGGCACCCACGCCGAACTGCTTGCGCGCCACGGCGAGTACTGGGCGATGACCCAGGTCTAGCCCCCTGCGATTTGTGCACGGGCAGTTGCGTTGAGCGCAACCCGGCGTGCACAAATCGCAGGGAAGAGTTGAGCGGGATGCTCAATGTCAATCGGGGCACTCGCCGGGGAGTGGTCGGGCACCATGGCTCCATGGCCGACACCCACACGGTGCACACCTTCTGCCGCTACTGCCTGGCTGCATGCGGCGTCGACGTCACCGTCTCGGACAACCGCATCCTCAAGATCTCGGCCGACAAGCAGAACCCGCACAGCTGGCACGACTTCTGCGCGAAGGGCCGCACCGCCAACCAACTCGTCGAACATCCGCAGCGCATCGTGAATCCCATGCGGCGGGTCGGCGATTCGTACGTCGAAGCCACCTGGGACGAGGCGATCGCCGACATCGCCGCCCGGATGAATGCGCTCATCGACGCCGACGGTCCCGACGCGGTCGGCGTGTACTACGGCAACCCGTCCGGCTTCTCGTCATCAAACATCGTGTTCATGAACGGGTGGCTGGACGCCATCGGCACCCACAGCCGCTACTTCGTCGGCTCCGTGGATCAAAACGCCATGCACGTGGTCTCGGAGGCGATGTACGGCTCCCAGCTGATGTCACCCGTCTCCGACATCGACAACTGCGACTACTTCCTGCTCGTCGGGACCAACCCCGCGGTCAGCGCCTGGAACTGGCTGGAGACTGTGCCCGGAGGCTGGCGGCGGGCACTGGACCGGCAGAAGGCCGGTGCCAAGATCGTGGTCGTCGACCCCGTGCGCACCGAGTCTGCCGAGAGGGCCGACGTGCACCTCGCCGTGCGGCCCGGCCAGGACTGGGCGCTGCTGCTGGCGATGGTGAAGGTGATCCTCGACGAGGGTCTCGAACACGACGAGGACTGCGCGCAGTTGGCCACCGGCGTGCCAGAACTGCGCGCACTCGTCGGCGAAGCGGACCTCGACGACCTGGCCGGGCGATGCGACGTCCCGCGCGTCGAACTCGAGCGCGTGGCCAGAGACTTCGCCACCGCGCCGGGCGCCATGGTGGTGACGCGCACCGGGGTGTCGCTGCACGCGGCGGGCACCATCGCGGAATGGCTCGGTCACGTGCTGAACGTGATCACCGGCCGGATGGACCGGCCCGGCGGCCGTCGGTTCGAACGCGGTTACGTCGACGCGCTGCGCATGTTCGACCTGGCCAAGCCGGGGCACCACACCAGCCGGCTGCGTGGCCGTCCGATGGTCGCGGGGGCACACGGGCTGAGCGAGTTGCCCGACGAGATCACCACGCCCGGGCCCGGGCAGATTCGCGCCATGGTGATCAACTCCGGCAACCCGGTCGTGTCCGGGCCGGACGGTGCGAAACTCGATGCGGCACTTGCCCAGCTGGACCTCTTGGTGGTCATCGACTTCGTGCAACGGGAGAGTCACCGGCACGCCCACTGGCTGCTCCCCGCGGTGCACTGGCTGGAACGCAACGACCTACCCGCCTTCACCAGCAGCATGCACGACGAGCCGTTCGTCCAATACGGAGTCAAGGCCGTCGAGCCACCGCCGGGCGCGCGGGAGGAGTGGCGAATCTGGATCGACCTCGCGATCGCCATGCGCAAGCCGCTGTTCCGCGCCAAGGGGCTCAACGGCTTCATCTCGGCCACCCGCAGGCTGGCGACACTCACCCGCCGTCCGGGCCTCGCGTTCAATCCGCACTGGATCGACCGGCTGTTGATCGCCACGTCGCGAAAGATCAACGGCCGCAAGCTGAAGTGGCGCGACCTCGAGGAGAACCCCCACGGCATGGTGCTCGGACCGCGCGAGTTCGGACACTTCAAGGACGCGCTGCGGACCGACGACAAGATGGTCCACGCCGCCCCACCCGAGTTCCTCGCCCGCACCCGCGAGCTACTGGCGGGGTCGCTTGCCGTTGCGCCGGAACGCTATCCGTTCCAGCTGGGCAATCGACGCAACCGGCACTCGATGAACTCGTGGCTCAACGAACTGCCCGGTCTGCATCCGGCCGGCAAGCGCAACGAAGTGCTGATCAATCCGGCGGACGCGGCCGCGCTGGGCATCGGCGACGGCGACCGAGTCCGGGTGTTCTCTCCCGTCGGCGAGATCGAGCTCGACGCCGCAGTGTCCGAACGGCTACGCGCCGGTCTGGTGGTGGTCGATCACGGTTGGGGCTCAAGGATATTCGACCCGCGCGGCGGCGGTGAACCACAGTCGTTCGGCGCCAACCGCAACCTGCTCGTGGGCGACGACATCGACCCGCTGTCACAGACGTCGACGCTCAGCTCGACGTTCGTCGGAGTCGAGCCCGTCGCCCAGCCCTGACCCCCTGCGATTTGCGCACGCCGGGTTGCGCTCAACGCAATGTTCTGTTCGGGGACATCGCTGACAGTTGTATGTCTCGGGACATCGCTGACACCTGAGTAGGGCCTTGAGCAGGATGGTTCATGGCCCAGAAGGTGACGGCGATGGACGTTCGGATGGCTGCGGCG
>Ga0207668_10002033_pt1 | contig 11801 bp, 14 predicted proteins | sample KBSS43metaG_FD_184323 | JGI IMG/M metagenome (GOLD analysis project Ga0207668, IMG submission 184323) | Switchgrass rhizosphere microbial communities from Kellogg Biological Station, Michigan, USA - KBS S4-3 metaG (SPAdes) (version 2) | ecosystem: Host-associated > Plants > Roots > Rhizosphere... | reverse complement strand
GAGCTTGATGCCGAGGTCTTCGCTGATCAGCTGGCCGCCGGACAGGATGGCGATGTCTTCCAGCATGGCCTTGCGGCGATCGCCGAAGCCCGGGGCCTTCACCGCCGCGACCCGCAGGCCGCCGCGCAGCTTGTTGACCACCAGGGTGGCCAGGGCTTCGCCTTCGACGTCTTCGGCGATGATCAGCAGCGGACGGCCCGACTGCACCACCGCTTCCAGCACCGGCAGCAGGGGCTGCAGCGAGGCCAGCTTCTTTTCGAACAGCAGGATCAGCGGCTCTTCGAGCTCGACCTGCATCTTCTCGGCGTTGGTGATGAAGTAGGGGGACAGGTAGCCGCGGTCGAACTGCATGCCTTCGACGACGTCGAGCTCGGTCTCGAGGCTCTTGGCCTCTTCCACCGTGATCACGCCCTCGTTGCCGACCTTTTCCATGGCCCGGGCGATCATGTCGCCCACTTCATGGTCGCCGTTGGCGGAGATGGTGCCGACCTGGGCGATCTCGGCGTTGGTGGTGACCTTGCGCGAGGAGTTCTTGATCTCTTCGACGATCTTGGCGACCGCCTTGTCGACGCCGCGCTTCAGGTCCATCGGGTTCATGCCCGCGGCCACCGACTTCAGGCCTTCGACGACGATGGCCTGGGCCAGCACGGTCGCGGTGGTGGTGCCGTCGCCGGCCTTGTCATTTGTCTTGGAGGCGACTTCGCGGATCAGCTGCGCGCCGAGGTTCTCGAAGCGGTCCGTGAGTTCGATTTCCTTCGCCACGGTCACGCCGTCCTTGGTGGAGCGGGGCGCGCCGAACGACTTTTCGATCACGACGTTGCGGCCCTTGGGGCCCAGGGTCACCTTCACGGCGTTGGCGAGGGTGTTGACGCCGCGCAGCATGCGATCGCGTGCGTCGGAGGAGAAATGGACGTCTTTGGCAGCCATGGTGCTCTAAATGCTCTCAGATTGAGGGGTTAGGGACGACGAGCGCGGGGCGCGCTCAGGCCGCCTTGGCCTGGGCCTGGTCTTCGATGACGCCCAGGACGTCGCTTTCCTTCATGATCAGCAGGTCTTCACCGGCGATCTGGACCTCGGTGCCCGACCACTTGCCGAACAGGATCTTGTCGCCGACCTTGACGTCCAGCGGCTGGATCTTGCCCTGCTCGTCGCGGGCGCCGGGACCGGTGGCGACGATCTCGCCTTCCTGCGGCTTTTCCTTTGCGGTGTCGGGAATGATGATCCCGCCCTTGGTCTTCTCTTCTTCCTTGACGCGCCGGACGAGGACGCGATCTCCTAGGGGACGAAAGGCCATTGTAATTGCTCCGTTCGAGACGGTTGAAATGGATGGCGTCGGCTCATCGGCAGCACGCTGTTAGCAGTCGCGAGCCCTGAGTGCCAACGTCCTCGGGGACGTAAGGAAACGCACGTCCGCTGTCAAGGCGAGGCGCGCGAAGGTTTTCGTGTCGAGGCGAAGATTCCGCTGGCCGATTCCCGGTGTGCGGAACGTGGAGGTTCTCCGGATGCTCGACCACATCGGTCTCACCGTCACCGACTTCAAGCGCGCGAAGGCGTTTTTCGACGCCGCGCTGGCGCCGCTCGGGATCGATGTCGTGATGAGCGTCTCGGCGGCGGTTACGGGCTCCGACCCCTATGTGGGCTACGGCTCGGACGGCAAACCGTACTTCTGGATCGGGACCGGCGGGCCGGCCACGGGGCGGCTGCACGCGGCCTTCGCGGCCAGGGACCGCGCGAGCGTGGACGCCTTCTACGCCGCGGGCCTGGCGGCAGGCGGACAGGACAACGGGGCGCCCGGGCTCCGCGCCCACTATCACCCCAACTACTACGGCGCCTTCGTGCTCGACCCGGACGGCCACAACATCGAGGCGGTCTGCCATGCGCCTGTGTGAATCCTTTCCTCCCGTTCGTTCCGGGACAGCGGGAGGAGATGAGCAACCTTTGCTGTAGATAAACGTGCGTTCATTCACGTGAGGCCACATGCCGCGCACCAAGCTGCTGAGCGACGACAAGGTGCTCGATGCGGCCGTGCGGGTGATGTTCCGCAAGGGCCCCTCGGACTTCACCCTCGCCGACGTCTCGGCCGAGGCGGGAATCGCGCCCTCCACCCTGGTGCAGCGGTTCGGCGACAAGCACGGGCTGGTGGTGCGCGCGGCCCAGCGCGACAACGCCCGCTTCGCGGCGGTGCTGGCCGAGGCCCCGCGGGCGGTGGGGGTCGACGCGGTGATCGACCTCTTCTGGGCCCTGACGCCGGGCGCGGACGACGAGACGACGCTGGCCGACCAACTCATGTGGCTGCGGCAGGACCTCCGCGACCCGGAGCTCAACGCGCTGGCCCGTGTCCGCTGCGCCCTGCTGCGGACAGCGGTGGCCGAACGCCTGCCGCCGCTGAGCATCGAGCCCGAGCAGGGCGCGCGCCTGGTGGAGGCGCAGTGGCAAGGGGCCCTCCACCAGTGGGGGCTCGACCCGCAGGGGCCGCTGTCCGACTACGTCGCCGACAGCCTCGCCGCCTGGTTCGCCCTGGCGGCGCCCTGAGTCACGGCCGGGACGGGCGCTCCTACCGCACCCGCTCGGCGTCGCGTTCGGCGCGGATCTTCTGCTGCAGGTCGCCGTACTTGGAGAGCTCCATGCGGGCCACCGTGCGGGCGTGGACCTCATCCGGGCCGTCGGCGAGCCGCAGGGTGCGGATGCTGGCGTAGAGCTTGGCCAGGCCGAAATCGCTGGTCACGCCGCCGCCGCCGTGGGCCTGGATGGCGTCGTCGATGATCTTCAGGGCCATGTTCGGCGCCTGGACCTTGATCATGGCGATCTCCAGCCGGGCGACCTTGTTGCCGGCCTTGTCCATCATGTCCGCCGCCTTGAAGTTGAGCAGGCGGGTCATCTCGATGTCGATGCGGGCCCGGGCGATGCGCTCCTCCCAGACCGACTGCTCCGAGACGTACTTGCCGAACGCCTTCCGGGTCATCAGCCGCTGGCACATCTTCTCCAGCGCCACCTCGGCGCCGCCGATGATCCGCATGCAGTGGTGGATGCGGCCGGGGCCCAGCCGGCCCTGGGCGATCTCGAACCCGCGGCCCTCGCCCAGCAGCAGGGAGTCCTCGATCGGCACCCGCACGTTCTCGAGCAGCACCTCGGCGTGGCCATGGGGGGCGTCGTCGAAGCCGAACACCGGCAGCATGCGCACGATCTTCACCCCGGGCGTGTCCATCGGCACCAGCACCTGGCTCTGCTGCTGGTGGCTGTTGGCCCCGAAGTCGGTCTTGCCCATGACGATGGCGACCTTGCAGTGGGGATCGCCGACGCCGGACGACCACCATTTACGGCCGTTGATGACGTAATGGTCGCCGTCCCGCTCGATGCGGGTCTCGATGTTGGTGGCGTCGGAGGAGGCCACGGCCGGCTCGGTCATCAGGAAGGCCGAGCGGATCTCGCCGTTCATCAGCGGCCGCAGCCACTTCTCCTTCTGGGCTAGCGTGCCGTAGCGCTGGAACACCTCCATGTTTCCGGTGTCGGGCGCCGAGCAGTTGAAGACCTCGGAGGACCACTGGACCCGTCCCATCAGTTCGGCGAGCGGCGCATATTCCAGGTTGGTCAGGCGCGGGCTTTCGAACTCGAAGCTGTCGTCCACGTGGGCGTGGCCCGCCGAGGGCGGCATGAACAGGTTCCACAGGCCGGCGGCGCGCGCCTTGGCCTTCAGGTCCTCGATGATCGGGAGCGTCTTCCAGCGGTCGCCTTCGGCCTGCTGTCGCTCGTAGACCGGCACGGCCGGATAGACGTGCTCCTCCATGAAGGCCGAAACGCGGGCGACCAGTTCTTTCTGGCGCGGCGAGAACTCGAAATCCATGCGTCCCTCCAATTCAAACGATTGTTTGAATGCTTTGTCGCACGCGTTCGCGGCGGCGGCAAGATCGTAGCCCGGCTCGACGGCCCGGCGCGACGGCGTTAAGCGCAATCCGTGAGCCGGACCGTCGCCATCCGCCGCCTGAACCCGGAGGAGACCGACCGGGCCGCGTCCGCCCTCGGCGCTGTGCTGCTGGACTGCGTCCAGGGCGGCGCATCGGTGAGCTTCATGCCCGACCTCGACGCGGCCGGGGCGGCGGCGTTCTGGCGCGACCAGGCGAGCGCCCAGGCCGCCGATGGCCGGGTGGTGCTGGCGGCCGAGGACCCGCAGGGGATTGTCGGCGTGGTGATGGTGATCCCCGCCTGGGCGCCCAACCAGCCGCACCGGGCCGACGTCTCCAAGATGCTGGTCCACCGCCGCGTGCGCCGGCGCGGAGTCGGTGAGGCGCTGCTGCGGGCGGCGGAGGCGGCGGCGCGGGCCCGGGGCTTCACCCTGCTCACCCTCGACACCATGCAGGGCGGCGACGCCGAGCGCCTCTATGCGCGGCTCGGCTGGACGGCGATCGGGACGATCCCGGACTACGCGCTCTGGCCCGACGGGCGGCCGGGCGGGTCGACCTTCTTCTACAAGGCGCTGGCCTGATGACCTGGGCCGTCGGGGCGTTCATCGCCGCCACGGCCTTCGTCACTGCGGCCCTGTCGGGCGTGTTCGGCATGGCGGGCGGGCTGGTGCTGATGGGGGCGCTGGCCTTCGTGCTGCCGGTGCGGGCGGCGTTCGTGACCCACGGCCTGCTGCAACTGGTCGCCAACGGCTGGCGGTCGATCCTGCATCGCAAATTCGTCCGCTGGGACATCGTCGGCTGGTACGCCCTGGCCTCCCTGGCCGCCGGGCTGGTGGTGAGCCTGCTGTCGTTCACCCCGTCGAAGCCGCTGCTGTTTCTGCTGCTGGGGCTCACGCCCGGCCTGACCTGGCTGCCGCAGCGGTGGATCAACCTCGACGCGGCCCGGCCGCCCCAGGCGTTCCTGTCCGGCCTGTCGGTGACGGGGCTGAACCTGACGGCCGGCGTCGCGGGGCCGCTGCTGGACATCTTCTTCGTCCGCACGGAGCTCACGCGTCACGCCATCGTCGCCACCAAGGCCGCGACCCAGGTCTTCTCCCATCTGGCCAAGATCGTCGTCTACGGCGCGCCGCTGCTTGCGGGCGGCGGGGCGGGCATGCCGTCGCCGTGGGTGTTCGCGCTCGGCGTCCCGCTATCCATGGCGGGCACAGTGGCCGGCGGGCGGATCCTGAACCAGATGAGCGACGTGAATTTCAAGCGCTGGACGCGCTGGATCGTGACGGCGGTCGGGATGAGCTACCTGGTGCAGGCCGCCCAGCTCATCCTGCGCGGCTAAAAAAAAGAGCCGCGTCCTTTGCAGGGCGCGGCTCAGTTATTAGGGAGGAAACGCCCAGGTTGGGCAGGCTTGAGATAGGTGCCGCAAGCGGAGCTGCAAGCCTCGCGCTGCAAAAATTTTTCGAGGCTGACATGCAGCTGGCCGCGCGCCCGCTCCGCAATGCGCGGGTGACCCTGGAACCGATGGCGCCGACGCATCGCGAAGATCTGCGCGCGGCGTGCGACGCCGATCCCGAAACATGGGTCCGCCTCTATCCGTTTTCCATGGCCGGCGAGCATTTCGACGCGGGCTGGACGCGGCTGCAGGACGACGTCGCGGCTGGCCGGATGATCCAGTTCGCGGTGGTCGTGGACGGAGCCTGCGTCGGCATGACCAGCTACATCGCCCCCGACGCCGTCAACCGCACCGTGGAGATCGGCGCCACCTACTACCGTCCCGAACATCGCGGCGGACCGGTCAACCCCGCCGCCAAGCGCCTGCTGCTGGGCGAGGCGTTCGAGGCCGGCGCCAACCGGGTCTGCCTGAAGGTCGACGCGATCAACGCGCGCTCCCGCGCGGCGGTTCTGAAGCTGGGTGCGACCCAGGAGGGGATCCTGCGCCAGGACCGCGTCGTCTGGACCGGCCGCATCCGCGACACGGTGGTGTTCTCCATCCTCGCCGCCGAATGGCCGGCGGTCCGCGATCGGTTGGATCACAGGTTGGCCCAGATCCCGTCGTCTTCACCCGGCGATTAGGCAGGGCGACCCCTCCGTTCCCGGAAGAACCCGCGCAACAACGCCGCGCTTTCCTCGGCCAGCACGCCGCCGGTCACCTCTGGCCGCCAGTGGCAGGTGGGCTGTTCGAAGAACCGCGGGCCGTGCAGCACCGCGCCGCCTTTCTCGTCGGACGCGCCGAACACCAGCCGGCCGATGCGGGCGTGGCTGATCGCCCCGGCGCACATGGCGCAGGGCTCCAGCGTCACCACCAGGGTCAGCCCGGTCAGCCGGTAGTTGCCGAGCTTGCGGGCCGCCTCGCGGATCGCGACGACCTCGGCGTGGGCGGTGGGATCGTGGGCGCCGATGGGACCGTTGGCGCCGATGGCCAGCACCTCTCCGGTGGCCGGATCGACCACGACCGCGCCCACAGGGGTCTCGCCGCGCGCGGCGGCGGCTTGCGCCGCTTCGAGCGCGATGCGCATGGTGCGAAAGTCATGGTCCACGATCCGCAACGAAGCGACGGCGCCCGCGAAGGTCAACCCCTGGCGCCGGGTGATCGGGTAGCCAAGGCCCTGGCGCGGGCCGGCGTGGCCTCGCGCCGGGAGGTCGAGCGGCTGATCGAGGCCGGCCGGGTGGCGCTGAACGGCCAGGTGCTGACCACGCCGGCGGTCAAGGTCGAGCCGGGCGACATCCTCACGGTCGACGGGGCGGTGGTCAGCGACGCCGAGCCCGCGCGACTGTTCCGCTACCACAAGCCCGTGGGCCTGGTGACGACCCACAAGGACCCGCAGGGGCGGCCGACGGTGTTCGACGCCCTGCCCAAGGCCTTGCCGCGGCTGATCTCGGTGGGGCGGCTGGACCTGAATTCCGAGGGCCTGCTGCTGCTCACCAACGACGGCGGCCTGGCCCGGGCGCTGGAGTCGCCGGCCGCCGGCCAGGTGCGCCGCTACCGCGCCCGGGCGCGAGGCCGCACCACCCAGGCCCGGCTCGACACCCTGATGGCTGGGGTGACGGTGGAAGGCGTCCGCTACGGGCCGATCGAAGCGGTCCTCGACAAGGCCAAGGAGGGGCCGCAGGGCGCGAACCTGTGGATCACCGTGGCGCTCAGCGAGGGCAAGAACCGCGAGGTGCGCCGGGTGCTGGAATCGCTCGGCCTGAAGGTCAACCGGCTGATCCGCCTGGCCTATGGGCCGCTGGCGCTGGGGACCCTGTCGCCGGGCGAGATCGAGGAGGTGGGGCCGCGCGTCCTGCGCGAGCAGTTCGCCGAGCACATCGCCCCGGCCAGTCTGCCCAAGGGCGACCGGCCAGCGTTCGGCAAGGCCGCGACCATCGCCGGCGCGCGGGCCACCGGCGCCCGGCGCGAGGCCGGCGGCGAGTCAGCCGCCCAGGCCAGGCCGGCGGCGCCCAAGAAGGTCTACAAGGCCGGCTGGGCCAAGGCGAAACCGCCGAAGCCGGGCGGCGCCCGCGCGTCGAAGGCCGGCAGGCCCCCCGCGAAGCCGCCGCGCCGCCCCGGTTCGAAACCTGCTGGCTAAAGATCGGGCGTCCTCACCGCCAGCCGCTTCGCCAGCGTCCGCGTGCGGCGCACGGCGGTGGCCGCGGTTCCCAGCGCGATCACCGACAGGCCGATCAGCAGCGCCGGGCCGTTCCAGCCCCACAGCGGCTCCAGCGCGGCTATGACGCAGGTGAGGGTCAGCGCCGCCATCCGGTGCGGCTTGGCCATGGGGCCGGAGAAGTCGGCGGGGAGGCCCAGGCCACGGCCCAGCTCGCGGATATAGGCGGTGAGCGCCGCCAGCCAGGCGCACAGCCAGCCGGCGACCGCGCCTACCTCCAGGCCAGAGGAATAGGCGCCATAGCCGGCCCCCACCAGGAACAGGGCGTCGGCCACGCGGTCAGGCAGCTCGTTCCAGATCGGCCCCGCCGAGCTGCCGCGGCGATATTCCACCGCCACCATCCCATCCATCAGGTTGCAGAGCAGGCGAAGCTGGATGCAGGCCCCGGCCCCGATGAGGGCCAGCGCGCGCCACGGCCCGACGACGATCCCGGAGCCCATGAACAGGGCTGCGCCCAGGATGGCGAAGGCGACGCTGGCGGCCGAGATCAGGTCCGGCGTCACGCCGGCGGCGGCGGCTTTCGCGGCCAGGGCCTTGGCCCAGGCGGTCCCGCGGCTCTTCAGCGGGCGGCGGTTCTCCTGCGACGGCGTGGTCATGGGCTCCTGGCTTTCAGGCGGGCCAGCGCCGCCGAATAGAGAATGGCGTAGACGGTGGAGACCGACCAGGGCACGGCGATGGTGGCGGCGATCGCCGGCGTGCCGATCAGCCGGTGCACGGCGACAAGGACGGCCAGGATGACGGCGGCGGTGATCGCCGGCGGGGCCAGCCAGGCGGCCGCGCCCGGAAACCTGACGCTCATCGCCTCCAGCGCCCGCTTCAGCCCCAGGGTGATCGCACCCGACATGGCCCCCTGCGCGAGCGCCGGGCCGACGGCGGCCTGCAGCCCGTGGCCGCGGTTGGCGAACAGCGCCCAGCCGCCCATGGCCAGGGCGGCGAAGGCCACGTGGACGGGCGTCGAGCGGGCCAGGCGCTGCAGGGGCGAGCTCACGTCGATGCGCCGGCGAACCGGATCTCCCTGCCGCGGTTGACGGCCTGGACCCTCACAGCGACGCTCGCCACGGTCAAGCCGGCTTGACCCGAGGCGCCGGGCGGGCATGGTCGGAGGGATCGGGGCTTCCATGGATGTCGTACGCTTCTTCGCCGACCAGCCGCCGGCCCTGCTGTGGGGTCTGGGCGGGGTCCTGGGCGCCCTGACCGCGGCGGTGGCGATCACCGCGCTGATGTCGCGGCTGAAGCCCGGCAAGGACTACAGGAACCTGCGCCAGCGGATCGCCTCCTGGTGGGTGATGATCGCGCTGCTGGCCGCCGCCCTGCTGCTGGGCTGGCTGGCGACCACCGCGCTGTTCGCGGCGATCTCCTTCATCGCCCTGCGCGAGTTCCTGTCGCTGGCGCACATGCGCCCCGAGGACCGGCTGATCATGCTGGCCGCCTACCTGACGATCCCCCTCAACTACGGACTGATCCTCATCGACCGGTATGGCCTCTACCTGGTCTTCGTGCCGGTCTACGTCTTCCTGTTCCTGCCGTTCGCCATGGCCTGCATCGGCCAGACCCGGAACTACCTGCCCTCGGCCGCCACCTTCCACTGGGGGCTGATGACCTGCGTCTACAACCTGGGCTTCGCGGCCTTCCTGATGCGCGCGCCGGCCAGCGAGCCGCTGCCCGCCGGGCCGGCCGGGGCGGTGTTCCTGCTGCTGGTCGCCACCGAGGCCAACGACGTGGCGCAGTACGTCTGGGGCAAGCTGTTCGGGCGGCGCAAGATCATCCCCAAGGTCAGCCCCAACAAGACCTGGGAAGGGTTCCTGGGCGGCTGGGCCACCTCGGCGGCGCTGATCTGGTTCCTGGGGCCGCTGTTCGTCCCGCTGCACGGCCTGGGGCTGGCGGTCCTGGCGCTGTCCCTGCCGGTGGCGGGCTTCGCGGGCGACGTGACCATGAGCGCGGTCAAGCGCGACATCGGGGTGAAGGACACCAGCGCCCTGATCCCCGGCCACGGCGGCATCCTCGACCGGGCCGACAGCCTGATCTTCACCGCGCCGCTCTACTTCCACATCGTCGCCTACTACGGCCTGGAGGCGTTCTGATGCGCTGGCTCCGCCGGGTGGCCATCGTCGTGCTGTTCCGCCCGCTGGCCCGGGTGTTCACCGGCGCCGACATCGTCGGGCGCGAGCGGCTGCCGCTGCAGGGCCCGGCGATCCTGGTGGCCAACCACGCCAGCCACGTGGACACCCTGCTGCTCCTGACCATCTATCCGTCGAAGGCGCTGGACCGGGTGCGGCCGGCGGCGGCGTCGGACTATTTCCTCAAGGGCGCGCTGATGAGCTGGTTCTCGCGCCGCATCCTCAACATCGTGCCGGTGGCGCGCGACCGGGCAGCCACCGGCGAGGACATCTTGGCGCCCGCCCGCGCGGCGCTGGCGGCCGGCGACATCCTGCTGGTGTTCCCGGAGGGCACCCGCGGCGACGGCGAGGCGCTGGCCCGGCTGAAAAGCGGCGTGGCGCGGCTGGCCTCCGCCTTCCCTGAGGCGCCGGTCATCCCGATCTGGCTGCAAGGCGCCGGCCGGGTGCTGCCCAAGGGCGCGGTCGTGCCGGTGCCGATGAACTGCACCGTGCTGGTGGGCGAGCCGATCTTCTGGGGCGGTGAGCGCGCCGCCTTCATGGACGCCCTGCGCGACGCCCTGGAGGCGCTGCACGCCCTGGCCCCGCCGCAGCGTTGGGCTTAAGGACCGCGCCCATGCGGATCGTTGCAGGTGAGTTTCGCGGTCGCGCCATCGCTGCGCCGGCGGGGTCGGGGACGCGGCCGACATCGGACCGGGCGCGGCAGGCGATCTTCAACATCCTGGAGCACGCCCCCTGGTCGCCAGGCGTGCGCGACCGGCGCGTGATCGACCTCTTCGCGGGGTCCGGCGCGCTGGGCTTCGAGGCCCTGTCGCGCGGGGCGGCCTTCTGCCTGTTCGTGGAAACCGACGAGGCGGCCCGCGGAGCGATCCGCGAGACCGTGGACGCCTTCGGCCTGTTCGGCCGCACGCGGGTCCATCGGCGCGACGCCGCCGACCTGGGCGTGCGGCCGGGCGCGGACGGGCCGGCCTTCGATGTCGCCTTCCTCGACCCGCCCTATGGCAAGGGCCTGGGCGAGGCGTCGCTGGCGCGGCTGGCGGCCGGGGGCTGGCTCGCGCCGAGGGCTCTGGTGGTGTTCGAGCGCGGGGCCGGCGAGCCGGCGTTCACGGTCGAGGGTTTCGAGGCGCTGGACGCGCGCGACTACGGCGCGGCGCGGGTGTCGTTCCTCAGGTTCGCGCGCGCCGGCCAGAAATGAGGGGGCATCGAAATTTCCGGTCGGATGACGGCGACACAGGTGCTGACCGACCGGTCGAGCTTCGTTGGGAAACGAAATTCAAGCTGGCGGTCAATCCCCCTTCAGGGAGCCCCATGGCGCAGGTGGCGTCGAGATTATCATGACTTATCAAAGATCTGTGGGGGCGCTCCGTTCGGAGACGGCGGCGGAAGGTGTTACCGCCGGGTGTTGACGGGCAACACCTTTGCGCGCTGCGGCTCCGACGTTGAAGTCTAGCCCCAGGCGCGGCCAAGATCAAGAACAAATGCGGAACTTCGACGGCCGTGGGAAAGCGTCGCGGAGGCATTGCGCGGAACGACCTTGCCGGCCCAGGAGACATGCTCCACGCCGTGGTGCGTGTCCCCGAGTCCGCGCCCCGAGAGCGGAAGCTGGAACGGACGTTGGCGTCCTCCATCCCCAAGCGGATGTCGGGAAGGAATGTTCGGGGTGGATTGCAGACAAAAGACGTCCACCCTCAACCCGCCATTCGCTATGGCCGATGTGGGCCGCAGGCGCAGGGCGTGCGGGTAGTGAACGGATTTGATTTGAGGCATGCTCCACCGATGAGATGCGCATTGATCTTCGGGGTGTTAGGCCTCGCGGCATGCGCTCCCGTTAAACCGACGCAAGCACCTGGCCGATCTGCTCCAGCCGAGGTCTCGTGCACGGTATGGGGAATGCCAGGGGCGATATGCCCGGGTGATCCAGTCCGCCTTAAAATGTGCTCCGGACGGACCCTATTGATCTTTGCTGACGGGCGCGAGGAGCGGATGCCAAATAGCTACTTCAACGGTGGCTTCGAAGTTGCCGAGTCGAAGGAGAAGGTGCCTGCTTGCCCGGATGGGTCGCGTCCAAAATTCTTTCAATCTCCAACGGATGCCGAGCCGAAGTAGGGCGCGAACGTCTGCCTCGGGGTCGGGAGCGGACGTTGGTCCAC
>Ga0207668_10002031_pt1 | contig 11810 bp, 11 predicted proteins | sample KBSS43metaG_FD_184323 | JGI IMG/M metagenome (GOLD analysis project Ga0207668, IMG submission 184323) | Switchgrass rhizosphere microbial communities from Kellogg Biological Station, Michigan, USA - KBS S4-3 metaG (SPAdes) (version 2) | ecosystem: Host-associated > Plants > Roots > Rhizosphere... | reverse complement strand
AGCCGCGACTGCTTGCTGTAGCTCGTGGCGGCCGTGATGCTGCTCATACGCGTTGGATCTCGCGCTGGCCGAAGAGCCCGTAGGGGCGGACGAGGAGGATGATGAGCAGCGCCGCATAGACGAGCGACGTTGCGGCGAGCGATGGATCGTGGCGAACTTCCCGACATTCCACTGCTGTGCTCGGAGGAGGTCGACCGGGCCTGCGCTCCGTGGGGGTTGCTCGCCGAGGACAAACAGGCGACGTTGGTGGCGGGTATGGAGGTGGCCGTCGAACTTGCGCCGCTGCGCGAGTCCGCCCTCGCCCGTTACGAATTGGCCCGGCTCATCCAGGCCCGACTGCGCAAGGAGGCCTACGTCCTGCACGCGCGGCGATACCTGGCCGAGGGCGCTCCGCTGCACCCGCGTCAACGCCAGGTCATCGACGACCTCGCCGCCTTCGCCCGCCCGTACACGAGCCGGCTGTGGGCGCGGCTGCACGGACGCGACGTGTGGCAGGAATCCTGCGCCGACGTCGACGACATCCGGTCGCTCCTCGAAGGAGTCGCCAGATCGGTCAGCTTGGACCACCGTCAGCGCATCAAGGCCATGCTGGAAGTATCCGAGGTGAGGCCATGAAGTTGGTCGCCGAATCCGGGCTGTGGACCACCGGACCCGCCGTGGCCGCGGCGCCCGCCGTCGCGGTGCTTGAGGTCAGCGGCGCCGTGTTCGCATGGACGGTCGACCACCCGTCGGTGGAAGCGGTCCATGTCACGTTTACGAACATCGCTGCCGCAGAATGGCTTTGGCGGGTGGTTGGGGAAGCTGGCCACGTTGGCCTGCTCGCGGCGTTGGACACCGCACCCGACGCGGTGGCCGCGCTCGACGTGCTGGAGGCCGAACTGTCGCCCGCGGCGCTCGCTCCGCTGCGTCAACTCGCCGTTGGCCATTGGCTGCGACGATGGTGGCCTGCGAGCGCGCGCGACGGCATCGTCGGGCTGGATCCGGTGGTGCTGGACGGCGAACTCGCGCTGCTGACGTCGGCAGCCCAGGACTTCTTCACCGAGGAGACCTTCGACTCGGACGTCGCGGAACTGCTTCGCCCACACCGGGCGGAGCTCGCCGCACGGATGCACAACGCCGATCCCAAGGTCGCCGAACTGGCCGAGGCGTGTTCCGAGCTGGCCGACGAGCTCGGGGTGCCAAATGCAGACCTCGCGGTGCTGCGACCGGACGGACTCGGACGGCGGGACCACTACGCATTGGCGGCCGGATCGAACGGGGCCCGCACGTCGCAGGAGCCGATCGCCAGGGGTGTCGGGTCGGTCAACTGGGTCGCGGTTCCGCCGGGCGTGTTCGACGCCGCCGACGACACGGTCGATTGGACCGTCGCGCAGGCGGGGCCAGCGGCCGTCGCGGCGGTGCGCGTGGCCACCAATGCGTCCGCCGGCGGCATCGAAGTGCGACTGCGTTCCGGAACCTTCACCGCGGCGGGCGTGCTCGATGCAGACGGAAGTGCGACGTTGTCGTTGTTCGGGCCCGACCAGCGGCCGGTGTCCGAAACCCAGGCGTGGGACCATGATTGGCGCTCGGCGACGGTCACCGTCGGCGCCGACGTGGTGGACTCCGCCGATGCCGCCGGGCTGCGGGCCCGGCTGCGCGACTTCGCCCGCGCCCGGCTGGCCCGCCCGGGTGAGGACGCCTTCCTTGCCGAGATCCTCGCCGCCGAATCCGACTACTGACCGGACATCACTTGCCCGCCGCCTGCGCGGTGGGCGGCGGCGGAGCGGACGCGGGCAGTCCCACGGGCTGCACTCCGGGCGTGCCGATCTGACCGGCCAACCAGGGCAGCGCCGAGGCGAATGCGTGGGCGGCGAACGGCCAGTCGTGCTTGCCGGGCTGTGACACCACCGCGCACGAGATGCCGTTGGCGGTGCCCGTGCCGCACAGTGACGTCGCCGCCGTCGTCTGATCGCTGGTCCGGCCCGCGGGGTCACGCCCGCCAAGACCGCTGCCGCCGTTGTTGTTGGCGTTCACCACCGTTGGTCCGTTGGCGACCGAGGCCGTTCCGCTGATGTCGAACCACCCCGCGACGCCGGTGTACGGCCCGTGCTGGGCGATCACGGCCATCGGGTCGAAGCGCGCATAGGCCGCCTTGTCGCCGCCGAACAGCCGGTCGATCGTCTGTTGCGGAGTACCGGAATTCGGGGCCAGATCCCCGGCGATGTCCTCGAAGGCGCTGAACTCGTCGGGGTGCATGACGGCCAGGTCGACGGCGCAGGTGCCACCCATCGACCAGCCCACGACACCCCAGTTGGCCGGGTTGGCGCTCACCCCGTACGTCGCCTCCATGAAGGGGGGCACGTCCTTGGTCAGGTGGTCGGCGGCATTCCCTCGGGTGCCGTTGACGCATTCGGTGTCGTTGTTGAACGCGCCGCCGGAGTCGACGAAGACCATGACGGGCGCGTTGCCGCCGTGCCCCGCGGCGAAGTCGTCGGCGGTCTTGATCGCGTTGCCCGCCCGCAGCCAGTCGGCGGGCGTGTTGAACTCGCCGCCGATCATCATGAGGGTCGGCAGCTTCGGCGGCGGATTGCTGGCGTACCAGGCCGGCGGCAGGTAGACGAGCTCGCCGCGGTGTTTGAAGCCCGACGCGTCGGAGCTGATGGTCACCGGGACGACGGTGCCCTTGGCCGGGATCCGGCGGGACTTCTGCATCGCCACGACAGTGGCCTGGTCGGTCTGGTCGGGCAGCGGCCCCGCAGTGAGCTGGTTCCACGCCGTCTGCACGGTGGGGAAGTAGCCCACCCAGAGGTTCAACGCCAGTGCCGCGCACAGCAGCGCCAACGGCACTGCGGCCACGGACGCGCCGCGTCGCCACCAACGGGCACCGCGCCAGCCCGCCACGAGCACCACCAGAGTGGCACCCGTGATCGCCGTCCAGATCCACAGCAGATTCGGAGCCGGGTCGCCCGCGAGCCCCTCCGACGAGACGTACCAGTAGGCGGTCGCGGTCAGGATTCCACCGACCGCGACGGCCGCCGGCAGCCAGAACCGTCGCCAGGTCCGGTTGCGCCAACCGATCGCGACGACGATGACCACCGCAGCGACGGCCTGTACTACCAGCGGCACCCACCCGTGCATCAACGAAAGATGTTGTTGGCGAAAATCTCCCGCAGCGCTCACCAATGAGGTCACGGCAACATGGTGGATGCCCTACCTCGTGACAACCTGTGAATTCGGCCTAGCGTGGCTTTGCCAGCGGGAACGGCAGGGTCTCCCGGATGCTCCGTCCCGTGATGAGCATGACCACGCGGTCCACGCCGACGCCCAGCCCGCCGGTGGGCGGCATGGCGTACTCCATCGCCTGCAGGAAGTCCTCGTCGAGCTCCATCGCCTCGGGATCGCCACCCGCGGCGAGCAGCGACTGCTCCTCGAGCCTGCGCCGCTGTTCTACCGGGTCGGTCAACTCGCTGTATGCCGTACCGAGTTCGACTCCCCACGCCACGAGGTCCCAGCGTTCGGCGATCCCGGGCCGGCTGCGGTGCGGCCGGGTCAGCGGTGACACCGACGTCGGGAAGTCCTTGTAGAACGTCGGACGTTCGGTCTGGCCCTCGACCAGCCGTTCGTACAGTTCCAGCACGACGGCGCCCGCGTCCCAGTGGGTGAGGTAGGGCACCCCGGCTCCGTCGCACAGGGAGCGCAGCCTGGCGAGGTCGGTGTCGGCGTCGATCTGCTCGCCAAGCGCCTCGGATACCGCGCCGTGCACGGTCTTCACCGGCCACTCACCCGAGATGTCCACGGCCACCAGGGTTCCGTCGCTTTCCCCCGGCCGCATGACCACCTGGCTGCCGTTGGCGGCCTGCGCGGCGTTCTGGATCAGCTCGCGGCATCCGTCGATCCACACGTGGTAGTCGGCGTGCGCCTGGTAGGCCTCCAGCAGGGTGAACTCGGGGTTGTGGCTGAAGTCCACGCCCTCGTTGCGGAAGGCGCGGCCCAGTTCGAAGACGCGCTCCACTCCGCCGACGCAAAGTCGCTTCAGGTAGAGCTCGGGTGCGATCCGCAAGTAGAGGTCGAGGTCGTAGGCGTTGATGTGGGTCATGAACGGTCGGGCGTTGGCGCCGCCGTGGATCTGCTGCAGGATCGGCGTCTCGACCTCCAGGAAACCCTTGCCGACCAACGTTTCCCGGATGCTGTGCAGGATTCTGCTGCGGGCGGTGATGAGGTCGCGGGACTCGGTGTTGATGGCCAGGTCGACGTAACGCGTGCGGACGCGTGCCTCCGGGTCGGTCAGGCCCTTCCACTTGTCGGGCAGCGGACGCAGACACTTGCCGATCAGGCGCCAGCTGTCGACCAGCAGCGACGGGGTTCCGGACTTGCTCGTCCCCATCGATCCGGTGACCTCGACCAGGTCGCCGAGGTCGATCGCATTGGTGAACTCGGCGGTGCGGCCCTCGGTGAGTCGGGAGTTGTCGAGCAGCAGCTGGACCTCGCCGGACCAGTCCCGTAGTTGCGCGAAGAGCACGGCACCGTAGTCGCGCATCCGCAGCACGCGTCCCGCGACGCTGACGGTGAGCCCGTCGGTGTCGACGGCCTGTGCGATGGTGTGGCTAGGGGCCTGCCCTACCGGGTAGGCGTCGATACCGTTGGCCTGCAACGTCTTTAGCTTGGCCATGCGCACCCGTACTTGTTCGGGCAGCCGGGCGGCAGTACCGTCGTCGTCGGCCATCGCGAGGCCGCCGAGATCGGGTGCGCTGCCATCGTCGTGAAGCAGCCCCGTCTGGACCAGGGTCTCCGGTACCGACGAGTGGTGACCCGTGTGTTGCTTGGCGCGACGGCTGAACGGCAGCACGAGGAAGCCCTCGGCGATGACCGACGCGATGCCGACCCGGGGGATGAGCCGCGCGTCCTCGTAGCACGCGAAGCGGGGCACCCATTCCGGCTGGTACTTCATGTTCGACCGGTACAAAGTCTCCAGCTGCCACCAGCGGGAGAAGAACACCAACAGGGCGCGCCACAGCCGCGCGATCGGGCCGGCGCCGAGTTGCGCGCCCTCCTCGAAGGCGGACCGGAACATCGCGAAGTTCAGCGAGATGCGAGTGATGCCGATGTCCTCGGCTTGCAGGCATAGCTCGCTGACCATCAATTCGATGGTGCCGTTGGGGGATTGGGGAGAGCGGCGCATCAGGTCGAGCGACACTCCGTTGGTGCCCCACGGCACCAGGGACAGCATCGCGACGACCTCTGACTCGCCTTGCACCGCCTCCGCCAGCAGGCAGTCACCGTCGGCCGGGTCGCCCAGCCGGCCCAGCGCCATCGAGAAGCCGCGTTCGGTCTCGGTGTCGCGCCAGGCGTCAGCGCGTTCGATGACCTCGGCCAGCTCGTCGGTGGACAGGTCCCGATGACGACGCAGCCGTACCGTGAGTCCGGCGCGCCTCGCCCGGGTCACGGCCTGGCGCACCGGCTTCATGTCGGGTCCGGAGAGCTTGAATCGGTCGGGGTACAGAATTGCCTCGTCGCCGAGTTCGAGCGCGTTCAGGCCGGCTTCGCGGAACGCTTGTGCGGCTGTCGAACTCGCCCCCATCACGCCGGGCGCCCACCCGTAGGACTCGCACAGTTTCAACCACGCGTTGATGGCCGCCGGCCAGGCCTTCGGGTCGCCGATCGGGTCGCCGCTGGCGAGGCAGACCCCGACCTCGACGCGATACGTCACCGCGGCGCGTCCGTTGGGGGCGAACACCACCGACTTGTCGCGGCGGGTCGCGAAGTACCCCAGCGAGTCGTTCTTGCCGTACAGATCGAGCAGGCCCCGGATGGCAGACTCGTCCTCGCCGGTGAGCGCGTTCTCCGCGCGCTGCGATCGGAACAGCACGATCGCCGCGCCCATCAATGCCAGCGCTCCGAACAGGCCGAGGAGGGCGTTGACGAAGACGTGCGGATGGCCGGCGAAGTTGGTCGAAGCCGCACCGGCGAACGCGAGCACCCGGTTCAGTGCGTACAGCGGACGATCCGACCGGGCAAGGGATCCGGGGAAGAGTTCGAGCAGCCCCCACCCGGTCAGGGTGCCGATCGCCATGCCCGCCACGAGCGCGAGCGCCGCCTTGATCAGGGCGCCGCGACGTACTTTCGCCCAGAATTCGCCGCGGGCAAGGACCAGGAACGCGATCGCGGCGACGTGGAAGACCAGGCCGATGACCTCCCCGATGTCCTCGATGATCGACTCTTCGCCGGTGAGCAGGTCCAAGACGTTCCAGCCGACGGCCGCCACCATGTAGAGCACCAGAATCCACCACGCGACGCTCTTGCGGGCGGCCAGCGCTGCCGCCAGCAACGCCAGTACGAACGCCCACGCGAAGCTGGTGTCCGGGAAGTTGAAGACGTAGTCGTTGACGAACTCGCGGGGAATCCTGATCAGCCAGCGCACCGCCGGGGACACACTGGCGACGAGCGACAGCGTCGCGATGACGCCCACGGTCCAGCCCGCTGCGGCAGGCACCCACCAAAACGTGGAACGCCGCTGCTGATGCCTGGTAACCGCGGTCAAAGTCATAGGCCGCGAGGATATGCGTTCTGGCCGCGAAATGGTGAGAGTGAGGGCCTACCAGACCGGGCCGGTGTACTTCTCGCCAGGACCGTGCCCGGGCTCGTCAGGAGCGGCACTCGACTCGCGGAACGCCAACTGCAGACTCTTGAGGCCGTCGCGGATGGGCCCGGCGTGCGGCCCGAGGTACTCCGCCGACGCGGCGACGAGGCCGGCGAGCGCGGTGATCAGGCGGCGGGCTTCGTCGAGATCGCGGTGCGGACTGTCGTCGGGGTCCTCCGCCGACAAGCCCAGCTTCTCCGCGGCGGCGCTCATCAGCATGACTGCCGATCGCGTGATGACCTCGACGGCGGGAATCTCGGCCAGTTCACGGATGTTAGTTGGATCGGTCATGGCTGCTAGACTGGCATGCGCGACCGTCCCGGCATACGCCAGGACAGCAAGTGGAGTCCCACTCCCACCGTTGACCGTACAGGTTCAGCGGTCCGGTCACGGACATCGTGAGATGCCCGTTCTGCGTTCTGCGCAGGCGGCTGCTGCCGTGATCGGTCGGCACGGGCCCTGCATTGAGCAGGGCTTTTCTGCTGATGGCGTGGACTCCTCGAAGACTACATAGGAGGCCCCATCAGCACTGAGACACGCATCAACGAGCGCATTCGCGTACCTGAAGTCCGCCTGATCGGACCGGGCGGTGAACAGGTAGGCATCGTGCGCATCGAAGATGCACTCCGCGTCGCCGCGGACGCCGATCTCGATCTCGTCGAAGTAGCCCCAGACGCCAGACCCCCGGTCTGCAAGATCATGGACTACGGCAAGTTCAAGTATGAGACGGCCCAGAAGGCGCGCGAGTCTCGCAAGAACCAGCAGCAGACCGTCGTCAAGGAACAGAAGCTCCGTCCCAAGATCGACGACCACGACTACCTGACCAAGAAGGGTCACGTCGTTCGCTTCCTCGAAGCCGGGTCGAAGGTCAAGGTGACGATCATGTTCCGCGGACGCGAGCAGTCGCGGCCCGAGTTGGGCTACCGCCTGTTGCAGCGGCTGGGCGCCGACGTCGCCGAGTACGGCTACGTCGAGACGTCCGCCAAGCAGGACGGCCGCAACATGACGATGGTGCTGGCGCCGCACCGCGGCGCGAAGACTCGTGCCAAGGCGGCGCACGATGCCGATGCACCGGCTGCGCAGCGTGCGGTACCGGCCCCCGCGGAGCCCGCGGCGGCGCCACCGACCGAAGCGCCACCAGCTCCATAACTGAACTGAACCACCACGAGAACTGAGGATTCATGCCCAAGGCCAAGACTCACAGCGGAGCGTCGAAGCGCTTCCGTAAGACCGGCACCGGAAAGATCGTGCGGCAGAAGGCCGGCCGGCGACACTTGCTCGAGCACAAGGCGAGCAAGCGCACCCGCAGGCTCGACGGTCGCACGACCGTTGCGGCCAACGACACCAGCCGCGTGACCAAGATGCTGAACGGCTGACCTGCCGCCCCACTGACCGCACGAGAATAAGGAACACTCCATGGCACGCGTGAAGCGCGCACTCAACGCCCAAAAGAAGCGGCGCACCGTCCTCAAGGCCTCCAAGGGCTACCGGGGCCAGCGCTCTCGGCTGTACCGCAAAGCCAAAGAGCAGCAGCTGCATTCGCTGACCTACGCCTACCGCGACCGGCGCGCCCGCAAGGGTGAGTTCCGCAAGCTGTGGATCTCGAGGATCAACGCTGCGGCCCGCGCCAACGACATCACCTACAACCGACTGATCCAGGGGCTCAAGGCCGCTGGCGTCGAGGTGGACCGCAAGAACCTCGCCGAGATCGCCGTCAGCGATCCCGCGGCGTTCACCGCGCTGGTCGACGTGGCCCGCAAGGCCCTGCCGGACGACGTCAACGCTCCGTCCGGAGAGGCCGCCTGAGGTACGGCGGGCACGAGCGAAGCGAGCGGGGAATTAGTACAGCTCCGCTCACTGAGCGATCGGACCGCGTAGCGGCCGCGCTCAAGCTGCAGCGCACAGTTGGACGACGCCGCGCCGCACGCTTTCTCGCCGAGGGCCCCAACCTCGTCGAGGCAGCGTTGCGGCGCGGTTTGGTGTCCGACGTGCTCGCCACCGAGGCGGCCAACTCCAGATTCGCCGACCTGCTTGCGGGCGCTCCCGTCCACCTGATCACTGACAAGGCCGCGAAGGCGTTGTCCGAAACGGTCACTCCGGTCGGACTGTTCGCGGTGTGCACGCTGCCCGAGACTCGACTGGCCGACGTGCTCGGCGCCGAGCCCCGGCTTGTGCTCGTCGCGGTGGACACCTCGGAGCCCGGCAATGCGGGCACGCTCATTCGGATCGCCGACGCGCTTGGCGCGGACGCGGTCGTGTTGGCCGGCGACGGTGTCGACCCCTACAACGGCAAGTGCCTGCGCGCCTCTGCGGGAAGCATCTTCGCGCTGCCGGTGCTGGAGGAACCCGACGTCAACGCGTTGGTGACGGCGCTGCGACGGGCTGGGTTGGCGATCTTGGCGACCACGCTCGACGGCGAGGTCTCCCTCGACGACGCCGACCTGAAGGGGCCGACCGCATGGTTCTTCGGCTCCGAGGCACACGGATTGTCCGGGGAGGTCGCCGCGCTGGCCGACACCCGCGTCCGCATCCCGATGAGCGGCAGCGCGGAGAGCCTCAACATCGCTGCCGCGGCCGCGATCTGCCTGTATCAGAGCGCTTCGCGATTCGAAGGTTCTTAGCCCAGCTCCAATGTACTGTTTCGGCAATACGATTCGGACGGTATTTGTAACGTCCCGGTTCCGAAACCGAGGAGCACATGGCGTCGGAGTTCATCCTGGAGGACCAGTAGCGGCCCACCGTCAGTCGCTGAGCAGCCCACGCGCCACGTGCGTGATCTGAACCTCGTTGCTGCCCGCGTAAATCATCAATGACTTGGCGTCGCGGGCCAGCTGCTCCACGCGGTACTCCGTCATGTAGCCGTTTCCGCCGAACACCTGCACAGCCTCCATGGCCACGTCGGTGGCCGCCTGCGAGCTGTACCACTTCATCGCGGACGCTTCAGCAAGTGAGATGGGCTTCCCGGTTTGGGCGGCCTCGATGACGCGGAAGAGCATGTTGCGCACGTTGATTCGCGCGACTTCCATGTTCGCCAGCTTCAGCTGGATGAGCTGGAACTGGCCGATCTCCTGGCCCCACAGCGTCCGGGTCTTCGCGTAGTCGGTGCACAGCCGCAGGCATTCCTCGATCACGCCGAGCGCCATCGACACGACACCGATCCGTTCGGCGGAGAAGTTGGACCGTGCGCTGTCACGCCCGTCGCCCGCGCCGTTGTCCTCGGTCTCGCCGAGCAACCGGTCGCGGCCGAGGCGGACGTTGTCGAAGAAGAGTTCACCAGTGCGGGAACTGTGAATCCCCATCTTGCGGAACGGCTTTGACTGAACGAAGCCCTCCATGCCACGGTCGAGCACGAAGGTGAGCACCTTGCGGTTGCGCTTGTCGACGCTCGGATCGCCTTCGTCGAGCTTGGCGTAGACGACCACGACGTCGGCATCGGGGCCGTTGGTGATGAACGTCTTCTGGCCGTTGAGCACGTACTCGTCACCGTCGCGCGTCACGTACGACTTCATGCCGCCGAACGCATCGGATCCCGAGTCGGGCTCGGTGATGGCCCAGGCCCCGACCTTCTCGTAGGTGACCAACTCGGGCAGCCAGCGCTCCTGTTGGGCGAGGGTGCCGCGGGATGCGATGGTCGGAACGGTGAGCCCAAGGCTGACGCCCATTCCGGTGACGACACCCATGCTGACCCGGCACAGTTCGCTCACCACGACGAAGCCCATGCCGGCCTGATCGCCGCCGCCACCGAACATTCCGCCCGACGACCCGCCTCGCGACTCGTCGCTGTCGCGCAACTTGGCAAGGCGCTTCTGCAGCGACTCCCTGGCCATCACGTCGATGCCGAACGTCGAGAACAGCTTTCGGATGATGGGGTAGGGCGCCAGCTCGCCACTCTCGAGCTCGTCGAGATGCGGGCGGATCTCCTTGTCGACGAAGTCGCGGACGGCATCGCGCACGGCAATGTCGACGTCAGACCATTCGAGCATGAATCAGGCTGCCTCTCCGGGCTTTTGCCGGCCGCGCGCGGGACGCAGGCCGGCCAGTGAGAACGTCGTGTGCACCAGCGATCCGGCGCGTTCGATCAACGACTTGTGCCGAGGGACGTAGTGCATCGGCAGGTCCCGGCGGTCGCGCGGTGGCGCCATGAACGCGGGCGCCTCCACGAGCGGAGCGTCCCCGGGAATCCGGCCGGCCGCCCGCTTGTAGGCGGCTATCGCGCGCGGGTGCAGTCGGATCTCGTCGGGCACCACCAGGAAGGCGAGCTCGACGGCCTTGCCGAACAACCGGAGCAGCACCTCGTCGCTAGGAGTCCAGCGCATGCCCGCCTTCTCGCGGACCGCGGGGTCGAACAGTCCGGCGGCGATCCAGCGCTGTCCGGCGACCATCGGTTTGAACAGCTGATCCCACATCGGCGTCGGCATCAGCACGAACCACGGCTTCGGGATGCGGATCGCGAAGATGTCGAGGGTGGCCTGGTTGATCTCGAGCTCGTCGCGGCAGGTTCGTTCCCAGTACTCGCAGAAGTCCTCCCAAGTCTGCGGCACCGGACGCATGCTCATGCCGTACATGCGATACCACTGGACGTGCTCGTCGAACAGCTGGCGTTTCTCGGCTTCGGTGAGGCCGCCGCAGAAGTACTCGGCGGTCTTCAGGATCAGCATGAAGAACGTGGCGTGAGCCCAATAGAACGTCTCTGGGTTCAGCGCGTGGTAGCGGCGACCCGCAGCGTCGACGCCCTTGATGGTTTCGTGGTAGCCCCGGATCTGCGCACCGGTCTGCGCGGCACGCTCGCCGTCGTAGACGACGCCCATGATCGGGAAGACCGATCGGGCCACCCGTTGCAGCGGCTCGCGCAGCAGGATCGAGTGGTCCTCAACGCCCGCGCCGAGCTCCGGGTACATGTTCTGGATCGCGCCGATCCACACGCCCAACATTCCGGTGCGGAGGTCGCCGAAGTACTTCCACGTCAGCGAGTCGGGGCCGAGGGGATCGGTCGGCCGCTCGGCGGTCTTCGCGCTCGTCCTTGAGCTCGCGGTCATGGTGTCCTCGCTGAGTGTCAACCCACGGGTGTTCGGCCACGATAAGCGTGACAACGCGCGTTGTCCACATCCCCTCGGCGCGTCGGCACGCACTGTTACCGACCTGCGACCACCCTCATTTCCGCCGAACGACGATTACCGCCACGCCGTAGCGCCGA
>Ga0207668_10002028_pt1 | contig 11816 bp, 13 predicted proteins | sample KBSS43metaG_FD_184323 | JGI IMG/M metagenome (GOLD analysis project Ga0207668, IMG submission 184323) | Switchgrass rhizosphere microbial communities from Kellogg Biological Station, Michigan, USA - KBS S4-3 metaG (SPAdes) (version 2) | ecosystem: Host-associated > Plants > Roots > Rhizosphere... | reverse complement strand
AACGGCATCGTCGTGAAGAGCCATGGCGGCGCCAATGCCGATGGCATCGCGCAGGCGATTGGCGTTGCCGCCAAGCTCGCCGCGGCGGACCTGACCCGCCGCATCGCCGAAGACCTCGCCCGCTTCGAGCCGGCCCGTGAACAGCAGGTGGCCGCCAAGTGACCATGCGTAAGGTTGTGATTGCCGGGACCGGTTCGGCGCTGCCCGCGCGTCGCGTGACCAACCAGGATCTCGAAAAGACCGTCGACACGACCCACGATTGGATCGTCGAGCGCACCGGTATCCATTCGCGCTACATCGCCGGCGAGGGTGAGACCACCGCGACCCTGGCCGCCGAAGCGGCGCGCCGCGCGCTGGACGCGGCGGGGATCGCCCCCTGTGAGGTCGGTCTGATCGTGCTCGGCACCGCGACGCCCGATCAGACCTTCCCGGCCTCGGCGACCAAGGTCCAGGACATGCTGGGCGTTGGCGATTGCGTCGCCTTCGACGTTCAGGCGGTCTGCTCGGGCTTCCTCTACGCGCTGGCGGTGGCGGAGAGCATGATCCGCACCGGCGTCGCGACGACCGCGCTGGTGATCGGGGCCGAGACGTTCAGCCGGATCCTCGATTGGGAGGACCGCGGCACCTGTGTGCTGTTTGGCGACGGCGCCGGCGCGATCGTGCTGCGCGCTGAGGACGAGAGTGTCGCCGGAGACCGCGGCATCCTCGCCACCCGGCTCCACGCCGATGGCCGCCACAACCAGCTGCTTTACGTCGATGGCGGCCCGTCGACGACGCAGACTGTCGGCAAGCTGCGCATGAAAGGCTCTGAGGTGTTCCGCCACGCAGTGGTCAACCTGTCGGGCGTGCTCGCCGAGGTGCTTGAGATCGCCGGGCTGAAGCCGGCCGATGTCGACTGGGTGGTGCCGCATCAGGCCAATCAGCGGATCCTCGATGCCACCGCCCGCAAGCTGGGCCTGCCACGCGAAAAGGTGATCAGCACCGTTGCCGAGCACGCCAACACCTCGGCCGCCTCGGTCCCGCTGGCGCTCGATGCCGCGGTTCGCGACGGGCGGATCAAGCGCGGCGATCTCCTCGTCCTCGAAGCGATGGGCGGCGGGTTTACCTGGGGCGCGTCGGTGGTCCGCTTCTAGCCCTTGGCAATCGCTCCGCGCCCGAACTTTTCCCCGCCGGCGAGGGGTTTGCAGGATCGCGGCGCGCGGATAAGGTGTTCGCCTGTTCTGTCCGTGTTTGTTTCCGAAGGGGGCTCAATGCCGGAAAGCGACACCTTGACGCGCGCCGACCTGTCCGACCGTCTCCATGCCGAGGTTGGACTGTCCCGCGCGGATTCGGCGAATATCGTCGAGCGCATCCTCGCGCATATGTGCGGCGCGCTGTCGAACGGGGAGAACGTCAAGATTTCCGGCTTCGGCAGCTTCGTGCTGCGCGACAAGGGGGAGCGGATCGGACGCAACCCCAAGACCGGTGTCGAGGTGCCGATCGCGCCGCGCCGGGTGCTGACGTTCCGCGCCAGCCAGACGATGCGCGACGACATCGTCAAGGGCGGCTGAGGCGGCCTTGCCGGGCAAGTCCGACAAGGCGTTCCTGACGATCAGCGAGGTCTCCGCGGAGGTCGGCGTCCCGCAGCACATCCTGCGCTATTGGGAGACCCGCTTCCCGCAGTTGAAGCCGCTGCAGCGGGCGGGCAACCGGCGCTATTATCGCCCCGAGGACGTCGCGCTGGTCCGCCGCATCGACGGACTGCTGAACCGCGACGGCTATACCGTGCGCGGCGTGCAGCAGCTGCTGGCGGACGGGACGGCGGAGCCGGAGACGGTTGCGGCGGTGGTGGTCGAGGCGGCGCCAGTGGCGACCGGCGTGCCCGCGACGGGGTTGGTCGAACTGCGCGAATTGCTGATGGCGGCGCTGGAGGCCGACCGGGCACGGGCATAGATTCTCCCCGGATCGGGAGGATTGTTACTCCGGATCCGGCCCCAGGCTCGGGTCCAGGTCGCGGGGGCGGACGAAGGACAGGAGTTCGCCCGACCCCGCCTCACAGGCTTCCCAGCTCGGCACGTCCAGCGCGATCGTCGCCAGCCCAGCGGTCGGATACTTGTCCTCGATCGTGTCGCGCACGATGCTCTCGTCCTCCGGCACCAGCAGCAAGGCGAGTTCGGCGAGGCCGGGATTGTGGCCGGCCAGCAGCAGCGTCTCGACCGTGTCCGGCGTCTCGCGGACGATATCGAGCAGCGACGAGGCCGAGGCGAGATAGGCGCGTCGGTCGAATCGCGGTGCCAGCGCGCTGCCATAGCCGTCCGCCACCTCGGCGAGCGTCTCCATCACCCGCACCGCCGGCGAGGCCACGACGCGGTCGAAGGTCGCGCCCTCCCGCCGCAGATGCTCGCCCATCGTGCGGGCCGCGCGATGGCCCTTCGGATTGAGCGGCCGGTCGAAGTCGCGCGTGACCGAATCGTCCCATCCGGACTTGGCGTGGCGCAGCAGCGTCAACCTCTTCATGCCATCCCCGGGGTCGTCATGGTGCCGGCTTGATGCCCGATCGCATCCGACGAGGAAAGACGCGATGCGACGATTTCCACCGCCCGCGCGAGGGTGACCCGCTCGATCGGCACCCCCGCGGGAAAGGCGTCGAGCAGCCGGCTGGGCACCGCCGAGGACAACAGGACGAAGTCGCCGCTGTCGTCGGCACGGCGGATCAGCCGGCCGAAAGCCTGCGCCAGCCGGGCGCGGACGACCTGATCGTCATAGGCCGATCCGCCGCCGACCGCGCGGCGCGCGGCGTGGAGCACTGTCGGCCGCGGCCAGGGCAAGCCTTCCATCACGACGAGGCGCAGGGAGCGACCGGGCACGTCGACCCCGTCCCTGAGTGCGTCGGTGCCGAGCAGTGAGGCGTGAAGATCGTCGCGGAAGATATCGATCAGGGTGCCGGTGTCCATCGGGTCGACATGCTGGGCGTAAAGCGGCAGGCCGGCGCGGGCGAGGTGGTCGGCGATGCGGGCATGGACCGCCTTCAGCCGACCGATCGCCGAGAACAGGCCGAGCGCGCCGCCCTCCGCCGCCTCGATCAGCCGGGCATAGGCGGTGGCGAGCTGGCCGAGATCGCCGCGCTTGAGATCGGTGACGACCAGCACGCGCGAACGCGCGGCATAGTCGAACGGGCTCTGCGCCTCGAAATGCAGCGGCGGGTCGTCGAGATGAGCGAGGCCGGTCTGCGCCTCGGCGTGGTCCCAGTCGCCGCCGCGCTTGAGCGTGGCGGAGGTGATCACCACGCTTTGCGCCGGCCGCAGCACGGTTTCGGCGAGGGGTTTGCCCGGGTCGAGCCAGTGGCGGCGGATGCCGACGTCGAATTCGCGCGCATCCACCCGGTCGACCGCCAGCCAGTCGACGAAATCGGGGGCGGGGGGCGCGCCGAGGCGAAGCAGCAGCTCGGTCCACGCGGTCAGCGTGCGGGTGCGCAGGTTGAGCCCGCTGATCGCGCCCTCGATCCGCGCCAGCGCCGGCGCGTCGATCCAGTCGGGCATCTCCTCCTGCACCGCCTCCAGCCGCTGGCGCAGGCGGAGCATCGGCCGGACCAGCGCCTCGATCGCCTCGGCGGCGGGGCCGGCCGCGCCGATCAGCGCACCGTCCAACTCGGCGGCGTCGGTTTCCAGCCCATAGCCGGCCTCGACCGACTTCGCGCGGGCGAAGACGGTGTCGCGGACCGCCGACAGCAGCAGCTCGACCGGGCCGAACGGGTCGCCATCGGCGATCCGGCGCAGCCAGCCGTCGCCAGGCAGTGCTTGCGCGGCATGGCCGACCGCCTCCAGCGCCAGCGCCGCGGCATCGTCATAGGAGACGACATCGGCGAGGCGGGCGGAGAGGCCGCGCCGCCGCCCGCGGCTCTTGCCCTCGGGACCGAGCAGCCAGCGCCGGAGCTCGATCGCCTCCTGGCCGGTGAGCGCGACGCGGAACGTCGAGTCGGCGGCGTCATGGAGATGATGGCCTTCGTCGAACACGACATGGCCGATCGACCGCCCTTCGCTGCGGCGGCGATCGGCCAGCAGCAAGACGAGCGCGTGGTTCGCGATGACGATGTCCGCGCCCTCGGCGGCGCGGACCGAGCGCTCGATGAAGCATTTCCGGTAATGCGGGCAGCCGGCGTAGACGCATTCGCCGCGCCGGTCGGTCAGGGCGGTTGATCCGTTGCGACGGAATAGGGAGACCAGCCAGCCGGGCAGGTCGCCGCCGACCATGTCGCCGTCGCGGCTGTACGCCGCCCAGCGCGCGACGAGCTGGGCGAGGATCGCGGCGCGGCCCTGAAAGCCGCCCTGCAGCGCGTCCTCGAGGTTGAGCAGGCGCAAAGATTTCTCGCGCCCCTTGCGGATCACGACCTTCTCGCGCCGCGCGGCGGGATCGCGGAAGATTCGCGCGGTTTCGGCATCGAGCTGGCGTTGCAGCGCCTTGGTGTAGGTCGAGACCCAGACCGATCCGGCCGCGCGCTCGGCCCAGAGCGAAGCGGGGGCGAGATAGCCGAGCGTCTTGCCGATGCCGGTGCCGGCCTCCGCCAGCAGCGCGCGCGGCCGCCCCTCGCGGTCGCGCGGGGCGAAGAGCGGGGCGAGGGCGGCGGCATAGTCGCGCTGGCCGGCGCGCACCTCGGCGCCGCTGCCGACGAGCTGCTCCAGCCGGGCGATCGCATCGGGGGCGGGAATGCGGACCGCGGCGGGCGGCGGGCGGGTCGCCGCCTCCTCCCACTCGGGCAGGCGCGAGAACAGCCAGCGTTCGGCGCGCTCTGGCCGGCGGATGCGCGGGCCGACGATCGGCGCCCAGGGCCAGCCGAGCCGGCCGAGCGTTTGCGCCGAGGACCAGGCGCCTTCACGCTCAGTCCAGTGCGGATCGTCCAGGCGGGCGAGGAGCGCATCCACCGCCATGCGCAGGAACGGCGCGGTCTCGCCATCGGAGGCGGGCGGGGCGAGGCCGAGGGTGCGGGCGAGGCCGGCCGCGGTCGGCACCATGAAGCGCGCGGGGTGGATGAAGGCGAACAGCTCCAGCACGTCGAGACCGGAGAGATCGGGATGGCCGATGCGCGCGCCGACCACCGGCGCGTTGAGCAGGATCACCGGCGTATCGGCCGCCGCGGCGATGGCGGCGGCACGGCCGATCGCACGGACCCCGCCCATAAGATCGACCCCGGCGAGGTCGATCCAGGTGCCGCCATGGGTTGCGTGGAGCACGGGATAGGGCAAAGGAGCCATCCCGCATCGATCTAGACGATATGAGAACGAAAGGCCAACGGACGTGACCGACCTGCGCACAGCCGCGATGGCATCCAAGGCGTGGCCGTTCGAGGAAGCCCGCAAGCTCCTCGCCCGCTACCCTGCGGGCGCGCCGGACAAGGGCTACGTCCTGTTCGAGACCGGCTACGGCCCCTCGGGCCTGCCGCATATCGGGACCTTCAACGAGGTGCTGCGCACCACCTTCGTCCGCCAGGCCTATCAGGCGCTGTCGGACGTGCCGACCCGGCTGATCGCCTTTTCGGACGACATGGACGGGCTGCGCAAGGTGCCCGACAACGTCCCCAACCAGGCGATGCTGCGCGAGCATCTCGGCAAGCCCCTGTCAGTGATCCCCGATCCGTTCGGCAAGTACGAGAGTTTCGCTCACCACAACAACGCGATGCTGCGCGATTTCCTCGATCGCTACGGCTTCGACTATGAGTTCGTGGCCGCGAGCGACGAGTATCGCGCCGGCCGCTTCGACGAGACGCTGAAGCTGGTCCTCGCCCGCTACGACGCGATCCAGGCGATCATGCTGCCGACGCTCCGGGCCGAGCGGCAGGCGACCTACTCGCCGGTGCTGCCGATCGACCCGAAGACCGGCGTGGTGCTGCAGGTGCCGGTCGAGGTGGTCGACGCCGCCGCCGGCCTCGTCCGCTATGTCGATCCCAATGACGGCGAGACGATGACCGTGTCGATCCTGTCTGGCGGCGCCAAGCTGCAGTGGAAGGTCGACTGGGCGATGCGCTGGGTGGCGCTGGGCGTCGATTACGAGATGGCCGGCAAGGACCTGATCGATTCCGTCACCCAGTCCTCGAAGATCGCCCGCGCGCTCGGCGCGCGTCCGCCCGAGGGCTTCAATTACGAGATGTTCCTCGACGAGAAGGGCGAGAAGATCTCCAAGTCGAAGGGCAACGGCCTTTCGATCGAGCAATGGCTGACCTATGGCACGCCGGAGAGCCTTGCCTTCTTCGCCTATCGCGAGCCGAAGAAGGCCAAGCAGCTCCACATCGGCGTGATCCCGCGCGCGATCGACGAATACTGGCAGTTCCGCGGCAACTGGCCGGGACAGGACATTGCCCAGCGGCTCGGCAACCCGGTCCACCACATCCATGATGGCAAGGTGCCGGACGCGCCGCTGCCGGTCACCTTTCAGTTGCTGCTGAACCTGGTTGGCGTACTCGGCCGGGATGCGACGGAGGACGGAGTCTGGGCCTATCTGCGCCGCTACGATGCCGGCGTGACGCCCCAGGCGCATCCCGAACTCGGCCCGCTGATCGGCCATGCGCTTGCCTATCACCGCGACTATGTCGCGCCGGGCCTCCACCGCCGCGCGCCAGCGGGGATCGAGGTGGCGGCGCTCGGCGATCTGGACGCCCGGCTCGCGGCGCTGGGCGAGGGTGCCAATGCCGAGGCGATCCAGAACGAGGTCTACGAGGTCGGCAAGGCGCATCCTTTCCCCAGCCTGCGGGACTGGTTCAAGGCGCTGTACGAGACCCTGCTCGGCTCCGAACAGGGGCCACGAATGGGCAGCTTCATCGCGCTCTACGGCGTGGAAAACAGCCGTAAGCTGATCGCCGAAGCGCTGGCGCAAACGGAATCCACGAACGCGCCGTTCACCACGCAACCGGCCGCTTCCTGACGCGTTTCGCGCAACGGTCCATCCCCTTTCGGACTGGTCCGCGCAGCAATGCGCGACCGGCCGCGTCGCGTGCTTCGGCCCGGCGCGGCCACAGTCCGTCCAAGAGGGCGTGGACGTGGCATCAAGTCACGGATAAGTCACGGCAAATGCCCTCGACAGGGTGAGAGTACAAGGAGTTGGTGATCGCGCGTTTCACGTCCCGCATTGCGACGGCATTTCTGCTGAGCATCGCCATGCCGCTTTCCGCCCAGGCCGCCGTCGGCGACCGTCTGATGGCGGCGGCCTTTTCCACCGGCAGCAAGGATGCGGCGCTGGCCGTGGTCAACGCTTCGTTGGCCGAGATCGCCGCGGCGCTGAAGCGCGACCCGGCGGACCGGGACCTGCGGCTGCAGCAGGCGATCGGCCTCGGCTACCGTGCCAAGCTGACCCGCAGCATCGGCGACGCCAAGGCGGCGCGCGACCAGTTCACTGCCCTCGCGCGCGAGGATCCCAATGATCCCCAGCCGCTGATCGCGCTGGCGAGCTGGCATATCGAGACGGTCGCCGATGTCGGCGCGCTGGTCGCCGGCGCATTGCTCGGCGCCAAGCGCGAGGACGGCCTCGGCTACATGCTGCGCGCGGTGCGGGCGGGCGGGGGACGGGCGCTCTTCACGGGCTTTGCCGCCTTGCTCAACGCCCGCGCCCGGCCGAGCGACGTTGCCGACACCCGCAAGCTCGCCGAGGCGGCCGCCAAGGGCGCCGCCCCGACGCCGCTGGATCGCGAGATGCAGAAGCGGGCGGCTCGGCTGCTGCCGGCGCTGCAGGCCGGGGACGGCAAGGCGGCGGCCAAGCTGGCGGCAACCCTGCTGCCGTTGGGTGCGGTGCAGTAAGGCGTCGCGCGAGATCAGGACCGCTGCATCGGGACGCAGGTCTTCCAGCTGCCTGCGCGGGACCGGAGCGATCCTCACACCGGTAGCCCGCTCGCTGCCGATTTCGTCCGACGCACCCCGTAATGGTGCCAGGCGAAGACCGCGAGCGCGCCGCGATGCGGGCGCCATGGCTCGGCGAGCTTACGGGTCAGCTTCTCGCTCGGCCGGGCTTCCAGGCCGAGGAGATGGCCGATCTCGATCTGCACGGCGAGGTCGCCGGCCGGCCAGATGTCGGGCCGGCCCTCGGCGAAGAGCAGGTAGATCTCCGCCGACCAGCGGCCGATGCCGTTCACCCGGACGAGATCGGCGATCGCCGCCTCGTCATCCGCGGGGAGTGCCGTCAGGTCCAGCCGGCCGCTGGTCACCGCCTCGGCGAGGCTGCGGGCATAGGCCGCCTTCTGGCGCGAGAGACCGGCGGCGCGCAGCACTTCGTCGGTGGCGGCGGCGAGCGTCGCCGGATCCAGCGTGCCGAGCGCGGCCTCCAGCCTGTTCCAGATCGACTGTGCGGCGGCGACACTGACCTGCTGCCCGACGATGGTGCGCAGCAGGGTCTCGTAGCCGCGCGCGCGAATCCGCGGCGGCGGCGGGCCGACGCGGGCGAGGCCGGCGGCGAAAGCCGGCTCGATCGCGGCGAGGGCGGCAAGCGCGGCGTCGAGCTGGGCTTGGGTAAGCGACATGGTGGGGCGATCTTCTTTCTCCCCCTCCCGTGCAGCGTCTGAAGGGGAGGGGGCTTGTTCCCGTTACCGCGCCTGCGCCGCATAGAGCGCGATGGCCGCCGCGTTCGAGACGTTGAGGCTCTCCATCTTCGCGCTGATCGGCAGCCTGGCGAGTTCGTCGCAATGGCTCTCCGTGTTGTGGCGCAGGCCCTCACCCTCGGCGCCGAGGACAAGCGCGGGACGGGTCTGGCCCAATGTGTCGGCGAGCGTCTTGGGCGCATGGCCGGTCAGGCCGATCCGCCAGAATCCCGCCTCGCCGATCTCGTCAAGCGCCCGGGCGAGGTTGACCACGCGGACCCAGGGAACGAACTCCAGGGCGCCAGAGGCCGAACGTGCGACGGTGCCAGATTCGGGCGGCGAATTGCGGTCCTGGGTCACGATGCCGAGCGCGTCGAAGGCGGCAGCCGAACGCAGCATCGCGCCGACATTATGCGGGTCGGTGACCTGGTCGAGGACGAGGAGCGGGCGGCGGTCGTCCCGGCCGGTCTCGAGAAGGTCGCCCAGCCACATGTCCGGAAGCGGGTCGACCTCGATGACCAGGCCCTGATGCGGCGCGTCGCCGGGCACCAGCCGGCCGAGATCGGCGACATCGGCGATGGTGACCGGCAAGACCGGCGGCAGCGAGAGGGCGGCGAGCGCCTCGCGCGTACCCCAGACGCGCCGCACCGTGCGCTCGGGGTTGGCGATGGCGGCCAGCACGGCGTGGCGGCCCCAGAAGCGGGGGCGGCCGCTGGCGGGCGCGGAGGGGCGATGTCCTTTTCTCATGATCGCGCGCTTTTCCACGACGGGACGTTGACAGGCAAGCACCCCTTCGCCATTGAGCGCGCCTCGCCCGTTCTGGGCGGCTCGCGCGCTGGACAGGTGGCCGAGTGGTTGAAGGCAGCAGACTGTAAATCTGCCCGGGTAATGCCGAACGGTGGTTCGAATCCATCCCTGTCCACCAGCGCTGCGAGCGGCCTTGCTGCAGCGGGCTTGTCGCTCCGGGGAGGCCGGACGCCTTCTCGCAGGAGGGGGGCTGGCTCCCCTATTTCGCGGCAGCGGCCTTTACCGCCGCCTGCGCGTTGATCGCTTCGATTTGGCGGGCGATCGATTTCCAGATGTTCTCCTGATCGATGTCGCCGAGATGCGCCATCCGTTTGATCTGGTGACCGGCGAAGGCACGAGCGCGCCTGTCGTGTTCGAGCAGCATCTGCTCCGCGCAGGATTCGACTTCTGACGCAGTGAGCCGCATCGTAAAAACCCCCATCGCACCGGTATCCGGGCAACCGGAGGCAAGACTAACATCAGGAGCGATCGCGATCTATACGGCGGGTCGACGGATGATCGTTGCGCGATTACGGGGCGTGGGGGTGCGTTCGGCAGCTCAGTCGCTGTGGAGCAGGCCACGATAGGTGTTCAGGAGCACCGCGGCGTGCTGTGCGGTCAGTGTGCCGATCCTTTCGCTGCGGATGGCGAAGTTCTGGCGCTGGTCGGGAGCGACCCGTTCGAGACGGAGCAGCATCGCGGCGAGCCCGCCTTCCGCAACGACCGCACCGCCCTCCCGGAGGAGTTCGGCGCGGGCGATGAAATCGGCGGCTCTCATATGAGAAGGATGACCGAGATTTAGTTCCCTCTCAATGCCGCTTCGGCACGAGGATTGCGCTATTCGGACGACAAGGTGTGGCAGGCTGATGCCAAGTCGAAGATTTGCCTCGCGATTTTGATTTGATGCAGCGCGGGAAAAATTTTGTCGCAGTGGCGAAGCGTGTCGACGGCCGGACGATCGCGGACGAAAGCGGTCGCGACTCGGGCGGCGAATCGACGTGAAGCGAGCCTCGCCAATGCCCGCCACGCCGATGCGACGCGCTCGCAGGTGCAAGTTTCTCAGGCGGCGGAACGTCGGAGTGATATTATCACATTCGTTCTCGTCGGACTATACAAAGTCAGCCCCGCTGTCCTATTTGCGCGCCATCGTCGGGAGCGTCCCCCCAATTTGCTCCACGGCCCAGGGCCCCGTCGGCGCGTAGTGTATCGTCGGCGGGGCCCGCACTCTCCTGCAATACGCCGCCGTTCACCTCCGTGCGGCGGCGTATTACCGGCCGCTGTTCGAGCAGAGGCGACGACCTGTCCGGTTGAATTTATCCGGCGGGTGATGCGCGCCAGCGCCTGAGTTGATCGGCACGCTCGAGAGATCGGTCTCGGCGGTATGTCTACGTCGGTCGGATTGGCTTCTACCGTCCACGATCGTGCCGAACCTGTCAGGGGTGCGGGCGTTGCGGTTCGACGGCGCAGGCGGTCATGGCGCGGATGGCGGCGGCTACCCTGGTCCAGCTTGCCGCTGCGGCAGGGTCGTCCGCGGCGGCAGCGAGCGCCTGGCTTTCGGCGACGGCCTGAGCGCACGCGCCGTAATGTCGGACGAGGACCGCAGCGAGAGCGGCAAGCTTTTCAGCATCCTGGCTGTACTCGAGCATGTTCTTTTCTAAATTGCTACGCGACATTAAGTCATATTATCGGCGCGGTGGCGACGGATGGACAACGATGGCATAACCATCGCCTGATGAATAGGCACCGGGAAAGTACGACGAGTCCCGCATTGGCAATGCCCGACGCGGCCCACCGCATCGCGCATGTCCTGACCGATCTTGCGGGTACCTTCATCAGCGTCGACGACAGCTATTGCGAGGTTCTCGGCCGCGAGCGTGCCGAGCTGATCGGTCGGTCGGCGGTACGGTTCACCAATCCGTTCGAGCAACCGCAGCATCGCGCGATCATCAAGCGATTGCAGGATACGCTGCGCCCGCTCAGCGTACGCAAGAGCTATGTGCGACCCGACGGCACGCTGGTCGGCGTCCGGAACGAGGCCTCGGCCGTGACCGACGGGCTCGGCCCGCCGCGGCTGATCGCGACCGTCATGCAGGTCGCTCATGCGAGGCTGGCGCCACCCATCTCCGGCCTCCTCGCCGAGGCGCGAGAAATGGTGCGTGAGCTGCGGGCGCGCCGCGCCGCCTTCGGTGACGGCTTCGTCGCGCCGAAATGGCTGGTCGCGCTCCACTGCTACATCCTGGAGGCGGAGGGGCGCCCGACCCGCATTGCTGATATCTGCCGGGAGGCGGGCCTCGCCGGGCCGGTCGGAGCGCTGGTCGCGATGGAAATGGTCGCGGAGGGCGATCTCGACATCGAGCGCGTCGATCGCGCACTGGAGAAGAGCGCAGTGCGGCTTGCGCAGCCGCTGTTCCGATCGGTCGAACGTCATCTGGCGGGGGCGGATCGCGGCCGGGCGACGGAGGCCGGTTAGGAGCCGCCGAGTGGTGGGAAGGTCGTC
>Ga0207668_10002027_pt1 | contig 11825 bp, 12 predicted proteins | sample KBSS43metaG_FD_184323 | JGI IMG/M metagenome (GOLD analysis project Ga0207668, IMG submission 184323) | Switchgrass rhizosphere microbial communities from Kellogg Biological Station, Michigan, USA - KBS S4-3 metaG (SPAdes) (version 2) | ecosystem: Host-associated > Plants > Roots > Rhizosphere... | reverse complement strand
GACGTCGTCGTCGCCGAGGCCGCCCTCGACGTCGTCGCGTCCCGGGCTGCCGCGGACGACGTCGTTGCCGCTGTCGCCGCGGACGCGGTCGCGGCCGGCGCCGCCGTCGACCTCGTCGGAGCCGCGGCCACCGCGGACGTAGTCGTCGCCCTTCTTGCCGTCGATCGTGTCCTTGCCTTTGCCGCCGACGATCCGGTCGCGGCCGAAGCCGCCGCAGATGACGTCGTTGCCGCGGCCGCCGAAGATCTCGTCGGAGCCGCGGCCGCCGAGGATCACGTCAGGGCCGCGGGTCCCGTGGATGACCCCGTCGTGGTCGGCGATCGTCGCATTCCGCCCCCCGCAGAGCGGGCGCAACGCGTCGGGTGAGTCGGCGAAGACGAGCATCGGGCCGAACGAGACGAAGACGACCGCCGCGAGCGCAAAAGCCATGAGACGACCATCGACTGCTCGCGGCATCCTCGATCCTCCCGTCCACCTGCCTTGAAACCCCTCTCAACGTTTGTACTACCCGTTGGGAAGCAAGCGAACCGGGGTGTACGCCGCGCTATTTCGCCTGCCGCGTCGCCAGCTCCGCAGCCGGGTCCTCGTAGGCGAAGGTGCTGTACCCGAGCCAGTCGGGGACGCTGCGGACGAGGTCCTCGGGGCCGCTGACGCGGATCCGCTTCGAGCGCATCGCCGCCCCCAGCTCGAGCCGCCCGAGCCAGACTTCGGCCATCGCCCGCGCCTCGGCGTCGACCTGGAGGTCGATCCCGAAGCCAGGGTCGGTGAAGCAGAGTTCGGCGTCGGTGGGCTCGGCGACCAGCCACCAGGCGCGTTTGCCCTCTTCGGCGTCGCGATAGCGGAAGAAGACGACGAGCTGGTCTTTGGGCAGGCGGTCGATGCGGATGCTCCGCCGCATGTCCCACATCAGCAATGCCGGGTCGGCCTCCTCCTCGCTGACCTCGCGCGTCAGCCACTCGCGGCTCCAGTTGCCGAGCGAGACGACCAGCGGCCCCAGCGCTTCTCCCGCCGGGGTCAGCCGGTAGGCGTGCCCGCGCTCGCCCTGCAGCGGTTCCCGGGTGAGCAGGCCGGAGCGCTCCATCTCCCGCAGCCGTTTGCTCAGCAGCGAGGAGGACATCCGCGGCACCCCGCGCTGCAGCTCGTTGAAGCGGGTGCTGCCCATCAGCAGCTCGCGCAGGACCAGCAGGGTCCAGCGCTCGGTCAGGACCTCCGCCGCCTGGGCGACCGGGCAGAACTGTCCATAGCTCTCCGGCATCTCCTCTGCGGCGAGTCTAAAGACCTAACTGCAGATTTTGAAGTTGATCGCTTGCGGCGCCGGGCGTAGAAATGGATCATCAAGCGATCCAAAGGAGACTGAAGACGTGACCCCCAGCACCGACACGCCCGGCCCCAGCCCCGAGCTGAGGCAGAAACACCGGAAGATGTGGGCCTCCGGCGATTACCCCTCGATGGTCGAGACCTTCCTCACCCCGCTGGGGCCGCGCCTCGTCGAGGCCGCCGGGATCGGCCCCGGCCGGCGCGTCCTCGACGTCGCCGCCGGCACCGGCAACGCGGCGATCCCGGCGGCGCAGGCGGGTGCCGACGTCGTCGCCAGCGACCTCACCCCGGAGCTCTTCGACGCAGGCCGCGCCCGCGCCGAGGCCGAGGGGGTCGAGCTGGAGTGGGTCGAGGCCGACGCCCACGACCTCCCCTTCGAGGACGAGAGCTTCGACGTCGTCATCTCCTCGATCGGGGTGATGTTCGCGCCCTTCCACCAGAAGGCCGCGGACGAGCTCGTCCGCGTCTGCCGTCCCGGCGGCAAGATCGGCCTCCTCAGCTGGACCCCCGAGGGGATGATCGGCGGTCTCTTCCGGACGATGGGCCAGTTCATGCCTCCCCCGCCCGAGGGCGCGCAGCCGCCGCCGCTGTGGGGTGGCGAGGAGCACCTGCGCGGCCTGCTCGGCGACCGGGTCGAGCTGGAGACGGTCGAGAAAGGCGTCCTCGAGGTGAGCGCCTTCGAGCGGCCCGACGACTACGGCGAGCACTTCAAGCAGCGCTACGGGCCGACGATCGCCGCCCGCGCCAACGCCGAGAAAGAGGGCCGCACGGAGGAGTTCGACCAGACGTTGAGCGAGTTCTGCGCCGAGTGGAACCAGGGCAGCGAGGAGCAGGCGCACTTCAGCATGGAGTACCTGCTCACGGTCGGGCAGAAGAGGGGCTGATGACGGTGGGCGGCTCGAACCAATACGACGCGGTCGTCGTCGGCGCCCGCGTCGCGGGCACGCCGGTTGCGACGCGGCTGGCCGAGGCGGGCTGGAAGGTCCTGATCGTCGACCGCGAGCCGCCCCCCGCCGACACCCTCTCGACCCACGCCCTGTTCCCGAACACGCTGGCGCGGCTGGCGGAGCTGGGGGCGCTGGAGCGGATCGAGGAGCGCCACCGGGTCAACTACGTCGACTACGCGATCCGCACCCTCGGCTACGAAGCGACCGGGGCCTTCACCCCTGTCGGCGGCTTCGACCGGATGGCCGTGATCACCCGGCCGGCGCTGGACCCGGCGCTGCTCGAGGTCGCGGTCGCGGCGGGGGCGGAGACCCGCTTCGGCGAGAAGGTGACCGGCCTGCTCGGCGCCGGAACCGACGCCGACCCGGCCCGCGGCGTCGTCCTCGAGAGCGGCGAGGAGATCGAGGCGCGCTGGGTGCTCGGCGCCGACGGCCGCGTCTCCACCGTCGCCCGCCTGCTCGGGCTGGAGAAGGAACGGCAGCTGGCGGGCGAGATGGCCTTCATGTTCGGCTACTGGCGCGGGCTGCCGCCGAGCGACCGGTTCAAAATCGACGTGATCGAGGAGGGCTCGCTGGTCTGGTCGCCGGCCGAGGACGACCTCTCGATCCTGATTCTCGGCGTCGACCCGCTGGCGACCCGCGGCGGCCCGGACGAGAAGCAGCGAACCTTCGTCGAGCTGCTCGACCAATACAGCGACTGGTTCGACCCGGCGTGGCTGGAGCGCGGCGAGCAAATGGGCGGCATCCGCGTCGCCCCGGAGACGATGCTGCGCGGCTTCTTCCGCCGGGGCACCGGCCCCGGCTGGGCGCTGATCGGCGACGCCGGCCACTTCAAGAACCCTTCCACCGCCCAGGGCATCTCCGACGCGATCGAGCAGTCCCTCCAGGTCGCCGCCGAACTGACCGGCCCGCAGGAGAGCCTCGCCGGCTACGAGGCCTACCGCGACGAACGCGCCCGCGAGCACTACGAGTGGTCCTTCGACTTCGCCCGCTTCGCCAACCCGGAGACCGCCACACCGATCTTCCGCGGCCTCGTCTCCGACCCCGAAGCCGGCCAGAACCTCCGCGACGCCCTCAGCCGCCAGCTGCGCCCGAAAGAAGACGTCTTCACCAAGCAGCGGCTGAACCGCTGGTTCTCTGCCGTCCCCAGCGCGCGTTAGATTCGCGCCCCATGTCGACCAAAAGCCGTTTCCTCAGCCGCCGTGTCCCCCTGATTTTCGCGCTCGCCGCGCTCGCGCTGGCGCTGTTCGCGCCGCAGGCGTCGGCCCGCTACGTCTACACCGGCAACTGGGACGACGGCACCGTCTCGGTCGTCGACACGGCCACGAACCAGGTGGTCGGCAACCCGATCCCGGTCAGCGAAGAGCCGGAGACGATGGCGATCACCCCGAACGGAAAGACCCTCTACGTGGGCGCTGACGGCGGCGACGATCTCACGGTGATCGATACGCAGAGCAACCAGGTCGTCGGCTCGATTCCCCTTGCCTACGAAGGGACCAAATCCGGGGCGGGGACGATCGCGATCTCGCCCGACGGCAAGACCGCATTCGTGACCGCCTTCAACCTCGAAGGCGTCCTCGTCATCGACCTGCAGACCAATCAGGTCGTCGGGCCGCCGATCAAAACCGGTCCGAACCCATGGGGCGTCGCCTTCTCTCCTGACGGCAGCTTCGCCTATGTCACCGACGAGTCGGAAGGCGAGCTCGTGATCATCGACACCGCCGGCAGGCAGGTGGTCGGCGCGATCCCCGTCGGCGAAGACCCCATCAACGTCGTCTTCTCCCCCGACGGCAAGACCGCCTACGTCGTCAACGAAGGAAGCGAGGACGTCTCGATAGTCGACGTTGCCGCCAAACAGGAGGTCGACTTCATCGCGGTGGGCGATGAGCCCTGGGGCATCGCCATCAGCCCCAACGGGAGCCGGGTATATGTCAGCAACATCGAAGACAACAACGTCTTGGCGATCGACACGCTGACCAGGCAGGTGGTCGGCGACCCGATCCCGACCGGCGAGGAGCCATACGAACTGGCCTTCACTCCCGACGGCAAAAGCGTCTACGTGACCAACTACGACGGGGATGATCTCGGCGAGGGCGAAGGAGTCACCGTGATCGATACGGCGACGAACCAGACCCGCTCCATCGACGTCAACGGCGGACCGTGGCAGCTGGCGATCGTCCCCGACCAGTCGCCGGCGTCCTCGTTCACCGCAGCGGCATCGAAAGCCAACTCGCTGCAGATCGGGTTCAACTCTACGACCGTCGACCCCGACGGCAGCGTTGCCGTCTTCGACTGGAGCTTCGGGGACGGCGCCACCGCCCTCAACGGCGGTCCGACGCCGAGCCACAGCTATGTGCAACCGGAGACCTACCCGGTCGGTTTGACCACTGTCGACAACGAGGGTTGCTCGACGAACATGGTCTTCACCGGCCGCACCGCCTACTGCAGCGGCGCCGCGGCGGCGACTCAGTCGCTCACGGTCAAAGCACCGAACAACTTCAAGTTCGGAAAGCTCATCCGCAACAAGAAAAAGGGCACCGCGAAGCTGAAGGTCAAGGTCCCCTACGCCGGAAAACTGACCCTCACCGGCAAGAAAGTGAAAAAGGTCAAGCGCAGCGCCAAGAAGGCCGGCACCGTCGTCCTCAATATCCGCCCGAAGCCGAAGGCGAAGAAAGCGCTTGCCGCGGCAGGCAGCCTCAAGGTCCGGATCAAGGTCACCTTCAAGCCGACCGGCGGCACGGCCCGCAGCAAGGGCCGCACCGTCAAGTTGATCAGGGGATAGGAACTGAAGGCGCCGCCGCCAGCGGGCTGCGGCGCCCCAGCTCCTCGTTCAATTCGGCGGCCATCGTTTCCGCGGAGCCGCTTGGGAAGTTCGTCCGTTCTTGGATGCCGAGCGCGACCTTGGCGCTTCCGTCCCGCAGCTCGATCCGACAGGCATACGGCAGGAGCTTCCAGCGGCCGACGCGGAATTCCGTGATTTCACCCCAGCGGAGATCGAACGAGGTGAACAGATTGACGACGTGGATGCCGTGCTCGCTCGTCACGATTCCGGCACGGGTGAACCTGAAGCCCATGAATAGCCAATAGGCCACCCACAGGCCCCAGAAGACCCGCGAGCCCGAGCCCATCGAGTCCTGCGCGTAGCCGAGGGCGAAGAGCACGCCGAGCCCGACGAACAGCCAGCCGACGACGACCTGGTTCTTGCTCCTGTAGGTCCTCAGGACCGCCGCACCTCCATCGCTCTTTACATCGGCGCTCAGCGCGCGGGCTTGAACCCGCGCAGCCGCAGCGAGTTGGTGACGACGAAGACGCTGGAGAGGGCCATCGCGGCGCCGGCGATCAAGGGGTTGAGAAAGCCGGCGGCGGCCAGGGGCAGGGCGGCGACGTTGTAGGCGAAGGCCCAGAAGAGATTGCCCTTGATCGTCGCCAGGGTGCGGCGGGAGAGGCGGATCGCGTCGGCGACGGCGCGGGGGTCGCCGGAGACGAGGGTGATGTCGGAGGCCTCGATCGCGACGTCGGTGCCGGTGCCGATCGCGAGGCCGAGGTCGGCCCGGGCGAGAGCCGGGGCGTCGTTGACGCCGTCGCCGACCATCGCCACGGTCCGCCCTTCGCCCTGGAGGCGCTCGATCACGGCCTCCTTCCCGGCCGGCAGCACTTCGGCGATCACCTCGTCGATCCCGACCTCGTCGCCGACGGCCTTTGCAGTCGCCTCGTTGTCGCCGGTCAGCAGCACGGGTCGCAGCTCGAGCTCCTTCAGCGCCGCGATAGCTGCCGCGCTCGACGGCTTAACCGAGTCGGCGACGACGATCAGCCCCCGGACCGCGTCGTCCCACCCGACCGCAACCGCAGTCTGGCCGCTCGCTTCGGCCTCGCCGCGGGCGGCCTCCATCTGCGGCGGTAGCGAGTGTCGAGTTTGTTCGGCTATGCCATACAAACTCGACATCGAGGCGCGGCCAACGACGACGTGACGGCCGCCGACCTCGCCACGCACCCCCACGCCGGCCTCGCTCTCGAACTCGTGGACAGCCGGCAGCAGGACGAACTCCTGCTTCGCCCGCGCAGCGATCGCCTGGGCGATCGGGTGCTCGGAGGCGTCCTCGACGGCTCCGGCGAGGCGCAGCACCTCGGCCTCGTCCTCGCCGGGGGCGGCGACGACCGCCGCCACCGTCATCTCGCCGCTGGTCACGGTCCCGGTCTTGTCGAGGACGACGGTGTCGATCTGCCGCGTCGACTCCAGCACCTCCGGTCCCTTGATCAGGAGCCCCAGCTGGGCGCCGCGGCCGGTGCCGACCAGGAGCGCGGTCGGCGTCGCCAACCCCAGGGCGCAGGGGCAGGCGATGATCAGGACCGCGACCGCCGCGGTGAAGGCGAAGGCCGCTCCCGCCCCGTTGCCGAGCCAGAAGCCGAGGGTGGCGACGGCGAGCCCGATCACGACCGGGACGAAGACGGCGCTGATCCGGTCGGCGAGGCGCTGCACCGGGGCCTTGCCCGACTGCGCTTCGGTGACGAGGCGGCCGATCTGCGCCAGCGCGGTTTCCTCGCCGACCCGCGTCGCGCGGACCACGAGACGGCCACCGACGTTGATCGTCGCGCCGATCGCCTCGTCGCCGGGCCCGACCTCGACCGGCACCGACTCGCCGGTGACCAGGGACTGGTCCACGGCCGAGGAGCCGCTCTCGACGACGCCGTCGGTCGCCACCTTCTCTCCCGGCCGGACGACGAAGCGGTCGCCGACGGCGAGCTCCTCGACCGGCACCCTGCGCTCGACCCCGTCGCCATCGACCACCGTCACGTCCTTGGCGCCGAGGTCGAGCAGCGCCTCCAGCGCTGCCCCGGCCCTTCGCTTCGCCCGCGCCTCGAAGTAGCGACCGGCGAGGAGGAAGGTGGTGACGACCGCCGCCACCTCGAGGTAGATCTCCTCGGCGCCGGCACCGCGCTCGGTCACCAGCTCGAAGGGCATCGTCATCCCCGGCATCCCGGCGTCGCCGAAGAAGAGCGCGTAGAGCGACCAGCCGAGGGCGGCGAGGGTGCCGAGGGAGATCAGCGTGTCCATCGTCGCCGCGCCGTGGCGGAGGTTCTTCCAGGCCGCTTCGTGGAACGGCCACCCAGCCCACAACACCACCGGCGTCGCCAACTGCAATGAGAGCCACTGCCAGTTCTCGAACTGCAGCGGCTCGATCATCGCCAGCAACAGCACCGGCAGCGAGAGCGCCGCGGCGAAGATCAGGCGCCGGCGCAGGTCCTCGGTCGGGTCGTGCTCGCGCTCGCCGGCGCCGTCCGGCTCATCCGCCGGCAGCGAGGCCGAGTAGCCGACGCTCTCGACCGCGCCGATCAGCGCCTCGGGCTCGACCCGCCCGGGGTCGAAGCTGACGCTGGCCCGCTCGGTCGCGAAGTTGACGCTCGCCTCGACCCCCTCGAGCCGGTTGAGGCTCTTCTCGACCCGGCCGGCGCAGGAGGAGCAGGTCATCCCCTCGATCGGCAGCTCGAGCCTCTCCCTCTCGTCCCTCACCGCCTGGCTCATCGCGGCACCACCACCGTGAACTCGGCGGTCCGCACGGCGCCCTCGTGCCGGAACTGCAGGTAGAGGCGGTACCGACCCGCGGTCGGGAACTCGGCCTCGAAGAGGATCTCGTTCGGCGCTCCGTGCTCCTCCTCGGGGTGGACGTGAAGGAAGGCGAGGTCTCCCTCGCGCAGCGCGACCAGGTGACCGTCGGCGCCGAGGTACGGCTGCAGCCCGTCGACCGGGCGGCCGCCCCCTCTGACCGAGAAGGCAAGCACGGCGGACTCGCCTGCCGCCGGCGTCCCCGCCTCGAGCTCCACCTCATAACCCTCCGTCGCGGCGACGGGCTGCGGCGCCGGGAACGGCCGAGCCTCGAACTCGCCGCCGGAGACGAAGACGTCCGTCGCCAGGGTCTCCTGCTCGCCCTCGACCGAGAAGTCGGCGAACACGCGGTAGACGCCCGCCTCGCCGAAGGAGACCGGGATCGACCAGGTCCCCCCTTCGTCCATCTCCGGATGCAGGTGGCGGAAACCGGTGCCGTCGCGCCGGACGACGATCAGGTGCATACGGCGCTCGTGCAGCTCGTCGAATTCGGTCACCGGCTCACCGGCGTCCTCGATCCGGAAGCGCAGCTCGCGCCTCTCGCCCCGACCCACCTGGGTCGGGCTCAGTCGCAGCGTGTAGCCGTCGGCGGAGATTCCCAGTCCGGCCGGCTCGTGCGCCATCGTCGCAGTCGTCCCGTGTCCGCCGTGCGCGTCCATCGTCTCCTCCGTCCCGCTCTTGGTCTCGGCGGGGTCGACGGCCGACCCGACCGCCACCGAGGCGGCGAACAGGGCAACCAGGCCGAGTAGGAAAAAACCGATCCTCAGATAGGGGCGGGGGGTATCCATGCGACCACTGTAACACATACCGGGAGGGGGTATATACTGAACCCAGACACCCCCTGCGGAGAGGAACGAGATGGCGGAGAATCAGACCCAGCCCGGCTACATCGAGAACAAGGAGAAGGTGAAGAACCGGCTGCGCCGGATCAGCGGTCAGATCGGCGGCATCGAGCGGATGGTCGACGAGGAGCGCTACTGCATCGACATCCTCACCCAGATCTCCGCCGCTCAGGCGGCGATCGACAAGGTCGCCCTCGCCCTGCTCGACGAACACACGCGCCACTGCGTGGTCGGCGCCGGCAGCGCCGCCGAGCGGGAGGCGAAGACCGAGGAGATGATGGAGGCGGTCGGCCGCCTGCTGAAGAGCCGCTAGGTCCGGACCGGCGGGGCGCCGCTCAACCGATGTCGATCGTCTGGCCGCCGGTCGAATCCAGTGTCACCGCCGAGCCCATGGTGTAGGTGGCGCCGGTTTTGGCGCCGACCCCGCCGAAGGGGCATCCGAAACCGTCTTTGGTGACTTCGTAGTTGATCCCCGTGACCGCAAACTGCATGCTGAGGTCGCCCGCAGCTGTGTTGACCGTGAAGTTGACCCTGGTTTTGGAGAACTGGCTTTTGATCTTCATTTCGCAGGTCCCCGCGGTTACGACGATCGGGTATTCGACCCATTCGCCTTTGAGGACGTCGAAGTAGAGACACTGGATTTCCATCAGACTGTTGGTCGCGTCGTTTGAGGGGGAAAACGGGGACTGGAGTCGGTATTCGCAGCTGTCGCCGAAGCCGACCGACGCCGAGAGGAATCCGAACGCTTTGCACAGCGAATAGGTGGGATTCAGGGCCAATATGCTGGAGCTCGAACCAAGCGAGCCCGCGAAGTGGCTCTTGCATTCGATATTCCCGGCTTCGGTTTTGATCACGTCGTTGCCCAGAGCGCCTTCGGCTGTGACGGAAACCGGATAGCCGCTCGCTGTGAAGTTGGCGGCATGGGACTCGGCAGCCACTGCGCCGATCACCGCGACGATGGCCAGAACCCCCACCGCGAGTACCGCGAATCGCTTCCTCATGACCGCCCCTCTGACGAGTTACAAGTTCCGTCGGTATAGCGCCCGGCCCCTCAACAATCAAATCTTTCTGAGTGACAATCCCCGTCAAACCTAGAGTCGCGCGACGATGGTTCTGCAAGGCTCCCCCGGTGACCAAGCCACCCGCCCGTCGCATTGCCACCGCCGCCCGGCGGCTCAACCTCAACCCGCGGCTGGTCGAGCTGGCGCGGCGGACGCGGGAGCGGGCGCTCGGCGACGACGACCTGATCGACCACCTCTCCACCGCCCGCGGCCGCCCCTCCGACCTCGCCACCCGGCAGCTGGTCTCGCTGCGGGGCGAGCGGCCCGGCTTCGCCGGCGAGCTCGGACTGACCGCGCTGCAGGCATGGCAGCGGCTGGCCGAGAAACAGGACCGCGGTCGCGGCAAGGTCGACGTCGCGATCCTCTTCACCGACCTCGTCGGCTTCTCAAGCTGGGCGCTGGAGGCGGGCGACGCGGCGGCCGTGCGGCTGCTGCGCGAGGTCGCAGAGGCAATCGAGCCGCCGGTGCTCGAGCGCCAGGGCGAGGTGGTGAAGCGGCTCGGCGACGGCCTGATGGCCGCCTTCTGGGACGCGCCCCACGCGGTCGAGGCCGCCTTCGACGCCACCGAGCGAACCGCCCCGATCGAGGTCGACGGCTACCGCCCCCTGTTGCGGACCGGGATCCACATCGGCCGCCCGCGCAAGCTCGGCGGCGACTACTTCGGCATCGACGTCAACATCGCCGCCCGCCTCGCCGAGGCGGCAAAGCCCGGCGAGATCCTCGTCTCCGGCCGGGTGCTGGAGAAGCTCGCCCCCGGCGTCGCCGCGGCGAAGCGGCGCCGCTTCAGCGCCAAGGGGGCGCCGAAGGACGTCGACGCCTACGCGCTGAGTCGCTCGACCACCGCGAGCAGCTGAGCGTGATCGTCGACGACGGCGTCGGCCTCGACTCCGTCTTCGGAATCGCCTCCGGGGTTCATGCCCCGGTAGCGCACCGTCCCCATCCCGAGCGCGGCTCCGCCGGCGACGTCGGTGCGGCGCAGGTCGCCGACGTGCAACGCCTGTGCAGGCTCGGCTCCTAGCGCCGAGAGCGCCGCTTCGAAGATCTGCGGCGCCGGCTTGTAGTGGCCGACTTCGTCCGAGAAGCCCCAGCCGTCGAAGTGCTGCAGCAGGCCCTCGGCGTCGAGCAGCTCCCGCAGCAACTCGCCGCCGCTGAAGCCGACGTCGCAGACGATCCCCAGCCGCAACCCGCGCTCCCGCAGCGCCTCCAGACAGGGCCCGATCCCGGGGGCGAATTCCAGTTCCACCTCACGCCCGGCGCCGAGGAACGCCTCGACGACCATCTCCCGCGCCGCCCCCTCGACCCCGAGCGCCCGCACCAGGGACTCCGCCGCCTCGTCGGGGTGCAGGTGCCGCCCTTCCGCCCACGAGCGCTCCCAGTCGAGACCCACCCGCTCCAGCGCCTCGACCAGCAGCTCCGCCTCCAGCTCGACGTCATGGCTCGCGCAGGCAGCCGCCACCCCCCGTTCCCGCGCCGCCGACATCGCCCCCGAAGGCACCGTCGCGATCGTGTTCCAGAAGTCAAAGGTGACAGCCTCGATCATCGCGACGACGTTAGCGAGGCCGTGCCTAACCCGGCGGAGACCAGACGATCTCGTCCTTGCTCGCGCCGGCCTCGAGCTGTTCTGCCAGCGCCACCATGTGCCAGCACGGAACGCCGAGGCCTTTCGCCAGACGTTTCATCGTCTCCCACTTGGGGTTGCGAAGCCCCTGCTCCAACAGCGAGACCTCGCTCTTGTTGATTTTCGCCTCGAGCGCCACCTGTTCCTGGGTCATGCCCGCCTCCTCTCGGAGGGTCCTGATCGTCCTTCCGATGGTCGGGTGGCGGGGCTCTCGGGAAACCAAAGCCCATGGGAAAAAGAGGGCATCCCCGCGCAGCTCCATAGAGTGAGCTACAACTTCATCTCCCCGAGCTCGCAATATGCGGATTCGCATCGTTCCGAAAAACAGCCGCTGCAGTCTCAGCCTGCCGACTGCCGCGCCTCCGGCGAGGCTTCCCAGAAGTCGTCGACCTTCTCCGAGTCCGACTCCTCAATCTTGCGGGAGACGGCCCATAGCTCGAC
>Ga0207668_10002025_pt1 | contig 11827 bp, 10 predicted proteins | sample KBSS43metaG_FD_184323 | JGI IMG/M metagenome (GOLD analysis project Ga0207668, IMG submission 184323) | Switchgrass rhizosphere microbial communities from Kellogg Biological Station, Michigan, USA - KBS S4-3 metaG (SPAdes) (version 2) | ecosystem: Host-associated > Plants > Roots > Rhizosphere... | reverse complement strand
GAACGGTCCATTGGCGTCACGCTCGGCGACCAGCACCTCCATCGCCTTCTCGCCCACACCTTTCAGGCCACCCAGCGCATAGCGCACGGCAAAGCCCAGCCGCGCGTCATCGCCGCCCTCCGGCAATTCGACCGCCTGCACGGAGAAATCCGCCTCGCTTACATTCACGTCGGGCGCCAGGCAGGTCAGCCCCATGCGCCGCATATCGTCCACGAACACCGTCAGCTTGTCGGTCAGATGGATGTCGTACGCCATCGACGCGGCATAGAATTCCGCCGGATAATGCGCCTTCAGCCACGCTGTATGATAGGCGAGCAGCGCATAGGCGGCCGCGTGCGACTTGTTGAAGCCATAGCCGGCGAACTTGTCGATCAAATCGAACAGTTCGTTCGCCTTGGCCTTCGCGATCTGGCTTCGTTCGGCGCAGCCCTTCACGAAGCGCTCGCGCTGCGCGTCCATCTCCGCCTTGATCTTCTTGCCCATCGCGCGGCGCAGAAGGTCGGCGTCGCCCAGCGAATAGCCTGCCAGGATTTGCGCGGCCTGCATCACCTGTTCCTGATAGACGAAGATGCCGTAGGTCTCTTCCAGGATCGGTTTCAGCAGGATGTGGGGATATTCGATGCTCTCCTGCCCGTTCTTGCGGCGGCCGAACATCGGGATATTGTCCATCGGACCCGGACGATAGAGCGAGACGAGCGCGATGATGTCGCCAAAGCTCGTCGGCTTCACCGCCGCCAGCGTCTTGCGCATGCCTTCGGATTCCAGCTGGAACACGCCCACCGTGTCGCCCCGCTGCAGCAGGTCGTAGACGGCGGTATCGTCCCAGGCGAGCGCTTCCAGATCGACAGTCACGCCGCGCTTCTTGAGCAGCTGCACCGCCTTCTGCAGCACCGACAGAGTCTTGAGGCCAAGGAAGTCGAACTTCACCAGGCCCGCACCCTCGACATATTTCATGTCGAACTGCGTGACCGGCATATCGGACCGGGGATCGCGGTAGAGCGGCACCAGCTGCGACAGCGGCCGGTCGCCGATCACCACGCCCGCCGCATGGGTGGAGCTGTGTCGGGGCAGACCCTCCAGCTTCATCGCATAGTCGATCAGACGGCGGACCTGCGCGTCGCCCTTATATTCCTGCACGAACTCCGTAACGCCGTTCATCGTGCGCTCCAGCGTCCACGGATCGGTCGGATGGTTCGGCACCAGCTTGGCGAGGCGGTCGACCTGGCCATAGCTCATCTGCAGCACACGGCCAGTGTCCTTGAGCACGGCGCGCGCCTTCAGCTTACCGAAGGTGATGATCTGCGCCACATGGTCGCTGCCATATTTGTTCTGGACGTATCGGATCACCTCGCCACGCCGGGTTTCGCAGAAATCGATGTCGAAGTCGGGCATCGACACGCGCTCGGGATTGAGGAATCGTTCGAAAAGCAAACCAAGCTGCAACGGATCGAGATCGGTGATCGTCAGCGCCCACGCCACCACGGAACCGGCACCAGAACCACGCCCTGGCCCCACCGGAATGTCGTTGTCCTTCGCCCATTTGATGAAGTCGGCAACGATTAGGAAGTATCCCGGAAAGCCCATCTGGATGATGATGTCGGTCTCGAACGTCAGCCGCTCCAGATAGGGCAGCCGCGCCTCCTCGCTGACGATGCCCAGCTTCTCCAGCCGCGCTTCCAGCCCCGCCGCCGCGTCTTCGCGCAACTGCCGTGCCTCGCCCTCCAGATCGCCGGCGAGGCTTGGCAGGATCGGCTTGCGCTTGGGCGCCGCGACCGCGCAACGCTGCGCCACCACCAGCGTATTGGCCAGCGCCTCGGGCAAATCCTCGAACAGCCGCTTCATTTCCGCCGCCGGTTTCATCCAGGCGTCGGGCGAACTGCGCCTGCGGTCGGCATTATCGACATAGGCGCCGTCCGCAATACACAGCATCACGTCATGCGCCTCATGGAAGCTCTGCTCGGCAAAGCAGGTGGGGTTGGTCGCCACCAGCGGCAGATCGCGCGCATAGGCAAGGTCCAGCAAATGCGGCTCCGCCCTGCCCTCGACCGGGTCCAGCCTGCGGACGATCTCGATATAGAGCCGCCCGGGGAACAGCGTCTCCAGCCGATCGGCGATCGCCATCGCCGCGTCGGGCTGATCCTCCGCGAACAGCCGCGCCAGAGCGCCCTCGCCCCCGGCCGTCAGGGCTATCACGCCATCCGTGCGTCCTTCCAGGTCGTCCATCGACACATGCGCCTGCTCCTCGATCGGCCGGTCGAGATGCGCCATCGACACCAGTGCGCACAGATTGTCATATCCCTTGGCGTCCTGCGCGTAGAGCGCCAGCCAGTCGATCACCATCGGGGCATTGTCGGGCCGTCCGGGCCGCGCGACGCCCAGCATCGCGCCCACCACCGGTTGTACGCCTTCGCCCTTGCACCCGTCGGAAAAGGCCATGGACGCATAGAGGCCGTTGCGATCGGTCAGCGCGACGGCGGGGAAGCCCAGCGCCTTGGCCTGCTTGGCGATGGCCTTGGGCTCCATCGCGCCGTCGAGCATCGTGTAACAGGAAAAGACGCGAAGCGGGACGAAGGGCGCGTGGGGCATGGAAGCCAATGTAGCAACGCCCCCGATTCGGGGTAACCCCCGCCGGTCAACTATCCGGGGATAAACAGACTCAAACAGTGGGACTTACCCTTACGGGTCATTGCGTTCGGCCCATTCTCGTGGGATCAAAAGCGCATAGTCAGTGGGGAGAAGAAGAATGATCGAAGGCGACCCGATTTCCCGGCCGAAATCCATAGTCGATCGCGCGAAAGCCATCATCCTAAAACCCAAGGAGGAATGGCCGGTCATCGATCTTGAACCGGCAACGATCTCCAGCCTGTTCAAGGATTACACCCTCATTCTTGCCGCGATCCCCGCGGTCGCGCTGCTGATTGGCAGCCAGGTCTTCGGCTTCGGCGCTCTGGGCTTCCATTACCGGCCCTCGCTGATGAGTTCGATCAGCATGGCGGTCACCCAATATGTGTTCGCCCTGCTGGGCGTCGCCCTGCTCGCCTTCATCATCGACTTCCTCGCGCCGAATTTCGGCGGGACCAGCAATCGCGTCCAGGCGTTCAAGGTCGCTGTCTATTCCGCGACCGCCGGGTGGCTTGCCGGCATATTCTCGCTGATCCCCTCGCTTTCCGCGCTGGGCATCGTCGGCCTCTACAGCCTGTATCTGCTCTACACCGGCCTGCCAGTTCTCATGAAATCGCCTGCCGACAAGTCGATGACCTACACTGTCGTCACCGTCATCTGCGGCGCGGTGGTCGGCATCGTCCTCTACACGCTGCTCAGCCTCATCATGGCGCCGATCGCCATGATCGGCGGCGGCGCGATCGGGCCGATGGCCGGGACGGAATCCGGCACCGTGACCGTTCCGGGCATGGGTGAGGTCGATCTCGACAAGATGAAGGCCGCCTCCGCCAAGATGGAGGAAGCCGCAAAGAAAATGGAAGTCGCCGCCAAGACCGGCCAGAGCGGCGCGGTCGATCCGTCCGCGCTTCAGGCGTTCCTGCCGGACGCCATTGGCGGGTACAAGCGCACGGAAATCTCCAGCGCTGGGTTGGGCGCTGGCGGCTCCCATGCCGAGGCGCGCTATGAGGCGGGCGATCATAATTTCCGCGTCGAAATCACCGACATGGCCGCCATGGGCGCGCTGGCCGGGATGGGCGCGGCGATGAACGTCAATTCCAGCCGTCAGACCGAAACCAGCTATGAAAAGACCCAGACCGTCAACGGTCAGATCGTGACGGAAAATTGGGACAAGAGCAGCAATGACGGCAAGTTCGGCACGACGATCGCCAACCGCTTCATGGTCGAGGCCAGCGGTTCCGCAGCCAATATCGACGAACTGAAAGCCGCTGTCGCCGCAGTCGGTCCGGAGAAGCTGGCCGCTCTGGCTAAATAAGGGCCTTCACGGCGCTCTCAATACCCTCAGGCTTCACCAGCGGCGCATAGCGGTCAACAACCGCCCCGTTCCGATCGATCAGAAATTTGGTGAAGTTCCACTTGATCCCCTGCGTCCCAAGCAGGCCCCCCTTCTGGCGCTTGAGCCAGACATAGAGCGGATCGGCCTTGGGGCCATTGACCTCAATCTTTCCGAACACCGGAAAGCTTACGTCGTAGGTGAGCGAAATTCGCGATCTCCTCGGCGTTGCCCGGTTCCTGTTTGCCGAACTGGTTGCACGGAAACGCCAGTACCGCGAACCCGCTGTCACGATGTGCGCGGTACAGCGCCTCAAGTCCCGCATATTGGGGCGTGAAGCCACATTGGCTGGCGACATTGACGATCAGCAGCACCTTGTCGCGATAGTCCGCCATTGCCTGTTCGCCGCCATCGGCCTTGCGCACCGACATATCATACAGGGTCGTCATATCCGCCTCCGCCCGATCTGTCCGATATGATCATGGTCTTAACCATTGGACAGGGCCTGTCCTCTATAAGCCGTTCCATGAGGATAGCCACGATCACCAACTGGGCGTATGGCGCAACCGTCCTGCTCACCGTCCTGTCGGGCACGACGATGCTGTTGGCCTCCGGCGCCGAGGACCGCGAACGCGCCGCCGTCGAGCAGCGCGCCGCCTTTGACACCCTCACCTCCAATGTGCGCGACGACGCCTTCCGCCTGACGGAACAGGCGCGCGACTATGCCGTCGGCGGCAATCCCGCGCACCTCGCCGCCTGGCGTGGCGAGATGGGCCGTCTGCGCCATGTCGAGGAGCGCCTGTCCCACTTCAAGGATGTTGGCACCCTCCCGTCGGAAATCGACGCGCTGCGCCAAGCCCTGCACTGGACCGATGCGCTGTCGGACGAACAGCAGGCGGCGATATCCGCGATGCAGTCTGGCGAACCCGGCAATGCGCGCAAGATCTTGTTCGGAAACGAATATGAGCGGGAACTGGACCGGATCGACAGCCAGATCGGCCGCTTCCAGTTCATGATCGACCAACGCACCGAAGGCGCGGTCACCGAAGCCACCAAGGCGACCAAGGCGCTGCGATCCGTGTCCGAAGTCATGGTCGGGATCACCGCCCTCCTGTTCCTCTGCGTTCTCTATTTCGTGCTGAAGCAGCGCATACTGCGCCCGGTGGTGCGCCTCAGCGATGTCGTCTCGCGCCTGGCCGCCGAGGATTTCGAAGTGCCCCTGCCCGAGCTCGCGCAGGTGGACGAGATTGGCGACATGGCCCAGGCCATCGGCATCTTCCGCCAGAATGGGCTGGAACGGCAACGGCTGGAGCGCGAGCGCGACGCCGATCGGTCAATGCGCGACCTCTTGTCCCGCATGACCCAACGGTTGCAGGGCTGCGGCAGCAGCGACGACCTGGTCGGCGTCGTCGCCTGCTTCGCCCCGGAAATCGCGCCCGCCTTCGCCGGGCGGCTCTATATCTATGACGAGCAACGCAACAGCATGGCGGAGGCCTGCACCTGGCTTTCGCCGCGTGACTCGCGGATCGAATTTCCGCCCAACGCCTGCTGGGCCTTGCGCCGCGGACAGACACATCGACCGGAAGGCGAACTGATCGATATCCCCTGCGCCCACTTGGACGGGCCGGAGTATCACCGGCCGATCTGCGTGCCGCTGACGGCCCAGGGCGAAACCACCGGCCTGCTCTATTTCGAACTGCGCGAGAATGCGGACGAGGCGAGCGCCGCGCTGGCCGAGAAATATCTGGAGATGCTGGCGGAGAATATCGGTCTTGCCCTCGCCAACCTGCGTCTGCGCGACACGCTGCGCGACATGGCGATGGCCGATCCGCTGACGGGCCTTGGCAATCGCCGACAGTTCGACGTAATGCTGCGCGCCCACACGGCGGAGGCGGAGCGCAACGGCACACCGCTCAGTTGCCTGATGGTTGACGTCGATCATTTCAAGCGCTTCAACGACGAGAATGGCCATGACGCCGGCGACGCCGTCCTGCGGGCCGTGGGCGCGTTGCTGGCCAATGCCACGCGCGAAGAGGGGTTGGCCTTCCGCTATGGCGGAGAGGAATTCGTCCTGCTGATGCCCGGCTTCACGACGGAACGCGCCCGCGAACGGGCCGAGAAAATCCGGCAGAAGATAATCGATCTGAAGGTCGATTATCGCAAGAAGGTGCTGCGCGGCGTCACGGCGTCGATCGGCGTCGCCACCGCCCCCGACCATGGCCGCCCGGAAGCGCTGTTGCGCGCAGCCGATGCCGCGCTGCTGCGGGCCAAGGCGGAAGGGCGCGACCGGGTTCTGGTAGCGACGATCCGCGAGGCGACGTCAGCCGCCGCTTAAGGGCGTTTCCAGCACACCTTGGTGCAGGCGGACCACCCGGTCCATCTTCGCCGCCAGCCGCTCGTTGTGCGTCGCCACCAGCGCCGCCGATCCCTCGCCGCGCACCAGTCGCAGGAATTCTGCCAGCACGACATCCGCCGTACGCTCGTCCAGATTGCCGGTCGGCTCGTCCGCCAGCACCAGCGCAGGCCGGTTCGCCAGCGCGCGCGCCACCGCCACCCGCTGCTGCTCGCCTCCTGAAAGCTGGCTCGGCCTGTGATCCAGCCGATGCCCCAGCCCCAGCGAAGTCAGCAGCGAGTCCGCCCGCTCGCGCGCCTTTGCCGGCTCCACGTCCCGGATCATCTGCGGCAGGATGACATTCTCCGCCGCGTTGAAATCGGGCAGCAAATGGTGGAACTGATAGACGAAGCCCAGCGAATCGCGCCGCACCCGCGTCCGCCCGTCATTGTCGAGCTTCGCCGCCTCTTCGCCACCGATCAGGATCGATCCCTCGAACCCGCCTTCCAGCAGCCCCACGGCCTGCAACAGCGTCGACTTGCCGGACCCGGACGGCCCCAGCAGCGCCACAATCTCGCCCGGACCGACCGACAGGTCCACGCCGCGCAGCACGTCGATCGTAACGCCGCCCTGCGTGAAGCTGCGCGTCAGCCCCGTCACTTTCAGGACATCACTCATAACGCAGCACCTGCACGGGGTCGGTATTGGCGGCCTTGAACGCTGGATACAGCGTGGCGAGGAAACTGAAGACCAGCGCCATCAGGCAGATGATCGTGATCTCCACCGGATCGGGCTTGGAGGGCAGTTCCGTCAGGAAACGGATCGACGGGTCCCACAGATTCTGCCCCGTCACGAACTGGATGGCGTTCACCATGCCCTGGCGGAAGAACAGGAAGGTAAAACCGAGCACCATCCCCGCAAGCATGCCCAGCGTGCCGATGGTCACGCCCACCGTCATGAATATCTTGATGAGGCCGCCACGCGATGCGCCCATGGTCCGCAGGATCGCGATGTCCCGTGTCTTGGCGCGCACCAGCATGATGAGCGAGGAGAGGATGTTGAACACCGCGACCAGCACGATGATGGACAGCACCACGAACATCGCCACCCGCTCGACCGCCAGCGCCTCGAACAGGGAGGCGTTCATCTGCCGCCAGTCCCGTACCTCGGCGCGCCCCGCCACCTTCTCGGCCAGCGGCGCCAATATGTCCTGCACCTTATCCGGGTTGACCGTCTCGACCTCTATCATCTGCGCGACATCGCCCATCAGCAGCAATGTCTGCGCGTCCTCCATCGGCATGACCACGAACGCCTTGTCATAGTCATAGACGCCGATCTCGAAGATCGCGGCGACCTCATAGCTGATCTCGCGCGGCACAGTGCCGAAGGGGGTCGATCGTCCCGCCGGATTGATGATCGTGATTCGGCTACCCAGCGTGATGCCCAGATTTTCCGCCAGCCGCGATCCGATCGCCACCCTGCCGCTGTTTGGCGTCAAGGCGTCCAGCCGGCCGGACAGGACCTTCATCGTCTTGTTGCTGCGGATATCGGCCACGGTCATGCCGCGCACCAGCAGCGCCTCGACCCGACCCTGAAAGGCGCCGAGCAGCGGCTGTTCGATCAGCGGCGTGGCGCTCGTAACACCCGGCGTCGCCTTGGCTTCCTTCAGCACGGCCCGCCAGTCCGGCAGGCGGCCATTATAGCCCTGCACGACGGCATGGCCGTTCAGGCCGACGATCTTTTCGAACAGCTCCGCGCGGAACCCGTTCATCACGCTCATGACGATGATCAGGGCCGCCACGCCCAGCATGACGGCGGCCAGGCTGATGCCTGCAACCAAGAAGATGAAGCCCTCTCCCTTGCCCGGAAGCAGGTAGCGCTTGGCAATCATCCGTTCGTACCGCGAAAGAATCATGTCGGCGCTGGCAATCCTGTAATTATCTGACGCCGCTCTAGGTCCGTGACGTTAAGCAGGCAAGGTAATGCAGATTGTTGCGTAATAATCACAGCATGACTCCAAAATGAATCATAGCTCCACTTTGGTGATGACAGGACCCCCGCCGCGTCATAGCAGAGTCCTCGGAACACAGGCACAAACGGCCGTGGTTCAGGGAAATCGCAGTCCCGATCCGGAGCTTGGGGGCTAAGGGTTCGGTTGACGCGGTACCAAGGGGGAGACGAGCAATCGTCCATTAGCGCCCGGATCGGCAACGGTCCGGGCGCTTTTGCGTCCATGTCACATTTCCCGATTATTGCGATGTCCTCGCCATCCTCTTGAACCCGGCAAAACCCCAACCATATCAGCATCGTCCGGTCGCCATTTCGGGATCGGATGCAAGTATCGCCGGACGCCGCGTTTCTGGGTCCGGCATGGTTCATAATGCTCATTGGAGATATGACATGCGTGGTTTTGACCTCACCCCCTATCGCCGTTCCACAGTTGGCTTCGATCGTCTCTTTGACCTGATCGAAAACAGCCGCGCGGCGCAGGGCGACAATTACCCCCCTTTCAATATCGAGCGGATCAGCGATGACCGTTATCGCGTCACCCTCGCTATCGCCGGATTCCGCGCCGAGGAGCTTGACATCACTGCCCAGCAGAATCTGCTGCAGGTGACCGGCCGCAAGGAGGAAACTTCCGGCGCCGATCGCGCCAAGTTCCTGCATGTCGGCATCGCGAATCGCAGCTTTGAGCGCCGCTTCGAACTGGCGGATTTCGTCCGCGTCGACAGCGCCGGTCTCTCCGATGGCCTGCTGACGATCGAACTGGTCCGCGAAGTGCCCGAAGCGATGAAGCCGAAGAAGATCGCCATCAATGGTGGTCAGGTCGTGGATATCGCCGCAAACCGCGACGCCGCCTGATCGCACGATCGATGTGAATGGAAGGGGGCCGCAGCAATGCGGCCCCTTTTTTCATGCCCATGAACGCTTAACCCATCCGGGCGGCGACAAGCCGCGCATCATGTCACCAATCTGTCATTTTTGGCGTTGCGATGCCGCGCTTGGCGATGTTAACCATCTTTGCAGATCGGGGATTCTGTTTTGGCGGTTATCACATTGGCTGGCGTGCGCGGTGAGGCGCGGGCATCGTTTTCGGCGCGGCATCTGTGTGCGGTATCCGGGGCGCTCATTGCGGGATGGGCGATGGCAAAACCGGCTGAGGCGCATACGACCGTCGAAACGGTCATCAGCCCCTGCCAGTCGACATGGGAAGGGGCCGCATGCGGCATCCAGCCCGGCGGCAATGCCTTTACCCAGTCCATTCGCCAGGGTCCGCCCGCCGACGACGACCTGGATTTCGCTGCGGCTGGCAGATCGAATATCGACCAGGGGCCTCCCGCGCCCGACGCGCCCATCACCTATGGCCCCGGCGATCCCAAGCCCCAGAAATATCCGGAGAATGCCGCCCGCTTCCGCTCCTTCGGCAGCCAGTTCCACACTGTACGCTGGGAAGTCGCCGCCGCCGCGACCTACATGACCGTCCTCAACGTGGAAAAGATCGCCACGATGGGCGGCAAGAAGTTCCACCTCCAGAATGAGGGCTTCTTCGGCAAGGGCACCATCAACATGGGCCTCGACAAGTTCGCCCATGCCTATGACACCTATCTCTTCGCCGAAATCTTGCGCGCGCGCATCGATCGCAAGACGGACGGCAATGCGCCGGGCAGCGCCTTCACGGCGGCAGCCCTGGCGTCAGGCCTCATGCTCTATGGCGAAATCTATGACGGGCTGAAGAAGACCAGCGGCTTCTCGCTGCAGGACGTCGTCATGAACACCGGCGGCGCGGCTTTCTCGATCCTCCGCCATGAGGTGCCGGGTCTTGCGAAGAAGCTCGACTTCCGCGTGCTGGTAACGCCGAACTCGGATGTCTACACGTTCGACGGCACCCGGCACTTCCGGCAGCAGCGCTATCTCGCCGCGTTCAAGCTTGCTGGCATCGACCGCTTCAAGAACAGCCCGCTCCGCTTGGTAGAGTTGCATATGGGCTATATGGCCAGCGGCTTCACCGCGAAGGAACGGGCGCAGGGCGACCCGCTCAAGCACCGCATCTTCTTCGGCGTCGGCCTCAATGTCGGCGAACTGCTGTTCGGCTCCACAAGCACCCGCGCGGGCCGTGCCGCGCGCTCCGTCCTCAACTATGTGCAGATCCCCTACACGGTGGTCCATGTGCATGACTAGGGTTTGCCCGAACTCTCGCTGACATCCCAACCTCCGTTCGCTAGCTAGCCAACCATATCCGTCAGATTTTCTCCGGATAGATTGGTTGGATATTCACCGGAATCGCCTGCATCGTCGGCGTCGATCGTCTGTTCGACCTGATTGAAAACAGCCGCGCGGCGCAGAACGACAATCATCCCCCCTTCAACATCGAATGGATCAGCAATGATCGCTATCGCGTGACGCTGGCCGTTGCGGGCTTCCGTTCTGAGAAACTGGACATCACCGCCCAGCAGAACTTCCTGCAGGTGACCGGCCGCAAGGAAGAGACCTCCGGTGCCGATCGCGCCAAGTTCCTGCATGTCGGCGTTGCGAACGCAGCTCCGAGCGCCGGTTCGAACTTACCGATTTCGTGCGGGTAGACGCGGCCGGGCTGTCCGACGGTCTGCTGACCATCGTACTGGTTCATGGAGTGCCAGAGGCGATGAAGCCGAAGGAGTCGCCATCAACGGCGGTCAGGTCGTCGACATTGCGACCAATCGCGCCGCCGCCTGATCCATCAGCACCGATGCAATGAAGGGACCGCAGCGATGCGGCTCATTTTCACGTACGCCCCGTCCATGACGCTGGGCATCCACAGGCTTCAACGGCGCAGGACCGCGATCGCATCGGTTTCGCTAACCACTTCGGCATATTTCGCCTGCAGGTCCGACAGATTGGCGTCATGAGGCCTCGGATGTCGATCGGCGCATGCTTCGCGCACGATCATCGGGATAAAGCCATGCTGGAGCGCGTCGAGCGCCGAGGCACGCACGCAGCCGGACGTCGAATAGCCAGTGATGAGCAGGGTATCGACACCCATGGCATGCAGCGTTGCGGCCAGCGATGTGCCGAAAAAGGCGGAAGCATATTGTTTGGTCACAACGACATCGCTGGCTTCAGGCTGCAAGGTCGGCGGAAAGGCGCCCAGCGGCGATCCCTTCAGAAAGGCCTTGAGCGCCGGCACCTTGCGATAGAAATAGCCCCCGTCGACACCACCGGCCTGATATTCCACATTGGTGAACACTACCGGTGCCTGCACCGATCGCGCCGCCGCGGCCAGCCGTTCATTGGCGGCCAGCGCATCGGCGGCAGCCGCAGCGTAGAGGTCTGACTGCGGATCGAGGTAGGCCATGACGACATCGACGATCAGCAGCGCGCATTTGCGCCCGGGCTGCAGCGCGCCGCCAAAGGCCACTGCATAATTGCCCGCCAAGTCGTCGCTCATATCGCCGCCGCGGACTTCAGCCGAGCGATCTCGGCATCGTCCATCCCCAGCAGGCCCTTATAGACCTCGTCATTATGCTGCCCAATCTCGGCGGGCGCGAGTGTGCGGATGCTGCCGG
>Ga0207668_10002018_pt1 | contig 11847 bp, 9 predicted proteins | sample KBSS43metaG_FD_184323 | JGI IMG/M metagenome (GOLD analysis project Ga0207668, IMG submission 184323) | Switchgrass rhizosphere microbial communities from Kellogg Biological Station, Michigan, USA - KBS S4-3 metaG (SPAdes) (version 2) | ecosystem: Host-associated > Plants > Roots > Rhizosphere >... | reverse complement strand
GCTCAATCGGCGTGCGCCAGAGCAGCCAACTCGGGAGCTGTGAAGGCCGCTGCCTTAACGGTGTGAGTCGCCGCGGAGCCAAGCGCGAGGCCACGGATCAATCCGCCCCCTGCTTTGAACCGCGGCGGCGGTCGACGGGTCCATTCAGGGCGTCGGCTTGTGCGGGGCTGACGCGCTCTCGTACATCGACAGCGATCCAGCCTTACCGCCGAATTCGAGCGACACTCGTTCCCATTCGGCCAGTTCGGTCTCCAGCGCTTCGATCTTCTTGCGAACGCCGTCCACGCAGTCCGCGCCCAGGGCAAGGCGCAACGGGGGCGGCCCATCGTGGTCGACCAGCTTGAGGATCGCCTGGCCCAGCTGGGCTGGGTCACCCGCGGAGTCCGGGTAGGGGTTCTCCAGGCCGCGACGCACCTGGCCGACCGTGGCGTCATAGTCGGGGATGATGGTCTCGGCCCGGGCGATGCCGCGGGAGCGGAAGTCGGTGCGGAACAGGCCCGGCATCACCGTTGAGACTTTCAGACCCAAGGGCGAGACCTCCCCGCGCAACGCCTCGGCGATTCCGTCCAGCGCCGCCTTGCTCGAGCCGTAGATCCCGACCGAGGCGCTGCCGCGCATCGCGCCTATGGAAGTGATGAAGATGATGTGGCCCGCGCGTTGCGCCCGCATCGTTGGCAGGACTTGCCGGGTGACAGCCAGGGTCCCGAACACATTAGTGTCGTAGACTCTGCGCACGTCGGCCAGCTGGCACTCCTCAATGGCGCCTACCAGCCCGGCTCCGGCGTTGTTCACCAGGATGTCGATGCGTCCGAAGCGGTTGAGCGTGGCCTTCACGGCGCCGGCGATGGAGTCTTCGCTCGTCACGTCGAGCGACAAAGGTAGCACTCGTTCAGGAGCCATGCTCTGAAGGTCCGCCACCTGCGCTTGGGATCTAGCGGTCACTGCGATGGAGTCGCCGCTTTCAATCACCGCTTGGGCGATGGCGCGGCCGAGTCCGGTCGAACAGCCTGTAACAAACCAGATTCTCCGTGTGGATTTGGCCATGACGCCTCCCAAGGGGCGAGGACGCGGCTAGCGCCTCACACTGCTTTTCTACGGTGAGGCTAGACGGCGGCCGGCGCGGAGGTCAAGCCGTTCAGTCATTAATATGGTACTGTTGCTGCGGGGTCCTGTTGCGTCCCGGCGGATTTTCCCGTAGCGCGTCGGTAAAGAGCGCCCCGCGGACAGGGCGGGGTGAACAAAGAGAGGGAACGATGACCGAGTCTGTGGGCAGGACTGCTGGTCCCGTGCGAGTGGGCGTCGTAGGCGGCAACGTCGATCAGGGCTGGGCGGCGGACTCGCACATCCCGGCCCTGCGCGCCCTAGCGGGTTTCAGCATCAGCGCTGTCTGCACGACACGCCAAGAAAGCGCCAACCATGCGGCGGGCGTGCTGGGCGCGGAGGCTCATCTGGACCCCGTCGGGATGGCCAATTCAGCTAGCGTCGATCTCGTGGCTGTTTGCGTGAAGGTGCCCGACCACGCCGCCGCCGTGCTGCCGGCCTTGGAGGCAGGCAAGCCAGTCTATTGCGAATGGCCGCTCGGCCGGACCACCGAGGAGGCTGAGCGGATGGCGGCGCTCGCGCGCAGCAGGGGCGTGGCCACTGTTGTGGGGCTGCAAGCGCGCGGCTCGCTGGAACTCAACCATGTGCGCACGCTGATCGCCGAGGGCTATGTGGGCGCGGTCACCTCGGTGTCCTTCTACGGCGCCTATGGCTTCTGGTCCGACACCGTCACCAACCGTTTCATGGCCGACCTGACCCAGGGCATCAACCTGCTCACCATCCCGGTTGGTCACACGCTGGACGCCCTGGCCTTCATGTTGGGCGACGAGCTCAGATCGGTGCAGGCCGTGATCGAGAGCAAGCGCGCGGAGACTCGCATACGCAGCACTGGCGAGCGGCTGGAGCTTACATCGCCGGACCACGTCAGCGTGCTGGGGCGCTACGGGAACGGCGCCCTGCTCAGCGCGCAGTTTCTGGGTGGCGCGGGCCGGCGCCCGCAGTCCCGCATCGAGATCGATGGAGCGGAAGGCGGCCTGTCGCTCGAGGTCGACGGCCTGATCGAGAACCGTCCGATCCGCATCAGAGGCTATCGGAAGGGCGGGGGCGACGCCGAGGTCCTGACGCCGCCCGCCAACCTCATCGTGGCGCCGGAGGTCCCCTCCGGCACGCCCTTCAATGTGGGCCAGATGTATGCGCGGTTCGGGCGGGAGCTCGTCGGCGGCGCCCGCTCGCTCCCCGACTTCGACCACGCCGTGAGGCTGCATCGCCTGCTGGACGTCATCCGCACGGCCGCCGAGACCGGCCGCGCGGTCGAGGTCTGATCCCGGAGAATCGCCATGCCGCGCTACCTGCTCACCCTGTTCAGCGCGGTCCCCGGGGAGGAGGACCTTCAACAACTGGGTACGACAATCAGCACCTGCACGACGTTCTGAAGGTTCCGGCTGTGATCTCGGCCCAAGGGGTTCCGGCTCCCCGCCCTCGGCCCCGCAGAGCGGCCGGCGCATGGCTATCCGGCGCTCTGCGAAAATCGAGGCGGACAGTATCGTCGCCGTACAGGCGGAGCTGCGCGCTCCCGCCTCCTGAGTCTGGGTTATGAGGCGAATGGACCGAAGGACCCGGCGCCTGGATAAGGCCGAGCGAGGCGTGCTGCGCTGCACCCGCGCCCACATTAAAGTGCTCTATTATGGCGCGCCTCTGCATGTGCATGTGGGCAGAAGCTCCGGCATGTGGGCAACTTCCTGTGAGAAAGCGCGGTTAGCGAGAGAAGGGCATTGTGAGGTCGATAATAAGAGTTGTATATTAACAGAAAGCTCGATGGAGCCCCACAGTCAGCGGGCGCGACTGAAGCCGGAGGAAACGACAGATGCCGCAGAAAACCAGGACCGCATTCGTCACAGGCGCCAGCCGCGGCATAGGCAAGGTCGTGGCGCTATGGCTCGCCAGGTCCGGGTTCGACGTGGCGATCACCGCCCGCAGCGTTGCGCCGGGGGAGGAGCGCGAGCATTCGCCCAGCGTGAGGCGGTCCGATACCTCGCCGCTGCCCGGCAGCCTGCAGGAGACGGCGGCCGAGATCGAGGCGATGGGGCGCAGGGTGCTTATGCTGCCCGCCGATATCACCGATCCCGCCTCCGTCGGCGCCGCGGCCGCGACCGTCCTGGAACGTTGGGGGCCGGTCGACGTGCTGGTGAACTGCGCGCGCCACACCGGCGCCGGTCACATGGACAAGGTGCTGGATACACCCGTCAGCGCCATCCGCACGGTGATGGAAGGCAACTTCTTCACCCCGGTCCTGCTGACCAAGCTGTTCGCCCCCGGAATGGTCGCCCGCGGCTCGGGCATCATCATAAATTTCACCAGCATGAGCGCCTTCTCCGACCCGGTGAAGCCCGCGGGCGACGGCGGGTGGGGGATCACCTACGGGGCCACCAAGGCGGCGGTCCATCGGCTAGCCGGCATCATCGCCCTGGAACTTCAAGAGAGCGGCGTGCAGTGCTTCAACGTCGACCCTGGCTATACTTGGACTGAGCGCATCGAGCAGGACATGGCCAAGTTCGGTTTCGTCGCGGACGGGGCCCCGCCCGAGGTTTCGGGATCGGTGGTGGCGTGGCTCGTCACCCACCCGGAAGCGGCTGCTTTCAACGGCCGCACGATCTTCGCCCAGGCGTTTTGCGCGGAGTACGACCTGCTTCCCAACTGGGACGCCTCGCACCTTCGCCCCATCCGCGCCCGCATGGACCGTTCGCCGGTGGACCTCGAAGACGGCAAGTCCGTCAGCCTCTGACCGGCGCGGCGCAGGACAAGGCCCCAAAACTGGAGACCCCGACCTTGGGAGAAGCAACTGCCTCATCGCACGACGTACCGACATTTTCCGTCTGATGGGCTAAGCTTGCTAAAAGGTTCACGGACCGCGAGTTGATCCGCGTCAGCGGCGTTGGCGCGAGCTTTGCGGAGATCGACCGGCGCTCCGCCGCCCTTCGTGCGGCGTGCTCGCCCAAGGTTCAGGGAAGGGGACCCGCATCGCCCTGCTCGCGCCGAACGGCGCCGATTGGGTGGCGAGCTTCTTGGCCATCACCGGGGTGAGAGCGTCGCGGTGACGCTCAGCACCTTCTTCGCCCCGTGCGAGCTCGCGTACACCCTGAGGCATGCTGATGCCGCGATCCTGCTGACGGCGGCGGGCTATCTGCAGCACGCCTATTGCGCGCGACTTCAGGAACCGCTTCCCGACTGTCCGCCAGCGACGGGCGCGAGCCGCTGAGCTCTCCGAATGCCCGCACCTGCGGCATATCTGGATCGCCGGTGGCGAGACCCCCGCTTGGGGCGCGGGGACGCTGGGCCACCTCGAGGCGCTGGGGCGGCCGCCCCGGGCTGCGACTCCCCCGCTCGTCGCCGTCGAATCGGCGGTGTCCCCCGCCGGCCTCGCGTTGCCGATCTACACAGCGGTTTAAACACGCTACTGTTATCCCCAAAGCGGTTGCCCTCTACTACGGCGATTGACACTCACTACAAAAAGTGGCGCATAATGTGCTTCTAGTTTAGTCCTGAGATGGGCTGAATCGCGAAGCCACCGGCGGCGACCGGCAGCGCGCGCTGCGTGGGGAGGACGCTGAGCTGGCCAGTCACGCGATAACCGACGGGGCCGCAGACGCGGCCGCACCGACGATCGAGCCGCTGAGCGCGCCCTACCGGCACTACGCGATGGGGCTCCTGCTGTCGCTCTCGGTGATGAATTACATTGACCGTACGATCATCAATATCCTCGCCGAGCCGATCAAGGACGACCTCGGCCTGGCCGACTGGCAGATCGGCATGATGAGCGGGCTGGCGTTCGCGCTGTTTTACGCGACTGCGGGTGTGCCCATCGCACGCCTTGCCGAGCGCTACAGTCGACCGCTAATCATCGGTCTGTCCATTGGTGTCTGGAGCCTGTTCACCACCCTTTGCGGCCTGAGCACCAACTTCATCCAGTTGGTCTTGGCCCGGATCGGCGTAGGAGTCGGTGAGGCCGGATGCTTTCCGGCGTCGCACGCCCTGATCTCAGACTATGTAACCCGTGCCAAGCGGGCTTCGGCGCTCGCGTTCTTCTCTCTGGGTACGCCCATCGGCAGCCTGCTGGGAAAGAGCTTCGGAGGCATATTCTCTGACCTCTACGGTTGGCGCGCCGCCTTTCTGCTGGCGGGCCTGCCTGGTCTGGTGCTGGCGGTGCTGTCGATCTTCACCTTGCCGGAGCCTCGCAAGCGGCTGCGCGAAGCCCAGACGGACGCGCAGGCGGCGGCGGTTCCGCCTCCAGCAAAGTGGGGCGAGGCGCTCAAGATTCTGCGCACCAAGCGCACCTTCTGGCTGATGGCGTCAGCCCATGCTCTGAAGATCTTCATTTCCAACGGCCAGGCGCCGTTCGCGGCTTCGTTCTTTCTGCGCAATCACAAGGCGCAGATTGCCGAGCTGGCTGCCCCTTTCGGGCTCGGCCCCGTGGGCTTCATGGGGGTCGGCCTCGGCCTGAGCATGGGGGTGTTGGGCATTCTCGGGACCTGGCTAGGCGGCCAGGTTTCCGACCGCTTCGGCGCAAAGGATTCTCGCACGCTGATGCTGCTGCCAGCGACCGTCGGCGTGTTCATGGCGGGAATACTCTGCGTGGCCTTCACCACTGAAAACGCCGCTCTTGGTCTGTTGCTGATCGGCCTGAACTCCGGCCTGGGCGCTATGACCCTGGCTCCCGTGTTCGCCACCACTCAAGGTCTGGTGCCGCCGCGTATCCGCCCCACGGCGACAGCAATGCTGTTTCTAATCGTCAATCTTGTCGGCATGGGTCTGGGCCCGATCGGCGTCGGCCTGCTGAGTGACGCCCTGGCGGGCCCTGGCGGCCTGGGATCGGCGGAGGGCATTCGGTGGGCGCTGATCGCGTCCACGCTGATGGGTTTGGTCGCCACTGGCCTTTACCTGCTGGCCCGCCGGACCATCACGTCTGAAATGGAAAGCTGAGGGGATTGCGATGACGACGACGCGCGACCGGGAAGTCCGGGCGACCAACCTTGGCGGCGAACTCGTCCGGGTCGAATTCAAACATTCCAATGTCGTCTCGGACCACCCGGAGCGGATGGGCGGCAGCGGCAAGGGCCCAAGTCCCGCCGTTCTGCTGATGTCGGCGCTGGTGAGCTCCAGCGTCCTCGTCGCCCGGCAAACTGCTGAGGCGGAAGGGATCCGCCTCAGCTCGGCCGTGGCGCGGGCGGTTCCGAAGATCAATCGTGAAAAGATCGGGGGGCCGCTCGCTGCGCGGATCTACCTTCCGGAGATCTGGCGGCAAGTCGAGTTGGCTGGCGATATGACACCGGCCGAGGCGCAGCGCGTGCAAGGCGCGGTGGCGGACTGTCCGATCGCGGCCGCGCTGCGCGAGGGGCTGCAGATCGACGAGCGCGTCACCTACACCGCCGTCGACCGGCCGCGCCTCCCGCCCGTTCAGCACAGTTCGTTTGAGAAGATGGGACTCGATCGGCTCGCGAAGCTGCAGGTCGGCGAGACGGAGGAAGGCGCGCTGGAGCCTGCCTGGCGGCTGTCGGCCATCGCCCTTGGACAGGACACCGCGCTCGTGGACCTGGGCTTCCACCTGATTTCCGTCGGCGCAACGCCGGAGCTTCGCCGTGGCCCTTCGCCGACCGAACTCCTGCTCGGCGGCCTGGCGGCCTGCACGGCGATCTATGTCTCCCGGTTCGCGAGCTTCAAGAACATTCCCCTGGAAAGGGTCAATGTCTCGGTCTCCACGCAGGATGACGGCGGACCCCTGCGGCGGCTGACAAAGGTCGCCGAACTGGTCGGGAACCTGACACCGGAGGAGGTCGCCGAGTGCATCTTCTTCGCCGAGGTCTGCGCCATCGGCCAGTCCTTGCTGCAGGGCGTGCGCCTCAACGATCGCATCCTGATCAGCCAGGCGCCGGCGGGCGGCGCCGAGGCCCTGGGGGCCCTGCTGCGCGACGCCCCGCCTCCGTCGCGTGAGGCCGACTGCGACGACGGCGCCTGCTGCGCGCCCGAGTTCGGTTCGCTGTCCTAACCGCCGGAGCAAACTAGTCTTCCGTCCCATATTAGACGCGAGCGAGCGCTGTCCTTTCGCTTTCTTATGCGCGCCAAGCCCGCAGACTGATGTAGGCCTACTGGGACCCGGATTGATGTTGCGCGGCTGGGTATAACAAGTACTATGTTAAGGTTCGATAAGGGGAAGCGACCGTTGCTCATCAGGTCGCGCCGGAGCCAAGGGAGGGATTCAGTGGTGCAATATAAAGGCTCGCTACTGGCGCGCAGTTCGCTGTCTGCGATCGTTGTCGCTACGGGGCTGTCCTGCGCGCTGCAAGCTCAGGCGCAGGAAGTTTCGGAAGTGGTGGTGACAGCCCAGCGCCGCGCGGTGGACATCCAGGAGGTGCCGGCCGCCATCAGTGTCGTGGGGGGCGAAGCTCTTGTACGCGCCGGGGTCACGGACGTGAAGACTCTGCAGTTTCAGGTGCCCGGCCTGCTGGTGTCCCAGGAAACCGCCCTCAACACCCAGGTCTATATCCGCGGGGTGGGTAACAACATCGGCGGCATCGCGGCATCCAACAGTGTCTCCACCTTCGTCGATGGGGCCTATGTGCCCAACAGCCTGCAGGCGATCCAGGCGTTCAACGACGTCGAGCGCATCGAGGTCCTCAAGGGCCCGCAGGCGGTGCTCTATGGACGGAACGCCACCGGCGGCGCGCTGAACGTCATATCGCGCGCGCCCAGCTTCACCTTCGGCGGCAACGCCGACCTGTCATATGGCAACTACGACGCGTATTCGGTGCGCGCGAGCGTCTCCGGGCCGCTGGCGCAGGACAAGCTGGCCGCCCGCGTCTCGGTGCTGTCCACCTACCATCGCGGTTACAACATCAATCTGGCCGATGGCGGGAAGCCGATCGACGACGAGTTCGTGACCGGAGTCCGCGGAGCTGTGACGGCCCGTCTCGGCGAAAACGTCACGGCGACCTTGCGCGCCGACTATAGCCGCAGCCGCACGGCCGACTACCTTAAGGCGACGAATCTCGACGGTTACACCTACGCCCTGACCCCCGAAGCGCGAGCCCAATACGTCGAGGATGTGCGCAAGGTCTACAATGACGTCGCCGGCCGCGCGCTGCACAAGGACCGGGGCGTCAACCTGAATCTGCGGTACGAAACACCGTTCGGCGACATCACTTCGGTAAGCAGCTTCCGCGGGTTCAAGTCGGGTCCGAACTTCTCGGACCTCAACAGCCTCTCTGTGGCCAATGTGATCAACGGGGTCCCAAACTTCACCTCCCGGGTGGGGGAGGAGTTCGCCAGCGACTCGGCCTATCAGGAAGTCTACATTGCGACCGACGCGACCAAGCGGCTGAACGGCATCCTTGGCGCCAACTACTTCTACGAAGACGCCACCAACTACAACCGGGCGCGCGCGGCCACCTTCACGGCCAACGATAGGTTCGGCAAAACCAAGGCCTGGGCCGCCTATGCTGACTTCCGCTTCGCCCTCACGGAACGGCTTACCGTCGGCGCTGGGGTTCGCTATTCCGAAGAAGACCGAACCTACCGCCAGAACGTTCTCAATTTCACCACCCGCCAGATCACCCGGACTACCTCTAACGCGGCGACGTACAAGAAGACCACGCCTCGCGTTGGCGTCGAATTCAAACGTACCGAGGGCGAGCTGTGGTTCGTCAATTACACCACCGGGTTCAAGAGTGGGGGCTTTAACGAGGGCGATCCCCTCGATGACTTCGATCCCGAGAGCATCTGGTCCATCGAAGGCGGTGTAAAGAAGGAATTTGGCCGCAGCCTGATCTTCAACGCGTCGGCATTCTACTACGACTATAAGGACCTGCAGGTCTCACGCTTTCTCCCTTCGATCAACGCGCGGCAGATCACCAACGCCGGTTCGGCGAAACTCTACGGCCTGGATGTGGAACTGATTTGGCGGGCCACCGACCAGCTTCGGATCAGCGGCGGCCTCTCCCTGCTGCACACCAAATATGGCTCCATTATCCTCTGCTCGGACTTTGAGGTTGCCTGCACCATCACCGTGAACGGTGTCGCCCAGGCCAACCCGGCCGGCAGCATCGACTATGCTGGCAACGAGCTGGCGCGCGCGCCGAAGGCGTCTGGGCAGCTCGCGGTAGACTACGATATTCCGGTGGGGTCGGGCGAATTGAGCCTCCACGCGGCGCTGGCCTATCGGTCCAAGATGAACTTCGGGCCATTCGAATTCGACGTTCATGAGGGGCCCAGCTATGTGCTGCTGAACGGCGAAGTGCGGTATAGCCCGACGGAGAACTGGTATGTTGCGGTGTGGGGCAACAACCTCACGGACGAGCTGGTGGTGGTCAACGTGCCGACGGCGGGCTCCCTGTGGAGGCCAAACGGAACTCTTCTGGGGACGGCGACGCGGCTGGTCCGGCCCGGACCGCCGCGGACGTACGGCGTGCGGCTTGGAGTGTCATTTTAGGTCGTCATGTCCGGCGCCGTGCAATGGGGATGGTTTGAATCTCCATGGGATCGCTTGGCTGGCGCGAGAAAGGAAAGCAAGTACGTGGCGGCAGAGGTAAGGGAGAAGCTAGCGGAGCGCCTCGCCCAGTTTATTGAGCGTGACATTGCCGCCGGCGGTTTTCGCGTCGGCGATAAGCTGGGCACCGAGGAAGCGCTATCCGTCCAGTACAGCGTCAGCCGCACTGTGCTGCGCGAGGCGCTCGCTCTCGTGGAGCGTAGCGGCCTGTTGCACGCGCGCCGCGGCAAGGGTGGCGGCTTGATCGTCGGCGAAGTGACCGCCGAGACCATCGCCGCCAATCTGCAACGTTATCTCGACTTCATCAGCCAGGATTACGAGGAAACCCTCGATCTTCGCCGAACCATCGAAGGTCTGACGAGCCGGCTCGCCTCCGAACGCCTGGACGACGAACAGCTCGCGATTCTGCGAGAACTCTTGCATCAGCACGCTGCGGCGACTGCGCCGCGCGACCTGGTGACGGTGACCGTCAAGATGGTCCGCCAGTCTGAGGTAGCGGCTAAGAATCCGATGCTTCAGGTGGCTAGCCTGCTGGTCGGACGACAGACTCTGCACCACTTGGCGGCCTCCGGCGCGATCCAGCGCAGCGTGTTCGAGCGTACTCCGGAGGCGATCGAAGACGCCAATACACGTGCTGCGCTTATAAGAGCGATTATTGCTGGAGAGGTCGGCCACGGCTGGCAGCATGTCTGTCGACTGATGGAGATTTTTCACGGTCTGATCTCCGGGCCGACCTGGGTGCGACCCGCCCACGCGGCCGATGCTGAAGCGGTCCTGAACCTAATGGGCGTGGGTAAGGAGTCTGGGCTGGCGCATCAGGTGGCTTCGTCCATCAAGGCGCGCATCGTGGAGCAGCAGCTCGGCGAGGGCGACTCCTTGGGGTCCGAGTCAAGCTTGATCGCTGACCTCGGCGTAGGACGTGGCGTGTTTCGCAGCGCCGTGCGCCTTCTCGAGCAACTCTCGGTCGTGAAGATGGTGTCGGGAAAAAAGGGCGGGCTGCGCGTACTGACTCCTGATCCGCGCTCTATCATCGCGCGCAGCGTCACGCAGCTGCGCACCTTGGGGGTAGCCTGGGGCGACATTGAGGAGGTGACAGGCGTCCTAGCGCCGCTAGCAATTGAGCGGGCGATGAAAGCGATCGACGCACCGAGCAGGATGGAGCTACTCGAGCCTTTCGACGCTCTGACCCAGGGCGAGGGCGCCTCGTTGCGCGAGCTCGCCGCGGCCTATCACGGCGTTCTGGCGAAGATCTCCTCGCACTCCAGCCCGTCGCTTTCATTCATTTTCTCGCTGATGCAGGCTCTGATCCCGCTTTGCGACGGCCGTGAACTCGAGAACGTACGCATCAGCGGGGTGAACAGGGAGGCGTTCGCCGCTCTAAGCACAGCTGTCCTCGCCGGCGACGTCGAGCTCGCCCGGCGCAGGCTCATCGCCCTGCCTAAAGTCGGATTTCGATTTGTCGTTCGCACGCAATCGGTGCGGCTGCAAGGAGAGCCTGACTCTCTTCCCTGATGGCCGACCAAGGCCGCCCAACGGGCGAAGGAGGCCGCGATGGTAGTGAAGATCGGCGGCCGTAGAATGTACCTCTGGCGCGCCGTCGATGATGAAGGCGAGGTGCTGGACGTGCTGGTCCAGAAGCGGCGCAACAAGGACGCAGCGCTGAAGTTGCTCCGGAAATTGCTCAAGAAACAGGGCATCCACCCCGAGGCGATCGTGACGGACAAGCTGGCCCCGTATCGCGCGGCGATGCACGTGCTCGGACTTTCGAGCCGTCACCGACCTGGCGGCATGCGCGAGAACAACCGCGCCGAAACCTCCCACCTGGTCATCCGACGACGGGAGCGGAAGCAGCAAAACTTCAAGTCGCAAGGGTCCGCCCAGCGATTCCTCTCCAGCCGCGCTCCGATCTGCAACACCTTCAGTCTTCAGCCCCACCTTATCCGCCGAACCACCTTTCGCGAGTTCCGGGCGGTGGCCCATGGGACGTGGGCGGCCGCAACCGCCGCCGCCTGACAGCGCCGCCGGGCAGGGGCTGTCGCGGCCGCGACGAGTTAAGTTGTCAGTTCCCGCTGGAATGCCTGGATCGCCGAGAACCTCTCACTGGGCGTACCGGTCACTAATATCCTGCGAGCGATGGTCGCCGAGGGGATCGACGGTCACGAAGCGGCTGAGATGATCGAAAGGGCGCACGGGCATGCCTTTGTCATTGGGGCGCGGTCGGCGGCCAACCAGCTCAGGACGAGCGCGACCGAGGGCCTCGGCCAAGCGGG
>Ga0207668_10002014_pt1 | contig 11854 bp, 11 predicted proteins | sample KBSS43metaG_FD_184323 | JGI IMG/M metagenome (GOLD analysis project Ga0207668, IMG submission 184323) | Switchgrass rhizosphere microbial communities from Kellogg Biological Station, Michigan, USA - KBS S4-3 metaG (SPAdes) (version 2) | ecosystem: Host-associated > Plants > Roots > Rhizosphere... | reverse complement strand
GAGCGGGTGGAGTCGGTGGAGCCGGTCGAGCCCGTGGAGTCGTGGTGGTTCACGTGCGCCGGCGGACCGGCCTGTGGGACTGGGCCGGCTCGTGGGGCTGGGCCGGCTTGTGGGGCTGGGCCGGCTGGGGTGGCTGGGGTGGCTTTTGTGGGGGTGGGCGGGGCTGCCGGTGCGGTGGTCTTGTGTGCTGGTGCAGGGGGGAACAGGGCGGCGACCGGCCACATTGCGTGGCCGGCGCGGATCAGGGCTCGGCCCTGTGCGCGGGAGGCCTTGCGTAGTGCCGGGGAGGGGGTTCGTGCGTCGAGGGCCTCGTCGAGGGTGGGCCACTCGCCGGGGCGGTGGCATGTCGCGGCCGTGAAGGCCGCCGTGACCAGGCCGGTCGTGGCCAGCCTGCCGCGCAGGAAGCGGGCGAGGCCGGCCACGTCCCGTACTCGCCCGGCGGAGACCTGCGCCTCCAGGCCGCCGGAGTGCGCGTGGCCGCCGGACGGCAACCGGCCGTCGGCCAGCAGCAGGAGCGTGGCGAGGCGCATGCGTCAGAACAGGAAGTAGCGCTGGGCCATCGGCAGTTCGGTGACCGGGTCGGGCTCGACGACCTCGCCGTCGATGCGCACCTCGAACGTGTCCGGGGTGACCTCGATGCGCGGGGTGGCGTCGTTGTGCGGCATGTCCGCCTTGCCGACCCGGCGGGTGTCGGCGACCGGCGACAGCGCGCGTTTCACGCCGATCCGGTCGGCCAGCAGGGCGTCGATCGCGGCGGGTGCCACGAAGGCCAGCGACGTCTGGGCCGGCACCACGCCGTACGCGCCGAACATCGGGCGCGGCAGCATCGGCTGCGGGGTGGGGATCGAGGCGTTCGCGTCGCCCATCTGGGCGTACGCGATCATGCCGCCCTTGACGACGAGCGCCGGCCGTACGCCGAAGAAGGCCGGATCCCACAGGACCAGGTCGGCCAGCTTGCCCGGCTCGACCGAGCCGATCTGCTCGGCCATGCCATGCGCGATCGCCGGACAGATCGTGTATTTCGCGACGTAGCGGCGGGCCCGGTGGTTGTCCGCGGCGCCGTCGCCGGGCAGGGCACCGCGCCTGGCCTTCATCACGTGGGCGGTCTGCCACGTACGCATGACGACCTCGCCGACGCGGCCCATCGCCTGCGAGTCCGAGCCGATCATCGAGATCGCTCCCAGGTCGTGCAGCAGGTCCTCGGCGGCCATCGTGGACGGGCGGATCCGGCTCTCGGCGAAGGCCAGGTCCTCGGGGACGGCCGAGTTCAGGTGGTGGCAGACCATCAGCATGTCGAGGTGCTCGCTGAGGGTGTTGCGAGTGTACGGCCGGGTCGGGTTCGTCGACGACGGCAGCACATTGGGGTGCCCGGCGACCGTGATGATGTCCGGCGCGTGGCCGCCGCCGGCGCCCTCGGTGTGGTAGGCGTGGATCGACCGGCCGCCGATCGCGCGCAGCGTCTCCTCGACGAAGCCGGCCTCGTTCAGCGTGTCGGTGTGGATCGCCGCCTGCACCCCGGAGGCGTCACACACGCGCAGGCAGGCGTCGATCACCGCGGGCGTCGTGCCCCAGTCCTCGTGCAGCTTGAAGCCGCCCGCACCGCCGCGCAGCTGCTCCCACATCGACTCCTCGGACATGGTGTTGCCCTTGCCGAGCAGCAGCACGTTGAGCGGGAACGTGTCGATCGCCTCGAGCATGCGGGCCAGGTGCCAGGCGTTCGGGGTGACCGTGGTGGCCTTGGTGCCCTCGGCCGGCCCGGTGCCGCCGCCGATGATCGTGGTGATGCCGGCGGCCAGCGCGGTGTCCAGGATGGTCGGGCTGATCAGGTGTACGTGGCTGTCGATCGCACCGGCCGTGAGGATCTTGCCGTTGCCGGCGATGATCTCGGTGCCCGGACCGATCACCAGGTCGGGGTGGACGCCGTCCATCGTGTCCGGGTTGCCGGCCTTGCCGATCGCGACGATCCGGCCGTCCCGGATGCCGATGTCGGCCTTCACGATGCCCCAGTGGTCGAGGACGACGGCGCCGGTGATCACCGTGTCCGGGGTGCCCTCGGCGCGGCTGGCCCGGGACTGGCCCATCGACTCGCGGATCACCTTGCCGCCCCCGAACACCACCTCGTCGCCGGGGTGCGGGCCGGCGCTGCGGTCCTCCTCGACCTCGATGAGCAGGTTGGTGTCGGCCAGCCGGATCCGGTCGCCGGCGGTCGGCCCGTAGAGCGCGGCGTACCGGCCACGATCGAGTGTGCTCATCGCGGGCTCCCGTTCTCGGGCTCGGCGGGCGCGGGCGGTTCGGCCGGCGGCGCGTCGTCGATGGCCGGCGCGTCGAGCGGGCCGCCGGCCAGGCCGCGCAGGCCCGGCACGACCCGGCGGCCGGTCAGCGCCACCAGCTCGACGTCGCGGGGCATGCCCGGCTCGAAGCGCACCGACGTGCCGGCGGGCACGGCCAGCCGATAACCCCAGGCGGCTGCCCGGTCGAACTCCAGCGCCGCGTTCGACTCGGCGAAATGGAAATGCGACCCCACCTGTACGGGCCGGTCGCCGGTGTTGCGTACGGCCAGCGCCAACCGCGTACGCCCGGGGTTGATCTCGATCTCGCCCGTACCCGGAATGATCTCGCCGGGAATCATGAGATCGGCCCATGCACCGTGACGAGCTTGGTCCCGTCCGGGAAGGTGGCCTCGACCTGCACCTCGGCCAGCATCTCGGGCACGCCCTCCATGACGTCGGCACGGGTCAGCACCCGCCGCCCGGCGTCCATCAGATCGGCCACCGTACGCCCGTCGCGAGCCCCCTCCAGCAGGAACGCCGTGATGATCGCGGTGGCTTCGGGGTGGTTGAGCTTGAGGCCACGCTCGCGCCGGCGCCGGGCCACGTCCGCCGCCACGTGGATGAGCAAACGTTCCTGTTCGTGCTGGCTGAGGAACAACGGACCTCCTTGATCCCGCTCCGCGATGCTCGCAGCTCCACGTTTCGGGCGTGTATCCCGTCGGACGTACAAAGATCAAAGCAGGCCGGCGGCCGGAAGGCACGGCAAAACGACCATCAGGGGCCGGTGTAGAGGATCGCGTCGATCTCGATGTCGAAGCCGACCAGCGGAACCGGCAGCGTGGTCCGTACCGGCCGGTCCGGGCCCTTGAGGTACTGCGCGTAGATCTCGTTGAGTTCCCCGAAGTCACCGAAGTCGCGCAGGTAGACGCCGACCCGGACGGCCTGGTCGAGGCTCGACCCGGCGGCCTCGGCGACGGCCGCGAGGTTGCGGAACGCGGCGTGCGCCTGCTCGGCGAAGCTGCCGGTGACCAGGGTGCCGTCCGGCAGCGCCGGGATCGCACCGGCCAGGTAGATCGTGTCGCCGGCGACGACGGCATGCGAGTACGGGCCGCCGGCCGGCGCCGCCTGGTCGGTCATGATCGCGCGTTTGGGCATCGGAGCTCCTCCTGAGGGATCTGTCCCGGCACTATATTTCCGCGGCCTGATCACCGGCCGCGCTCCGGGGTGATTGACGGCGGGCGGGTCGTCTGGTGAGGTTTGGGAAGCGTCGCGGTGTACCCGGCGAAGAGGCCGCCGAGGGCATGGAGGCGCGCGCGACCATGGGACATCCGTGGAAAGAGCTGCCGACGAGTGGGCCCGCTTCCGGGCGTACGGCAACCAATTGATCGACATTCATGTGCGGCTGCGTGACCAGCTCGACGACCTGCGCGACGGCGGGCTCGCGGAGCACGAGTTCGGGCTGCACTGCCTGGCGTTCTGCGCCGCGGTGAGCCGGCATCACACCGCCGAGGACACCATCGTCTTCCCGATCCTGGCGAAGCGGTTCCCGGAGCTGCGGGACTTCCTCGCCGGGCTGGAACGCGACCACCAGGTCATCGCGGGCATGCTGGCCCGGATCGCCGCCATGCCGGAACGGGCCGAGCTGGACGGGCTCGCCGCCGTCCTGGAGACGCACTTCCGGGGCGAGGAGAAGCGTCTCGCCGAGGTGCTCGACGCGGTGGCCGGCGAGCTCGGGCCCAACCCGTTCGGCGACACCGAGGAGGGCCGGGGTGGACGTTCCTGAGCCGCGGGCGGACTGGCGCAGCAAGGGGTTCTGGCTACCGGACGGCGAGCGGGCCGCGGCCGGCTACGCGGCGTCGCGACCCAGCCTGTTCGGCGGCGAGTTCACCTGGCCGGTGCTGGTGCTGCGCCGGGCCGCGGCCGAGGCGAACATCGCCACGATGGCCGCCTACTGCCGGCGGCACGGGCTCGACTTCGCGCCGCACGCCAAGACCACGATGGCGCCCGGGTTGCTCGCCGCCCAGCTGGACGCGGGCGCCTGGGGGATGACGGTGGCCACCGCGAACCAGGCGCTGATCCTGCGCCGGCTCGGGGTGCCGCGGGTGCTGATCGCCAATCAGGTGCTCGACCCGGTGGCGCTGCGCTGGCTGGCCGGGCAGGGCGCGGCCGGGTGGGAGGTGTACTTCCAGGTCGACTCCGCGGACGGGGTGGCGGCGGCGGCCGCGGCGGCCGGCGCGGGAGTGCTGCGGGTGTTCGTCGAGTTGGGGCACGCCGGCGGGCGTACCGGGGTGCGGACGCCGGCCGAGCTCGAGGCCGTGGCCCGGCAGGTGGCGGCGAGCCCCGGCGTCGAGTTGGCCGGGGTCACGGCGTACGAGGGGCAACTGCCCGACGAGCCGGCCGTGGACGCCTTCCTGGACCAGCTCGTGGCCGGCCACAAGCGGCTGCGCGCCGCGGGTCTGCTGCCGGAGCGGTCGATCGTCTCGGCCGGCGGCAGTGCCTGGTTCGACCGGGTCGTCGACCGGCTTTCCGCGCTGCCCGAGGCGGCCCGGGTGATCCTGCGCAGCGGCGCGTCGGTCACCCACGACGACGGCTTCTACCTCGACCGGACGCCGTTCCGCCGGGTGCCGCGGGAGGGGCCGCTGACCGCCGCGCTGGAGATCTGGGCGCAGGTGCTGTCCACCCCGGAGCCGGGGTTGGCGCTGGCCGGGATGGGCAAGCGGGACGCGCCGTTCGACGAGGGGTTGCCGGTGCCGTTGGAGATCCGCCGGGCGGACGGCGCCACGGAGCCGGCCACCGGCCTGTCGGTGACCCGGCTGAACGACCACCACACGTTCCTGGCCACCGGCGACGTCCTGCTCCGGCCGGGTGAGCTGGTGCGATTCGGCATCTCGCATCCGTGCACGGCATTCGACAAGTGGCGGGACATCCCGGTCATCGACGAGGATCGAAGGGTGGTCGACGTCCTGCACACGTACTTCTGAAATGTCGTACCCCCAGGGAAGCATCACGCGCATGACGAATTTCCGGCTGGAGCCGTGGGGTCATGAAGATCGCTGACGGGCAGGGCGGCTATCGGGTGCGCTTCGACTGGGGCCCGGTGGGTGCCGACGCGATCGCGCCCGGGGCCGCGTTCGTGGCCGTGGTCGACGTGCTGTCCTTCACGACCACCCTGACCGTCGCGGTCGAGCAGGGGATGAGCGTGCTGCCCTATCGGTGGCGCGACGACTCGGCGGTCGGCTTCGCCCGGCGGCATGGGGCGATGCTCGCGGTGCTGCGCTCCCAGGCCGGGCCGGGGCAGATCACGCTCTCGCCGGAGAGCATCCTGCGCGCCGACCTCAAGTCCGGCGGGATCGACCGGCTCGTGCTGCCGTCGCCCAACGGGTCGGCGATCTCGGTGCGGCTCGCCGACATCGGGGCGACCGTGGTCGGGGTCTGCCTGCGCAACGCGGCGGCCGCGGCGGCCTGGGTGCGCGAGCATGCCGACGGGCGGCCGGTCGCGGTGGTCGCGGCCGGGGAGCGGTGGCCGGACGGGTCGTTGCGGCCCGCGGCGGAGGATCTGTGGGGTGCCGGCGCCTTCCTCGACGGCCTGTCCGGCACCGACGGGCTGGCGAGTTGGTCGCCCGAGGCGGCGACGGCCGTCGCCGCCTATCGGGGGGTCGCGTCCCGCCTGGCCGCCGCCCTCGGCGAGTCGGTCAGCGGGCGTGAGCTGCGCAGCCAGGGCTTCGAGGGTGATGTCGAGGTGGCCGCCGAGCTGGGCGCGAGCACGGTGGTGCCGGTGTTGCGGGAGGGGTGGTTCCGCAACGGCAGATCATGACGCTCGGCGGGTCCGGGATGGAGGATTCCGCTCCTGGCGTGCGGCACATGGTGTAAAGGGTCGCCAGCGGGTCGACGGCTGGTGGTTGGTGGTCGGTCTGATCGACCGTGGACTCGTCCAAAGCTCATAGCCGAAGGAAGAGATCCATGCGTAGATGGTGGCCGCTCGTGACGGTGTGCCTGGGCACCTTCATGCTGCTGATCGACGTGACCATCGTGAACGTGGCGCTGCCGCAGATGGCCGGTGACCTGCGTACCTCGTTCACCACCCTGCAGTGGGTCGTCGACGGCTATGCGCTGTCGCTCGGCGTGCTGCTGCTGGGCGCCGGGGCGCTCGGCGACATGGCCGGGCACCGGCGGCTCTATGCCGGCGGGCTGGCGGTCTTCGCGCTGTCCTCGCTGGCCTGCGGCCTCGCCCCGGACGACGGGGTGCTGATCGCCGCGCGGGTGCTGCAGGGCGCCGGCGCGGCGGCCATGTTCACCACCACGTTCGCCCTGCTCAACGGCGCCTATCAGGGGCGCGACCGGGGCGTGGCGTACGGGGTGTGGGGCGGGGTGTCCGGCGCGGCGGCGGCGATCGGGCCGGTGCTCGGCGGGCTGCTCACCGCCGGGCTGAGCTGGCGGTGGATCTTCCTGGTCAACCTGCCGCTCAGCGTCGCGGCGATCGTGCTGTGCCGGGTGGTGCTTCGCCCCGACGGTGCGCGCCGGGCCGGGCGGTTCGACCTGGCCGGCACGGTGACCTTCACGGCCGCGGCGACCGCGCTCACGCTGGCCGTGATCCGGGCCAACGAGGCCGGCTGGCGGGCCCCGCAGACCTGGGGGCTGCTGCTGGTGAGCGGGCTGGCGCTGGCCGGGTTCGTGGCCGCGGAGCGGCGCGGCCGGCATCCGATGGTCGACCTGGCGCTGCTGCGCAACCGGTCGTTCGCCGGCATCCTGATCGCCGCGCTGCTGGTCAACTTCGCGGCGTTCGCCGTCATCACCTACACCTCGATCTGGCTGCAGTCGCTGATCGGCCTGTCCCCGCTGGCGGCCGGGCTCACCGCGCTGCCGACGGGGCTGATCGCGCTGGTCGTGTCCGCGGCGGCCGGCGCCCGGCTGCACGGCCGCTCGCCGCGCGCGGTCATCGGCGGCGGGATGCTGCTGATCGGGGCCGGCGGCCTGGCCGGGGCGGTGCTCGTGGGTCCGCGGTCGAGCTGGCCGGCGCTGCTGCCCGGGTTCGCGCTCGTCGGGCTCGGGGTGGGGCTGGTCATGCCGGCGCTGGCGTCGTCGGGGATGGCGGCGGTGCCGCCGCGGCGGGGCGGGATGGCGGCCGGGGCGCTCAACACGGCGCGGCAGCTCGGCTTCGCGATCGGCGTGGCCGTGCTGGGCACGGTGTTCGCCGGGCGGGCGGCGGACCGGCTCGGTTCGGCGGGCGTGGCCGACCCGGTGGCGACCGCGCACGGGCTGGCCGCCGGGCAGGCCGGGCGGCTGCTGGCGGCGGCGCCCGAGCCGGGGCGGCCGGCGGTGTCGGCGGCGCTGCACGAGGCGGCGGCGGCCGGGCTGGACGCGAGCTTCCTGATCGCGGCCGGGGTGGGGTTGCTGGGGGCGGTCGCCGTGGCGGTGCTGGTCCGGCCGGATCGGCCCGCGGCGGCCGACCGCCGGCCGGAGCCGGTCGCGGCGGGCTGAGCGGGCCGGAGAAAGGCCGGCGCGGCTGGAGACGGGCTGAGCGGGCCGGCGAAAGGGCCGGCGCGGCCCGAGGGTGGAAGAGACGCCCCGCCCGGGTGGACCCGGGCGGGGCGGTAAACCGTCAGTGGCCGCCGACCGCCGCGTACGCGTCGACGATGCCGTAACCGTAGAACCCGTTGAAGTGCTTGTCGCCGGCGCAGTACGCGTCGAACTCCGCCGGGCGGCCCTCCTGGGCGTAGCTCTGCAGCCGCGGCTCCGGGCAGGCGTGCTCGGCCGCGGTCTGGTAGAGCCGCCATTCGACCAGGTCCGGCAGCATCGTCTTACCACCGCGGCGCAGGTCCGGCACGCCGTACCGGCTGACGATCAGCGCGCCCACGCCGGCTGCGTGCGGCGACGCCATCGAGGTGCCCTGCAGGTAGGTGTAGTACCCGCAGACGCCGGCCTTGGTGCAGTCCTTGAACACCGTTCCCACGCCGTCCGGGGTGATGTTGCCGGCCGCGTCGACCAGACCGTCCTCCTTGAGCTTCTTCACCGGGTAGCTGGAGAGGATCTGGTTGCCCGCGGTGCGGTAGGTGTCGGTGCCGAACCCGTCCCGGAACCAGCCGCCCGGTGCCGCCACGGAGATCTGCTCGGTGCCGTAGTTGGAGAAGTCCGACTTGCGGCCGGACGGACCGACCGAGGACACGCCGATCACGTGCGGGCCCTCCGCCGGCAGGTCCCAGCAGGAGTTGTTGTCGATCTGCCGCGGGTACGGGGTGCCGCCGTAGTCGGGGCTGCTGGTGTCCGTACGGGGCTTGCCCAGGTCCTCATGGTTGTTGCCGAGGGCGCCGAACAGCGTGACGCCGCGCTTGTGCGCGTACACCAGGGCCCGCCGCATGGCGGTGATGATGGCCTTCTGCTCGGCCTGGTCCTCGGCGCTGTCCGCCGGGTTGGCCGTGCAGTTGTAGAGCCACGGGTCGACGTAGAACGACATGTTGACCACGTCGATGCCGGCGTCGGCCGCGTACGTCAAGGCGTTGACCACGGGGTCGAGGAAGAAGTAGCCGGAGTCCTGGCCGCCCTTGAGCTCGACCAGGGTGACCTTGGGCGCGATGCCGGACACGCCGACCCCGTTTGCCGCGGCGCCGATCGTGCCGGCCACATGCGTGCCGTGCCCGTCGTCGTCGGTGCCGACCGGGTCGAGGCAACTCGCGACCTCGCAGGCCCCGTCGATGTCGGTCATGTCGGGTGCGAAGTTGCGGGACAGTTTCGCGCTGAAGTTGGGTGCCAGGTCGGGGTTCGAGGCGTCCAGGCCGGTGTCGAGCACGCCGACGGTGACGCCCCGGTTGCCCGCTTCGATCCGGCGGGCCTTGTCCGCCCGGATCATCGAGAGGCCCCAGAGCTTGTCGTCCAGCGGATCGGCCGCGGCCGGACCGTGCTGGCCCTTCCCGCCGCTACGTGCGGTGAGGCCCTTTTCCACCTTTTCGATGCCGTTCGGCGCGTGCCCGATGGCCTTGCGCTCGCTCGCCCCGATGAGCGCGGCGGAGGCGACCGCCTTGCTCTCGAACGTCGAGTCGGTCGAGCTCACCCGGTATACGCCGACGGCGTCGTTGCTGCTCACGATCGTGCCGCCGGCGGCCTTGATGGCCGCCGCCGCATCGGTGGCGGAGACCCCGTCGGCGGCCACGACCGTGTAGTCGGCCGCGGTCGTGGGTGCCGCCGAGGCGGGACTCGGAACCGTGGCCAGGAAGGCCAGACCCGTCGCGGTGACGACGGATCCGGCGGTGAGGCGTCTTCTCATGGAATGCGCTCCTCAACGAGTTGGTAATCCGCATCACAGCGAGAACGATCACGAAACGCAACCCCGCCGACAGTCAAATTCCTTGCCGTACCGGTCCATCGACTCCGATCAGGACGGTCGCTACCGGCGGACGGCCCGCCGCCGGTCGATGTCCGGGTCGCGGACCAGGCCGTTCTCCACCAGGAAATGGGATTGCTTGACCCGGGTGAGCTGGGGGACGGTCTCGACCGTACGAATGGCTCCGATGTCCGCGACCTTGGTGGTGAGATAGCGGTACAGCGCCGCCGCGTCGGGGCAGCGCACCGCGGCCATGAGGTTCGCGGCGCCGGTGATCGCCGCGACGTGGGCCGCCTCGGTGTGGTCGGCCAGCCGGGCGCCGACCGTGGCCAGGTCGGCCGGGGCGACGGTGACCCACAGGTTGGCGATCGCGTGCACGCCGACCGCCTCGTCGGCGACATCCAGGTGGAAGTAGACGGCACCGGCCGCGGTCAGCGCGGTCACCCGCTGGGCGGCCTGGCGCTGGGTCCAGCCGGTGGCCGCGGCCAGGGTGGCCCAGCTGGCCCGGCCGTCCCGGGCCAGGGCGTCGAGCAGCGGGGCGTCCGCCGCCTCCACCCGGACGCCCGGCCGCGCCTCGCCGGCCGCCGGGCCGTCCGGGGCGAGCGCGGCCCGCTGGTCCTCGCCGAGCTCGGCGCCGGTGGCGATCCAATCGGCCTCGCCGCGCCCGGTGAAGCGGTGCAGCACCTGGTGGGCGCTGAAGGCGAGCACGCTGGACGCGCGCGGCAGGTGGTGCAGCAGGCCGGCCCGGCCCGCGCTGACCGTGGCCTGGCAGGTGATCTCGGCGCCGCCGGCGTCGATGCTGACCCAGCCGGTGTCCGGCCGCCGGGCGAGTGCGTCGGCCAGGGCGGCCGCGGCGCCCGGCCGGCAGCCGATGCGCAACGTCCAATACGTGGTGTCCGGCGTGCCGGTGGGATCGGGCAGGGCCAGCACGCGCACCACGCCCGTCGTGCGCATCCGCTGGAAGCGGCGGGCCACGGTCTGCTCGGAGACGCCCAGGACGGTGGCGAGGCGGGCGAACGGCGCCCGCGGGGCGAGCTGGAGCGCGTGGAGGATCTGCCGGTCGACGCGGTCGAGCGTGCGGGATTCGGACGCCATCGGTGGAGTTTATGGCAGGGTCGCCCGGTCAGGTGAGTCCCCTCGGCGGGGGATGGGATCGAATGATCGACAAACCCTAGGGTCGGTTCAGCCCGGTTTGCCCCCTGCCGCACGGGAGCCGCCCGATGTCCGTGTTCCGCACCACCAACACCAACCCGACGACGCCGCGCGACCCGTACCCGATCAACCGGTCCACCCCGGAGGCCTTCCCCGACGGGCCGACCGAGCGGATCGACGACCGGCCGGCCGCCCCCCGGCCCAACCGGACCCGGCACCTCGTCGTGCTGCTGGCCCTGCTCTCGCTGAACGTCGCCGGCGTCGCCGTCTTCGTCGCCTGGCGGGCGGTCGGCCTCGCCCGCGCCGCCGTCCACCACCAACCCGCGGTGGTCACCGCGGTCAGTGCTGTCCCGCAGCGGGAGGGCTTCGCCGTCTCGTACGCCCAGGAGCCGCTCCGGGTGCAGGTGGGCTGCTCCGCGGTGCTCTTCGTCGACCTGGACGAACCCCGGGCCAACGCCGGCGAGCAGATCAGCGACCTGCGCTACGACAGCCGGTGCGGCAGCGAACCCCCGCACCTGACCCTCGGGCCGGGCGCGGCCGGCGGCAGCCAGGTCAAGGACTCCGACACCGACGCGGCCGGCTGCGAGCGGGCGATCCGGACCAGCCCGATCGGCCCGGGCGCGAACATCCAGGTGCGCAAGGGCGTGGTGCTCTGCGTGCTGACCGCGGCGAAACCGGCCGAAATGGTGCTCGTCGAGATCACCGATGTCGGACAGACCGGCACGGCCGGCATGCGGGCGACGTCGTGGCGGGTATCGGGCTGACGCGGACCGTCCGGGGCGTGCCTGACAGAATGTCTGGTGCGCCCCGTACAGCTGTGAGGAGACGTTCCCGTGATCCGTACCCATGACGCCGGCACTCTGCGCGCGAGTGACGCCGGCACGACGGTGACGCTCGCCGGGTGGGTGGCCCGCCGGCGCGACCACGGCGGTGTGATCTTCGTCGATCTCCGCGACGCCACCGGTGTGGTGCAGGTGGTCTTCCGCGAGGAGGACGCGCACGCCCTGCGCAACGAGTTCTGCGTACGGGTCACCGGCTCCGTCTCGGCCCGGCCGGCCGGCAACGAGAACCCCGACCTGCCCACCGGCGAGATCGAGGTGGTCGCGTCCGAGCTGGT
>Ga0207668_10002008_pt1 | contig 11877 bp, 5 predicted proteins | sample KBSS43metaG_FD_184323 | JGI IMG/M metagenome (GOLD analysis project Ga0207668, IMG submission 184323) | Switchgrass rhizosphere microbial communities from Kellogg Biological Station, Michigan, USA - KBS S4-3 metaG (SPAdes) (version 2) | ecosystem: Host-associated > Plants > Roots > Rhizosphere >... | reverse complement strand
AGGATCCGCGCTTCAACACCGCCGAGGCGCTGATGGCCAACTGGGTGGAGGGCAGCGTCGAGGTGACGCGCGCCATCGCCAGCCAGCCCATGGCCTACTGGCGCGAACGCTTCCGCACCCTGCGGGGCCAGTGGGCGCCCTATCAGAACCTGGTCGAGCTCGCCGAGGACCCGCAGGTTCTCGCCAACGACATGATCATGGAGGTCGAGGCCGCCAGCGGCGGTCCGCCGATGAAGATCGCCGCGGGGCCGGTCCAATTCAACCACCAGGCGACCCGAACCACGCGTGCGCCAGAAGCGTCCGAACACACCGAACTCGTGCTGATGGACCTGGGCGTGGATTGGGACCGCATCGAGGCGCTAAAGGTGAGCGGCGCGATCGCTTGAGCTACGGGAACGGCCGTCGGGTTGACGCCAGGCGCCGGTGGGCGATGTTCTGAAGCGCGTTAGGATGGCGGACGACCATGCGCCCCGCGTCGCTGGCGAATGACACACTCCCACTCTTGACCTGGAGACCGCAGTGTCCACAAGTTTCATCTTGTTGATTGGCTTGCGGCTGCCGATGAGCTGACGCCCCATCATGAACTCCGGCGGGGCGTTGATCGCCTCGACGGACTGGAGGCGGTCGCCTCGCGCCGGCGAACATCGGCAGCTTGCGGCGGCGCAGCATGGCTATGCCTGGGGGACAGCGTGCGGTGGCCCGGGGAGAAGCAAAAAAATTTCTAGGGGTTGATGACCGCCCTACGTCCTAAAGCACGAGTGGGCTTCGGTGAGGCAAGGGGCAATCTTGAACCCTCATGATGAATGTTGGCGGTCATGGTTCTGCCAGGAGGTCTTACCGCTTGAGCCGAAGCTAACGCGCTTCCTTTCCCGAAACTGGCGTGCACAGGCGGAAATCAACGATCTGCGCCAGGAGATCTATGCACGCATCCTGTCCAGCGCCGAAACTCAGTCACAGCCGCCAAGCAATACGCAAGCCTTCGTGTTCGCCATCGCCCGCAACTACCTGATCGATCTGGCGCGGCGGGCCAGCGTAGTCCGCATCGAACTCGTCGCTGACCTGGGGTTCGCCATGGCGCCGACGGAAGACAGAACGCCAGAACAGGTCGTCAGCGCCCGGCATGAACTGGCGCGATTGAAGGCCGGATTAGATCGCCTCCCGAAAAGATGCAAGCAGGTGATCACGCTGCGGCGGATCGAAGGGCTGTCGCAGAAGGAAACGGCAGCTCGCCTGGGAATCAGCGTCAAGGCCGTCGAGCAGCACACCACGAACGGTATGCGAGCCTTGGTGGACTTCGTCTTCGGGCAGGATCTTGCGGACAGGCCGTTCTTCGTGCGCGAGAGGAAGAGTCGTCGTGTCTTCCGCTGATGCCATCGAACGCCAGGCTGCGGCATTTCTGTTGCGGCGGGAGTCAAATTCATGGGGCGCCGCCGACGAGGCCGAGCTTGCCGCTTGGCTCCGGGCTTCGTCCGCTCACAAGGCCACCTATTGGCGCCTGGAATATGGCTGGGAGAGGATAGGTCGACTTTCGATTCTGCGGACGCCGCCGAAGGGCGTGATCCGGGTGAGCCGAATCTCTTTGATTCGCCATGCCTTAGCCGCGTCTTTCGCGGCCCTCTTGTGCCTCGGCATTCCGCTCGACGATCGCGGATCAGACGGAGAGATCCTAAAATACGAAACCCGTGTCGGGGGTCTTAAAGCTGTTCGGCTTGCAGATGGAAGCCGAGTAGAGCTGAGCAGTAATACGTTCGTGCAGGCTGAGTTGTCCGGTGGGCGGCGAAATATCTGGCTACGTCGCGGCGAGGCGTATTTCGAAGTTGTGCACAACGACAAGCATCCGTTCGTCATTCACATGACTGACCGCAAGGTTATTGTTCTGGGGACGAAATTCGCAGTGCGCGCAGATGGTGATCAGGTCCGAGTAGTTGTGGTTCAGGGTCGTGTCCGTTTCGAACCCATCGGCTCGAGCGGGACTGCCCCCGTAGTCGAGCTTTCGCGGGGGCAGGTTGCGTTCGCGCACGGCCGCGACCTACTGGTGACCACCGAGCCAGGCGACCGGATCAGCGCGCTCTTGGGTTGGCGCAGCGGGATGCTGAACTTCGATCGTGCCTCGCTAAGCCAAATCGCGGCCGAGTTTAATCGTTACAACGACACACAGCTCGTTGTGGAGGATCCAGCGCTCGGTGAAATGCGAATTGGGGGCGCGTTCGAGGCGAAGAACGTCGAGGCGTTTGCGCGGCTGTTGCAGTCCGCCTACGCCCTGCGGGTGCATCGCGACGCTAATCGAATAATCATTTCGTACTGACGGCATAGGGATTCTGGCGCGCCGAACGTCCTGGTTCCTTGGGGGCGAAAAAAGCCGCCATCTTGAGGGAGGATGCAGTGGTATTGGGATGGGGGATGCGCACGGCTCTGTGCGCGACGACTTGTACCTTCGCTATGGTTCAACCAGCGCTCGCGAGTTCCTTCGCGGCCCAGGACGACAGCGGGGCCGCGGCGCCACCTTCCGCCACGATTGGCGAGGTCATCGTGACCGCCCGCCGGCGGGCGGAAGACGTGTCGAAGGTGCCGATCTCGATCAGCGCGTTCTCCGGCGCGACGCTCGACAAGAAGGGCGTGACCAACGTCGCCGATCTCGTGAAGATCACGCCGGGCCTTAACATTTCCGCGGGCGCCATCAAGTCGAACCCGTTCGTCACCATCCGCGGCCAGAGCCGCGGCGTGACGGGCAACATCAATCCGGGCGTGATCGCCTATCTCAACGAGGTGCCGCTGCCGACGCAGGGCTCGTTGATTCCGACCTATGACATGGACAACATGCAGGTCCTCAAAGGACCGCAGGGCACGCTGTTCGGCCGCAACTCGATCGGCGGCGCGGTGCTGACCTATACGAAGGAGCCGACCAACAACTTCGGCGGCTACGTGAAGGGCGATATCGGCAGCTTCAACTTCAAGCAGATCGAGGGCGCCATCAACGTGCCGATCTGGGAGGACAAGCTCTCCGTCCGCCTCGCGACCCAGATGTATTCCGGCGGCGGTTACACCAAAGCCATCGGCGTTACGCCGTATACGGTGGATCCGGTCACCCTGGTTGCAACGCCCGGGCACATCATTCCGCTCGAGCACGGTTACGACGATTATCAGGCGCGCGGCTATCGCGCCTCGGTCCGCTTCGCGCCCGTCGACTGGATCAAGAACGTCACCGTCGTCGATTACACCAAGATCCGCGGCGCCAACAATACGCTGTTCGGCAGCTTTTTTCCGCAGGGCTTTCAAGGCAGTCAGCCCGCGTTCTACCTGCTTCCGCCCGCCACAATCACCGCGGTTTCAACAAGCATCTTCGGCCCGACCATCGGGCCGGCCTTCGCCCGCAACATGATTGCGCTCACCCAGTGCGGAACGAGCCTGACCTGCGATTACCGGCTTGCTCAGCAGGCGGGCCAGGCGAGCGATCGCGTCCAATATACGAACGTGAATCCGCGTGACACATACGCGATCACCAAGGGCGTCAGCAACACGACGACCATAAATCTAAACGACAGTCATACCTTAAAGAACATCTTTGGATATCGATCCTTCTTTTCATATAACCCGGTCGACAACGAGGGATCGGCGATCGATGTAGTGGACGTAAATGCGCAGATATCCATGGAGCAATACACAGACGAACTGCAATTGTCGGGCTCGTTTTTCGACGACAAGCTGAAATATACGCTTGGCGGGTTCTACTACAAGGAGCAGCCAAAGGGCTTGGGCGGCAACTTTGGCTTCGAGGCCAACGTCTTCCAGGGCCTATCCCACACCCAGGTGGCGGATTATCTCACCAACCGAAGTGAGGCCCTCTACGGGCAGGTCGACTATTCGCTTGGCGACTTCGTCAAGGGGCTGTCGCTTACCGCTGGCTTGCGCCAGACGTGGGACTCGGTGGGGGGCTGCACGGCCTCGGCGACCTACTCGCCGTTCGGGCAAGTGTACTACACCTCAAAGAATTCTCGGATTTCCCAGGACCAGTGCCGCTTGGCGGAAGGGCTGACCACCGCCAGCGTGCCTGGCGCGGCCTTGGTCTCGGCCCACATCCTGCCCCGGGCCGACTTCAAGAAGTTGACCTACACCTTCGGCGCCAACTGGGAGATCACGCCCGACGCGATGGTTTACGTCGCCCACCGCCGCGGCTACCGCGCCGGCAGCTACAACACGACGCTGTTCGACCCTTATCTGGCCTCCTTGCAGACGTTCGCACCGGAAACGCTCACCGATTGGGAGGTCGGAACCAAGCTGCGCTGGATGGCTGGCGACGCCCGCGGCACATTCGATCTCGCCGTCTTCAGCGGCAAGGACAAAGGCAACCAGTTTGGCGTCGGGTCGACGGGCCTTGCAGCCGGCGTGTGCGTGCCCCAAGCCATCGGTTCGGCAGGCCGCGCCGCCAACTGCACCACGCTCGCCACGCAGGCGGCCTACCCCGCCGGAACGCCTGGCGTGCTGATCCGGCACCCCGTTTCCGTCACGGTAGCGAATGCCGGCGACCTCACCATCCGCGGTTTCGAACTGGGGGCCACGGTGACGCCCGCGGAATGGCTGACGCTCGGCGTCGGCATGGCCTATGTGGACTACAAGGTCGATGCGATCACGATCGCCCCAAACCTGTTGAATGTGCTGAAGGCTGGCAACATTCAGCCGGCCACGACCATTATCTTGCCGCAACAACCCAAGTACACCGCCAACGGCAACGTCACCATCACCTATCCAAATGAGGTGCTTGGCGGGAATCTGAGCGCGAACCTCGATATCAAGTACTCGGATCCGTACTTCCTCGGCACTTCGACGGTCCAGGGCTACACGACCGCCGATTTGCGCATTGAGCTGGCGAATATCTTGGGTAAAGGCGTGGATGTGGCGGCGTACGTGCGGAACCTGACCGACGCAAACTACGATTTCGGCACTTCCGGCAGCGCGCCCGACGGGACCGGGGTCCAGTCGTTCATACACGCGCCGCCACGCACCTACGGCGTGTCGATACGCTATAACTTTGGTTCATAGCACGACGTGCTGGCGCGGTCAGATGAGCATTGGTCGCGCCAGCGCTTCTCCTCGAAGATCAACCGGACGTTCTTGTCTAAGACGGGAAGTCCCTCCCTTGGCGAACATTGAACTCGGCATAGGCCCGCCGGTCGATAGTCATAGTATAACCGGGTTTGGAAATAGAATGCCCACGCACACGAATACTGCCCAGAAGCTCCGCATCGACCCATCTTGCCCCAACGGGCAGTCTCTTGGCTCTGCTGCCGAACCCGAATTAACCCGCCGTGAGAGGGTGCGCCATGTTTGAGAACCTCTGTATCGGCATCGACGTCGGAGGCACTTTCACTGACGCCGTGGTCACCGGCGCCGGCGAGGTGGTGCGCGCCAAGTCGTTGACCACCCATGGAGACCCGGGCCGCGGCGTGATCGCGGCATGCGAGCTTGCCGCCGAGCGGCTCGGTGTCACGCTCGACGACGTCCTTCCGCGCGTGAAGCGGTTCGGTCTCGGAACCACCGTCGTGACAAACCTGATCGCCTCGCGCGCCGGGCGCCGGATCGGGCTTATCACCACCGCCGGGTTCGAAGATCTCGTACCCTTCAGCAAGCTGCACTGGCGCTCCGAAGACGGGTGGCTGGTCAGGGCGCCGCAGATCATCGAACGGGACCGGATCGTTGGCGTGTCCGAACGGATCGACCGGCGAGGCGTCGTCATAACGCCGCTGCAGGAAGCAGATGTCGTGTCCGCCGCCACCCGGCTGGTGGAAGACCGCGGTGTCGAGGCGCTTGCGGTCTCGTTCGTCTGGTCAGTCCGCAATATGGCCCACGAGCAGCTCGCCGTGCGCGCGATCCAACAGCGCTATCCGGAGCTGCCGGTCTCCTCGGCCGCGGACCTGTTGCCGGTCGTCCGTGAATACGAGCGGACGATGTTCTGCCTGCTCAACAGCTACACCTCCGGCGCACTCGCCGGGGTTGAATGGCTGGCGTCCGAATTGGCGCGTCGCGGCCTGTCCGTGCCGCTCCTCCTGATCCACTCGGGCGGAGGCGCGACGAGCCTGGAGGAAGCGCAGCACGTCCCGGTATCGCTCGCCGAGTCCGGCCCTGCTGCCGGGGTGGGCGCCGCCGCCAGCCTGGCGACCAGCTGCGGGGTGAGTGAAGCGATCACCTGCGACATGGGTGGCACGACCTTCGACTTCTCGGTCTTGAGCCGGGGGGAGCCGGCCAGGCGGGTGCGGGGCGACCTCATGGGCATCTGGACGGCGCTCCGCTCGGTCGATGTCGATTCAATCGGCGCCGGCGGTGGATCGATCGCGAGCGTGAACGCCTTCGGGGCCTTGCAGGTCGGCCCACGCTCCGCGGGATCGTCGCCGGGCCCGGCCTGTTACGGACGGGGCGGGACCGACGCAACCGTGACGGACGCCCTGCTCGTGCTAGGCTTCCTGGACGAGGCGACCTTCCTTGGCGGGGCGATGGCCCTCGACCGCAACGCTGCAGTCGCTGCGTGCGCAAGGCTCGGCGAGCAGCTCGGGCTCAGCGCCGAGAGCGTGGCGCTGGGCATCCGCGAGGTCGCCCTCGCGGGAATGATCGCCGCCGTGCGCGGACGGCTTGCCAAGCTGGGCATCGACCCGCGTGGCAAGTCCATCGTAAGCTACGGCGGTTGCGGCTCGCTGTTCACGCCGGAAATCGCCGCCGCGATCGGCGCCAGCAACGTCTTAGTCTCGCGAAACGCCTCTGTCTTGTCCGCTACCGGAGCCGCGACGCTGGATGTGCGGCGTGAGCGCCCTCGCAGCGTGAACGCGACCATGCCCGTCGATAGGGGAATGCTCGCGAAGATTCTGGACGAGCTTAGGATGGAGGTCGACCGGGATCTGGAGCGCGATGGTATCCCGCGAGATGAGCGGGAATTCCATATCGAGGGCGAACTCCGCTTCAACCGGCAGAAGTGGGAACTCGCAATCCCGTTCCGGAGCCTGAACGTCGACGACGACGTCTTGGCCCAGCTCGAGCAGGATTTCCGTCAGGAGTATATCGCTCGTTTCGGCAGCGGCTCTCTGATGCCGGGCGCCAGGCCCGATCTCTCGACGGTGCGCGTCATCGGCATCGGGCGCACGGCGAAAGCCGACATCGCCGCATCGACCGGATCCGCTGAGTTGCGGCGGAGCGGCCCCGCAGCAAAGGGCAGCCGGATGGTCATGGTTGACCAGGGGCGCGGAATGGAGAGCGTGAAGGTGGTCGGATTCGATCAACTTGCCCGGAACGAAACGCTGGCTGGGCCGATCCTGGTTGACGGGGGGGATACGACGATCTGGGTGCCCGCGAACAGTGCTGCACAGTTGCATGAAAATGGCACGCTAATCGTCACGGTGAAGGAGTAAGCCTGTGCAGATCGATGTTGTTCGTCCGGCAGCGGATGCGGTCAGCCCGATCGCGCTCCAGGTCTGGCGCTCCAACCTGGAGGCGATCGCCAGCGAGGGCCTCTACGGCATCGAGCGAACCGCGATCAGCCCCGTGGTCGTGGAGTCTCTCGATTGCGCCACCGTGCTCCTCGACCATGAGGGCCGGCTACTTGCCCTCGGAGCCCAGAGCGGCATGCCGGGCTATGCGGCGATCGCGCATGTCGCGTCCGTGGTTCGCCGTCACGGCGACACCATCGCTGAAGGCGATGTCTTCCTCGGCAACGACCCCTATTACGATGCGTCCATGCATCCCAACGACGTGTTCGTTTCGCAGCCGGTGTTCGTCCAAGGAGAGTTGGTCGGCTGGATCGCAAGTATGGCGCATCTCATGGACGTCGGCGGAATGGTGTTCGGCTCGTTCGCCCCCCACGCCACCGAGTGCATTCAAGAGGCAATCCGCATGCCCCCCGTGCGGCTGTTCCGCAAGGGTGTCGAGCAAGACGACATCTGGACGATGTTCCTGAACAACGTCCGCATCTCTTCGCTCGTCGAGATGGATCTTCGGGCGCTCGTCGCCGGCTGTCACGTCTCCAAGGAGAAGCTGATCGGGTTGGTGAAATCGACCGGAGAAGATTCCGTCCGCCGTTTTCGTGCAAAGAGCGACGCCTTTTACCAACGCACCTTTGATGAAATCCGCCGCCGTGTCGGGCAGATCCAGGACGGCGTATATAGCAAGACGTCCTACGCCGACTGGAACAGCGAGTTCTTCAAAATCCCATGTAAACTTACGGTCGATCGAGAGAGGATGATTTTCGATTTCACCGGCGCCGCTGCTCAATGCAACCACTTTATAAATTCCCGCCCCTTCTTGGTGCAGGCGGCGATTTCAAACATCGTGGGGACCCACCTCTCGAGCGACCTCCCCGTATGCCAGGCCATCTACGACATCGTTGAAGTGATTTGTCCGCCCGGCTCCATTGTAAATGCAAGTGCACCCGCTCCATGCGTGGCGTGCCATTACGATGTTCCTGGCACGGCCTCCAGCGCAGCTAACGTTTGCCTGATCCAGGCGCTTGCCGCGTCCCCGGCGGACGCGGAAGGGGCGCAGTTCATTACGGCGCAGCCCGGTAACTTTGCTTCCGACGCATTCTCGATCTGGAGCTATCAGGGCGAGGGCTTCGCCGTGATGGACGGGACGACGACGGGGGGATCGCCCGCCGCCTACAATCGCGACGGTATTGATCTGCAAGATTTCATGGTCGGGCCATCGGGCACGGTCGAGCTGGTTGACGTCGAAGTGTTTGAGGATTGGTACCCTGTTCTCGTTTCCGGCAAATGGCCAGGTGGCGGACCGGGATCGGAAGGCAAGTTCCGCGGCGGCGGGGGCATGCATATGATCTTTCAGCCTCACCTCATCGACAAGATGTCCGGGGTGACCATGGCGAAGAAGGAGCACTTGCCGAATGCCGGCGTCGCCGGCGGCAGGCCGGGCGGCGGCTCAGAGCTATGGATTATCCGACCCGACGGCTCCAAGGATGCGGTCGACAACCACACCATGGGCGTGGAGCTCCGTGCGGGCGAGCTGTTTGAGTTCAAATCGTCGTCGGGCGGCGGCTACGGCGACCCGTTGGAGCGGGAGCCGCAGTCTGTGCTCGCAGACGTAGAGCTGTTACGCACCACGCGCGAGATCGCTTTGGAGACCTACGGCGTCGTGCTCGGACCTGACGGCGTCGACAGACCGGCGACCGAGGCGCGCCGCAGCCGGATCAGGGCCGAACGGTTCGCGCGGGCGGAGCCGGCGCTGCGCCCTGTCTCCGACAGCGAAGCGGAGGCCGCCGGCCTCGGCGGCGAGGTGGAGACCATTTATCCCGGGATCGGACGTCGCGGCCGGGTCGCCGTCAGCATGAACAGCGGCGCTCCCCTGGCGATCGCGCCTGACCATTGGACGGATGGCTGCCCCGTGCTGCGCGAACGTCACCCTAACCGCAGCGGAACGGACGTGATCTACGACATCTACCTCGATCCGCGGACGGGTGCGGCGCTCGAGGTCGACGCTCGATTGGACGGCGAGAGCAGGTCTTTCACCTCGCTTCCGCGGAACTGGACGGATGCCTGACCGCAAAGGCGCGCAAGTCCGCGGTGTGTGGACTCGCGGCTGGGGGTCACGCCCGGCTGCCGGGGCGCCGCCGCCGCTAACTGGAACTCCGGGAAGAACATATCGTCCGTTTCGGCAGCGGCTCCTCAATCCAAGCGGGCCGCATGTACCGTGCCCGGAAACAAACAGGGGAGGGCGCCCGGCCATGGTTGGCAGGGGCGACATGACAATCTGGGCGTCCGCACGCTGATTGTTGCGGTGAAGGAGCAGGCCTGTGCAGATCGATGTTCTTCGTCCGATAGCGGATCCGGTTAGCCCAATCGCGCTCCAGGTCTGGCGCTCCAACCTGGAGGCGATCGCCAGCGAGGGGCTCTACGGCATCGAGCGGACCGCGATCAGTCCTGTGGTCGTGGAGGCTCTCGATTGCGCCGCGGCGATACTCGATCATCAAGGCCGGCTGCTTGCCGTCGGAAGCCAGAACGGCTCGCCCGGCTATGCGGCGATTGCGCATGTCGCGTCCGTAGTCCGCCGCCACGGCGACACCATTGCCGAGGGCGATGTCTTCCTCGGCAACGACCCTTATTACGATGCATCCCGACACCCGAACGACGTGTTCGTGTCACAGCCCGTGTTCGTAGAAGGGGAACTTGTCGGCTGGGTCGCTAGCACCGCACATCTGATGGATGTCGGCGGAATGGTGTTCGGCTCGTTTGCGCCCCACGCCACCGAGTGCATTCAAGAGGCTATCCGCATGCCCCCCGTGCGGCTGTTCCGCAAGGGTGTCGAGCAAGACGACATCTGGACCATGTTCCTGAACAACGTCCGCATCTCATCTCTCGTCGAGATGGATCTTCGGGCGCTCGTCGCCGGCTGTCACGTCTCCAAGCAGAAGCTGATCGGTTTGGTGAAATCGACCGGAGAAGATTCCGTCCGCCGTTTTCGTGCAAAGAGCGACGCCTTTTACCAACGCACCAGTGAGGAGATCCGCCGTCGCGTCGGGCAGATCCAGGACGGCGTATATAGCAAGACGTCCTACGCCGACTGGAATAGCGAGTTCTTCAAAATCCCATGTAAACTTACGGTCGATCGAGAGAGGATGATTTTCGATTTCACCGGCGCCTCTGCTCAATGCAACCACTTTATAAATTCCCGCCCCTTCTTGGTGCGGGGATCCATCTCAAACATCGTCGGGACTCACATCTCGAGCGACCTCCCCGTGTGCCAAGCCATCTACGACGTCGTTGAAGTGATTTGTCCGCCCGGCTCCATTGTAAATGCAACTGCACCCGCTCCATGCGCGGCGTGCCATTATGATGTTCCTGGCACCGCCTCCAGCGCGGCTACGGTTTGCCTGATCCAGGCGCTTGCTGCGTCCCCAGCGGACGCGGAAGGGGCTCAGTTCATTACGGCGCAGCCCGGTAATTATGCTTCCGACGCCTTTTCGATCTGGAGCTATCAGGGTGACGGCTTCGCCGTGATGGACGGGACGACGACGGGGGGATCGCCCGCCGCCTATGATCGGGACGGCATTGATCTGCAGGATTACATCGTTGGGCGTAGGGGCACGGTCGAACTGGTTGACGTCGAAGTGTTTGAGGATTGGTACCCTGTTCTCGTTTCCGGCAAATGGCCAGGTGGCGGACCGGGATCGGAAGGCAAGTTCCGCGGCGGCGGGGGCATGCATATGATCTTTCAGCCTCACCTCATCGACAAGATGTCCGGGGTGACCATGGCGAAGAAGGAGCACTTGCCGAATGCCGGCGTCGCCGGCGGCAGGCCGGGCGGCGGCTCAGAGCTATGGATTATCCGACCCGACGGCTCCAAGGATGCGGTCGACAACCACACCATGGGCGTGGAGCTCCGTGCGGGCGAGCTGTTTGAGTTCAAATCGTCGTCGGGCGGCGGCTACGGCGACCCGTTGGAGCGGGAGCCGCAGTCTGTGCTCGCAGACGTAGAGCTGTTACGCACCACGCGCGAGATCGCTTTGGAGACCTACGGCGTCGTGCTCGGACCTGACGGCGTCGACAGACCGGCGACCGAGGCGCGCCGCAGCCGGATCAGGGCCGAACGGTTCGCGCGGGCGGAGCCGGCGCTGCGCCCTGTCTCCGACAGCGAAGCGGAGGCCGCCGGCCTCGGCGGCGAGGTGGAGACCATTTATCCCGGGATCGGACGTCGCGGCCGGGTCGCCGTCAGCATGAACAGCGGCGCTCCCCTGGCGATCGCGCCTGACCATTGGACGGATGGCTGCCCCGTGCTGCGCGAACGTCACCCTAACCGCAGCGGAACGGACGTGATCTACGACATCTACCTCGATCCGCGGACGGGTGCGGCGCTCGAGGTCGACGCTCGATTGGACGGCGAGAGCAGGTC
>Ga0207668_10002004_pt1 | contig 11888 bp, 9 predicted proteins | sample KBSS43metaG_FD_184323 | JGI IMG/M metagenome (GOLD analysis project Ga0207668, IMG submission 184323) | Switchgrass rhizosphere microbial communities from Kellogg Biological Station, Michigan, USA - KBS S4-3 metaG (SPAdes) (version 2) | ecosystem: Host-associated > Plants > Roots > Rhizosphere >... | reverse complement strand
CGTCGGCGCGGGTGAGGTCATGGCCGTCCTTCTTCACCTTGCGGCGGAAGCGGGCAAGGGCGGCGGTGGCAAAGGCGCGGGCGGGCCGGTGGCGGTCCCCGGTCGTTTCGGCAAGCGTGCGCCAGTCGCCCGTCGCGGTCCATTCCAGCAGGTCGAGCATCAACGCGCGGGCGCGGGGCGCGGCGAGCGCCTCGATCACGCGGTCATAGGCCGCGGCCCGCGCGGTGGCGATGCGGTCGCGGACGGGCCCTGGACTTGCGCGGTCGAGCAGCACGTCGAGATTGCGCGCCTCGCCCAGCGCGCCCGCCAGCCAGCGCAGCTCGGCACGCAGCCGGTCGGCCTCGGCCCCGCGCGCGATCGGCCGGAAGATCGCGAAGGCCGAACGCAGCCGCCGCAGCGCCACCCGCGCCTGGTGCAGCGTGTCGGCCTGGCGCCCGGCGGCGAGCAGCGCCTCGTTCAGCCGGAACTGGCGCAGGCAGGCATGGACGATGTGCGCGAACGCGTCGCCGGCGTTCATCGCCGTGTCGAGCGCGACTGGCTCGGCCTTGAAGGCGGTGCGCGCGGGGTCGAGCAGGCGATAGCCGCGCTCCGACTTGGCGAGCACCCCCGGCCGCACCGGCGCGACCGCGTCGAGCCGGCGGGCGAAGGCGAAGAGTGCGGCGGGGCTGCCCGCCTTCAGCTCCAGCTCGATCTCGACGATCGGGGCGGTGCGGGCCGGGGTATCGGGGTCGCCGACGATCGCCGCGCCGCGATCGAGGGCGAGCTCGATCGTCGCGTCGCCCTCGTGGACCGTCCAGATGCGGCGCTCCACCGCCACCGCGAAGATCGGCGCCAAGGCAAGCATGGGCGCGTCATCGCCCGCCGCCTGGCCGAGCAGCGCGGGGACCGGCGTGGCATCGTCGAGGACGGGCGTGTCGCCTGCGACCGGCCGCTCCCATTCGCCGCGGGCGAACAGGCCGGCGGCAGCGCCACCGCCCGCCTTGACCGTCTGGATGCGCGTCTCGCCCGTCCGGCGGATGCGCAGCGACAAGCCGGCCTCGAACAGGTCATGGTCGGCGGTGTCGAAATAGGTCGCGTGCTGGGCCACCGGCGCGGGCGCGCCATCCAGCAGGCCCGATGCCGCGATCGCGTCCGCCGCCGCCGGGGTGACGTCCAGCTTGAGTTCGATTTCGTTCGCCATGGCCGTTCGCTTTCCTGCGGAGGAATCGGATCACCGGTGTGACTTGTTCCCTCGCGGGATTTCCGCTCAGTCCCGGTCCGGCGCGCCCAGCGGGAAATTCGCGCGATACGGCCGCGCCTCTTCCACCGCGCGGGCAAAGCTCGGGCGGGCGAGCAGCTTGGCGCGATAGGCGGCGAGGCGCGCATGCTCCGGCCCGATCGGATGGACCCAGTCGGCGTAGAACAGCGAGGGCGCGGCGGCGCAATCGGCCATCGTGAACGCATCGCCCGTTGCCCAGGCGCGGCCCGCGATGCGCCGGTCGAGCCAGCCGTAGATCGTCTCCAGCGCGCGGGCGGCATCGGCGCGGACCTCGTCCAGCCGGTCCGGCGCGCGGGGCGGGCTGCCCGCGGGCAGCGGCAGCATCCCGCGCAGCGCCTCCGTCACCGGCCGCTGCATCGCCGCCATCACCTCCACGTCGAAGATACGGTCGAGCAGGCGGACCTCCAGCGCGGCGGCGGGATCGTCGGGGATCAGCCGCACCGGGCCGGGATGACGGATCTGGAGATGTTCGATGATGATGCTCGATTCCGCCACCACCGTGTTGCTGTCGACCAGCACCGGAAAGCGCCCGGTCGGCCACAGCGCCCGCAATTCGTCATGCGCGCCGTCCTCGCCGAGATGGCGGTAGGCGAAGTCGATCCCGTTCTCCCAGAGCGCCACCAGCACCTTCTGCGAATAGGAGGAGAGCGGGTGGGCGTAGAGCGTGAGCGTCATAACGGGTCCTCTCTTGGCGGAGGGTTGTATACGGCGGTGGCGTGGCGGAGGAAGCGCCCGTTACTCCCTTCCCGCAGGTAGAGGAGAGAATCGCTCTACCCGTTCGCCGCCAGCCTGGGCGCCGGCTCCGCCGGTCCGGCTGCGAGTGCCGAGGCGCGCAGGGTCGCCGCGAAGGCACCGGCGCTCCGCCGCAGCTGATCCGATCGGGTGCGCAGTTCACGGGCGTCGGCGCTCAGCGCGGCGGCGATGTCCTGCGAGGATTCGACCACGCCGCCCAGCGCGCGGATCGCGCTGTCGGTCGCGGTCATGCGGCTCTGCGCGTCGCCGGCGGTGGCCGCCATGCCGCGCACCACGCCCGCCTGTGCCTCGACCGCGGCGTGGGCGGTGGCGGTGACGCGGGCGATGCCGGCCACGATCTGCCCGATCGTGGCGATGCCGCCGGCGGCAAGGCGGGTGTTCGACTGGATCTCGCGCAGGGTCACCGCCACCGATGCGGTCGCCTCGCTGGTGCTCTTGGCCAGGCCCTTCACCTCCTCGGCGACGACCGCGAAGCCTCGGCCGGCGGCGCCGGCGCGCGCCGCCTCGATCTGGGCGTTGAGCGCAAGGAGGTCGATGCGGCCGGCGATCGCGCTGACCGTGTCGATCACCGCCTCGACGGTGGTGGTGCCGGCGTCGAGCGCAGAGAGGCGGGCGACCAGATCGGCGGTGGTCTCCTCGGCGCGGCGGGTGGAGGCTGCCGCTTCGGTGATGTTGGCGGCCAGGCTGGCGGTCGCGCGGGTGAGGCCGTCGCTGTCGGCGACCATGCCGCCTACCGCCGCGACCGATGCCTCGGCCGCGGCGGAGACCGAATTGGCGGCCTCGTGCCCGGCGTGGGCGGCCCCTTCCAGCACCGCGGCGCGCGCCGCCAGCGACTGCGCGATCGCCAGGATCGGCTCCATCACGAGCGCGGAGTCGCGCTCGAACCGGGCGAGGAAGGCGAGCGCCTGGTCGCGCGCCGCCACCTCGCGCTCGCGCCGCTCGGCCTCACGCTCTGCGGCCAGGCGGGCGAGCGCCGCCTCCTGCGTGCCGAGCTGCGCCACGAGGGCATGGGCATGGGCCTTTTCGCGCGCAGCCTCGTCGGCAGCGCGGCGGCCTTCCGCGGCCAGCGCCTCGGCCTCGGCCTCCTTGGCGCGCAGCCGCCGGGCGAGGGCGCGGGCGCGCAGATACTGGCCGAAGCCGATGACGATGGTGGCGAGGATCAGGCACGCCGCGGGCAAGGCGGCGTTGCGGAGCATCGCCCGGCCCGGCCGGCGCGGTTCCCAGGTGATGCGGCCGGCGGTCCGCTCCGCGGCGAACAGCGGCATCGCCGCGGCGGGTGATGCCGGCGCCGGGTCCCAGCGCAGGCCGCGCACGTCCATGCCGCGCCCGATCTCGGTGAGCACCCGCCCCGCGACCGGCTGCAGCCAGATCAGGTACCGCGGCGCCAGCCTCGGGTCCTCGCGGGCGGCGGTCAGCGGGCGGATCCGGGCGATGCCGATCATGTACGGATCGCCGGCGTGGAGGGTCAGCGACACGATCGGATCGGTGGTGCGGTCGGCGGCGGCGAGGCGGCGGTGGAGATCCCTGCCGATCAGGACCGGCAGCGGCGGCGGCGGCCCCTCCGCCCAGTAGCGGTAATGGATGTGGCCGGCGGCATCGGTGACGAAGGCGCCGCTCATCGGCATGGTGAAGGTCTTCCAGACACCCGGGCCCATATTGGCATCGATCCAGCCGGTGTCCTCGCGACGCACGGCATGGTCGTAGAGATCGTCCCACAGCGCATAACCTTTCAGCCAGCCGCGAAAGGCAAGCATCCGGGTATCCAGTGCGGCGGTGATGGCGTTTCGGGTGAACGTCACCTCGTTCGCATCCTGGCGCGCCGCCTGATGCACGCCGAACACTCCCATCGCACCGATCAGCAGCGTCGCGGCGAGGCAGAAGGACAACAGGATGCGCGTCTCGAACCGCCAGCCATCGCCGGCGCGTCGGAACCGCTCGATCACAAAACTCGTCACCCAGCTTCCTCTCAACCCGGCGACAGGACTAGCACGGGTCGGTTAACGGGATGATAGCAGAAGCGGTCTCGACAAGGATCGGGGCGATCGCGGGGAAAACAGGATTACCCGTCGTTTAGGAGTTTTCGTAACGGATTTCTGCGATGATTGCGGCAATGTTCCGGTTCTTCGCAGGTTGATGAAGGCGCCGATGGCGATCGTCGACGTTCTGTAGCGCGATGTTGTGCAGCAGAGCAGCGTGTCGTTGCAAGGAAGCCGTTGGGGAACCGGCCGTGATCGCCTATCGCCTCTATTTCAGGAATCCCGCTACCGGCCGTTTCGACGGGTTCGAGGTCATCGAGGCCCCGGACGACGCGCAGGCCATCAGCGCGAGCGCGCTGCTTGCCGCGGCGCGGACCTGCGAGCTCTGGCTGCTCGACCGGCTCGTCCATCAGTGGCAGGCGCCTGCCGCCGCCTGAGCGCAGCTCAGTGCTTGGAGCGGAAGCGACTCGCCTGATCGGCCTCGCGCCAGCCGACGAAGCGGTCGGGTGAGAGTTCCTCGCCGGTACGGGCGTCGCGCAGGATCGCGCCGCCGCCCTCGCACTCGAAACGGACCAGCCGGTCGACCCCCTCGACGGGGGTGCAGCCGACGAAGATCGATCCGTCCCGGGGGGCCGATTCGAACGTCCAACGCCTCACGCGCATCACTCCGTACATCCTCTCCGGCGCCCAAGATCCTGATTTCGATCAAGATTTCAAGTAGAAACTTTGCCAGGAAGCCGGCTCAACGCATTAACTTCATTACGTATTCGCCATGTCTTCGTTACGTCGGCGCGACGGCCCGCGCGAAGTGCCGGCCGGAACGGAACAGGATCGACGCCGGGCCACCGACCCGGTCAGTTGCGCCACTCCGCATCCGGCACCGACTGCCGCAGATCGCCCAGCAGGCGACCGATCCTGCGCCAGTAGGAAATGTCGTCATCGTCATGACGCGTCGCTGCGCAGATGATCTGGAGCGCGACCTCGATCTCGGCGCCGCTGCCGAACTGGCTCAGCGTCGTCGCGGCGCGCACCCACAATTCGGCATCCTCGAACACGACCGCTCTCCCGCGATGCCACGCCCGGTTATCATTGTTCGGGGGCGCTGTCGTGCGTGCCTCGCCGCGCCGGACGGCAACGCGCCGGCTATGTCGCGCTGCCCGATCGCCCGGCGCCGTTCCGGATGAGCGCCAGCACCGTCAGGCCGTCGGCGTTGAGACGATAGCTGAAGCGGGTCAGCGCATCATTGGGGATGCGCTCGACCAGGAAGAACAGCGATTTGAGCGTGCGGATCGCGTCATTGCGCGAGCCGAGCCGCAGCGCGGAGAGATCGCGGACGCCATCGCCGATCTGGAGGATGGCCTGGCGCTGGACATGGGTGAGTTGGGGTAACAGGCGGGCGAGGTCCACCATCAGGGGCTCCGTAGCGGGATCGGGCGGGACGAGCGCGGGTGGCGGCCGGCGATGCGGCCGACGGACGAAACTGGCATTTCAGAACACGCTCTTCCCCCCGGGTCGCTGCGATCCCGCCTGATTTCTCGGCGCCCACGCACCTCCCGGCTATTATTGATCCACATCAAAACTGTAAAACAACCTGCGTTAAGTATTGGACTTTTTTCTCGCGCCGCAACACCGCCACGCCGGATTGTCGGCGCAGCGGGCCAGGGGGCGACGGCTTCCGGCTCAAGCGGTCTCGTCGTCGTTCCGCCGGCCCGACAATGCCAGAAAAGCGGCGTCCACCGACATTGCGGCTTGATCCGTTTCGGTGCGGAGAATCCACCTGTCTGGAACGAGGCGCCCGCGCCTGCGCAGGTGGCTGCATCGGCAGTTGTGGCGAATCGGAATGGCGTGGTGCGGTGCGCAATTCGCAGAGCATGGACAGCCAATTCAATGACTAGTCCAGCAGTTTCAAGAATAAAATTGGTTAAACGCCCGCTCTAATCGATACGAAGCCACAACGATATCCCCCCACCGATACTATTGCACCATCGTAACGGAACGTCCTGGACGCTCGGGAGAAACTCATCGTCTTTGGTCGATTCTCGTGTATCACGCACCGTCAAGTTGTTACAACTACGCAGCTATCGGAGCGAGATGGATCGATCTGCGGGGGCGATACCGATGCATCGAAGATTGTCATCTATCGTGTCCTGTGCGGGCGCGGAACTTGATATTAGGACCGCGCATCTTGGCTCCCGATGGGCTGATCCGCGGCTCGATATCGCCACGGTGCTTGACGCGCTGCCGCATGCCCTTTATCTTACCGACGCGGCGGGCGAGGTTACCTTCTGCAACCGCCGGACCCTGGCGCTGCTCGAAGCCGGCGGCGGTACGACCGGGGCGGTGGCACCGATCCCGCGCCTGCTGGCGGAGGCGGTGCTGGACCCCGCCGATCTCGCGGCGGTGCAGCATTTTGCCGGGTCGATGCCGCTGATCGGCTGTGACGGCTGTTTGCTGGGCATGGTTCACGAAGTCGACGATCCTGCGCCGTTCCGATCTGCCGAGGCGACCCTGATCGAAATGGCGCAACGCTATCACTATACCGTGATGCTCGGCGACCAGATTCCCTGGCTCGCCGATGCCGCCGGCGCGGTATACGATGTCGGCGACCGCTGGTGCGCGCTGACCGGAATGTCGCGCGAGGCGATGTTGCGCAGCGGCATGATGGGGGCGGTCCATGCAGAGGACCATGCCCGCACCGCCGCGGTCTGGGCGCTCAGCCTGTCCAGCGGAGCGCGCTTCGACCACGAGTACCGGCTGCGCATGGCCGATGGGTCGTATCGCTGGTTCCGCTCGCGCGCGGCGCCGTTCCATGGCGAAGACGGGCGGATCCTGCGCTGGTACGGCACCACCGAGGACATCCACGACCGCCGCGCCGCCGAGATCGACCTGCGCTGGCAGGCGAGCCACGATGCGCTGACCGGCCTCGGCAACCGCATCGCCTTCCACGCCTGGCTCGACCAGGCGCTGGCCGAGGCCGAGGCGCAGGGCTGCTTCGTCGGCCTGCTCGTGCTCGATGTCGACCATTTCAAGCTGATCAACGACCATCTCGGCCATGACACCGGCGATGCGCTGCTGGCCGAGCTCGGCGCGCGGCTGGCCGGGCTGGTCGGCGATGGCGAGACGGTGGCGCGGCTGGGCGGCGACGAGTTCGCGCTGATCATGCCGGGCCATGTCGCGATCGCCGATGTCGCCGCGCGCGCCGGGGCGATCGCTGATCGGCTGGGCGGCAGCTTCCGCCACGCCGGCGCGCATCATGACTACCGGGTCAGCGCCGGGGTCGCGGTCTACCCGGTCCATGGCGGCGGTGCCGAACAGATCGTCAAGAATGCCGATCTTGCGCTTTACGAGGCAAAGGCGAACGGCCGTGCCCGCTACTGCATGTTCCATGGCGAGATGCGCGCCGAGCAGCAGCGCCGGTCATCGATGCTGGCGATGGCGCGGCGGGCTGCCCAAGACGATCTGATCGTGCCTTTCTATCAGCCGAAGCACTGCCTCGCTTCCGGGCGGGTGGTCGGTTTCGAGGCGCTGCTGCGCTGGCATCATCCCCGCCTCGGCATCCAGCTGCCGGCGACGATCGCGGCCGGCTTCGACGATGCCGACACCGCGCGGCTGATCAGCGACCGGATGCTGACCGCGATCGTGGCGGACATGGCCGGCTGGCAGGCGGCCGGGCTCGATTTCGGCCATGTCGCGCTCAACGCGTCGCCTGCCGACCTGCGCCGTGCAGATTATGGCGAGGCACTGCTCGCCCGCCTCGCCGCCGCCGGCATCCCGCCCGAGCGGATCGAGGTCGAGGTGACCGAGACGGTGTTCCTCGGCCGCGGCGCCGAGATCGCCGAGCAGATCCTGCGCCGGCTGAGCGGTGCCGGCGTGCGCATCGCGCTCGACGATTTCGGCACCGGCTATGCCTCGCTCTCGCACCTCCAGCACTTTCCGGTCGACGTCATCAAGATCGACCGTTCCTTCGTCGCGCCGATGAAGGTGTCGGGCGCGGCGGCGCCGATCGCGCACGCCGTCATCGCGCTCGCCCGCGGTTTTCGCATGACTTCGGTGGCGGAGGGTATCGAGACCGCCGAACAGGCGGCCCAGCTCCGCGAGGCGGGCTGCGACCTCGGCCAGGGCTTCCACTTCGCCGCCGCGCGCCCGGCGGCGGACGTGCCGGCCATGCTCGCGGCGCGGTGGTCGGGGGGCGAAGCGGGGTAGGGCGCGGGGCTACGGTTTCGATCGGCAGGCGGCGCCGTATGCCTCCTTATAAGGCTTGCCGAAGCAGGCGATCAGCCCGTCCACAGCGTCGAGGTTCTGCGGCCATGCGTTGTCGACGGGCCAGTCTTCCGGCTTCGGCACGGTGAGCAGCGTCGCTCGCGCCGCCAGCAGGGCGGGACGGTCGCCGCGCAGGAAGGCGATGGTCGCATCGACATAGGGCGGCCAGGCGGCGACGCCGTCCAGCCGGGGGCGCGATCGTTCCAGCAGCGGGATCGCCGCCGCGCTGTCTCCTGCAAAAGCGCGCAGCTGCCCCTCGTGGAAATAGAGGAGCGACAATGTCGATTCCTGGTTCATCCGGTAGGCGCGGATGACGTCGGCGGCCTTCCCGTCGCAGCCCGGCTGCGCGGCGATGGCGCGCCAGCCTTGCCTCTCGTCCTGGTCGAACTCCGCAAAAGCGAGCTCGAAGATCCCGCGGTCAAAGGTGCAGGCCGGTGCGGCCGCCGCCCGCGGGGCCGCGTCCGGCGTGGCGAGCAGCAGGAGCATCGCGAGCATGACGGCTTCCGGCTTCTAGAGATCGACTATGAGACCGGCTCTTTTCTACGCCCTGAACACCGCCGTGGACAAGATCGACGCCACCGACTTCCCGCTCTGACCCGGTCAGGCGCCACCGGCCCGCACCGTCCCCTCTTCCGCCGCAGGGGCGGGGCGGTTGATCGATGCCCGGAAAAAAACGGTAACGTCCGGTCTTTAGCCGTGCGATGGCGACGCGACTTGGGGGAGAGTTCGGGATGAGGTACGACCTGACCAGCGGCGACGATGTCGTCACCGGGACTTCCGACAGCGATTTCGTGGACGGCTACAAGCGGGCGTTCACCCCCACCGGCACCCGGCTCCGCTTCTCCGGCGGCAGCGACCAGGTCGCGACCGGTGCGGGGCGTGACGAGATCTACGTCTTCACCGACCGCGCGCAGATCGATGCCGGGTCCAACCACGACATCGTCGTCGCCTGGCTGAACAAGGGCACCGACAACGTCATCCACGGCGGCAGCGGCAACGACAAGATCGAGGTGCGGACCTACGGCAAGGCCGGCGCCCATGTCTACGGCGACGCCGGCGACGATACCTTCCGCTACCTGATGTCGGGCCATCAGGCGGGCCGGGTCTATTACGATGGCGGCAGCGACTCCGACACGGTGGAGATCCTCGAAGATCACGCCAATGTCGTCACCTGGCAGAACACGACGGTTACCTCGGTCGAGAATCTGCTGCTGAAGGACGACATCATCTTCCCCCGGCTCATGCCGCATTTCCGGCGGGTCTTCGTGGATCCCGGCGTCCCCGGATCGCAGCCGCACAAGATCATCGTCGGCGGCGACTGGCACGGCAGGGTGATCGGTGACGCCCGGATCGAGAGCTTCGCCCTGAAGACGGTGATCGACCTGTCGGACGCAAAGGGTTCGCTCACGATCGACACCGGGCGGGCATGGCGCGACGGCGGCTGGGTCAATTTGGTCGCGACAGGCACGGTCCGCGGCGGCAGCGGCAACGACGACATCACCGCTCATGGCCTCGACTACAGTGAACTGTCGGGCGGCGACGGCGACGACCGGTTGCGTACGGGGAGTGGTAAAGCTTCGCTGTTCGGCGACGACGGTCGCGACACGCTGCGCGGCGGTATCAAGGCCGACTGGCTCGACGGCGGCAATGACGACGACAAGCTCTATGGCGGCGACGGTTACGACAAGCTGTTCGGCGGCGCCGGCACCGACTGGTTGTCCGGCGATGCCGGCAACGACAGGCTCAACGGCGGCGATGGCGACGATATGCTCGACGGCGGGGCCGGCGACGACACTCTGGTCGGTGCCGCGGGCGTCGACCTGCTGGTCGGCGGCGACGGGAACGATACTGCCCAGTATACGGTGAGCGCGGTAACCGCGAGCCTTGCCGACCCGAGCCTCAACGCCGGCCGTGCCGCCGGCGACGTCTATGACAGCATCGAGAACCTGGGCGGCAGCGAGTGGAACGACGTCCTCTACGGTGACGGCAACGCCAATATCCTGACCGGCAATGCCGGTCAGGATCTGCTGAGCGGCGGCGACGGGAACGACACGCTGACGGGTAACAACGGTAGCGACACCCTCATCGGCGGGGCCGGCGACGATGTTCTCACCGCCGGCGACGATGTCGAGGGCCACGGCGACCTTCTCGAAGGTGGGGCCGGTGCCGATACGCTCACCGGCTCGTCCAAGGGGCAGACGATCGCCACCTACGAACACAGCACGGCGGGGGTCAGCATCGATCTCATGGCGCAGACTGCCCATGGCGGCGACGCCGAAGGTGACGTGCTTGCCGCGATTCCCAATCTCATCGGGTCCGCCTTCGACGACGTGCTGACCGCGTCGGATTACGACGCGGTTCGGGACTTCTTCATTCGCGGCGGTGACGGCGACGACCGGATCACCAGCCGCAACGGCTCCGATACCAGCTTCCACAGCATTTATGGCGACGCCGGCAACGACACGCTCGACATCGCCCGGGGCCTCGCCGACGCCGGCAGCGGCGACGATACCATCATCGGCCATTATCACGGCCTCTCCCTGGTTCTTGACGGCGGCGGCGGAAGGCTCGCCGACGTCACGATCGGCGGCGAAGGCTACGACACCATCGACTTCTCCGCCCTGACCGCCGGCGGCGCCTATCTCAACTATGTCGAAGTTCTCGAATCCGGATCGAGGATGTCTGGTCAGGAGGTGCGGGAGGTCGAGCATGTCATCGGCTCGTCCTTCACCGACAACATCACGCTCGACGCCTTCGGGCGGCTCGTCGATGCCGGCGAGGGCAACGACACCGTCGTCGCCGGCGCGGGTGCCGCCGCGCTGAACGGCGCGGCCGGTGACGACGCGCTGACCGGCGGCAACGGCGCCGACACGCTGGACGGCGGCATCGGCGCGGACCTGCTGGTCGGCGGCGCCGGCAACGACTTCCTGACCGGCGGCATCGGCGGCATCGGCGACGGGATCTCCGCGATCGGCATCGGCGCGGACACGCTGGAGGGCGGGGCGGGGGCCGATACCCTGGTCGGTTCGACCTTCGGTGCGACGATCGCCTCCTACGCGCACAGCGCCACCGGGGTCGCCGTCGACCTCGCCGCGGGCACTGCCAGCGGTGGCGATGCCGAAGGCGATGCGCTGACCGCGATCCGCGGGTTGGTCGGGTCCGCCTTCGACGACGTGCTGACCGCAGACGCCTTCACCCGCCGGCTTGACGGCGGGGCGGGAGACGACACGCTCGTCGCCGGCACCGGCCACACCACCCTGCTCGGCGGTATGGGCGACGACCTGTTCGCGGTGACCGCGGCTGCCGCCGTCGCCACCATCATTGCCGATTTTCAGAAGGGGTCGGACCGGGTCGACCTCGCCGCGCTCCACACCGACTTCGCGGCGTTGTCCTTCGTCGGGGAAGACGCCGACTCCGACGGCGTCGTGGACGACGCGCGGGTCACGATCGGGAGCGGGGACGACGCCGTGACGCTGCTCCTGCTCGACGTGTCGCCCGACGCGCTCGGCGCCACCGACTTCCTTTTTTGACGAGTTGCCCCGGCCGGGAAAAATTTGGCCTTCTGGCCGCCACACCCGCGGAACCATCCTCTCGCCGGCCGGTTCTGCACCACGAGGCCCGGTTCTTTGCCCCCCCCCCCC
>Ga0207668_10002002_pt1 | contig 11895 bp, 4 predicted proteins | sample KBSS43metaG_FD_184323 | JGI IMG/M metagenome (GOLD analysis project Ga0207668, IMG submission 184323) | Switchgrass rhizosphere microbial communities from Kellogg Biological Station, Michigan, USA - KBS S4-3 metaG (SPAdes) (version 2) | ecosystem: Host-associated > Plants > Roots > Rhizosphere >... | reverse complement strand
TAGCACGTCGGTGGCGGCGGTGACGCGTCCCAGCGCGTCGTACGCCGCCGTCCCGGTCGTCAGGTACACCGGTCCCGCGGCCGGGCGGTCCTTCGCGACCTCTGTCTTCGTCGCGTTGCCGTGCGCGTCGTACGTGGTCTTCGCGTCGGAAAGCGCGTCGCGCGGATACTCCACCGCGGCGCCGCAGCGGACGGAATCCGTCCAGACGTGCCCGGGCAGGCTCATCAGCCAGGCGCCGTCGTCGCGCGCGTATTCCGTGTGCGTGCACCGGTCGTCGGCGTCGGTCGCGGTGTCGCCGAGGTCGCCGACCGCGGTGGCGAGCCCGAGATCGTCGTACGTCGTCTCCGTCCGTGTCGTACGCCATCCCGTGCCGACGGCGGTGTACCCGCGCGAGACGCCCGGACGCACCTGATACGCCTTGAACGCGCCACGCGTCGCGACCGGGCCGCGCACCGAGGGCTCGGTGATCGTCTTGCTCAGCCGCGGCGGGTCCGGCTGGTCCGATGCTCCTTCCCGCCCGAACGCCGATGTCTCGAACCCGAAGCCGGACAGCCAGTCCGCATCGGCGCGCACGCCGCCCTCGGAGTCGGTCACGGTGGCCGAGCGCGTGCCCGACGGCAGGTGGTCACCGTCCATGCCGCGGTAGAACCGCTGTTCGGACATGGTCACCGGGCCGGCCGGGTCGTCCGCGACACCGCTTCGGACGCGTACCCGGCCGAAGCCGCGGAATTCGTTCCAGGTCCGCTGGTCGTCCTTGGTGAACTCCGAGGTGTCCCAGTGCCACGCCGCGCCGTCGAGGTATTCGTACCGCGTGACCTCCTCGGGGAACGTCGACGCGGGCCGGCCGTCCACGGTCAGCCGGTCCGTCTGCACGACCGACGAAACCACGTACTTGTGGAAGTAGTCCGTGCGCTCGGCCATGTTCTTCTTCGCCCACCGCACCGGGAAGCACCGCTTGGTGTTGGTCTCCGGGTTCGCGGGCATGGTCCCCGGCTTGCACTCGGACTCGTACGTGATCGACGTGAACCCGCCGGTTTCGGACACGATCCCGGTGACGCGGTAGCGCATGAGCGGCGACGCGCCGTCCTCCGGCAGCTCGACGCGGTTGTACATCGGCGTGCCCTGGAACGTCACCGACGGCATCTCCGCCGGCGTGCCTGCCAGGCCGATGTGCTTGATCCCCTTGAGCCACAACGCGGCCTTCTCGCCGTCACCGGGGTCGGGGTACTGCTGGTCCAGCTCCCACCGGTCGACGTCGCCGAAGTCCTTGCCCCGCCACACCTTCGTGGTCACCGACGCCAGCCGCCGGGTGGTCCAGAACGTCGGCGAATGGTTCGTCGCGCAGGTGGCCGTGTCGCACTTGGCGTCCCACGGCACGTCGGGCCAGTTCGCGGGCGCCTCGGGACGGCAGTCGCTGCCCGGCACGCACCGGTCGGCCGTCGTGAACACGACGCGCCCGGACGGCTGCGTGACGCCGTTGCCCAGCCCGTAGTCGATGTGGTCCAGGTAGCCGCCCCGGACGTACGGCACCGCGGCGTCCTTGCCGCCGAACCCGTAGGAGTTCGCTTCCTTGGTGTAGTAGTACCGCATCTCATTGCCGCCCGAGTCCACGACCTTGTCCAGGTTCCACCGCCACGGCTGCGTGCACGACGACGCGTCGAACGACGCCCCGTGGCACGGCTCGCCGGAGTCGTCGCCGAACACCGGCACCGTCCACGTCGAATCCGCCTGTGACCCGAAGAAGTACTGCGTCCCGTCGACCGTGGTGATCTTCCAGTATTCACCGTCGATGTCGCCGTTGCCGGCGCCGGTCAGGTGCTCGATCCGCGATCCGTCGTCGTCGCGCGAACGCCACTTGCCGGTCGCGTCGTCGCGGATCAGCATCCCGCCCGCGCCGCCGTAGGACGCCGTGGCGTTGTCGCTGCGCCAGCACAGGTCCCCCACCTGTGCCGGCTTCACGTCGCCCTCGGTGTCCGCCGAGCACCCCCAGTACGCACGCTCGACGAACCCCGAGGACAACGCCCAGCCGTCTCCCACCCAGGACGGCTGGTTGTTCGTCACCACCGTCCGGCCGTCCACCGCGGACGACCGGTACGACAGCGACAAGCCCGGCGTGGGCCCGGCCGCGGGCGGCACCCGCAGCGGGTACGACCAGGTGAAATCGCCGGTGTGCGGCGAAACCGCCCAGGACGCCGACGGCGAGAGCGGCGACGCTGTCGCCGTGCCCGCCCCCTCCTGCGCGGGCTTGGCCTCCTGGTTGCCGGTCAGCGCGTGGGCCGACGCCTGGTCGGACCCGATGCCCCGCCACGACGGGCTGGACACCGGCACCGACGACATGTCATCGAGCTTGACCGACGGCTCCCCGGCCCACACCGACGGTGCGGCGACGGCCAGCAGCAGTGACGCCGCGAGTTGCGTGGCCACCACGAAGGTCAGGCCACGCCGGGTTCTCCTACGCACAACTCTCCCCTTGGTCTTCACGCGGTGAGCAGGTAGCCCAGCGGGCCACGGACGGTCTGGCCCTCGCAGGCCGCACTCGACGACACGAACAGTTCCCCGGCCGACGGCCCGGTGTTCAGCGCGCACTGGTAGATCCGGACGTTCGGCCGGTCCGCGGGCGGCTGGGTCCAGAGGTAGCCGGCGAGGTGCTGGACGGTCTTGCCGTCGCACGCCGGGTCGGTCGACACGAACCAGTCGGAACCGTCCACACAGGACATCAGCACCTGCGTGCCCGGCTGGTTCGTGCGCGCCACCAGGCCGAGCGAGCCCTCGAAGCGGTACCCCGGCGGCGCGTCGTCCGCTACCGTCGCGTGCTCGGTCACCCCCGGCAGGAAGTACCGCACGAGCGGCGCGTAGGCCGGCAGGTAGCCGAGCAGGCCGTCGACCTTCTGCCCCTCGCAGGCCGGCTCGTTCGAGTCGAACCGCTCGCCGTTGAACAGGCACCGGTACACCGGCATCGTCGTCATCCCGGCCGGCGGGTCGATGTAGCTCGACCCCAGCTCGCCGAGCTTCGTCGCGCCTTCACAGTTCGGGTCGATCGAGGTGAACGCGTCGACGTTGTTGATCAGGCAGCTGAACATCGGGTGCGTTCCGGCCGTGCCCGCGGGCAGCGTCCGGCCCAGCGGCGTCTCGAACCGGTAGCCGGCCGGGCTCGCCCCGAACCGGTCCCGGATCCCGCCGGTGGCCGCGACCGTGCGGTGGTCACCGGGGGCGGTGAACCGGCCGAGCTGCCCACCGGCGGCCGGCGGCCAGCCGGCGCGAGCCCGGATCTCGTCGTCGGGCGCCACGCCCTCGTCCGTGGTGACCTCGTCGATCGCGCCGGTGAAGAACCCGCCGGGCGCGCCGAGCTCCAGGTCCCGCCCGATCGTCAGGCCGCCCCAGGCGGTCCACAGCAGCACGTTGTCCTTCGAGCCGACGAGCTCCCCGTTGACGTACAGCCGGAGCTGGCGCGCCGGGTAGTCGTAGACGCCGGTCAGGTGCGTCCAGATCCCGAACGCCGGCGCCTGCGTGGAGTTCGCGTAGGTCAGCGGGTGGTAGTCCGCCGTGGCGTCGTCGGCCGTCGGGGCGCCGAAGATCCAGCGCCCGACCTCCGGCCGGTACTGCAGCACGAACCCGCTGTGCCGCGCGCCGTCCTGGCCGACGACGGTGGCCACCTTGTCGTCGCGGGTCAGCTTCGCCCACGCCGCGACCGTGAAGCTGTCGCGCATGACGACCCCGACGTTGCCCGCGGTGGCCGCGGACGCGCCGTCGAGCTGCAGCGCCTTGCCCGACTGACCGGCCGGGTAGCTCGCGGTGCCCGTCAGCGTGGTCGGGTTCCCGACCCACGACGTGTCCTTCACCGTGCCGTCGTCGAAGCGCCAGCGTCCGTGCGACGCGGGCGGAATGTCGTCGTGCACCGTCCGGACCTCGGCGTCCGACAGCGCCTTGCCGCCGTACGCGCGGACGTCCTCGATGCCGCCCTTGAAGAAGCACTGGTCCGCGCCGTCCCAGCGGCACCGGCCGATCGAGAACTTCCCGTTCGCGAGCGGCACGGTGATCCCGGTCAGCGCCCCGGAGAGCGCGCCGTTCACATACAGCTTCAGCTGACCCCCCGCCCTTTGGTAGACGAGCGTCAAGTGCGTCCAGCCGTCGGTGTAGGCGGCTTCGGTGGACAGGACGTACTTGAGGTCACCGCCCGCCCCCACGACGGCCCCCCACTTCTTCACCGTCGGGTCGTACTGGACGTAGAAGGCGCTGTACCGGTCGCCGTCCTGGCCGAACACCGTCGTGTAGCGGCTGTTGTCCAGGTTGTACACCCACGCCGAGACCGAGAAGCTGTCCCTCGTGTCGACGACCGGGCCTGCCGTCTGCGCGAACCCGGTCTTGCCGTCGAACCAGCCGGTGTAGGCGTTGCGGCCGGTGTGCCAGCCCGCGCCCGGGCTCAGCGTCGCGGTCTTCCCGCGTCCGCTGGAATCGGCCGCGGTGGTGCCGGTGTTCTCGTCGAACTTCCAGTTCCCGGCGTCGGCCACCGGCAGCGGCGCGGGCGCGGCGGCCGGGTAGGAGCGCCACAGCGCGGACACCCGGTCGGCGGTCAGCGCGCCGCTGTAGAGCCGGACGTCGTCGACGCCGCCGCGCCAGTACCCGCCCCACTCGCCGGCCGTCTTCGACCGGCCGACCTGCAGCCCGCCGGTGCCCTGCCACGGCTTCAGCAGCGTGCCGGGCTCCTTGCGGGTCCCGTTGACGTACAGCCAGATCGTCTTGCCCGGCGCGTCGTACACGCCCACGAGGTGCACCCAGCTGTTCAGCTCGCCCGGGATGACCTCCAGGGACGCCTTGGTCACCGAGCCGCCCTCCTCGGGCACCTCGAAGATCCAGTTCCCGTCGTGGCCGGAGTCGTCGACGACGTGCCCGAGCCGGAACTTGCTGGTGGTGTTCCCGCCGTCCAGGGACACCGCGCTGAGCAAGCACCGCTGCGTCTTGTCGATGTCGCAGGGGTTGTCCTTGAGGTTGACCCACGCCGACACCGTGAAGCTCGTGTCGGTGCGCACGTCCACCGGGGAGGTCGCGGCGTAGGCCCCGGTGCCGGACAGGTCGAGCGCGTTGCCGACCCGGCCGGGTGCGAACGTCGCGCCCGCGCCGAGCGTCGCCGGCTTGGCGCCGACGGCGTCGCCGCCGCGGGTGCCCTTGCCCTCGTCGAACGTCCAGTCGTGGCCGAGGCTGACGTCCCGCCCGGCCATCGTCTGGATCTCCCCCGCGGCCAGCGCGCGGGTGTAGAGCGAGACGTCGTCGATGGCACCGGTGAACGCCTCGGCGTCCAGGTTGTCCGCCCACCGCGACCGGCCGAACTGGACACCGCCGGTGGCGTCGAACCCGCCGGTGTGCGCGGCCGACGCGGCGAACACGCCGTTGACGTACAGCTCGATCCGCTGCCGGTCCTTGCTGTACACACCCGCCAGGTGCGTCCACACTCCCGGCTGCGCGACCGGGCCGGTCGCCTCGTCGCCCGGCTGGGCCTGGTCGACGTTCATGGCGACGAAGCCCCAGCGCCCGTCGGCGAGCGCGCGCAGGTCGAACCCGGCCACGCGCGCGCCGCTCTGGGACACCACCGCCGCCTGGGCACCGATCTTGTCCAGCCGCGCCCACGCCGTCACCGAGAAGCTGCGGTCGGTGTGCACCACCGGCACGGTCGTCGAGGCGTACCCGGAGCCGGCGAGCCGCAGGGCGAGGTCGCCCGGGTCGGGCTGGTTCGTCTGCCCGGCCGCCCAGTCCGCGCCCGGGGCGACGGTGCCGCCGAACCTGCCGTTCGCGTCGGTGGCGTCGCCGTCGAACTTCCACGTCGCCGCGGTGACACCGGCGCTGCTGACCAGGGCGCTGACCTCGTCCTGCGAGATCGCCCTGCTGTAGACCCGTACGTCGTCGACGGTGCCGGGCAGCCGCTGGAACAACCCGCCGTTGACCAGCGCCCCGCTGATCCGGAACGCGTGCGATGCCTGCCACGGCGTCACCCGGCCGGTCTCGCCGATCAGCTCGCCGTCGACGTAGAGCCGGATCTTGCCGCTGGGCGCGTCGTACGTGCCCACCAGGTGGTACCACTGGCCGCGCGCCGGCTGCCACTGCGTGCCGACCCAGTCGTAGCCGCTCGGCGTGTCGCCGTCCGAGCGCGGGAACACGAAGATCCACTTCTTGCCCTGGTACTGCAGGCAGAACGAGCAGATCTTCTCCCCGTCCTGGCTGAGCACGGTGAACGTGCCGTTCTCGTCGGCGCCCGCGTCCAGCCGGACCTGCGCGGCGACCGAGAAGCTCTGGTCGGTGCGCACCATCGGGCCGGCGGTCGTGGCGCCGCCGGTGACGCCGTCGAAGTGCACGCCGCGGCCCACCGCGCCGTCCGGCACGAACGCCGCGCCGCCCTGCAGCACCGCGTCCGTGCCGCCTTCGACGGCGTTGCGCGCGGTGGTGCCCTTGTCCTCGTCGAACTTCCACTGCGCGACCTGGACGTTGCCCGCGCTCACCAGGCCGGCCACCTCGGTGGCCGACAGCGGGCGGTCGAAGATCTGCGCCTCGTCGACCGCGCCCGGCCACGGGTCGACGATCTTGCCGTCCCAGATGAGCCTGCCGATCCGGACCGGACCGCCCGCGTTGTCCGTGGCCGGCGGGGCGTGCGCGGTCCCGGCGAGCTTCCCGTCGACGAAGAGCCGGATCTCGTTCGCGTCCCGGTCGTACACGCCGGCCAGGTGGGTCCAGGTGTTCAGCTGCGGCACCCCGGCCGCCGTCTGGGCCATCGCGATGCTCGTCCACGAGTCCGTCGAGGTCGATTTCCCGAACGTCCAGTGCGCGTCGCTGCCGTCGTTCTCGGCCCGGTACCACAGCGCGAAACCGGGGAACTTCAGGCCGTCCTGGCTGATGACCGCCCGGGCGCCGTTGTTGCGCTGGAGGTTCACCCACGCCGACACGGTGAACCCGGTCGTGGTCCGGACCGCGTTCGGGGCGGTGACGTCGTCGTCGACGCCGTCGAGCTTGACGGCCGAGCCGAGCGCGCCACCGGCCTGGATGGTCGCGCCGTTGTTCAGCGTGCCGTGCCGGTCGCCGAGGAACGCGCTGTCCTGCGCGGTGCCGTCGAACGACCACTTCGCCAGCGGGCCGTTGCCGGCACGGACGTAGAACCGGTACTCGCGCTGTTCGCTTTCATTGCCCGCCCGGTCGTAGCTGCGCACGTACAGCGTCTGCGGCCCGTCGCCCGGCGGGGTCAGCTTGACCGTCGTGCCGCCGCCGAGGGAGTCCGCGTCGACCTGGGTGTCCGGCTTGTCCTGCCAGCCGTACTTGTAGTGGTCGATGTCCCCGACGCCGTTGCTGCCGAAGGTGAACGTGCCCGGCACGTCCGTGCCGCCGTGCCAGCGGTTGTCCTCTGTGTACAGATCCGAGCCCACCGTCGGCGGCCGCGGGACTCCCGTGCGGTCCACGACGAACGGGGCGCCGCTCGCCGCCGGGCTGGACGTCGCGCCGTCACAGCCGTGCACCCACCAGCCGATCTGCTTGCCGTCCTTGTCACCGAGGCCGATCGTGGCCGTGTGGACGGCGCCGGAGCCCTGAACGGCACCGTTCCACGACGCGATCTCGGTGCCGTCGGCCGAAACCCGCCACTGCGGGAACAGCTGGTCACCGTCCGGATCGGACAGTTGCGCGCTGAGCGTGATGGAGTCCTGGCTGATGTACGGCACGCCGCCGCAGAACTTGCACGGCGCGGGCAGCGGCGGGTCGGTGCCGATGCCGCCCGGCAGGTACGGGGTGCGGTTCCAGTTGACCTTGAGGACCGTCTGCGCCGGGTCGTACTTGCGCCACGCGTACTGGTCGCCCGAGTCGGCGGCCTTCAGGAACAGCGGGGTGTGCGACCCACGGTCGATCAGGTCCACCGGGATGTCCCACCCCACCGGCTTCCAGCCCGTGCCGCAGCTCCCGCTGTGCACCCCGGGCACCGCCCTCGTCCGGTTCCAGCCGCCGCCCTGCCGGTTGTTCCAGGTCATCCCGTTCCAGATGCCGCCGTTGGCGCGGTAAACGACCTGGTTCCGGTCGGAACAGTCGGGGCTGGAGATGGCGACCGAGGTGAACGTGGCGCTGAGCAGCGTCTTGTCGGACAGGAACGAGGTGTCGTACTGGAAGTACGCCCATCCTTCGCCGATCCCGTTGCACCAGCTGTCCGGCAGGTCGCGCGGGCACTGCCCGACCTGGGCGTTCCCGTCCCCGCTGGTCCACCAGTACGGTGTGTCCGGGTGGCCCGAGAGCACGTTGGCCCAGCCCCACTTCTGGATCGTGCTCAGCGTCGGGTCGACCGTCACCGGGTATTTCACCGCCGGGTCCGCGAGGAACTTCGCGTCCGGCGTCAGCACCAGCGCGCCGTCCGCCACGGACACGCCGATCGGCGCGGTGCGCCCGGCGGCGTCCCACATCGTCGACGGCGGGGCGCCGAACACGGCGGCCCCGGCGCTGTCGACGGCACGCAGCGCGCCGGTCCCGTCGGCGGTGACCACGAGACCGTCGGCCTTGAGCGCGAGCTTGACGGTCTTGAGCGCCGGGTTCCGCGCGGCCTCGGCGTCGCGCACCACGAGGTGCTGGCGGAAGCCGTCGCGCTCGGCGATCATCACCAGGTCGACGCCGGGGAAGACACCGCGGTAGGTGGCCTGCGATCCGGACAGCTCCGGCGCGGGCAGCTTGCCCGGCCAGGACAGGGTCAGCGACTTGCCGTCACGGCGCAGCGTGGCCAGCGGCGTGTCCCCGCCCGGGGACAGTGTCAGGTCGCCGTCGGCGGCCTTCGGTGCGACCAGGCCGTCCGCCCGCCGGCCGACCTTCGTGTCGACGCCGACCCACCGGCCGCCTCGCTGGACGCGCACCGGAACCGGCGTCAGCTCGGCCGTGAGTGTGCCGCCGGGGTTGGCGTACACCGCGCGGGTCGGCGTGCGCTCGTCGGCGACCTCCACCCGGGACCCCTGCAGCCGCGCCGCCGCCATCGCCGCGGGCGCGTCCGGCGCCTCGGCGATCGGCGCCGGACGCGGCGCGACCAGCTGCCCGCTGCCGGCGAGCAGCGTCAGCATCGAACCCAGCAGAGCGGTGACCGTACCGGCCACCACCGCACGACGCAGGTACACCGTTGTTCCTCCCCGAATCCCCCATGATCAGACGGGGGGATCCTGCGGAAGGACGGCTTCAGCCCGGCATCAAGCCGACATCACGGCGGCTTCGGGGCGTTCCGGGCGAAATCGGCGTGAACGATTCGCCGAACGGAGAAGCAGTGAGGGCGAAAATACCCGAGTTTTCCCCCTCGGTCCAGCACTCAGCGGGCAAGGCCGTCCAGCACCAGGAGCGCGTTCCGGATGCCCTGGTCGAGGAGGTCGTCGGCGAGCCGCCGGTCGGTGACGGCACGGGACAGCTGCAGGGTTCCGACCATCGACGCACAGACGCTGAGCGTCGTGGTGCGAGCCGACCGCGGATCGTCCGGCACCAGGCGAGTTCGCCCTCTCGGACGCGGGTTTCCGGGTGGTCGGCACGAGCCGCCACGCCGCGCGGGACACGCCCGGCGACGGCGGCATCTTCCAGCACCACAACGCTTTCGTCCCCGCGGCCCTCAAGTTCCCGGGGTCGTGAACTGGTTCCGCCCCGGCAGCCAGCCACACAGCGCTGTCGCGACGAGCGAGAAGGCCGTCGCCCACCAGAACGCGACGTGGAAACCCGGCACGGCCGCGCCGGCGCCGGAGACGGACTGCTCCAGGATGACGGCGAGCACCGCGGTGCCGAACGATCCGCCGATCTGCTGCGCGGTCCGCGTCAGGACGCTCGAATGCGCGATCCGGTCACGGTCGAGTCCGACGTAGGAGGCGGTCATGACCGGCATCGTGACGGCGCCGAGCCCGAGGCCGCGGATCAGCAGCCACAGCCCGAGCAGCCGGCCGTCGCTCGTCGCGTCGGCGAAGGAGAAGGGCACGGTCGCGGCCGTGACGACGAGGAACCCGGCGACGGCGATCGGGCGAGCCCCGACGCGGTCGGTGAGCGGTCCGGCGATCTGGCGGCTGAGCAGCGTCCCGAGCCCCTGCGGCACGAGCACGAGCCCGGCGGTCAACGCGCTCGCGCCGCGGACCTCCTGGTAGTACAGCGGCAGCAACAGCATCGCCCCGAACAGCGAGAAACCCGACAGGAACAGCACCGAGGACGAGGACCCGACCGAGCGCGTGGCGAGCAGCCGGACATCCACGAGCGGGTCGCGGCGACGCAGCGCGTAGATCGTGAAGGCGACGAGAAAGGCGACACCGACGGCGAGCGGTGCGATGACGCCGGGGTGGCCGAACCCGTCGGCGGAGCCCGCGTTCGAGAGCCCGAGGATCACGGTCGCGATGCCCGGGGCGAGCAGCACCAGCCCCCACCCGTCGAGCCGGGGCCGGACGGCGGCCGGCGTGTCCCGGGCGAGGTACCGGCCCGCGAGGATCAGGCCGGCGACGCAGAACGGCACGTTGACCCAGAACATGAAGCGCCAGCTGAGGTCGGTGATGATCGCGCCGCCGGCGAGCGGTCCGAGAATCGGCCCGAGCAGCCCCGGCAGCGCCACCCAGGTGATCGTGCGGCCGAGCGCCCGCCCGTCCGCCGCCTGCATGATGAGCGTCGTCATCACCGGCAGCATCAGCCCGCCGCCGAGCCCCTGCACGACGCGCCAGCCGATGAGCGACCCCGCGTCCCACGCGAGGCTCGATCCGATCGAGCCGGCGAGGAAGACGGTGAGGGCGAACATCCAGACCCGTTTGCCGCCGAAGCGGGCGAGCGCCCAGATGCTCAGCGGCACCGCCACGCCGAGCGCGAGCAGATAGCCGGTGGTCACCCACTGGATCGTCGAGACCGGCACGCGGAGGTCCGTCGCGAGCCGTTGCAGCGCGACGCCGACGATCGTCGTGTCGAACACGACCGCCAGCGCCCCGACGACCAGGATCAGCGCCGTCTTCAGCACCTTCGGGTCGACCCGGTCGTCCGCCGGTGTCTCCGTGACCATCACACCTCCCATTAAGAGTTGGATCACTTCCTTATTTCGACAGTAGGGACCCTAGCGAAGGAATGCAAGCCTCTCTTATCCTGGAGACATGCCGAGCGAACAGACCGTGCCCGCGAAGACGCCGCCCGACGCGGTCAAACGTCGACGCCGGGGAGCCGAACTCGAGCGCGCCCTCCTCGCCGCGGCCTGGGACGAACTGGCCGAAGCCGGTTTCGCGAAGCTGACGATGGAATCCGTCGCCGACCGCGCCAAGACCGGCGTCGCGGTGCTCTACCGCCGCTGGACCGACAAGAACGCCCTCGTACTCGCCGCCATCCGCCACTACGGCGACACCCACCCGATCGCCGTCCCGGACACCGGCAACCTCCGCGACGACCTGCTCGCCCTGCTCGCGAACCTCAACGCCGGGCGGACGGAACTCGCGACCATCGTCGGCGCGACGTTCGCGGGCCTGCACGACAGCGCCGGCCTCGCCCCGGAGGACGTCCGCCTGTCCGTACGCGGCGACAGCCCGTCGCGGTCCGACGAGGTGTTCCGCCGGGCCCACGACCGCGGCGAGATCGACCTCGCCCGGATCCCGCAGGATCTGCTCGACCTGCCACTCCAGCTCCTGCGCCACGACATCCTCATGACCTTGCAGCCGGTGACCCCCGAGCGAATCCGGTCGATCGTCGACGACATCTTCTGGCCACTCGTCTTCGAAAAAAATCCGGGAGAGGGTGTCGGATCGCGGCGATGGCGTTCGTAGCAGGGGTGAGGCCGCCCGCGCTTGACCCACAGGAGAGGATTTCCGGATGCAGTACCTGGTTTCCGTGATCGACGACAAGAGCAATCCCGGCAGCGCCGACCGGCAGCCTGCCATCAGCGCGTTCAACGAACGGCTGATCGCCGAC
>Ga0207668_10002000_pt1 | contig 11912 bp, 9 predicted proteins | sample KBSS43metaG_FD_184323 | JGI IMG/M metagenome (GOLD analysis project Ga0207668, IMG submission 184323) | Switchgrass rhizosphere microbial communities from Kellogg Biological Station, Michigan, USA - KBS S4-3 metaG (SPAdes) (version 2) | ecosystem: Host-associated > Plants > Roots > Rhizosphere >... | reverse complement strand
CGGTCAGCGCGCCGACCAGCGTGCCTTTCCCGCCGTCGAGCGAGACACCGCCGATCACCGCCGCCGCGAAGACCTGCAGGATCATCCCGGACCCCTGGTTCGCGCCCAGCGCACCCACGTAGCCCGTGTACGCGAGGCCGCCGATCGCGGCCAGGATCCCGGCGACGACGAACACCGCCCAGGCGATCCGGTCGACGCGCACGCCGGCCGCCCGCGCGGCTTCGCGGTTGCCGCCGATCGCGTACAGCGCGCGGCCCGCGCGGTGGTAGCGCAGCACCCAGCCGGCGACCGCGAAGAGCACCGCGGCGAGCCACACGGACATCGGCAGCCCGGCGAACGTCGTGGTGGCCAGGTTCGTGAACGAGTCCGGCAGGTTGAACAGCGTCTTGCCGTCGGTCGAGCCGACCTGCACGCCGCGCAGCACGGTCAGCATCGCCAGGGTGACGATGAAGGCGTTCAGCTTCAGCTTCACGATCAGGAAGCCGTTGACGAACCCGACCAGCGCCCCGCACAGCGGGATGATGAGCAGGCCCACCGCGGCGGGCAGCTCGAGGCCGAAGCCGGCCGACGCCGCCGGGATCACCACCATCGCGCCGAGCGCCGGCGCCAGGCCCATCGTGGACTCCAGCGACAGGTCGAACTTGCCGGTGATCAGCACCAGCGACTCGCCCAGCACGACCAGCGAGAGCGCCGCCGACGCGGTCAGGATGCTGACGATGTTGCTCCAGCCGACGAAGCTGCCGTCGACCAGGCCGCCGATGAGGAACACCACGACCAGTGCCGGCAGCAGCGCCAGTTCGCGCAGCCAGCCCGCCTTCCGCCGGCGGGGTGGCGCGGGGAGCTCGGTCTTCGGAGAGGTCATCACGTCGGTCACGAAAGCTCGACTCCTTCGATGTCGGCCACGAGGTCGCCGTCGGACCACCCGGCCTGGTGTTCGGCGACCACGGCCCCGGCGCGCAGCACCAGGACCCGGTCGCTCAGGCGCAGGTCGTCGAGCTCGTCGCTGACGATCAGCACCGCCTTGCCCTCGGCGCGCACCCGGTCGACGACCGCGAGCAGCGCCTCCTTCGACTTCACGTCCACGCCCGCGGTCGGGTTGATCAGCACCACGACCCGCGGATCACGGATCAGTGCCCGCGCCAGCACGACCTTCTGCTGGTTGCCGCCGGACAGGTCGGACACCGGCTGCTCGGCGCTCGCGGCGACGATGCCGTAGTCCGCCAGCGCCTGCGACGCCTTCGCGAACCGCGTGGACGGCGACGCGATCCCGCCGCGGCCCATCTTGTCCAGGATGGACAGCGTCGTGTTGTCCGCGATGGAGTGCGCCAGCACCAGGCCTTCGTGGTGCCGGTCGCGGGGCACGCAGCCGATCCCGGCCCGCAGCGCCGCCGGGATGTCGCCGGGGCGCAGCGGGGCGCCGTCGACGCGGATCGTGCCCGCCGACGGCGTCCGCAGGCCGTAGACCGTCTCGGCGACCTGGTGCTTCCCGCTGGCGTTGCTGCCCGCCAGCCCGACGACCTCGCCGCGGCGGAGCCGGAACGAGACGTCCGAGAAGCTGTCGCCGGACAGCCCGTCGACCGCGAGGATCTCCGGCGCGTCCGCCTCGAGGTCCTCCCGCGTCGCGGCGTCGCGGACGGACAGCCCGCCCGGTTCGCCGGTCATCGCGTCGACCAGCTCGGCCCGGCCGACCTCGGCGACCGGCGCAGTCAGCACGTGCTTCGCGTCGCGCAGCACGGTGACGGCCTGGCAGACCTCGTAGACCTCGTGCAGGTGGTGCGAGATGAACAGGAAGGTCACCCCGCCCGCCTGCATCTGGCGCATCCGGTCGAAGAGCCGCTCGATGGCCTGGCTGTCCAGCTGCGCGGTCGGCTCGTCGAGCACGATGAACCGGGCGCCGTAGGACAGCGCGCGGGCGATCTCGACGAACTGGCGGTCCTCCACCGACAGCTCACCGGCCGGCGTGTCGACGTCGACGTGCACGTCCCACGAGTCGAGCAGCTCGCGGGCCTTGCGCCGCAGCGACTTCCAGCCGATGGCGAACGCGCCGCCCGCCTGCCGGTTGAGGAACAGGTTCTCGGCGACCGTGAGCTGCGGGACCACCATCGCGTGCTGGTACACGCAGGCGACGCGCGCCTTCCAGTCGTCCTGTTTGGACAGTGACGGGGCCGGCTCGCCGGCGAACTCGACGTACCCGGTGTCCGTCGCGGACAGCCCGGTGAGGATGGAGACGAGCGTCGACTTGCCGGCCCCGTTGCGCCCGACGAGCGCGTGCGAGACGCCGGGGTGCACGGTGAGGCTGACGTCGTGCAGCGCCACGGTCGGGCCGTAACGCTTTCCGACGCCGTGGGCGCTGACCACCGGGACGGCGGTTTCGCCGGCGGGCAGCGCGGTCACAGGTTGTTCCCCCACAGGGCCTTGTCGTCCACGTTGTCCTTGGTGATGACGGGCGCGGGCAGCTGGTCCTCGAGGATGCCGGGGCTGATTTCCACGATGGTGCTGCCGTGGTCGGTCGGCCCGGCCTTGAACGTCTCGCCCGCCATGGCCTTCTTCAGCCAGTACAGGCCGTACTTCGCGTACGAGTCGGCCGGCTGGGACACCGTGGCGTCCAGTTCGCCGGCCCGGATCGCCGCCAGTTCCTGCGGGATGCCGTCGTTGGAGACGAGCACGATGTGCTTCGGGTCGCCGACCGGGAAGAACAGGTTCTTGCGCTTGAGCGCCTGCAGGGTCGGCGCGAGGTAGACGCCGCCGGCCTGCATGTAGACGCCCTTGATGTCCGGGTTCGCGGTCAGCATGCTGTCCAGGCCCGAGGACGCCTTGTCGGCCTTCCACTCGGCCGGGATCTCCAGCACCTGGACGCCGGGGTACTTCGACTTCATGCAGTCGCGGAAGGCTTCCGAGCGGTCGCGGCCGTTGACCGACGCGAGGTCGCCCATGATCTGCACGACCTTGCCGGACTTGACCTTCTCGCCGATCGCGTCGCACGCCTTGGTGCCGTAGGCCTTGTTGTCGGCCCGCACCACCATCGCGACCTTGCCGCTCTCGGGGGCGACGTCGACCGCGACGACCGGCACGCCCTTGTTCTCCGCCTGCTTGAGCCCGGCGACGATGGCCGCCGAGTCCAGCGGCGTCACGACCAGGCCCTTGACGCCCTGGTTGAGGAACGTGCCGATGTCGGTGATGAGCTTCGCCGGGTCGCTGTCGGCGTTGACCGTCGGGAGGACGTCGACGCCCTCGGTTTTCGCCATCTGCGGCACGTAGTTGTTGTAGGCCTGCCAGAACGGCGAGGTCAGCAGCGGCACCGTCGCCCCGACCTTGCCACCGGCGTTGCTGCCGCCGGCCGCGGGCGCCGCCGCGTTGTCCTTTGTGGACCCACACGCGGCCAGGACCAGGCCGCAGACGGTCGCCGTGGCGGCCACCTGGATCACCCTGCTTTTGAATGACACTGCGCGCACCGCATCCTCCTTGATGACAGCGGAAATCAAGTCTGTTACTGCTGAACGGGACCGCGCGGGCGCAGGCCGTACATGCCGCCGTCGACCGCGAGCGCGGTCCCGGTGGTCGACGCCGAAAGCGGGCTGGCCAGGTAGACGATCGCGTTCGCGACCTCCTCGGCGGTGACCAGCCGGCCCATCGGCTGGCGGGCCGCGAGGGCCGCGCGTTCGGCCGCCGGGTCGGTGGCGGCGTCGAGGAGCCGGCCCACCCAGGGGGTGTCCGCCGTGCCCGGGCACACGCAGTTGACGCGGATCCGGTCCGGCAGGTGGTCGGTCGCCATGGCCAGGGTCAGCGAGAGCACCGCGCCCTTGCTGGCCGAGTAGAGCGCGCGGTTGGGCAGGCCCGCCCACGCCGCGATGGAGCAGGTGTTGACGATCGCCGCGGACGGCGAGTTCCTGAGGTGCGGCAGCGCGGCGCGCGCGAGCCGGACCATCCCGACGACGTTGACGTCGAACACGCGGTGCCATTCGTCGTCGCCGTTGACCGAGACGTCGCCCTGCGCGCCGATCCCGGCGTTGTTGACGAGGATGTCGAGGCGCCCGAAGCGTTCCACGACGGCGTCGATCGCGGAACGCACTTCGTCGTCCGAGCTGACGTCACAACGGATGCCGTCGTCGCCCGGCTTCAGATCGAGGACCGCCACCTGGGCGCCGCGTTCGGCCAGCAACGTCGCCGCGGCCAGGCCGATGCCCGAGGCGCCTCCGGTGACGGCGGCCACCAGGCCCTCGAATTCACTCACTTGCGGTCTCCGTCCACTCGGGACCGTCCGGGAAGCGGAACCGGCGCAGCGTGGCGTCGTGCATGCGCGCGGAGAACCCGGGGGCGGTCGGGGCAAGGTACCGGCCGCGCTCGACGACGGCCGGGTCGGTGAAGTGCTCGTGCAGGTGGTCGACCCACTCGATGGAGCGGTCCGCGTCGGTGCCGGACACCGCGACGAAGTCGAACATCGACAGGTGCCGCACCAGCTCGCAGAGCCCGACGCCGCCGGCGTGCGGGCACACCGGGACGCCGAACTTCGCGGCCAGCAGCAGGATGGCGAGGTTCTCGTTGAACCCGCCGACGCGGGCGGCGTCCAGCTGGAGCACCGAGATCGCGTTCGCCTGCAGCAGCTGCTTGAACACCACGCGGTTCTGGACGTGCTCGCCCGTGGCCACGCGGATGGGAGCCAGCGCTTTCGCGATCGCCGCGTGCCCGAGGATGTCGTCCGGCGACGTCGGCTCCTCGATCCAGTACGGGTCGTACGGTGCGAGCTCGGTCATCCAGTCGACCGCGGCTTGGACGTCCCAGCGCTGGTTGGCGTCGACGGCGATCCGGACGTCCGGGCCGACGGTCTCGCGGGCGAGCTTCATGCGCCGGACGTCGTCCTCGAGGTTGCCGCCGACCTTCAGCTTGATCATCCGGAAGCCGTCCGCGACGGCCTGTTCGGCCAGCCGCACGAGCTTCGCGTCCGAGTAGCCGAGCCAGCCGGGCGACGTGCTGTAGGCGCGGTAGCCGTGCGCTTCCAGCTGCGCGGTGCGCTCGGCCCGGCCGGGTTCGGCGGCGCGCAGGATGTCGAGGGCTTCGGCTTCGGTGAGCGCGTCGGAGAGGTAGCGGAAGTCGACGAGGGAGACCAGTTCTTCGGGGGTCATCCGCGCCGCGAACTGCCAGACCGGCAGGCCCGCGCGGCGCGCGGCGAGGTCCCACGCGGCGTTGACCACCGCGCCGACCGCCATGTGCGCGACGCCTTTTTCCGGGCCGAGCCAGCGGAACTGCGAGTCGCCGACGAGCGTGCGCGACAGGTCGCCGAGCGCGGCCGCGTCCTCCGGGACGTCCCGGCCGACGACGTGCGGGGCGAGCGCGCGGATCGCGGCGGCCTGGACGTCGTTGCCGCGGCCGATGGTGAACGCGAGGCCGTAGCCGTCCGGGCCGCCGTCGGCGTGCAGCACGACGTAGGCGGCGGAGTAGTCCGGGTCGGGGTTCATCGCGTCCGAGCCGTCGAGCTCCCGTGAGGTGGGGAACCGGACGTCGAGGACCTCCATGCCGATGATCTTCGCCATGGTCAGGCCTGCCTCGCGGTCTGGCGCTGCCGGCCGAGGCCGTCGATCTCCAGCTCGATCACGTCGCCGTCGCGCAGGTAGGGCTTCGGGTCGGGCTGCCCGAGCGCGACGCCTTCGGGCGTGCCGGTGTTGATCAGGTCGCCCGGGCGCAGCACCATGACCTGGCTCAGGTGGTGGATGATCTCGGCCACGCCGAAGATCATGTCCTTGGTGGTCGAATCCTGCTTCTTTTCGCCGTTGACCCACAGCCGCAGGCCGAGGTCCTGCGGGTCGGGCACCTCGCTCGCCGGGACCAGCGCCGGGCCGAGCGGGTTGAAGTTCTCGCAGGACTTGCCCTTGTCCCACTGGGCGGTGCGGAACTGCAGCTCGCGCTCGGAGACGTCGTTCGAGACGACGTAGCCGGCCACGTACTCGAGGGCTTCGCCGACGCTGTCGAGGTAGCGGGCGGTCTTGCCGATGACGACGCCCAGCTCGACCTCCCAGTCGGTGCTGACCGACCGGCGCGGGATGAGGACGTCGTCGCCGGGGCCGATCACGACGTCCGGCGCCTTCATGAAGACGACGGGCTCGGTCGGGGGCGTCGCGCCGGTCTCCTCGGCGTGGCGGCGGTAGTTCATGCCGATGCAGACGACCTTGCCCGGCTGGGCGATGGGCGCGCCGACGCGCAGGCCGGTGACGTCTTCCTCCGGCAGTTCCCCGGCGGCGAGCGCGGCGGCCGCGCGGGCGACACCGTCCGCGGCGAGGAAGCCGCCGTCGATGTCGGCGGTCAGGCCGCTCAGCCCGTAGGTCGTGCCGTCGTCGGCACGCACGAACGGACGCTCACTTCCCGGCTCTCCGAGGCGCACAAGCTGCACGGATATTCCCTTCACCCACACCGACCAGACATCCGATGTATATCGCAGTCTTCACCCTCGATCCAGAGCTTTCGCTGAATCGGTGCGGAATTGGTCGGATCAGTCTGGGTTCATCGCTCGGTCGACCACGGGGTGTCACCGATCACGGCCGGAATAGCCCCGGTCCCGGCGTCGCTGGTCCGGATCAGGGACTCGAGGAGGCTCATGACCACCACGGCGGAACGTACCGCGACGAGCGGGCACGCGCAGCTGAAGTTCGTCCTCATCCTGGGCGGCCTCTCGGCGTTCGGGCCACTGTCGATCGACATGTACCTGCCCGCGCTGCCGCGGATGGCGGAGGACCTGCGCGCGGCGGACACCACGGTCCAGCTCACGCTCGGCGCGTTCATCGCCGGCCTGGCGCTCGGCCAGCTCGTGCTCGGGCCGCTGTCGGACGCTGTAGGGCGCCGCCGGCCACTGCTGGCGGGACTCGCGTTGTACGTCGTGGGCTCGGTGCTGTGCACGGTCAGCCCGGACGCCTGGCTGCTGGTCGCCGCCCGGCTCGTGCAGTCCCTCGGCGCGGCCGCGGGCATCGTCATCGCTCGCGCCATCGTGCGCGACCTGTACTCCGGCACCGCGATGACGAAGTTCTTCTCGACGTTGATGCTGGTCAGCGGGCTGGCCCCGATCCTGGCCCCGCTCATCGGCGGGCAGTTGCTGAACTGGACGTCCTGGCGCGGGGTGTTCGTCGTGCTCACCGCGTTCGGCGCGCTGCTGCTGGTCGTGGTGGTGTTCGCGCTGCCGGAGCCGTCTTCGGTCCGGTCCCCCGCCCGGCTCGGCCAGGTGATGCGCACCTACGGACGGCTGGCGCTGGACCGGAATTTCGCGGGTTACGCGCTGGCGTCCGGGCTGCTGTTCGCGTCGATGTTCGCCTACATCTCGGGTTCGTCGTTCGTGCTGCAAGGCGTCTACGGGCTCAGCCCGCAGGCGTACAGCGTGGTGTTCGGGGCGAACGGCGTCGGCCTCGTGCTGGCCGGTCAGCTCAACGGACGCCTGGTCGGCCGGATCCGGGAGCGCGCTCTGCTCTTTTCGGGCCTGCTGCTGGGGACGCTGGGCGGGACCTCGGTGCTGCTCGCGGCGTTCCTCCGGGCTCCGCTGGCCGTCCTGCTGGTGTCGTTGTTCCTGCTGGTGTCGAGCATCGGCCTGGTGACGCCGAACGCGAGTTCCCTGGCGCTGGCCGAGCACGCCCGCTCGGCGGGGGCGGCGTCGGCGTTGCTGGGGGTGCTGCAGTTCGTGGTGGGCGCGGTGGCGACGCCGCTGGCCGGGCTCGGCGGGCCGGGCACGGCGGTGCCGATGGCCGCCACCATGGCCGGCTTCGCGCTGCTGGCCATGGTGGCTTTCCTGGCGCTGACGCGGAACGTCACTTCCTCAGCAGACGTTCCAGCTCGGTAGTGGCGTCCTCGTAGCCCGCGTCCGCGAGCCTGGTCCGCGAAAACGTCCAGCTGCGTCGACCTCACTCGATAAGGTGACACCGTGATCGACAGCGGCGAGACGGAGCAGTCAGGGCAGATCGTGGAGATCTACACCGACGGCGCGTGCAGCCCCAATCCCGGCCCCGGCGGCTGGGGTGCTGTGCTGCGTTACGGTGTCCACGAAAAGGAGATCCGTGGCGGCGAGGCCACCGAAACCACCAACAACCGCATGGAATTGACCGCGCCGATCATGGCGCTGGAAAGCCTGAAACGGCCGATGGCGGTACGGCTCCACACCGATAGTGCCTACGTGTGCGACGGCATCACCAAATGGCTGGGCCGGTGGAAGGACAACGGCTGGAAAACCTCCGGGAAGACTCCGGTCAAGAACGCCGATCTGTGGCAGCGCCTGGCTGCGGCCGCCGACCGGCATGAGGTGGAATGGGTGTGGGTGAAGGGACACGCCGGACACCCGGAAAACGAACGCGCGGATCGATTGGCGGTCAGGGGACTCGAGGAGATCACCGGGACAACCGTCGTTCAACCATCACGACGAACCATCACACCACGCCATACGACGCGCCTCGAGCGACCCGATCCCCTGCCCGTCCAACGCTGCCGCGAGGTCACCCGCAAAGGCCTGCCCTGCCCGAACAACGCCCGCCCGTCCGGCCTGTGCCACCTGCACGATCCCGCCGCCCAGTGCGGGGCACCGAAACGCAATGGCCAGCGGTGCACGACCGCGACCGGCGGCGGTCCGTGCACGAAACACCAGCCGCAGACCAGCACAGAACCCGGCCTCTTCGGTTGAGCGCAGGACGACTTGGCGCGGCCGCCGAGACCTACGCCCGGGAACGCCTCAGGCCAGCGACGCCAGCTCCGCGGTCTTGAGCTGCTCCGCCGTCACCGTCGCGCGGCTGTCGACCAGTGCGCCCAACGCGTCCCCGTCGTCCCACATGTTGACGTTCATCGCCGCCGTCACGCGGCCCTCGCGCAGCCAGAACGCCGTGAACTCCCGGGATGCCAGGTCGCCGCGCACCACCAGTTCGTCGGACGCCGGGTCGGCCAGCCCGCGGTACTCGCAGCCCAGCTCGTACTGGTCGGTGAAGAAGTACGGCGAGCCGAGGAACGGTTCGTTCTCCCCCAGCAGGTTCTGCGCGACGTGCGTGCCCTGGTCCTTCGCGTTGGCCCAGTGCTCGACGCGGACGCGGCGGCCGTAGCGCGGGTGGAAGTGGGCGGCGATGTCGCCGACCGCGTAGACGTCCGGGGCCGCCGTGCGCAGGCCCGCGTCCACGGACACCCCGCCGTCGTCGGACAGTTCCAGGCCCGCCGCGTGGGCCAGCTCCACCCGGGGTGCCGCGCCGACCGCGATCAGGACCACGTCCGCCGTCAGCTCTTCGCCGCCACCCAGGCGGACGCCGCGGACGCCGTCCGGGCCGCCCGTGATCTCCGCGACCTGTTCGCCCAGCCGCCAGTGCACGCCCTTTTCCGTGTGCAGGTCCCGGAACACCCCGCCGACCGTCTCGCCGACGACGTTCGCCAGCGGCACGGCGACCGGGTCCACGACCGTCACGTCGGCGTTGTGCGTCCGGGCCGCCGCGGCGGCTTCGGAGCCGATCCAGCCGGCGCCGACGATCACCACGCGCTCCGCCTCGGCGAACGCCGAGCGCAGCTTGAGCGAGTCGTCGAGGCTGCGCAGCGTGTACAGCCCGGGCAGGTCGCCGCCGGGCACCGGCAGGGACCGCGGCCGGGAGCCGGTCGCGAGCACGAGCCGGTCGTAGCGGTGCTCGCCGCCCGCGTCGTCCAGCACCAGCCGCGCGCCCAGCTCGATCCGGGTCGCGGTGACGCCGGGGCTGAACCGGATGTCGTGCTCGGCGTAGTACTTCTCTTCGTGCACCCAGTCGGGCTCGTCGGCGTTGCCCAGCAGCACGCCCTTCGACAGCGGCGGCAGCTCGTACGGGCGGTGCGGATCCGCGCCCATCAGCAGGATTTCCCCGGTATAGCCGCGTTCGCGCACCGCGGCCGCGGCGGACGCGCCGCCCAGACCCGCTCCGACGATGACGATCTTCCGCGGCTCCGACATCCTGGCCTCCACAGCGACGGCTACTCGTGCCGCGGACGCTACTCCCGAACCCGCCGCGCCACATCCCCACGCCCGGCACCCCGCGTGATACGCCGGAAACCCGCGGACCGCAAGGGGAAACCCGCGAGTAGGCAGATCGGGTGAACCGGCGTCATAGCGGTCCCGAACCCCCCTCCCACCCTCGCACGGAGCACGACCACGAAGAGGAATCGGAGGGCGGCGGCCATGAGTCGGGGCGAGTGGTCGATCGGCTGCCGGGATCTGGCCGGCAGGCGCAGGGACGTGACGGTGTTCGTCAGCAACGACAAGGTGGTGCTGGTCGCGCCGCCGGGTGAGGCGGCGGTGCTCGGCCCGCTCGACGTCGGACGGCTGCGGGCCGCCCTGCGCGACGCGGTGGTGGCAACGGCCGACGAGTCGGACGAACCCTAGATCTCCGCAGTACTGACAACTACCGTTCCTACTCTTGAGTAGGTTAGAGTCGGCCCCGACGAAGGGACCGGCCATGACGACCTACTTCGTGACGGGCGCGACGGGCTTCCTCGGCAGGCGGCTGGTCGCCCGGCTGCTGCGGCGACCGGAGACGTCCGCCGTGTACGCGCTGGTCCGCGAGACCTCCCGTCACCGCCTGGCGGCGCTGAGCCAGGGCACGGACAAGCTGCACCCGGTGGTCGGCGACCTCGCCGAACCCCGGCTCGGCGTCGACCCCGCCGGGCTACCGCACCTCGACCACGTCGTCCACCTCGCCGCGGTCTACGACCTCACCGCCGACGAGGACGCCCACCGGCGCGCCAACGTCGACGGCACCCGGCACCTGCTCGCCTTCGCCGCCGAGGCGGCGGCCGGGCTGGTGCACCACGTGTCCTCGATCGCCGTCGCGGGCGACCACGCCGGCCGGTTCACCGAAGCCGACTTCGACCTCGGCCAGCGCTTCGGTTCGCCGTACCACGCGACGAAGTTCCAGGCCGAGAAGCTGGTCCGCGAGCAGCACCTGCCCTACCGCGTCTACCGGCCTTCGGCGGTCGTCGGCGACTCGCGCACCGGCGAGATGGACAAGGTCGACGGCCCGTACTACTTCCTCCCCGCCCTTTCGCGGCTGGCCGCGCTGCCCCGGCAGCTCCCCCTGGCCGCGCCCGGCCTCGGCGCGACGAACCTGGTGCCGGTCGACTACGTCGTCGAGGCGATGGAGTACCTGATGCACCGGGACGCGCCGTCCGGCGCGACCTACCACCTCGCCGCCGCGCGCCCGCAGTCGCTGAACTCCGTCTACAACGCCTTCGCACGCGCCGCGGGCGGGCCGGCGATCCGGGCCGTGCTGCCCGCCGGGCCGTCCGGCGTGGTGCGGCGCGCAGGTGCCCGGCTCGCCCACGCGGCCGCCGCCGGCGTCGACCGCCTGCCCGGCGGCCGGGCCGCGCGGGCCGCCGTCCTGTCGGAGCTGGGTATCCCGCTGGAAGTGCTGCCGCACCTGACCATGGACGTCGTCTTCGACACCGCGCGCACCACGACCGCGTTGTTCGGCAGCGGCGTCGCACTGCCGGAGCTGCGCGACTACGCGGCGCCGCTCTACCGGTACTGGCAAGCCCACCTCGACCCCGACCGCGCGCGCCGTCGACCCGGCCTGGCCGGGAGGACGGTGCTGATCACCGGCGCGTCGTCCGGGATCGGCCGGGCGTCGGCGCTGGCCGTGGCGCGCAAGGGCGCGAAGGTGATCCTCGTGGCCCGCCGCGCCGCGGAACTGGAAGAGGTCCGGGCCGAGATCACCGCGGCCGGCGGCGTCGCGGCGGCGCACCCGTGCGACCTCACCGACGGCGACGCGGTCGACGCGCTGGTCAAGGACGTGCTCGGCGAGCACGGCGCGGTCGACATGCTGGTCAACAACGCCGGCCGGTCGATCCGGCGGTCGGTCGCGCTGTCCACGGAACGGTTCCACGACTACGAGCGCACGATGGCGATCAACTACTTCGGCCCGGTCCGGCTGATCCTCGGATTCCTGCCGTCG
>Ga0207668_10001996_pt1 | contig 11920 bp, 9 predicted proteins | sample KBSS43metaG_FD_184323 | JGI IMG/M metagenome (GOLD analysis project Ga0207668, IMG submission 184323) | Switchgrass rhizosphere microbial communities from Kellogg Biological Station, Michigan, USA - KBS S4-3 metaG (SPAdes) (version 2) | ecosystem: Host-associated > Plants > Roots > Rhizosphere >... | reverse complement strand
GGGTGTACCCGTACCCGCCGTGCACCTGGATGGCCAGATCGTTGGCCGCCAGGCACCACTGCGACGGCCAACTCTTGGCCACCGGGGTCAGGATGTCCAGCAGCAGCGTGGTCTCGTCGCGTTCGGCGTCGGATTCCGCGGTGTGCGCCACGTCGATCAGCCGCGCGCAGTACAACGCCAACGCCAGGCCGCCCTCCACATACGCCTTCTGCGCCAACAGCATTCGCTTCACGTCCGCGTGCTCGACGATGGGCACCTGCGGCGCCGTCGGGTCCTTGGCGGTGACGGGGCGGCCCTGCGGGCGTTCGCGGGCGTACTGCAACGACTTCAAATAGCCGGTGTAGCCCAACGACACCGCGCCCATGCCGACCCCGAGCCGCGCCTCGTTCATCATGTGGAACATGTAAGTCAGCCCGCGGTGCGGCTCACCGACGAGGTATCCGACCGCGCCGTCGAGATCGAGCACGGTGTTGGTGATTCCGCGTTGGCCCATCTTGTGATTCAGGCCAGAGATCGTCACGCCGTTGCGGGTGCCGTCGGTCAGGAACTTCGGCACGATGAACAACGAGATGCCCTTGGTGCCTGCCGGCCCGCCGGGGATCTTGGCCAGCACCAGGTTCACGATGTTCTCACTCATCTCGTGCTCGGCTCCGGAGATCCACATCTTCGACCCGAACAACCGGTACGTCCCGTCGTCGCACGGCTCGGCGCGGGTGGTGATGTCGGCCAGCGACGAACCCGCCTGGGTCTCCGAGAGCGCCATGGTTCCGGTGTAGCGCCCGGCCAGCATCGGTAAGACATAGCGCTCGCGCTGTTCGTCGGTGCCGAACTTGGCCAGCAGGTTGGCATTGGCGATGGTCAGCATCACATAACCCGCGGTGCTGACGTTGGCCGCGGACATCCACGCGAACCCGGCCTGCGCCACGCACACCGGCAGCTGGGCGCCGCCCAACGCACCGTCCATGCTCATGCCGATCAGGTCCGCCTTCGCGAACGCGTCCAAGGCCTCCTTGACCTCGCTGATGACGGTGACGCGGGTGCCGTCGAACGTCGGCTCTTGCGCGTCACTGGTCTTGTTGTGCGGGGCGAAGTATCGGGTGGCCAGCTCCTCGCACAGGTCGAGCACGCCGTCGAAGGTCTCCCGCGAGTGATCGGTGAAACGCTCCCGCTTGGTCAACTCGTCGACGGCGAGCCACTCGTACAACAGGAAGTCGAGGTCGCGGCGCGACATCAGAGTGGACTTCATCGGGCTCCTTCTCAGACGTGGCCTACAGGTCGTCGTGGTTCAGCACCAGCGTGTGGTCGTCCATCGCCGAACGGTCGTCGGCTAGGCCCACCACCCGCGTCGCATCAAGCTGCGCGGCGTACGGAATGTGGTAGTGCCCGTGGAAGAGCCAGGCGGGTGCCGTCGCTCGACAGATGCTCGCCAACTTGTCGCGATGGCGTTGAGCTTCGGCCAGGATGTCCGGCGGCCAGTCGCCGCGCGCGCCGCCCTTGGTGTCGGGGCCAACGCCGGGGATGTCGACACCGCGCGGGCAGTCGTGGCTGACGATGACGTCGACGGCGCCGTCGCGCTTCGCGTACTCGACGTCGGTGTCGGTCAGTTCCTCTTGCGGCCACCAACTCTCGCCCTCGATGCGCAACCGCTTGTCGACGCTCATCGCGCCGCCGACGCTCATCCACGTCTTGCCCCACCACTGCCACCGGAAGCCCCGTCCGAGGTAGCGCACGCTCGGATACCGCGTCGGGTCCGTCCACTCGGCGACGCGGGTGTGGTCCTCGTGGTTGCCGTCGAGCCAGAACAGCCGGATGCCGGCCATGGTGAGCATCTTGTCGACGGCGCCGAGGTAGTCCTCGGTGCGGTAATCGTCCGTCCAGTAACCGAAGTCGCCGAGTTGGAGGATGGTGTCGACGTCGCGCTCGACCGCGTGGCCGATGACGCGTTCGGCCCAGTGCTTGTTGCCGTGCCAGTCGCCGGCGAGCATCAGGAGCGTGGGATCGGGATCCATGTCCGTGCCCATAGCACCAGGACTACTTCGATTGGGCGATGCCCGAAGGGTCGAGGCCCAGCGGCTCGGCCGCCCGCACCGCCTCGTCGCGGATGAGGCCGCGCAGCAACGCGGTGCTGAACTCCACGGCGATCTCCTGGGCGGTGCGACGGCCGTGGGGGCGCAGCCACCGATAGGAGCCCAACGTCATGCCGATGTAGCCGAGGGCCAACACGTGCGAGTCGCATTCATAGAACTCGCCGCTGGCGATGCCCCGGTCGATGACGTCGCGGACGTGTTCGTAGACGGTGGTCTCGGAGTGGCGGATGTAGTCCACCTGCTCCTCGGTGAACCACTCGGTGATGTACGGGCCCTCCTGGAAGTACACGGCGGCGCGCTCGATGTCGCTGGCGATGCCGACGAGCAGCCTGCGGGTGAAGTGGTAGATCGTCTCCCGGGCCGACGCCGACGGGTCGTCGTGCAGGGCGCCGACGGTGAAGTCGGCCGCGCTCTTGTAGATGTCGTAGAGGATCAGCGACTTGCTGGCGTAGTAGTGGTACACCGTCGCCTTGTTGAGACCCACGGCGTCGGCCACGTCGTCCATGCGGGTGCCGTGGTAGCCGCGGGCGGCGAAGAGCTTGGTGGCGACGGCGAGCAGTTCCTCGCGCCTGGTCAGCCCGTTCGACGGCGATGAGCCGCCTGCGCGAAGAGCATCCGGGTCTGTGGAGGACATGGCGACTCACTATATGCAGGCCGGGACTGCGCCCGGGTATCAATCAACTGGTTGGCCAGTTTAGGCAAGCATCGCCGTCTCGTGTCCGGGACCTGGCCCGCGGGGCTAGACTTCGTCCAAACGCTCGTCACGCTGTGGGAGGTACTGATGGATCCGAATCCTGATTACGACGCGAGCGACGAGATCGAATACTTCTTCCAGTGGCTCCCGTGGGGTCTGCGCGGCGTCTACCCGCCCCCCGCGTACCCGCCCGTCTAACCCGCCTCACGGGGAATCTCGACCACCCGATCGTGGTCGGATCGCGAGCGCGCACTTCCGAACCTCCGGCGACACACTCACCTAGCCGAGATGTGGATTTTGCTCAGTAAATCCCCGTGCGTACGGTATTCTGTAGCGCCGATTCGTTGGGTTGTCGCACGCTCATGGTTCATCCGTGACGCGCGTCCAACGACCTAGCCACCTGTCTGTGCCATGCGCGCCGACCCTGGCAGGGGTCAATGTTTCATCACCGCAGCGTCTTTCGGTCCTACCGCTGTCGGTCCGCGGACCCTGGCGTGCGCCAGTCGGCGCGCTTCCGCGGCACAGTCGGACACCCGACGGGTGTCACGCGCGCTCGACCCCGTCGCGTGGGTCGGCCCAAGCGCGAGCACAGCCATTCTGCTAGCTGGATCCGCGGCGGACCGCATCGCTCGCCGTGAGCGCGGCGGGCTCCACAAGGCACTCGTCGATCATTCGCTAGATCTGTGGAACAGTGCCGAGAAACAACATCTGGTTAACAGCATATTACCTAGTTGTCGGCATTTCCAAGCCCTACTCCACAAGGCCAACCGCTCATTCCCTAAACGTTGCTGGTTTCACACGGCGCGGTTACTCTGCTGATATGTCCACTTCGCTGAAACGGGTTCAAACGCCGCTGGGTTAGTCACACCCAACCGCGAGCGAGCCCCCGAAAACGTCCAACGACGATGACTACGACTGCCCGTCAGACTGACGTCTCACGGCGACGTCTCCGCTTCGAAGTCGCCCGTATCAGCTCAGCCGTGCGCCAGTGGGCCATCTTGGCGGCAGCGATCATCGAGCTCCTCGCACCCACCGTCGGGGGCACCGCCGACACGGTCCTCATGATCGGTTTGGCGGCATGGGCGACATACCGCCTGAGCACGAGAGCTCAGTCCAGCGCCGCAATCGCAGGCGACGTGGCTGTCGTGATTGTGCTTGGCGCAGCGCTACCGTTCGTCACCACCGCCGCAGCATTCGCCACCGAGCTCAACTTGCCGCAGGCCACCGTTGCCGTATCGATCTCCACTTTCGGCGTCCAACTCGCGGTGTCGAGGTCGGCGGCGACCTTGTTGTTGGGAGTCGGCGCCTATGTCTGGGGCGCTGTCACCTTGGTCGGCTGGGACAGCGCACTTCTGATCAACAATCTGCTACCGATCACGGGTGGCTGGATCGGCGCAGTGGTGTTGCGGCGGGCGATCGAACGGGTTGCCAGCACGTCCAACCAGGCGCATTTGGACCGCCTGCGCGCCGAAATCGCCAACGCCATCGCCGAGACACGGCGCAACGACGACCGGGAACAGCTTGCGTTGTTGCACGACACGGCCGCCGCAACCCTCCTACTCGTTGGCCGAGCGGTGCCGGTACCCGTCGAACGGTTGGCCGCACAGGCGTCACGTGACCTCGCAGTACTTCAGGCGCCACCCGTCGACGATCCTTCGGCACCCGTCGACGTCGTCGAGCTCTTGCGCGCGGAGATCGCACATCTGGACTTGCCGATCGACTTCACCGGACTCGATCACCTCTGGCTCGATGGCGCCCGTGCCGGTGCAGTCTGTGCAGCCGCCCGAGAGGCCCTCAACAACGTCGACCGGCACGCCGCGGCCGATTCAGTGATCATCTACACCGGCCGCAATCGGCTCGAGATCACCGACGACGGGCGCGGAATCGCGAGCGGGGCACGGCGGGGTCATGGTGTCGATGAATCGATCATCGCGCGGATGCACCGGATCGGGGGCAGCGCGTGTCTTCACTCGGTACCCGATATCGGCACCACCGTCGAACTGCAATGGGCTGATACGGACGCAGACGAGCCGGTCGACTTGGGCGATGACCTGGTCCGGCAGGTCAGGTCCCGGTACGGCCTCGCACTGATCGCTGCCGCAGTGCTGCTGCTCCCGATTGCCGTGTGGCGCAGCCCAGCCGGCGGCGAAGTCCTGGAAATCGGCCTTGCAGTCGCTGCCGCGCTGTGTGCACTGGCTGCGGCGCCGCGCGTCCTGCACCGTCCCCGCTGGTCGGTGTGGGTCGCCGCAGCGGCGCTAGCGGGCATCGCGATCGTTCAGAAGGGCACGCTCGACGAGTCGCAGCTCGGCACTTACGCCGACTGGTCGCAGGGGCTACTCGGCTTTTGCCTACTGCCACACTTGATTCGGCTGCCCGCCGCCAGCAGCGTGGCCGTCCTCGTCACCCTGTGGACGACCTCCTCCCTGGTCGATCTCGTCCGCAATCCTTCGTTGGAGATGACCGCCCACCTCGGCATGGGAATCCCGGCATTCCTCGTCCCGCAAATCGCCGCGTGCCTCTTCAGCGCACGGGTGTGGGACGCCCTCGTGGACGCCCGGCGGGAGAATCGAGCCCGCCTACGGCTGGAGACCAATGAGGCCGTTGCGGAGGCGCTGCAATCGGAGTGCATCAGGCGCTACTCGGGTACGGTCGACCGGCTCGTCCCGCTGCTTCAGACCCTGTCGCGCGGTGGCCCCATCACCGACGAGCTCCGCCGACAGGCGCGCACGGAATGTCGCCGACTTCGGACGCTCTTCGACGAGTCAGGTGTCGACACAACGTTGCTGTCGCAACGGATTCAATCGCTCATCGGACAAGCCGAGCAGCGAGGTGTGGACGTCACCGCGCACGTCGACGACGACCTCCCGGCGCTGCAGGAGGACACCGCCGAACATGTGTTGAATCACATCGACAGTGCGCTTGAGCATGCTCGTACCTGGGCACGAATAGTTTTGACCACGGCCAACGCCGAGGTGGACCTGAGCGTGGTCTGCGATGTGTCGAAGGAATCGCCTTCGGAATCGCAGCAACCACACCGCGGTGTCGATGTCGTCGTTGCCGACGACAAGATGTGGATGACGTTGCGGGCAGGATGATGGGGGGACCGAGGGGGTATGACAGACGAAGTTGAAGGTAGCGAGGTCGCGTCAGTGGCCGTCATCGACGACCACGAGGCAATCCAGCTGGCGGTGCGAATCTGGTGCGAACAGGCTGACCCGCCAATCCCCATCCATGAGGGATACGGGTCGACGACGGAATTCCTCACTGCCCATCCGGGAGCGCCGCCGATCGCGGTGATCTTCGATCTCGAGCAGAGCGAACATCGGCCCGACTTCGCTGGACTCAAGCGGGCCGCCGCGATTGGCCACCGCGTCATCGTGTATTCGCATCTTGCGGGCGACGAGGTGATCATGCGTTGCCTCGAGCTGGGAGCGGTCACGTTCATCCTGAAGTCCGAGGACAAGTCGCATCTGATCGATGCCGTGCGTGCAGCGCTCCTCAACGAGCCGTACGTCGGTCCGAGGATGGCGAAGGCGATCTTTCACGATCGCAGCGTGGGCAGGCCGAAGCTCGGACCGCGCGAGCAGGAGGTGCTCATCGCCTGGTTCCAAACGGAGAGCAAGGATCTGGTCGGCCAGAAGCTGGAAATCTCCTCCACGACCGTCCGGACTCACCTGCAGCGAGTGCGCGCCAAGTACGCGGCGGTGGGTCGGCCCGCACCGACCAAGTCCGCGTTGGTGGCGCGGGCGATTCAGGATGGAATCATCTCTCTCGATGACCTGTAGCGAACCGCCGCTGCGGCTCTGCCTCCGAGGGCCGGGGTGGTGCCGCTCCGTCGGTCAGGATTTCCAATCGACCGAAGCGGCTGGCGACGTTGCTCACGACACCGAGCCGCGGGTTGGCCGACGCCAGGGCAGACATCAACGTTGCCGACACGTCCGGACACCGATCCGTCCTGCGCTGACCGGTGGACATCACCACGCCGTGGCGGGCCCGGATGGCTCGCGTTCCAGCGTGGTCCTCGAACACGGCACCCACCACGTCGTGGCCTGCGCCGTGGGCATCCACCAGCTCGTCGTCGTTGAAGATCAAGCGTCGCAAGGTCATACCGGTGCGCACGTCAATCCCTCGCGCGCGCGCCTGCTCCAGCAGCCACGACGACAACGGGACGTCAGAGGGGTGAAGCGGCAGGGAAGTCCCGCGGACGTCGATCCGTCCGCCGCCTTCGAGGCCAAACTCCCTGGCTCCGGAGAAGCTGACTCGGGTGCAGAGCACCCCGTACGGCGAGGTCAGACACGTACGCATCCACCGATGCAGCTCCGAGCCGTAGAACGGCGCCACGACGGCGTTTCGGTCTCGACCGGAGCGCGAGCTCGAACCTCCGAGTGGTCGGACGGCCAGCTCGCTTGGCTGCCGCGAGAGATCCGGTGAACCTGCGGCGTCGGTGAGCGCCAGTAGATACGCCATCGTCTCGACCGGAAGTCCTTCTGGCGCCACGGCATTTCTCAACACGGTCGCCCAGGATCGCGGGTGATGTGTGCGGTCGGAGTCCCTCGATCGATGCGTACGGTCATGTTCGGTGACGAGCACCGTCATGCCGGCCTCCGCTGCCGAGATGGCCGCCGCCAAGGTCGCTGGGCCGGAACCGATGCAGAGCACGTCGACGGAGTAATCCGAAATGGCCACTGCCGCACCATCACCACGTCTGCGTGCGCAGAGTGGGGGACGTCGTAGGCGCTGGTGTTTCCAGCGTGTGCCACGACCCAACATTCACGCCGCCGCCGGTGGCCCAACGAGCAGTGCTGAGTTGTATCCGCCCATGCCCATCGAGGTCTTCAGCGTGAGGCCGCCCTCGAAGTCGGTGATCCCGTCGAGGAGCCGTGGATGCGCCGCACTGACCGTGCGCGGAGCGGGAACGACGTTGCGCTCGTACGCCATCACACCCACCGCGAGCTCAACCGCGCCCGCGCTCGCCAAACAGTGTCCGACGAGCGGTTTGAGGGCGTACAGGTACGGCTTCTCCGCCCCGAAGATCGCTTCCAGAAACGCCAATTCGGCGTTGTTGCACTGCTCTGTGCCGGTGCCGTGCGCATTCAGGTACCGCACCGCAGCGGTACTCACGCCAGCATCCGCGATGGCCTCGGTGACGCACCGAATCACCTGTGCGTGCGACGGATCCATTCCGGTGGCGTGGTAGCCGTCGCTGGTCATCGCGCCGCCCAGAAGCGACGCGTACGGATCGGTCGACCGCGCCGACAGCACGAACCCCACCGCGGCCTCACCTGGCGGAAACCCGCGGCCGCCCTCTTGGAATGGACGACACGCCTCCTGAGGCTCCACGTCGACGACAGCGGCACCCATGCCTGCGAACCCGGCGACCACCTCCGGGGTGAAGGAGAGGTCCGCCGCGATCACCACGACGTCGTCTGCCTTCCCAGTCTCGATCCACTGCTTGGCGGTCAACACTGCGTAGTTGGCCGACGAGCAGGTGGCCGACACTTCGAACGACGGCCCGTGGAATCCGAACTCCTTCATGAACATCGCAGTCGGCGTGGACGGGAAGGCGCGCACGAAGTCCCGCGATCTACGAGCGTTACCCCTACTGACTTCGCGCCATGCATACATGTCGTTGAAGCAGCCAGCGTAGATGACCCCGACCCGCGGTCCCGATGTCCAACCGCGCGCCCAGGCATCGGACACGGCCTCGCGGCCGGCCGCCAGGAACGCGCGTCCGAACAGCCCGTCGCCGTCGGCGGGATCCCCACCTTCGGGCACGCGTGCGATCCAGGCCGAGTCAGTCCCGTCGTCGCCAAACCCCCCGAGGAGTCGCGCCGCCGACTTGCCGCTACACATCCCCTCCCAGAAGGTCTCCCGACCCCATCCGTATCCAGTGACGGCGCCCAATCCGACGACGCCGATATTGTTGTGTGGCATGGCATTTCCCCCTATGTGCGGTAGTTGTAGACCTATTGCGGTGCTGCGCCGTTGGCGACCGCAGGCGCAGAAATCCACTCGAGCGGCTCCGATTCGAGGCGCTCGGCGACCTCGTCGGTGACCTCCGGCTGGAGCAACGCCGGCATGTCCTGGAGCTGGGCGAGCGCACGTGCGACTGCCTGGGCGTCCACTCGGTTCGAATCAAAGGAGGCGGAGAACAAGACCCTGCCCTCCACCGCGCACGCGCTCACGCTGATGCCCTCGGAATCCACTGGGTAGGCCATGGTGATGTAGCGCGCTTCGCTCGGATCGGTCCACGGAATGTGTTCGACCCCGGGATTCCGCATCATGGAGTTGAACGTCATCGTCACGGGTCCTGCTGCACCTGACGTCTCGGGTGAGGCGTTGCGGCGCATCGCCATCGAAAGCGCTCCTGACAGCAGGGCCGGTACGGCCCGCGACGACGAGACGAGCTGCCGTAGCCCTGCGCCAACCTCGACCGGATTCGCCATGTCGGCGGGAATGAACGCGCTCTTTGCGAAGTTGCCGGGTCGAAGCGACTGCTTCTTCGGAAGGTGCCGGCGCAGATCGACCAACGTGAAGAAGCCTGCGCCGTTGACTGGGATGCCCTCTGCCACCAGCGCGAGGTACACGGCGGACGCCATCAGTGCCGTCGTGGCCAACTCGGGGTGAACACGTTTCCGCCACGCCTTGAAGTCGTTGAATTGGTCGGCAGTCAACAGCGTTCCGGTCGCGGTGGTGACCGGCCGGCGACCATGACTCGGGGTGGCCTCAACCGCTGCGACGTCCGTTGCGCGGTCGTCGTTCGCTCGCAGGTGCTGCCACCATTCGCCCCAGTGCTGCCCGGCCTCCTTGCAGAAGATCTTGAACGCGACGCCGAGTCCTGCATCGGCCTTCAGCGGTCGCAGTCCCTCGACGTCGCCGAGCGCCATGAGGACCGAGAACGGAGAGAACACCGCAGCGTCGCCACAGGCGTGGGCGAAATAGAAGGTGATCGAATCCGGCCCGACCATGATCTTGAACGGCGCCGTCGACCCATCGTCGGGCCGGTGTTCGTTGAGGTATGAAAACGGATCGTCGAGGTAGAACGGCCCGCCGTGACCGATCGTCTCGGTGACGTGACGCATCCTGTCTTCCGGTGCGACCGGCCGCCACCGCTTGCCGGAATCCTCGAGCGTGCAGCACAGGGGGTGATACGGGTCGGACGCCATGAAATCGACCATTTTGGCACGCAAATCGTCGACGTAGGGCGCGGCGATCGGTGTCAGTGTGAGTACCGTCCAGTGGTTGAGCCACGTCCGGTCCAGGTAGCTCGTTCGCCTGCCGCGTCGACTCACTCGTATCTTGCTCATGTTCCCAACCCTTCGTGTTGAAGTGACTCGGTCCCCGTCTGAGGCCGATGTCTGGTGGTGCCCGCGAGGTGGTCCAGGCATGCCGACAGATAGACGTCGACGGTTCTTGCGCCGACGGTCGGCCAGTCGGGGGCCGTGCACTGATACGACCGCTGCGCCCCAAGCTGGCGGTGGATCTCCTCCGCGATGGCCTCGGGTGACCCGTCGGTCAAGACCGTGACGCAACGACGAAGGAAATCATCGGCGATCTCCTGGTGAGCTGGTATGTCGCTCAGGATGATTCGTGCACCGGCGCATGCCGCCTCTAGCGGGGCCATGCCGAACGCCTCTCGTTCGGACATCGACACGAAGACCCGTGCTGTGCGTAGCCACCTGTGCAATTCGTGGTCGTCCACGGTGCCAATCAGCTTCACCCGGTCTTGCAGACCGAGACCGGCGACTAGCGTCACCAGCTCGTTGCGTTGGGACCCGTCGCCCACGATGACTAGCTGCGCGGGCGAAGGGACGGCACTGAACGCCCGCACGACGTCGTCCACGTGCTTGTAGGGCTCCAATCGGCCGACGCACACGACGGTCGGCGGCTCGGCGAGATACGGCTCCGCACTGCGGATGGTCGATGCGTCGGTACCGTTCGGAATGACGGTCGCCCGTGCCGCTACGAACGGAAAGTCGTCGATGAGCATCTGGCGCTCGGCCTCCGACACACAGATGACCGCGTCGCATCTTCGCACCATGTGCTTGGCCAGCTGGTAGTACGGGACGTGAAGGAGGTTCGCCAGCCACGAGTGTCCATGCTTGCCGTGATAGTGGGGGGTGAACACAGTGGGCACACGACGCCCGAGCAGGGCCATCGCCGTGGTTGCGTGATAGCCGTGGACATGGACGACCCGATCGCCTCGACGACTGCGGATCGCGGCCCACAGCAGCCGCGGGGATACCGACATCGACTTGATCGACCAGGCCGGAAACGTAACCACCCAGCAGTCGTCGTGGCGCTCGATCTTGGTCGTCTCGATGCCGCGTTGCGCAGTAAGCACGATGACCCGGATCGCGTGGCGCGCAAGTTCTCTGGTCAGCGCCGACGCGTGCGACTCGAGCCCCCCGCGGGCCGAGCGGAAGCCTGGCGTGACGAGCGTGACGGACATGGGTGTACGGCCCGACGCGACGGGGACGGCGGCGCCGCTCATAGCCCGATCACCCTTTCGATGGCACCGGCGATCAGCGCATGGCCCTCGCGGTTCGGGTGCGGATCGCCGTCGCTGCAGTAGTAACTCAATGCGCAGACGCGGCCGATCGACGCCATCACGGTGCCGCGACCCGGAAGCACACTCTTGTCCGTTTCGGGCAGGTCAGCGCCTGCTAGCGCGGTCGTGTCGACGAACGACGCGCCGTACTTCGAATATGTTTGTGCCAGAGCCGGATTGAGATAGTTGCCGAAAAGCGCTACGGAGAACTCGGCTCGCCGCTTGGCGATGGGATCGTCCTTGAGCCGATCGGCGACGAACACGTTGATGTACGAGGCACCGACAACGGGCACGTTCGGCCCTAGCATCGCCCTCGTCCGCGACAGCAGCGAATCCACGCTCAATACCACGCGCGGCACTTCAAGCTCCGCGCAGCGCTGAGCGGCGCCGGCGTCCTGTTCGTCGAGACAGCGGATTACGTCATTGCCGCCCATGACGATGGTGACGAGGCCGATCCGATCGCGGTGGGCTCCGATGAAGTCCGTCGCGGCGACGGACTGCGAGGAGTCGGGATAGCTGACGCCCCCTGGGGCCAGGGCATCAGCTTGACACACCCGCTCGAACGTCATAGCATACGCGGTCTCGCCC
>Ga0207668_10001993_pt1 | contig 11930 bp, 11 predicted proteins | sample KBSS43metaG_FD_184323 | JGI IMG/M metagenome (GOLD analysis project Ga0207668, IMG submission 184323) | Switchgrass rhizosphere microbial communities from Kellogg Biological Station, Michigan, USA - KBS S4-3 metaG (SPAdes) (version 2) | ecosystem: Host-associated > Plants > Roots > Rhizosphere... | reverse complement strand
TGTCGTGGCCGCACTGCTCACGGCGGACGATCTGGATGTCTCGGTCGATTTGATCGACCGCGCGGAACTACCGGACGGCCTGCTGCGCCACGGGCCGGCGGCGGGTCGCCAACGGTTGCGCGGCGCTGCGGCACAAGTAGACCAGGTCCTCGGTGACGAACGGGTGACGTACTTCGGCAATGTCGAGGTGGGGTCCCGGATCACACTCGACGAACTGCGTCAGACGGCTGACGCGGTGGTGCTCGCCAGCGGTGCCCCGCAGGACCTGCCGTTGAACATTGCCGGACGGGACTCCGTGGGCATCGGAACGATCAGTCATGTGCAAGCCTGGCTTGCCGGCGGCGCAGATGTGGATGTGGACGAACTCGACCTGGCGATGGACACCGCCGTGTTGCTCGGGGTATCAGCCGACAGCCTTGGCATCGCCGAGGTGCTGTGGGGGCGCATACCAACGGGGGTTTCCGAGGAGGTAGGCGGGCGACTCGCGAACAGCCGGCTGCGCTACGTCCAACTGGTCGACCCGCGCTCACCTTCGGAAACGTCCGTGCCGGAACAGCTTCCGGAGAACCTCGTGGTGCGCAACGAACTGACACCGGTCGGTGTGGTCGGACGCAACCGCGCCCGTGCTGTGCGTTGCGTGCACCGGCCCGATCGCTACGGCAGGGTCGTCACCGAAGACCTCCGTGCGCAGCTGCTGTTGAGGCAGCGCGCGGACAGCTTCTACTGGAGTGGGATCGACGAAGAGCGTGGACACATCGCTCATGACGGTGCGCGCGTGCTGGCCGGCGGCGCGCCCGCCGTTGGCCTCTATGTGGCCGGCTGGGCTGGGCGTGACCCGGCCGATCGGGGTTCGCATTCCGACGATGCGGCCGCGCTGCTCGCCGCCATCCGTGCCGACCGGGAGGCCCTCACACCCGCGGACACGACTCTGGCCGATGTCTTGGCCGCGCGCGGCATTGAGGCGTCGCGGCTGAACGGATGGTCGGCCGCGACGATGACCGACGAGTTGCTCGACCGGTTCGCAGGGGAGGGGCAGCTCCCGCTTGCCGACTATGAGTCGCTGATGGGCCAGGTCGACGAGGACTGATCGGTCATTCCGATGGCTGGTGCCACACGGTGATACGAGCAACGGCCTCACCGCGGCCGGGGAGTGGCTCGATTGCTCGGTGGACAGTCGTGCCGACTCCATCCGGGCGACCGACAGTCCCCGTCGGACGATCTCGATCGTCGAACCGTCGGCCGCGTCCTCGACATAGTCTCGGGTGCGACTCCGTAACTGCCCGATCCCGATACGGTGAGTGGCCATCCCTTTAGTCCGTCCGGCTTTCCAAGGTCGCTTTGACCCGTTCCAGACCTGGCTCGATGTTCTGCTGAAGGCTGGCCGTCACCACGGTGAAAGCCAGGCGATGCAGCCGGGGAGAATCGTCGACGCGGCACGTCGTCGGCCATATCGCAGTGCGATTCCGGTTCCAGCCGCGAAACTTTGCCCCGAGCCTCGCTTCTGTCGATGAACCTTGCCACCGCACCCGGAAGCACTCCGCACTCCACTCGGGAATCCGGGTGACGTCGCTGATCAGGTCCCAGGCGACAGGCGCAGGGCAGTCATCGCGAACTACCGCGGAACCCGTGTCGCCGCGGCGCAACCCAGCCAACATCGACGCTGCCTCAGCGGATCCGCGGCTTGCGCTTGTTGGTACGGGAATCGGTGTCCGCGCCAGCGTTGCCGATATGGGTATACGAAAGACCGTGGCGGGCAGCGATGCTCGGCGGGAGATCCCGCGCCTCCCACAATGCCCGCACGGTGCCTTGGATGGCCTGCGGTCGCCGGGCGGCGATCTCCACAGCTAATTCCACTGCGCGAGCACGCAATTGATCGTCCGGCACGACCTCGGTGACGATGCCCAAGCGTAGTGCCGTCTGCGCGCCGATGCGCTCTTCGCTGCCGAGCAGTGCCCAGCGCATCACGTCACCAAAAGGGACTCCGCGGGCCAGCATTCCCATCGGTTCCAGTGCCGACACGATGCCGGCATTTGCGTGCGGGTCGAAGAAGACCGTCGACTCCGAGCAGATCGCGAAATCGGACTCGTTGACGAAATACATACCACCGCCTGCCACCATGCCGTGAAGCGCGGCGATCACCGGCTTCCAGACCAGGTTGGCCTTCGGGCCCAGTAGCAACCCGGGATCTTCCTGGTTGAAGATCGGCTCGTGGTCCCACCACTTGCCCTCGGCGACGTCGATTCCCGTGCAGAATGCGCGCTCGCCCTCGGCCGCGATAACCGCGACCCGGATGTCCTCGTCCTCTCGGACAGTGCGCCATGCGGCGGCCACCTCGTTGGCCATACGCTGGTTGAAAGAGTTGAGCTTGTCGGGGCGATTGAGGGTGAGGGTGGCGACATGGTCGACCACGCCGAAGGTGATCGTCTCGAAGCCGGCCGTCTCTGTCACGCACACTCCTTGCGTTCGGCGGACCGCAGCCGCGCAATACTCCGAACCTTTCGGAGTCTTCGTCCGACGATATCGTCTGTCTACACGTAGTCAACCTAGTTGTACAGGCTAGGGGTGGTCGCCCGAGGAAGTGCCGCCATTCGCACCTGAACACGGTTTGGGTTGATCACGCCAAAGCTTGCCGCTAAATTGTTTAGATTCTATGGTGAAACAGTACAACAGTGGGTGAACTCGCTCCGCATGTCACTGAGATCCTTCGACGCCATTGCGACCGGGATCGAGGACCTTAGACGCGGCAAAGTCGCTGGCCGGCCCGTCGCGTGGCCGTCTCGCCGATCCCAGTCAGCGCAACTCTGCATTGATCGAGGGATTGCAACGGCTCTGCTACTTCAGCACAACCACTGACCAAAGCGTCAAGGGCACCGTTACGGTCATCACCACCGCCGAGCCGCACAACCTCGCCCCGCACAGGCACTCTGCGCGTCCGCCACAGCGCGCCCAAGAACCCCACGTCCACGGTCAGACGTACTCTTCTCGTTTCTAAAGAATCGACCCGATCAGCGGCAAGACACTGCTCTCCGCTACGAATGTCCAGCCCACTGTGTCTCGTATCTTGTCTCGACGCTATTCGCGGTCGCTGGACCGCATGACGGACGGCCCAATCCTGCGCTGGTCATCGAGGTGAGCGACGGGCGCGCCGCCGTGACGATCATCCATCCAAGTCGGCTGCGGCCCGCACAAGGATTACGAACTCTTTCGCCCGACCGCCCCGCGACCCACGCAACCGCACCCCCGCTGGGGAACTGAGCCGCCTCAGGGCGACGTGGCAGACGACATCGCGCCGTGTCCCACGGTCGTCTACTGCGGCGGCACCAGCCATCTGTGAAAACAAGCCGACCTGACCGGAGGCCAGCCGAGCGCGCTATCGGACCGGGCTGGCGGTACACGAAAAGCCCTGCACCGCCACGGCACCCGGTGCTCTGCTGTTGCGGTTGGCTTCACAGTGCTGCGGTGAACTTCTTGACGACATCCTGCAGCAATTCCCGCAGGTCGTCATCAGCGATTCCGTCCAGACGGACATCGGCTGTGCATCCGTATATTCCGGCGGTGAGTAGCGTGATGGCCACCAGTTCGGTGTCGGCGGGACCAGGCCCCAGGAGGAGTTCGGTGAACCCGTCGATGATCGCACGTAGATTGGCGTTGGTTTCGATCAGCTCCTTCATAACCGGGTCGCCGTAGTACACGTTGGCGACTTGGCGGTGCCGAATAACCAAGTCGATCAGTCCGCTCACGGCGACATCGCGACGCGCTTCCGGCGTGGGGAGCATGTCGGCGATGCGCTGGATGTGTGCGATGTCGTCGAAGATCGGTTGGGCGACCGCCAAGGCGATGTCGTCTTTGGACTGGAACTGGTAATAGACCGAGGCCTTCGTGACGCCGAGGCGCGCGGCGATCATCTGGATGGATGTGCCTTGGACGCCGTGCTGAGCGAAGAGCTCCAGTGCCGCCTCGAGCACGCGGTTGCGGGCGAAACCACGAGCCGCCACTGGTTTTGCCATCCGCAGACCTCCCTTCGGTGCAGCGTACCGCCGAACATTCAGTGATCTGGGCCACCTTTGCGGTCCGAGGGTTGCGGCGTTCACAACTCCTGCGGCGACATTGAGTCAACTCTGACGATCGTATAACTTAAGACAGTCAAACGGCAGGGATTCTCGGGACGCTGTCTTCAAGGAGATATTGGTATGAAAGTCCTCCAACGCATTTGGCTTCCGTTGGTGATGGTGGTGGTGCTTGGTGTCGGTGGCGTGGCCGTCGGCCAGATCCGGGGGGTCTTCGGCTCGCAACCGGTCCTGGTGGCGCCGACGAACTTCGCCGGGGACGCCAAGCGGTTCAACCCGAAGGTGGTGCGCTATGAGGTCTTCGGCCCGGCAGGAGCGGTCGTGGACGTCAACTACACCGACCTGGAAGCGATGCCTCAGCGGGCGAGCAATGTCGGTCTACCGTGGTCGCTGACGCTGTCGACGACAGATCCGGCCGTGTCCGCAACGCTGGTCGCCCAAGGCGATGCCGACTCCCTCGGCTGCCGCGTCTATGTCGATGACAAGCTGCGCGCCGAACGCGTCATCGACGGATACCACGCCCAGACCTACTGCATCGTGAAGTCCGCGTGAGCGCCCCGCCGCCGGATGCGGTGACCGAAGAGATCGCGGTGCCGATCCACCGACGTACGCACTTTGGTCGTATCGCGCTGGTGATGCGCAAGCTTTCGGTGCTGATCATCCTTGCCTGGATCGGGTTGGCCGTCTTCTTGAACGTCTCGACGCCGCAACTAGAGAAGGTCGGCGAGATGCGCTCGGTGTCGATGAGTCCGAAGGGGGCGCCCGCAGCGCTGTCGATGCAGCGGATCGGCCAGGTGTTCGAGGAGTTCAAATCCGACAGTTCGGCAATGATCGTGCTGGAGGGCCAGGACAAGCTGGGGGCGGAGGCCCGGGACTACTACGCGAAGTTGGTCGCGGCGCTGCGGGCCGACACCGCGCACGTTGAACACGTGCAAGATTTCTGGAGCGACCCGCTGACCGCCTCTGGCGTCCAAAGCGGTGACGGCAAGTCCGCCTACGTCCAGGTCAATCTGGTCGGTAACCAGGGCGAGGCCAAAGCCAACGAGTCGGTGGCTGCTGTGCATCGGATCATCGACGAGACCCCCGCACCCCCGGGTGTGAAGGCCTACGTCACCGGCGCGGCGGCATTGGCCGCCGAGCAGCAACAAATCGGCCACAGCAGCATGCGGTCGGTGGAAATGCTGACCATGGTGGTCATCCTCGTCTTTCTGTTGTCGTTCTTCCGTTCGATCGGTACGACCTTGTTGATCATGGCGACGCTGGGCATCAGCGTGGCGACCGTGCGCGGTGCGATCGCATTTTTGGGCTATCACAACATCATCGGCCTGTCGACCTTTGCCACCAGCCTGGTGGTCACACTGGCGATTGCCATCGCGGTCGACTATGCGATCTTCCTGATCGGCCGCTATCAGGAGGCCCGCAGTCTCGGGGAGGACCGAGAATCGGCGTACTACACCATGTTCGGCACCACGGCCCATGTGATTGTCGGCTCCGGACTCACGATCGCCGGGGCCACGTTCTGCCTGAGTTTCACCCGGCTGCCCTACTTCCAGACCCTCGGTGTCCCGTTGGCTATCGGCATGCTCGTGATGGTCGTGTTCGCGATGACGTTCATATCGGCGCTGGTGGTGGTGGCCGGCAGGTTTGGCCTGCTCGATCCCAAACGGTCCTTGCGCTCGCGCGGATGGCGCAAGATCGGTACCGCGGTGGTGCGTTGGCCAGGCCCGATTCTGGTTGCCACCCTGGTGATCTCGCTGATCGGTCTCATTGCCCTGCCCAGTTACCAGACCAGTTACAACGACCGCAAATACCTGCCGTCGAGCATCCCGTCGACCCAGGGCTACGCCGCGGCCGAGCGGCACTTCTCCCCGTCCCGGCTCAACCCGGAAATGCTGATGATCGAGACGGACCAGGATCTGCGCAACCCGGCTGACTTCCTGGTGATCGACAAGGTCGCCAAGGCGGTGTTCCAGGTGCCCGGGATTGGGCGGGTCCAGACGATCACCCGCCCAGACGGTCAGCCGATGGAGCGCAGCACGATACCGTACGCCATATCTCAGCAAAGCATGCTGAACAAGCTCAACGAGCAGTATCAGGGCGACCGGACCGTCGACATGCTCAAACAAGCTGACGACATGCAGACCAACATCGACACGATGGAAAAGATGCAGGGCATCACCATCCAGATGGCCGAGACCACCAACAGCATGGTCACCAAGATGAAGGACATGTCCATCTCGATCGCTGAGATGCGGGACCAGATGGCGACTTTCGACGATTTCTTCCGGCCGCTGCGCAACTACTTCTACTGGGAACCGCACTGCTACAACATTCCGGTCTGCTGGGCGTTGCGCTCGATCTTCGATGCGCTCGACGGCATAGGCACGCTGAGCGACAGCATCCAGGACTTGATCCCGGACATGGAACGGCTGGCTTCCCTGATGCCGCAGATGGTCGCGTTGATGCCGACCATGATCGCCACGATGAAATCGGTCAAGCAGATGATGCTGACCCTGTACCAAACGCAAAACGGGATGCAGCAGCAGATGACCGAAATGCAGCAGAACTCCGAGGCAATGGGGCAGGCGTTCGATGAGGCCAAGAACGACGACTCGTTCTACCTGCCGCCCGAAGCATTCGAAAACGAGGACTTCAAGCGCGGCATCAAACAGTTCATCTCCCCGAACGGAAACGCGGTGCGGTTCATCATCGCCCACGAGGGAGATCCGATGTCCCCGGACGGCATCAAGAAGATCGACGCCATCAAGGAAGCAGCCAAAGAAGCGCTCAAAGGCACCCCGCTGGAGGGCTCCCGGATCTACCTCGGCGGCACCGCGTCAACGTTCAAGGACATGGCCGACGGCACGAAGTACGACCTGATGATCGCGGCCATCGCCGCACTCCTGCTGATCTTTCTGATCATGCTGATCATCACCCGGGCCATGGTGGCCGCCGCGGTGATCGTCGGCGCGGTCGCGGTGTCATTATGCGCCTCGTTCGGCATCTCAGTACTGCTGTGGCAGCACCTGATCGGCCTGGAACTGCACTGGATGGTGCTGCCCATGGCGTTGATCATCCAACTCGCTGTCGGCGCCGACTACAACCTGCTGGTGGTCTCACGACTCAAAGAGGAGATCACCGCCGGGGTACGAACGGGCATCATCCGCACCCTGAGCGGCAGCGGATCGGTGGTCACCGCGGCCGCGCTGCTGTTCGCCTTCACCATGATGACCATGGCCATCAGCGACCTGCGGGTCATCGGTCAGGTCGGAAGCACGATCGGGCTGGGGTTGATCTTCGACACCCTGATCGTCCGGTCGTTCATGACACCGTCGATCGCCACCCTGCTGGGGCGGTGGTACTGGTGGCCGCAGCGGGTGCGGGTGCGCCCTCTGCCGGCTCCGTGGCCGAAACCCGATCGGCTCCAAACGGATCCAGCGGTCGGAGTGACGTCATGAGTTGGTTAACCCGCCTCGTCGTGCCGGCCCTGGCCGCGGTGCTGTTGGCCGCGCCCGCGGCCGCCGATCCCGACACCGACTTCACCAACGAGCTGCACACCTACGGCGTCTACGGGCAGAAGGACTACAACGCCTGGATCGGCAAGATCACCTGCAAGCGGCTGGACCGCCGAGTCGACAAGGACGTCTATGCCTCGGCCACCTTCGTCCACGGCCACCTCGCTCACGGGGCGACCACCGAGCAGGCGTGGCAGTTCCTGACCGCGGCGCTGCGGACCTACTGTCCGCAGCACCTAGGGCGCCTCGATGTGGCGGCACGGTAGCGGGGGAATGCAGACAGTGACGCGCAAGATGACGTCGATGCGCCGCACCGGCGTGCTGGTGGCCCTGCTCGCCGTGTTGATCGCGGTCGCGGTCGCAATCGCCGCGGTGACGTTCGCCGACGCCACCGACGATTATCCGATTCCCCGCCACATGCTGAGGACTACGTGCACTGCCGAGCAAATCCTCGCCGCGGCACGCGATGTCGAACCGGTGTACTACGAGCGGTACATGACCGACTACAACAACAAGTCGCCCGAAGTGCAGCGGGCGGTCCAGGATCGGATCCACTGGTTCTACTCGATGGACTACGCCGGCCGCCGAGCCTATTCCGAGCGGACCGCTACCGATGCGTTCTACGAGCAGTTGGCGTGGAACTGGCCGAACTGGGCCAAGGTGTTCTTCAACAACAAAGGTCTCGCGGCGCGCACCACCGAGATCTGCGGGCAGTACCCACGGGAAGATGCGTTCGTCTGGGTCTGGTGATGCGTCGTGCTTGCCCCATCTGTCATCTGCGCCGTAGGAGGTAGTAATTGAGAGAGCGGATCTCGTGAGGGATGGCGGCGTGTCTGCGTTTCGGACGCTATGGGGGGCAGTGCCAGTATGGGAGGCTGGCTCCGCGGGCGCCAGAGAAGCCGTCGTGTTTGTGCATGGCGTACCGGGGTCAGGCCGACAATGGCTGCCCCTTCTTGAGGCTGCGGGAAAGCTTGGCCGTGCAGTGGCTTTCGACTTGCCCGGTTTTGGTGATGCCACGGTTCCCGAAGGTTTTGACTACACCTCTGGTGACTATGCAGAGATCATCGGGTTGGTGCTGGATGAACTTGGTGTCCGTACGGCCCACCTCGTGCTACATGACTTTGGCGGTCCCTGGGGTCTGACGTGGGCGGCCCGGAATCCGCAACGGTTGGGAAGTGCGACGCTGATAAACACTGGCGTGTGGATCGACTATGGATGGAATCTGTTGGCAGCGTGGTATCGAACCCCGGTGCTCGGAGAAGTCGCGATGGCCAGCGTCACCTATCCGCTCTTCGCTGCGCTGATGGGTTTTCGCGCCAAACGTCGCATACCCGAGCCTGCCTTGCGTGCCATGTGGGCCGACGTCACGCCGCGAACGCGTCAAGCCGCTCTGCGCGTGTACCGCGGTATGCAGGAGCCCGCCGCTGAGGCAGAAGTATTGGCTGACCAGTTGTGCCGGCTCAAGCGACCCGGCCTCGTCATCTGGGGCGCTACCGATTGGCGGCTTCCCCTCGACGTAGCTGAGCGCCAACGAATGGCGTTTCCCCACGCAGATATTCACGTCCTGCCGGAGTCTGGACATTATCCCCACCTGGATGATCCCGAGACCGTGGCATCGCTGGTGTTGCCTTTCTGGCAGGAGCAGCTTAGATCTCACTAATCGGATCCTCGTCGGCAGAGTCCCAAACTCCTAGCTACCCACATCGGAAGCGCCAGCCTCACTGACAATCAGCGCCGGACCGAAGTTACTTAGGGAGCCCATTTTTAGCGAGGAATTGTCAAGACCTACGTTGACCGCCCGGCAGCGGGCCTGTGCGGGATCGATCAGCTTGTAGGCCATCGCCATGCCGGCGGCACGTGACCCTGGTCCCTTTGTCACTTTCGTCCTCAAACGTAGGGTGGCAAGAGTACTTTCGGTGCTGGTCGCCAGCCAACGCGAATTGCTGGGCCGAGCCACCGACACGTCCGCGTGACGCGTCAGGCGCCGGAAGTCGGCCCGGTAACCGATGCCAGCACGAAGTCGACCAGCCCCACAGTGTAGGCGTCGGCATTGTCGGCCAACTCTGCGGTCCTCGCAGGCGGTGTCGTCAGGCAGTGCATCAGCAATCCGCCGAAAAGGGCGTCGAGCAGGAGCGTCACCGGTGTGTTCGGCGGCAGGTCCTTGCGCCTGATGGCGCGCCGCGTGATGCGGCGCGTCGCCATGATGTTCGCCGCCGTGAATTCCTCCCAGCGGGGCGCGAGCTCGGGCACGAACCGCGCCTCGGCGGACAGGCGCAGGACCGCGTCGCCTGCCTCTCCGGTGAGCAACGAAAGAATGCTGCGAGCCAAGACGAGCAAGTCGCCCCTGACAGTGCCGGTGTCGACATCGTAGGGAACGTCGATGCGAGCCTGAAGGCTGTCCAGCAGCAGCGCGGTGTTGTTTGGCCACCGCAAGTAGATAGACGACTTGCCGACACGGGCCTCCCGAGCGACCGCATCGATGCTGAAGCCGGCCCAGCCGGCCACACCGTAGAGGCGGCACGCGGCGTCCTGCACCCGCTGCTCCAGCAGCGGGTCACGCGGTCGGCCCGCGCCCGCGCGAGAGGTCTGATCCATGGACGAATGTTAAACGGGCTCCCTGATCCGGATCGGAAAGCCGCCCTACACCAAAGACGATATTCCACTCGTGGAGGTAGCTTGGCACCGCTACGACTCCGCTGTGACTGTTCCGCTAGATAATATTGCTTTACTCGCCTGGCTCGCCTTAGTGTCTCTTTGGGCCAGGCGCTCTGCATGTGGCAGCGCCGCGACCAAGGAGGACGCATGCGCGCTGCGCGGATGGGGTTAGCCGCCGTCTCGATTCTGTCTCTGATCGGCGGCGTGGCCGCGGCGCCTGTGGCGCGGGCCGACAACAAGCGATTCAACAACGCGATCGTCGAGAACGTCTATACGATCCAACATCAGGCGGGCTGCCCCACCGGGGTCGCCATCAATCCGAAGCTGCGGTTGGCAGCCGAGTGGCATACCAACGACGTGCTCAACAACCGCGCGCTCAATGGCGATATCGGTTCCGACGGCACGACCGTTGCCGACCGCGCCCGCAAGGCCGGTTACGACGGAATCGTCGCCGAGACAGTCGCAATCAACCCGGCGCTTGCGATGAGCGGTATCGAACTGATCAATCAGTGGTACTACCGACCCGACTACTTCGCGATCATGTCGGACTGCGCCAATATCGACATCGGCGTCTGGTCGGCCAACGCGCCTGACCGCACCGTCGCGGTCGCGGTGTACGGCAAGGGGGACTTCGCGCCGCCGACGTTGGGGTAGCCGGGGCGCTCGAGAGGCTGGCCGTCAGTTGGCGTGGCCGGCTTGCGCCTCCTGTTCCCGGGTGAGGCCCGCGGCGACGATGAGCTCCTCGTGGAGTTCGAACCACACGGTGTGATACGAGTCGATGATCGGACGGGTGAGCCACGTCGTCTCGCCCGCGTGGACCTTCTCCAGGGCCGACTGCAGTTTGACCGAGTAGTTTCCGAGCCGCGGCAGTTGCGTGGCGACGGTGGCGATGATCGGAGTCACCCGTTGGTGCACTCGGCCGAGCCGCGTCAGCACGGATGCGTCGTACTCCGCATCGTCATGCGAGTTCGGCTCGCCGTCCTTGAGCTGCCAATCGGAAACGAGCGCCTTGAACTCCGCATTCACGCCACGAAACTCGTCGTACGCACTGGCGATCACCGTGGTGTCGATTCCCTGACGCTCCGCGGCGAGCAGCTCGGCGAGACGGGATCGGCCCTCATCTGACAGTCGGATCGTCTTCGCTTCGATCAGCAATCCGGACTCGACCGCCGCAGTCACCGCAGCCGCCACGGCATCCGACGGCTCGCCGACAGTGGCAGCGATGTCATCGCGACTCACCCGGCCCTTGAGTCGCACTGCCTGTAGCACGTTCAGTTCGGTCATCACCTAGTCCCCTATTCAGCTCAGAGTATTAATCATCTAGATTTACCGTTGCAATCATAGTAACGACCGGTCGTAGTGATTGACGTCAGTACAGAGGGTAGACCGCATGGCACGTCGCACCGCCGTGGTGACCGGAGTCGCCAATCAACCACTGTCCACGGTGTGCTTCGTCGCCGCGCTTATCGGCCGCTCCGGGGGCCGACCATCGGCCAGGCTAGCCCTGAGGCGGGGGGAGTGAACCCGCCGGAATGTCGGCGGCGCCGTTCAACGCGTTGTGGTCCTGTGTGAGATCAACGTCATGGTCGAGGTTCGGCAGCGCGGGCACCATGTTGCACAGAAAGGTGAAGGTCAATGTGCACGGCATGTCGCCCGGACTGGCCGCAGATGCTCGAGCCGTGGCGCGAAACGC
>Ga0207668_10001989_pt1 | contig 11942 bp, 9 predicted proteins | sample KBSS43metaG_FD_184323 | JGI IMG/M metagenome (GOLD analysis project Ga0207668, IMG submission 184323) | Switchgrass rhizosphere microbial communities from Kellogg Biological Station, Michigan, USA - KBS S4-3 metaG (SPAdes) (version 2) | ecosystem: Host-associated > Plants > Roots > Rhizosphere >... | reverse complement strand
CTCCCCGCGTAACCGCGACAGCAGAAGCGCGCCGGCGCGCTGGCCCATCTCGGTCGAACGCACCTGCACGGACGTGAGGGGCGGTTCGGTGCCCGCGGCGATCGGCAGGTCCGCGAACCCCATCAGCGCAACGCGTTGGGGTACCGGGAAACCCCGACGCTGGCACTCGAACAGAGCTCCCGCCGCGAGCATGTCGTTCGTGCAAAAGACCGCACGCGGATGCGCGGACTTGCACAGCGCGCCCAGCGCCCGACCGCCATCGGTGATCGACGAGGGTGAAGGCACGATTTCCACGAGCAGGCGTGAGATGCCACATTCCCGCGCGCCCGCGCGAAACCCTTCCAGTCGCGCTGCGGAACGATCGTCATGGCCTCCTACAAAGCCGAGGGAGTCGTAGCCTTTGCCGGCCAGGTAACGGGCAGCCGCGTGCCCGGCAGCATGATTGGAGAAGCCGACGACCATGTGTATGGGGCGCGGCGTAAGGTCCCATGTTTCGACAACTGGAATTCCAGCGCGCTTCAGTCGTGCGCGCACACCCTTCGCATGCCTGATTCCGGTCAACACGAGGCCGTCGACCCGTCGGCCGAGGAAGGCGCCGATGAGTCGCGCTTCCTCCTCTTCCCGGTACTGCGTCTGGCCGAGCAGGAGTTGGTACCGCTGCGAAACCAGGGCCTGCGCGAGCCCGTCGATGGTGTCGGAAAAGATCGAATTGGCGATCGTGGGAACGATCGCGGCGATGATGTGCGAGCGATTGGAGGCGAGACTTCCCGCAGTGAGGTTGGGAACATAGCGCAGCCGCTGGATCGCGGAGCGCACCGTCGCAAGCGTGGCGGGCGCGAGCATTTCCGGCGTGTTGATGGCGCGCGATACCGTGACCAGCGAGACGCCCGCGGCCCGCGCGACGTCCTCCATCCGCGCGGGGTTGGGGGCTGAGGCAGTCGGTCGGTTTGCGGCAGACATCGCGGAGTGGAGTTGAGTAGCGAGCTTGACAGCGGCGCGCGGACCGGAGGATCATCGCCGGCTGGATGGAAGCGCTTCCATCGCAGCTTGCATTATGCACGGCGCCTTTCGGGAAGCAAGGAGGAAACCCATGTCAGGCCTCGACCGCGACGCGATCGAACGCTATCGCCGCGACGGCGTCATCGTCGTCGAAGGATTGCTGGATGAAGTCACGCGCCGGCGGATGAAGCAGGTGCTGGCGGAGCTCATCGAGCGCGCCCGAAACGTCACGACGCACGATGAGGTATACGACCTCGAGCCCACGCACTCGATGACGGAGCCGCGCGTGCGGCGGATCAAGAAGCCGCACCTCGTTCACCCCGTGTTCGCCGAATTCATGCGCACGCCTGCACTGCTCGATGTGCTGTCCGCCCTGCTCGGCCCGAGCGGCGTCCGGCTCCACGGCTCGAAGCTCAATCTCAAGTCGCCGGAGTACGGGTCGCCCGTCGAGTGGCACCAGGACTGGGCGTTCTATCCGCACACCAACGACGATGTGCTGGCCGTCGGCGTCCTCCTCGACGACGCGACGGAGGAGAACGGACCTGTCCTCGTGCTGCCCGGCAGCCACCGCGGACCGACGTTCGATCATCACGGTCCCGATGGCCGATTCTGCGGCGCGATGGACCCGGCGCGCGACCGCCTGGACTTCGCTTCCGCCATCCCGTTGATCGCACCTGCGGGGTCGTGCTCGTTCCATCACGTGCGCGCGGTGCACGGCTCGGCGCAGAACCGCTCGGCGCAATCACGCAATCTGCTGTTGTACGAGTTCACGGCCGGCGACGCTTTTCCGCTGCTCGGCATCGCCGATTGGGCCGACTTCAACGCCCGCCTTCTCGTCGGATCTCCTACGGTGGTTCCCCGTACCGTGCCCTGTCCCATCCGCATGCCCTACCCGCCGGCCTTGAACCAGGGTTCGATCTACGAAAACCAGACGGTGCTCGAGCACCGCTACTTCGACGCGCCCCCCACCGCGCCGCGCGCACTCTCCACCTGACCCGACACTCCGAGGAGGACTCATGATTCACACAGTGACCCGCACGGCGCTGCTCACGGCGCTGCTTCTGGCAGTGCCGGTGCGCGCGCAAACCACGCTCACCTTCGGCGGCTCCGACGCGATCGGGTCCATTCTCGACCGCCAGAACCTGCGCTTCACGGCATGCGTGAACGACAAGGCCGGCGGCAAGGTCAAGATCAACTTCATCCAGGGCGAGCAGCTCGGCAGCGACGTGCAGGTCATCGAGCAGACGATGCAAGGGTCGGTGCACATCTACGGCGACGTGCTCGACTGGTACGCAAATTGGGTGAAGGACTATGCGATCCTCGCCTGGGGCTTCACCTTCCGGGACGCTGATCACATGCAGAAGTTTCTGGACAGCCCCACCTATGCCGCCATGTCCGAGAAGCTGCGCAAGGAGCAGGGATTGCGCATCCTCGCCGCTGCGCCCACGCAGCCCCGCATCTTGTTCTCGAAAAAGCCCGTCGGTACGCTGAACGACCTCAACGGCGTGAAGATGCGGGTGCCCGAGATCAAGACTTATCTCACGCTGTGGGAGACGCTCGGCACGCGGCCGTCGCGCCTTGCCTGGGGCGAGATCTACCTGGGCCTCAAGACCGGCGTAGTCGAGGCGGCCGAAGGTCCCATCTCGTCGGCATACGCGGCCAAGTTCCACGAAGCGGCCACCAACGTGATCCGCACCGACCACCTGATGTCCTCCGCGCACATCACCGTGAACGAGAAGACCTTCACCGCGCTGCCGGCCGACATCCAGAAGCTCATGACGGATTGCGCGGTCGAGGCGGTTGCGAACACGCGCAAGGCCGCACAGGCGGAGACCGAGGACGTCGTGCGCAAGATGGCCGCCGAAGGCGCCAAGGTCACCGCAATCGACAAGGCACCGATCCAGCAGCGGGCGAAGGAAGGCGTGGCCAAGATGGAGAAAGACGGCGCGTGGGCGCCGGGTCTGTGGGACCAGATCCAGAAGCTCTGATCGTCGATGCTCGCGCACTACAAGCGCCTGCTCGACCGCATCGGCGCGGTTGAGCAGGCTTTCGGGATCGGCCTCATACTGCTGATTGTCGCTGCGATCACGGTCCAGGTTTTCACGCGCTACGTGCTGGGGCGACCGATCGCGTGGGTCGAAGAGTCGGCCACCTACGCCTTCATCTGGATGGTCTTCGTCGGCGCCAGCCTTGGCCTGAAACGCGGCCAGCACATCCTCATCGCAACCTTCGGGAGCCATCTGCCGCCGCGCGTGGCCGCCGGGCTACGCACGCTGGTTTGGGTGCTGGTGCTGCTGACGCTCGTCGTCCTCGTCGTGCAAGGCGTCAAGGTCATGGAAGTGGAGGGACGGTCGCGCACGATCTCGCTCCCTGTCGAGTTGCCTCGAAGCTGGTTCTACTCGCTCCCGCTCACGGTTTCGGCAGTGTCCATGGCATTCACGACGATCTATCTGATCGCGTGCGAGCTGACCACCACCGTGCGCAGGCCGAAACAGAGCGTGTCGCCGATCGTTTCGGTATGACGCTCCTGCTGCTGTTCGGCCTTTTCGCGGTCCTGGTCGCGATCGAGGTGCCGGTGGCCTTTGCCATGGGACTGTCGGCGATCGCCACCATCGCGCTCACGCAGCCGATTCCGCTGTCCATCGTCGTGCAGCGCATGGGCACCGGACTCGACAGCTTCGTGCTGATCGCCATTCCACTATTCGTGCTGGCGGGCCACCTGCTCAATCGGGCAGGTATCGCGGACCGCATCTTCGCGTTTGCGACAGCGCTCGTCGGGCACGTCCGCGGCGGGCTCGCCCATGTGAACGTCCTCGCCAGCATGATCTTCGCCGGGATGAGCGGCGTCGCGCAGGCGGATGCCGCGGGACTCGGCGTGGTCGAGGTCAACGCCATGCGCAAGGAAGGCTTTGATCCGGCGTTTGCCGCTGCCGTCAGCGCCGCCTCGGCGATCATCGGGCCGATCATCCCGCCCTCGGTGATCATGGTCGTATACGCCGTCATGGTGCAGGCGTCGGTCGCCGATATGTTCCTCGCCGGTTTCCTGCCCGGCATATTGATGGGCGTCGCGCTGATGGCGATGATCTACTGGATGGTGCGCACCGGCCGCGTGAAGGCGCCGCCGACCGAGCCGATGTCGTTTCCGCGCCTCGGGAAGAGCTTCGTCCGGGCACTGCCGGCACTGGCCGCGCCGATCCTGCTTACCCTGGGCCTGCTGCTCGGCGTCGCGACCCCCACCGAGCTAGGGGCGCTGACGGTCGTCTACGCCGCGGGGCTCGGGTTTCTGCAGCGCGAGCTGACGATTCGCGACGTCGTTGGTGCGGCGCGCGAGACGCTCGTCACCTGCGGCGTGCTGGTCTTCATCATCGCGTGCGCCGTTCCGTTCGGCTGGATCGTGGCGACCTCGCAAGCGCCGATGAAACTCGCTGCCTTCATGATGTCGTTGTCCGATAACAAGTTCGTTATCCTCGCGATCATCAATGTCGCGCTCCTGATCATCGGTTGCTTCATGGAGACGACGGCGATCCTGCTGATCGCCACGCCGACGCTGTTCCCGCTGGTGGTTGCGCTCGGCATCGATCCGGTGCACTTCGGCATCATCCTGGTGGTGAATCTCCTGATCGGCACGCTGACTCCGCCATTCGGCGTGATCCTGTTCATCATGATGGACATCGCAAAGATCAGCCTCGCGCAGATTTCGCGCGCCGTCCTGCCCTTCTACATACCCCTCTTGTTCACGCTCCTGGTGGTCACGTACTGGGCCGATTTCGTGCTTTACGTGCCACGTTTCTTCGGAAAGCCGGGGTAACGGGCCTCATGCAGAGATTGCTCGGGTATCAGTCGCTGTGGGCTACGAGCTATCCGACCGTTGGGACGAAGCGCAGACGCTGATGCGGCTCGTGCGCGAGTTGTGGAACAGGATCGAAACGGAGGATGCGACTGCCGGCGGTCTGGGGCAAAAGGCTTCGCAGGCCCTCGACGACCCGTTCAGCGCGAGCGCGTTACCTATGTCTTAGGCCCCTGCGGCCAGGATAGTTGTATTGCCAACAACATGATCGACGAAGTTGTTGCCAGTAGCGCGCCTGGGCGCCGACCGCTGAAGAGATCTCAGCGAGAGGAAGGTCGCCTTCGTCTTGCTCTTCGATCGCCCGCAACAACAGTCTCCTGAGCCTCATCGTACTACCGTCAATGATATTGTCAATAATATAGATGGTCATAAGGAACCCACTACCCCTGGCTCGCAGGCGCTGTCGGGAAGCAGCTATCGGCGTGGCGCTGCCTTGGTTTGTCGGATCGCGCGACCCTCTGTATCCTCACGCGACCTGCTCGGACGTCGAACGCGCGGTCTCCCAGAATCCGACGCGAGCTGCGAGGGCGGCCGGTCGCGCCGGCCGCCAGTGCTGGTAAATCCAGGACAAGGAGGCTCCGATGTTCTACCGTACTCGTATCGCCATTGCGGTAACCGTGGTGTTCGCCGCGGGATTCGCAACCGCAGCGCCACCGAAGGTGGTGACAGCTCCCAACTCCGACCCGAAGTGCTTCGAGCCGTGGGCGAGCAGCACGAAGCTGTTCCAGTATCCGGCGAAAAAGGGACCCTACCGTATCGCGCTCGCCAACGGATACATTGCCAACACCTGGCGGATTCAGATGATCAAGACCGCGAAGGCCTATGCGGCGCAGCCCGAGGTCGCCGCGAAGTTGAAGGAATTCAAGGTCGTTTCCACCGGCGAGGACGTCGCCGCGCAGATTGCGGCGATCAACAACTTCATCGACTCCGGCTACGACGCGATCGTGGTCAACGCGCAGAACCCGGCGGCGTTCAAGCCTGTCATCAAGCGCGCCAACGATGCCGGGGTCGTGCTGGTCGCGTTCGACAACATCCTCGACACCGAGGAAGCGATCAACGTCAACGTCGACCAGAAAGGGCTCGGCAAGTACTGGGCCGACTGGCTCGTGAAGAACGTGCCGAACGGGGGCAAGGTGCTCGAAGTGCGCGGTGTCTCGGGTACGTCGGTCGATCGCGATCGGCACGAGGGAATCCATGAGGTGTTCAAAGCCTCCGGAAAGAAGTGGGAAGTGGTAGAGGTGATCGGCAAGTGGGACGACCCCACCGCGCAAAAGGTGACCGCCGACGCCATCGCCGTGCACAAGAAGTTCGACGGGATAACCGCGCAAGGCGGCGACACCGGGGTGGTGCAGGCGATGATCGACGCCAAGCATCCGTTCGTGCCGTTCGGCGGCGAAACGGAAAACGGCTTTCGCAAGTTCTGCGGCAAGTTCGGCGCGCAGGGTCTCAAGTGCGCCTCGGCGGGGACCGGACCGGCGCAGGTTGCGGTGGCGATCAAGACGGCGATCGCGGCGCTGGAAGGCAAGGTGGTTCCGCAGTCGGTGAAGCTGCCGCTCGCGAAAGCCGAGTTCCCCAGCATGAAGGAGGGGAATGACTATTACCCAGCTCAGAACGACAACTTCTTCGTCGGCAACGCGTTCCCGACCTGCGGCATCAACTTCACGGCGCAGGAGATCATGGGGCAGACCGAAGCGAACGTGAAGTGACTCCGCGCGCGGGGGCGGCCGAGCCGCCCCCGTCCCCGTCGATGCCGCTGTTCGAAATGCGAGGTGTCTCCAAGCGCTATGGCGGCGTGCGCGCACTGCAGGACGCCGATCTCACGATCCAGGCCGGGCGCATCCATGCGGTGCTCGGCGAGAACGGCGCCGGCAAGTCGACGCTGATCAAGATCATGGCCGGCGTGGTCGCGCCCGACGACGGCGACATGCTGCTCGACGGCAAACCGGTCGCGTTCGATTCACCTGCGGATGCGCAAGCGGTTGGCATCAGCTGCATCTTCCAGGAACTCTCGCTGATCCCGGACCTGTCGGTGGCCGACAACATCGCCATCAGCAATCCACCGCGCCGCTTCGGGCTCATCGACCGGAGGGCGCAACGTCGCCTTGCGGAGGAAGCACTCGCGCGCGCCGGGGCGGACAACATCCATCCGTCTGCACTGGTGAAAGACCTGCCGCTGTCGCGACGGCAGATGGTCGAGATCGCGAAAGCGCTTGCGCGCAAGCCGCGAATCCTGATCCTCGACGAGGCAACGTCCGCACTGACTGCCGCCGACGTGAGCAAGATCTACGGCGTATTGAAGCGGCTGCGCTCCGAGGGTCTCGCGCTCGTCTACATCTCGCACCGCATGCACGAGATCGCCGAGCTGGCCGACGAGTGCACCGTGTTCCGCAACGGCCGCAGCGTGGCGAGCTACGTGGCCGGAGCGAAGTCGGACAGCGAGATCATCGAGCTCATGATCGGACGCGATCTCGCCGGCGAGTTCCCGACGCGCCCGGCGCGCACGCCAAGCGATGCGCCGCCGCGTCTCACGGCTTCTCGCTTGGGCTGGGACGAGCGCCTCCGCAACATCTCGTTCAAGGTGCACGCCGGCGAGGTCGTGGGCCTCGGCGGTCTCGACGGACAGGGGCAACGGGAGTTGCTGCTTGCGTTGTTCGGCGTGCTTCGCGGCACGACGGGCGAAGTTTCGATCGATGGGGCACCTGTGGCGATCGCGAGCCCGAGCGTGGCGAAGCGCAAGGACATCGGGATGGCGCTCATCCCCGAGGATCGCAAGTCCGAGGGCCTCATGCTTCCGATGTCCGTGCGCGACAACCTCGCGTTCGCGGCGCAAGACAGGCTGTCGCGCTGGGGCATCGTGAATCGTCCGGCGGAAGGCAAGGCGGTCGAGCGCATCGTGCAACGCCTCGCGATCCGTACCGATGGCTTCTACGTGCCGGCCGGCTCGCTGTCCGGTGGAAATCAGCAGAAGCTCGTCATCGGCAAATGGCTGATGGTGTCGCCGCGAATCCTGCTTTTGAACGATCCGACGCGCGGCATCGACGTCGGCACCAAGCAGGAGATCTACGAGCTCTTGCGAGAGCTCGCGCAGGCGGGCGCGGCGATCCTGTTCTATTCGACCGATGTCGACGAGCTGGTCGGGTGCTGCGACCGGGTGCTGGTAATGGTCGATGGCACGATCCGCCGTGAGCTCGCGGGTCCCGCAATTACCGAGCATGCGCTCGTCAGCAGCGCGCTGAACCTGGGAACCGAAACGGAGCTTCCGACATGAGCGGCGATGCCCGCTATTGGCTGCGCGAGAACATGGGCACCCTCTTCGCCTTCGTCGCCTTCGTCGCAATGTTCGCGCTTTACGTAGTGAACCACTCGGCGGGGCTGAATGCGAATGTCGCGCAGACCGCGGCCAACAAAGGAGTGATCCTCGCGATCGTCGCGATGGCGCAGACGATCGTCGTGCTCACCTCCGGCATCGATCTTTCGGTCGGCATGGTGATGGTGCTCGCGAACTGCCTCGCGTCGCAAATCGTGGTCGGCACGCCGATGTCCACGGCGCTCGGTGTGCTCGCCGTGCTTGCGGTCGGCGCGCTGTGCGGCGCGATCAACGCGATGATCGTGATCTTCGGAAGGCTGCAGCCGATCGTGACCACCATCGCTACGGGCGCAATCTACTACGGGGCCGCACTCGCGCTGCGGCCCGTTCCGGGGGGCGACGTCAATGCCACGCTGGCCGACGCGCTGACAGGGCAACTCGCCGGCGGACTTCCGGCAAGCCTGCTACTGCTGGTCGCGTTGGTCGCGCTCGTGTGGTGGCCGTTCCAGCGCTCGGTCATCGGCCGCGCCGTCTATGCGGTCGGGTCCTCCGAAGTCGCGGCCTACATGTCCGGCGTTCCCGTTCGTCGCGCCAAGTTCGTGGCCTATACCCTTTCGGGGTTGCTCGCTTCGGTGGCGGGGCTGTTCGTCACATTCGTCACTTACTCGGGGGAAGCGTCGGCCGCCAATGGCGGCACGTACACGCTGTATTCGATCGCCGCAGTCGTACTTGGCGGCGTGTCGCTGTTTGGTGGCTCGGGCAGCGCGATCGGCGCGATCTTCGGTGCCCTCATGTTTCGAACGATTGGCGACTTGCTCTTCGTGTTCAACGTGGAGCCTTTGTGGCAGCCGCTGTTCCAGGGCGTGGTGCTGATGGCGGCGGTGTGTCTCGGATCGCTGCGGTTGCTGCGGATTCGCAATCGCCTCGAGCTGTTCGGCTGACGCGCCGCAATGAGTGTCGCTGCCGGCTTGCGTCGACGCATCGATCCCGCCGTAGCCTGGGCGTTCGGGTGCATAGTGCTGGTTCTTCTCGTCGGGAGCTTCTATTCGCGAAGCTTCCTGTCGCCCGAGTACCTGTTGCAGCAGCTCAAGGTGGCATCGTTCCTGGGGGTGATCGCTACGGGAGCGATGGTCGTGATCCTGCTGGGACAGATCGACTTGTCCGTGCCTTGGGTCGTGGCCGTCGGCGGCATGATGGCCACGGCTGCGACGGGCTGGGGGCCGCTGGGCGAGGCGATGGCGATTCCGTTCGGCGTGGCGTGTGGCGTGCTGCTCGGACTCGTCAACGGCGCCGGCGTTGCGTTGCTGCGTCTCCCATCGATGGTCGTCACGCTCGCGGTGAATGCGGTCGCGCAGGGACTCATGGTCGTGCACACCGGCGGCTTCTCGCCGCAGGCATCGTCGTCGCCGGCGATGCGCTTTCTCGCGACCGGCGACACGCTGCTCGGGATCCCGAATGCGCTCGTCGTGTGGGCCGTCGTGGGCGCCGTCGCGGTATTCCTGCTCACGCGCACGACGTTCGGCCGCACGGTCTATGCGATCGGCAACCGCGAGCGTGCCGCGTATCTCTCGGGCGCGCGCACCGGCGCGGTCGTCATCGCGGCGTTCGCGATCGCCGGTGGCCTGTCGGCGTTCGGCGGCGTGCTGCTCGCCGGTTACGCCAGCAAGGCTGCGCAGGCCATGGGTGACCCTTACCTGCTGCCCGCGATCGCGGCCGTGGTTCTCGGCGGAACGTCGATCCTCGGCGGGCGGGGCAACTATCTCGGAACCGTTGCAGGCGTCATCCTGATCACGCTGCTGCAGTCGATCCTTTCCGTGATGCAGATCGAGGAATTCGGCCGGCACGTCATTTACGGAGTGGTGATCATTGCCATGCTCCTGATCTACGGTCGTGGCCACAAGCATTCCGAATAGAGTTCCACGACATCACTCACAACCAATGCGACGACGCCCGGTTTGCAACCCGTCGCCGAAAATCCGGGGATAATGTCGACGTCAAGGTCATCAGCGGCGTGCTCGACCATGTCACTACGTTTCGCCTCCGTTTTTGCGATAGCGTGCCTCCTCGGCTCGAGCGCTCACGCGCAGCAACCCGTACGCGTCGGCTCGAAGATCGATACCGAAGGTTCCGTGCTCGGCAACATGATCGTGCAGGTTCTGGAGGCCAATGGAATCCAGACCGAGAACAAGGTGCAGCTCGGCACGACGAAGATCGTGCGCGGTGCCATTACCGCCGGCGAAATCGACATCTATCCGGAATACACGGGTAATGGCGCGTTCTTCTTCTCCATCGAAACGGACCCGGCCTGGAAGAACGCCAAGGCCGGTTACGAAAAGGTGAAGGCACTGGACTTCGAAAAGAACCGGATCGTCTGGCTCGAGCCTGCGCCCGCGAACAATACGTGGGCCATCGCGGTGCGCAAGGACGTTGCAACGGCGAACGGGTTGAAGTCACTCACCGACCTTGGCAAGTGGGTGTCGGCTGGCGGCCGATTCAAACTCGCCGCTTCCGCTGAATTCGTCGAGCGTCCCGATGCCCTGCCCGCGTTCCAGGCCGCCTACGGCTTCAAGCTGAAGCAGGACCAGTTGCTGACGCTCGCGGGTGGCGACACCGCGTTAACGATCAAGGCTGCGGCCGAAGGAACGTCGGGGGTCAATGCCGCGATGGCCTATGGCACCGATGGAGCGCTGGCTGCGCTCGGGCTCGTGATCATGGAAGATCCGAAGGCGATTCAGCCGATCTATGCGCCGGCTGCGATCATTCGCGCCGATACGCTCGCGAAATATCCAAAGATCAAGGACCTGCTCGTGCCTGTGTTCCGGTCTCTCGACACGCCCACCCTGCAGGCACTCAACGCCAAGGTCGCACTCGAAGGGCAGGATGCAAAGCAGGTGTCGGGCGCCTACCTCAAGGCTCACGGCTTCATCCGATGATGCATCGGGAGTTTTGGCTTGCGCGGCGGGGTCCGCGGTGCGGTCACTGGCGATCCCGCAAAGTGTGAAGTTCGTCCGGAACCGCGTCCTGCTCGTGCTGATCGTGGCCGGGCTTCTCGCTGGATCGGGTCTCGCCTTCCTCACTGCCGCGCCGAACCGCTTGGTCACCGGGACGGGGATTCGCCTGGATGCTTGCCTCGGTGGATGGCGCGCGTCGCTTCTCCTTCCGGCCGCCGCGTTGATGCTTGGTGTTTTCCTCACGGCGATGCGACGTACGCACGTCGTCATGGCAATCGCCGCGACCGTGTTGCTTACCGGGTTCGTGTGGCTCGCGGGAGACGAGGCGCGTCGCCTTGCGCAAGCCGGCTCGCCGCTCAGCCGAACGTCATTTGGCGGTGGTTTCTGGCTCCTGGTGTTCGTTTCGTGGCTCGCCGCGGCCGACTCCATCCAGCGGCTGCGACTTCGTGTTCCTGCAATGATCGCTGCCAACGTGGCGGTGATCGCTCCCTCCATCGCGCTGCTCTTGGCCGGAGAGCTCGCCCAGCTATCGGTGCTCAAGGAATACGCGAACCGGCAAGGTATTTTCTACACTGCTTTCTTCAGGCATCTCCAAATCGTCGTGTTCACGCTGTTGCCGACGTTGCTCCTCGGCGTTCCATTGGGTATCGCTTCGTTCCGGCGCGAGCGGTGGCGCGCTCCGGTGTTCGCGGTGTTGAACGTCATCCAGACGGTGCCTTCGATTGCGCTGTTCGGACTTTTGCTGGTGCCGCTCGCCGTGCTAGCGCTCCACGTGCCGGTGCTGAGCCGACTCGGCGTCGGCGGTATCGGCATCGCTCCTGCGGTCATCGCGCTGACA
>Ga0207668_10001987_pt1 | contig 11946 bp, 10 predicted proteins | sample KBSS43metaG_FD_184323 | JGI IMG/M metagenome (GOLD analysis project Ga0207668, IMG submission 184323) | Switchgrass rhizosphere microbial communities from Kellogg Biological Station, Michigan, USA - KBS S4-3 metaG (SPAdes) (version 2) | ecosystem: Host-associated > Plants > Roots > Rhizosphere... | reverse complement strand
CCAGGCGCCGGTCGGCGCGCGCCCGATGCTGAAATCCACCCGACCCCTGTCGGTGAACTTGACGGCGTTGGACAAAAGGTTGGTGGCGATCTGTTTGAGCCGTCCCGGGTCGCCGACGACCCAGCCCGTCGCGTCGGGCGCCACCGACAGATTGAGCGCCACGCCCTTGGCCGAGGCGGCGGGCCGGAACAGGGCGGCGCAGTCCTTGGCCAGGGCGGCGAGATCAAACGGGGTCGCGTCAATGGCGACCTTGCCCGCCTCGAGCTTGCTAAAATCCAGAAGGTCCGAGAGCAGGTTGTTGAGGTCGCTCGCCGAAGCCGTCAGGGTGCCGAGGAGGTCGCGCTGGTCGGCGTCCAGCCTGGTGCGCGACAAAACGTCGGCGAGGCCGATGACGCCGTTCAGCGGCGTGCGGATTTCGTGACTCATATTGGCCAGGAAGTCGCTCTTGGCGCGGTTGGCCGCCTGGGCTTCCTCCAAGGCTCGCTCCAGTTTCTCGGCCTGAGCCTTCATGTCGGTGATGTCGACGCGCAGGCCGATCACGCCGCCGTCGGCGGTCTGGCGCTCCTCGATCATGATCCAACGGCCGTTGGCCAGCTGCTGCTCGTGACGAACACCGGGGTTGCTCAGACGAGCCATGCGCTCGGCCAGCCATTCCTCCTCGCGGCCGAGGGCCTGGGGGTAATCGCCCCGCTCCACGCCGATACGTAATGTATCTTCCAGCCTGGCCCCCTCACGGAAGAGGTCGGCCGAGCGGGCGTACATCTGCGCATACGTCGCGTTCCACATGACGTAGCGCCCGTCCTTGTCGAGGAAGACGACGCCCTCCGGCAGGGCGTCGATGGCTGCGCGCAGGCGGTGTTCGGCGAGCCGCGCCTGTTCGCGCGCGTCTTCGATGGCTTTGGGTGAAAAAATGACGGCGCCGGCGAGGCGCACACGAGCCAGCAAACCGCGCCAGAAGTCGTTGGCGGCGGCCTTGGAAGCCTCGCCGAGTGCTCTGCGACTCATAGAACAACGCCCCAACTCGGTAGATAACCCGACTTACCTTGGCGACATCGGCGCGAATGACCTTAATCGCGGGTTACTGAGGGAAGGCTTCGAGGCCGTTGGCGCGGATACTGTGGCGCAGTGCACACATGGCAAACACGGCCCGCCCAATATTGATGCAGTGTTGTGGCGAAGCGTAGTCGCGTCGGGCTTTGCGCCGGAGCGCGCCTCTGCTATTCGCCTTCGCCGATGACAGCGTATTGGACAGCGGCGCGAATTAACCGCCCGGCGTGACGCCGCCGGACCGGATCCAGCGCGCGCCGGGACCTCCCGCTCACCGACAAATCGCTGGATAAGACGAACCATGACCGACACCGATTCACATCCCGGCCGCGATTATCGCGAGACGGTGTTCCTGCCGGAAACGCCGTTTCCGATGCGCGGCGGCCTGCCGCAAAAGGAGCCGGAACTCCTCGCCAAGTGGCAGGAAGCCGACCTCTACGCCGCCATGCGAAAGGCCCGGCGCGAGGCCGGCGCGCCGCTGTTCGTGCTGCATGACGGCCCGCCCTACGCCAACGGCTCGATCCACATCGGCCACGCGCTGAACAAGCTCTTGAAGGACTTCGTCGTCCGCTCGCGGTTCCTGCTGGGCTACGACGTCGACTACAGGCCTGGCTGGGACTGCCACGGCCTGCCGATCGAGTGGAAGATCGAAGAGGAGTTCCGCGGCAAGGGTCGGCGCAAGGACGAGGTCCCCGCCGCGGAGTTCCGCCAGCGCTGCCGCGAATACGCCGCCCACTGGATCGACGTGCAGATGGCCGACTTCCAGCGCCTGGGTGTGCTGGGGGACTGGCAGAACCGCTACGCCACCATGGACTTCGGCTCCGAGGCGACGATCGTCGCCGAATTCATGAAGTTCGCCGCCTCCGGCCAGCTCTATCGCGGCTCCAAGCCGGTGATGTGGAGCCCCGTGGAGCGCACCGCCCTGGCCGACGCCGAGGTCGAATACGCCGACCACGTCTCGCCGACGGTCTGGGTGAAGTTTCCGGTCGCCGGCGGCGACGCCCCGATCGTCATCTGGACGACGACGCCGTGGACCCTGCCGGCCAACCGCGCCATCGCCTACAACCCCGACATCGCCTACGCCGTCTTCGAGGTCGAGGCGATCGAACAGGACCTCGCCTTCGAACCCTGGGCCAAGCCCGGGGACCGGATGATCCTCGCCGAAAAGCTGGCGGCCGACGTGTTCGCCGCGGCCAAGGTCGCCAAGTTCAAGAAGGTCGCATCCGTCGATCCGGCGACCCTGACCTGCGCCCACCCCCTCGCCGCCCTCGATCCCGGTTACGGGTTCGAGGTCCCCTTGCTGGCCGGCGATCACGTCACCGACGACGCCGGCACCGGCTTTGTCCACACCGCGCCCGGCCACGGCGCCGACGACTACAACGTCTGGCTGGCGACGGGCCGCAGCCGCGAGGACATCCCCGACACCGTCGATCCGGACGGGCGCTACTACCCCCATGTGCCGCTGTTCGGCGGCCTGGCGGTGCTGGAGACCGAAGGCAAGAAGGCCGGCAAGTTCGGTCCCGCCAACAACGCCGTCATCGAAAAGCTGATCGAGGCCGGGACGCTTCTGGCCCGCGGCCGGCTGGAGCATTCCTATCCGCACAGCTGGCGCTCCAAGGCGCCCGTGATCTTCCGCAACACGCCGCAGTGGTTCATCCGCATGGACGAACCGATCGAGGGCGGTTCGACGCTCCGCCAGCGGGCGCTCGCCGCCATCGAAGCGACGACCTTCCACCCCGCCCACGGCAAGAACCGCATCGGCGGCATGGTCGAGACCCGTCCCGACTGGCTGATCAGCCGGCAACGCGCCTGGGGCGCGCCACTGGCCATGTTCGTCGACAAGGAAACCGGCGTCCCGCTGGTCGACGCCGACGTCAATGCCCGCATCCTGGCGGCGATCGAAGAGGGCGGCGCCGACGCCTGGTTCACCCGGCCCGCGTCCGACTTCCTCGGCAACCACGACCCGGCGAAGTACGAGAAGATCGAGGACATCCTCGACGTCTGGTTCGATTCCGGCTGCACCCACGCCTTCACCCTGGAAGGCCGCGAGGCGGCGCGCTGGCCGGCGGATCTCTATCTCGAAGGCTCCGACCAGCACCGCGGCTGGTTCCAGTCGTCCTTGCTGGAAAGCTGCGGCACACGCGGCCGCGCGCCCTACAACGCCATCCTGACCCATGGCTTCACCCTCGACGAGCAGGGCGAGAAGATGTCGAAGTCGAAGGGCAACACCACCGATCCGCACGTGGTGATCAAGGAAAGCGGCGCGGAAATCCTGCGCCTGTGGGTCGCCATGGTCGACTACGCCGACGACCAGAGGATCGGCAAAACGATCCTGCAGACCACCATCGACGGCTACCGCAAGCTGCGCAACACGGTGCGCTATCTGCTCGGCGCCCTGGACGGGTTCGAGGAAAGCGAACGCGTCGGCTACGACGCCATGCCGCCGCTCGAGCGCTACATCCTGCATCGCCTCTGGCAACTCGATGGCCAGGTGCGCCAGGCCTATGCGGAGTACCGGTTCCAGGACGTCTGGCGGCCGATCTCGGAGTTCTGCTCCGGCGACCTGTCGACCCTCTATTTCGATATCCGGAAAGACAGCCTCTACTGCGACAGCCCCAGCGAGACCCGTCGCCGGGCCTGCCGCACGGTGCTGGACGAGGTGTTCATGCGCCTGACCGCCTGGCTCTCGCCGCTCGCCGCCTTCACCACCGAGGAAGCCTGGACGACGCGGTTCCCCAAGGCCGGCGCAAACGCCCTGCGCGTCATCCCCGACACGCCGGGCGAATGGCGCAATGACGCCGAAGCCGCCCGCTGGGCCAAGGTCGAGCAGGTGGTCGGCGCGGTGACCGGCGCCCTGGAGGTCGAACGCCGCGACAAGCGCATCGGCGGCGCCCTAGAGGCCGCGCCGATCGTCCACCTCGGCAATGCGGACCTCTTGGCCGCCTTCGACGGCCTCGACGCCGCCGAAGTCTTCCGCACCAGCCAGGCGACCCTGGTTCAAGGACCCGGGCCGGCCGGGGCCCACCGCATCGACGGCGCGCCCGATATCGCCGTCGAACCGCTGCGCGCGACTGGAAACAAGTGCGCCCGGTCGTGGCGCATCCTGCCGGAAGTGGGGTCCGATCCGCGCTATCCGGACCTGTCGTTGCGCGACGCGGCGGCGGTGGCCGAATGGGATGCGGCGCATGGGGAGTTAGCGCGATGAGCAAGACCGCCCGCCTGCCGGTGATCGCCTATGCGATCGCCGCCCTCGTCATCGTCGTCGATCAGCTTTCGAAGTTCTGGGTGCTCAACGTCCAGGGCCTCAGCGAGGCCGGCGACCACATCGAGATCTCGCGCTTTTTCGACCTGACCATGGTCTGGAATCGCGGCGTCAGCTTTGGCCTGTTCCGCTCGCCCGACGGCCAGGAAACCATCCGCTGGCTGCTGGCGGCGTTCTCGGCGGCGATCTGCGTTGTCCTGGTGGTCTGGGTCTGGAAGGCGCAGCGCAAATGGTCGGCCGTAGGCATCGGCCTCATCATCGGCGGCGCGCTCGGCAACCTCGTCGACCGGGTGCGGTTCGGGGCCGTGGCCGATTTTATCGACCTCTCGGGCCTCGGGTTCTTTCCCTGGGTGTTCAACATCGCCGATGCGGCGATCAATATCGGCGTCGCGGTCCTCCTGATCGAAACCTTCTTCACCAGCGACAAGGACAAGACCGCGCTCTAATTCTGTCGGGTCTGGCCGTCCGCTCCGGGATGGTTTATCGGTTCGCCATTAATTTTGGGGCCGGGGGCGGCCTTGCGAGGAGCTGTCGCGTGACGCGTACCTACCGCCTGATTGTCCTGGTCGCGCTTTGCAGCACGGCCCTCGCCGCCTGCCAGTCGCGCGGGAACCGCGGCGATCTCACCACGCAAGGTCCCGATGAGTTCCTGATCGTCGGCCGCACGCCCTTGATCGTGCCGCCCGACTACAACCTGCGTCCGCCCGCGCCCGGCGAACCGCGGCCCCAGGATCTGAACCCGGAAGCCACCGCTCGCGCGGCCCTTGTCGGCGGCCGCGCCGCCGCGGCGGCGTCCAGCGAGGGCGAGCGCCTCTTGATGGTCAAGGCCGGCGCCAACGAAGCCGATCCGCGAATCAAGGAAGTCATCGACGACGAGCAGGGCGATCTGGCCCACAAGTCGACGAGCTTCGCCAACCTCGTCATGTTCTGGCGCAAGGACCAGCCGGCCACCCAGGTCGCCGCGCCCGGCGCGGACACCGCGACGCCGCTCAATCCCGCGACCGAATCCGCCCGCATCGCCGGCCTTACCGGCGGCAAGCCGGTCCGCATCGTCGCCGCGCCGCCGGAACCGGAAAAGCGCCGCTTCAAGCTGCCGGGCCTTTAGCCGCAGCTACGCCGCTCTTTAGGGAATCGGCCTAGTCAACGGGACCCTTCGGCCCGACACTGACCCCATGCCCATTCGCCGCCTCCCCTCCGCCACCGTCAACCGCATCGCCGCCGGCGAGGTGGTCGAACGGCCTGCGAGCGCGGTCAAGGAACTGGTGGAGAACGCCATCGACGCCGGCGCCGCCCGGATCGAGGTGCAGATCGAGCAAGGCGGCCTGGCGCGCATCCTCGTCGCCGACGACGGCGCCGGCCTTTCCCGCGACGAACTGCCCCTGGCGGTCGAGCGGCACGCGACGTCCAAGCTCGCGCCCGGCGCGGACGGCGAGTGGGACTTGCTACACATCGAGACCCTGGGATTTCGCGGCGAGGCCCTGCCGTCGATCGGCTCGGTGGCGCGCCTGACCATGACCGCGCGGGTTAAGTGCGGCGACGCCTTCGCCATCCATGTCGACGGCGGCGCGATGGGCGCGGTCGGCCCCGCGCCCTTCCCCAGCGACCATGGGGCGCGGGTCGAGGTGCGCGACCTCTTCTACGCCACGCCCGCCCGCCTGAAGTTCATGAAGTCCGAGCGGGCCGAATCGATGGCCATCGCCGAGGAGGTGAAGCGCCAGGCCATGGCCCACGAAGCGGTCGCCTTCGCCCTCGACATCGACGGCAAGAAGGTGCTGCGCCTGCCGGCCGAACACCCGGGCCCGGCCGGCCGTCTGGCCCGCCTCGCCGCCATCCTCGGCCGCGAGTTCGAGGACAACGCCCTCTTGATCGACCAGGAGCGGGACGGCATCCGTCTGTCCGGCTATGCGGGTTTGGCGACCTACAACCGCGGCAACGCCAGCCACCAGTATCTATTCGTCAACGCCAGGCCGGTGCGCGACCGCCTGCTGCAGGGCGCCCTGCGCGGCGCCTACGCCGACTTCCTGGCCCGCGACCGCCACCCGGCGGCGGCTCTCTACCTCGACCTCGACCCCAAATATGTCGACGTCAACGTCCATCCGGCCAAGGCCGAGGTGCGGTTCCGCGATCCGAGCCTCGTCCGCGGCCTGATCGTCGGCGCCCTGAAGCACGCCCTGGCCGGCGCCGGCCACCGATCCTCGACCACCGCCGCGGCGGCAGCCCTCGACGGCTTTCGCCGCACGGAACCCAGCGCCGCAGGGTTCTCCGCCTGGGGCGCTGGCGGCTGGACGCCGCGGCCCGCGCCGCTCGCCTCCCTCGATCTGCCCGGCGTCGCTGAACTGACGGCCCGCGTGGAGATCGAACCGGCGCCGGCGTTCTCCGCCAGCGCGACGCCGGACCCGATCGACTTTCCCCTGGGCGCCGCGCGGGCCCAGTTGCACGAGACCTACATTGTCGCCCAGACCCGCGACGGGATGGTGGTGGTCGACCAGCACGCCGCCCATGAGCGGCTCGTCTATGAGCGCATGAAAGCGCAGATGGCGAACGGCGGCGTCGTCCGCCAGACCCTGCTGATGCCGGAGGTGGTCGACCTCGACCCCGCCGAGGCCGAACGCGTCATCGCCAAGGCCGATGACCTCGCCCGCTTCGGCCTGATCGTCGAGCCCTTCGGCGCCGGCGCGGTGCTGGTCCGCGAAACCCCCGCCCTGCTCGGCGACACCGACGCCGCCGGCCTCATCCGCGACATCGCCGACGACCTGGCCGAGAACGGCGAGGCCCTGGCGCTGAAGGAGCGGCTGGAGGACATCTGCTCGACCATGGCCTGCCACGGCAGCGTCCGCGCCGGCCGCCGCCTGACGGCGACGGAGATGAACGCCCTCCTGCGCGAGATGGAGGCGACCCCCCACTCTGGCCAATGCAATCACGGCCGCCCGACCTACGTCGAACTGAAACTCGGCGACATCGAGCGGCTATTCGGCCGGCGGTAGGGGAGAAAACCCTCTCCCTCCGGGAGAGGCGTTAAGCAAGGCAACCTCTCGGACGGTCCCGCGCTTTTCGTTGGGGGCCGAGCCTGAAAGGAGCACCCCCATGCAACTGTACCGCGGACGCCTGTTCGATCACGTCCACCTGCGAACCCGGAATCTTGACGCTATGAAGCAATTCTACAGGGCCGTGCTCGACGCGCTCGGCGTCGAGAGCAACGAGAGCGACGCCCATTTCAATGCCGACGAGCTGTGGATCGACATCGGCGGGCCGGCGACCCACATCCACCTCGCCTTCCAAGCGGCCGACCGGGAAATGGTGCGCCGGTTCTACGAGGCAGGGCTCGCCGCCGGCGGGCGCGACAACGGCGGACCGGGCGAACGCGACTACCATCCCGGCTACTACGCCGCCTTCCTGTGGGACCCCGACGGCAACAATATCGAAGCGGTCTACCATGGCCCGGCCGAACGATCCGCCCCAAGCGTCGAGATCAGCTTCTGACGACTGACTGGCTCCCAGGTGACGATCTCCGCAGTTTTTGCTATTCGCTGGGTCTGGTCCACCCGCGAGGCTTCATGTCCGAGATTGTGCAGGGTACGGCCGCGGAAACGCCGGGCTCCTAAGACCGGATTCTTCCGTCAGGCCGCGATAAGCGGCTCGCGCCCTTCGGCGGCGCGGGCGTGTTTTTCCATGCCCTGAAAACGGACTATCCCCGTGAACATATCAAAATCGGAGCAAAGGACGCTCCACGCCCTGGCGCAGGGTGGTCGTATCGTGCTGACTCGAGACGCCAATGGCCAGATCAATCGGATCGAATGCATCAGCGGTGAAGGCTGGTTGCTGAGCGACTGCACGCCCTCGGTCTTCGCCAAGCTGAAGCGGCGTGGCTTCATCGCCAGCCGCGACAGCCTGCCTTATCGCATCACTCGCGACGGGCTGGCGGCGCTTAGACCCCAGCTCGACAACCGGGTCTCAGCCCGACGCTGGTAGGCGCCTCAGGAAATGGACGCGCGCAGCCCCCCAGCTACGCGCGTCCAGGACCTCGAAGTCTTCAACCTTGGGGTCGGGCTCGTCGGCGCCGCGCTCGAAGACGACAAGGGCGCCGGGCTTCAGCCAGCCGCCCGCGGCGAGACCTGTCAGGGCCTGCTCACCCAGTCCCTTGGCGTAGGGCGGATCGAGAAAGGCGAGATCGAACGGAGCGCCGTCGGCGGCGGGTTTGACCCCTAGGTCCGTCGCGTCGCGGCGATGAACGCGGGTCGCGCCGAAAAGTCCCAAGGCCTCGACGTTGTCGCGGATCGCGCCGCGGGCGTCCGCGTCGGTCTCGACGAACAGGCAGAAGGCCGCGCCCCGCGAGAGGGCCTCGAAGCCGAGACTGCCAGACCCGGCGAAAAGGTCGATGACGCGAGCGCCGGCAAGCGGGGTCGCCCAGGCGGCGTGCTCGATGACGTTGAACAGCGCCTGACGCGCCCGATCCGACGTCGGCCGCGTCGAAAGGCCCGGCGGCGCGATCAAAGTCCTGCCACGATGGGCGCCGGAGATGATCCGCATGCAAAGGCCCCTTTCCCTTCGCAACCGCTTAGCGGATGAAGGGCGGCGGCTAAAGGGCCGGGAGACGGATGAACGGATGAGCGAACGATTTGCGGCGGTTTGGGCGGGGCTGGCTAACTCGCCGTTTCTCGCCGATCTCGGGCCAGAGGACCGCAGTTGGTGGCGCGTGCTGCTGGCCGTGGCCTGCGGCGTCGCGGCCGGGTTCATCGCCATCTTCGTCCTGGCCGTGATGATGCTGATCGCCGGGGCCGTCTTCATGTTCAGCCTCGGCTACGGATCGAACGACGTGGAGACGATCGCGGCGGGCTTGACCGGCGGCGAACTGCCGATGACCCTTGAGATGACGCTGGGAGTGATCGGCGCCCTGGCCATCATCAACGGCATCCTGTCGCTCGTTGTGGTCGCCGTCGCCAGCCTGATCGTCAGGAAGCCGTTCAAGGCCAGCTTCACCGCCGCCCGGCGTTTCCGCTGGCGGCAGATGGCCGCCGGCCTCTTGCTCTACGCCCTGGCGATGATCCCCATGATCGGGCTGATGTACGCCACCGGCGAGGCCAAAGGGGAGATACCGCTCCTCAGCCTGACCAACTCCGCGGGCGAAATCCTCCTCTACCTCGGCGCGGCGATCGTCGGCCTGATTCTCGCGGCGGGGGCCGAGGAGCTCGCCTTCCGCGGCTGGCTCCTGCGCCATACCGCAGCCTTCGTGCGGTCGCCCTGGATCCTGCTGCTGATCAACGGCGTCCTCTTTTCGGCGATCCACCTCGATCCTGATCCGAACGCCTTCATCGCCCGCGCGGTGATGGGGATGATCTTCTGCTACATGGCCTTGCGTCTGGGTGGCATCGAGTTCGCCATCGGCGCCCATGCAGCCAACAACATCATGATCGTGCTCTTCATCGAGCCGATGAGCCTGAAGATGCCAGCCCCGGAAACCTTCCAGGCCCACTATCTGGTCGAGACCCTCGTCGTCCTCGTCCTCGGCGTGACGGTGACGGAGCTCGTGTTCCGTGTGCCCGCCCTGCGCCGCTGGACCGCCGCGGACGAGGTCTACGCCAAGTCTACGGCGTCGGTGTTTCACTAGGCGCTTCGTCGCGCCGCCAGCGCAAGGGCGGCGCCTCGGCCCGCAGCTTCAACAGACCATCGCGCAAGGCGGCCATGAACCCCTGCCTGTCGCCCTGCCAGCGGATCGCGGGGCCGACGCCGACGGTGCAGCACATCGGCACCGGGATGAAGGCCCCCTTGGGCAACACGCGGCCCGCGCCCTGCAGCCACACCGGCGTCACCGGAGCCTGTGGAAAGGCCTCGGCCAGGCGCGCCACCCCGCCCTTCAGCGCCGCCATCTCGTCGAAACTGTCGCCCCGCGTGCCTTCGGGAAAGATGATGACGATGGCCCCTTCCGCCAGGGCCTCACGGGCCGGGGCCAGGACGTCGTCGCCCGCCTTCATCGCCTTGCGATTCACCGGAACGATGCCGATGACCGTCTTGGAGAACCAGCCGATCACCGGGTCGCGCAGGAAATAGTCCGCCGCCGCCACGGGGCGCACCAGGGGAAGGGTCTTCGCCGGGAAGATCGTCAGCAGCAGCAGGGTGTCGACGTGGCTGTTGTGGTTGGCGGCGATGATCGCTGGGCCGGTCTTGGGCAGATGCTCGCGGCCGACGACATCCGCGCCGGTGAAGAACCGGGCGATCGGCTTGGCGATCAGGGTCAGCAGCACGAGGCGCAGCAGGTTCATGGCCTCAGAACTTCTCCATCCCGTAGTAGGCGACGAGGTGGAAGAACAAGGGCGCCGTGAAGGTCAGGCTATCCGCCCGATCCAGCACGCCGCCGTGGCCGGGAATGAAGTGCGAGGTGTCCTTGACGCCGATGTCGCGCTTGATCGCCGACATGGTGACGTCCCCGGCGAAGCCGGCGAACGGCAAGGTGATGGCGATGATCGACAGGCCGATGGGCGGGATCGCCGCCGGCAGGAAGAGGGGCCCTAAAAACCAGATGAGCAGCGCGGTGGTGATCCAGCCGCCGATGAAGCCTTCCCAGGTCTTGTTGGGGCTGACCTTGGGGATGATCTTGTGGCGGCCCAAAAGCTTGCCCCAGACATATTGGGCGACGTCATTGGCCTCCGTCGCCACCAGCAGGAGGAAGACCAGGCCCGCGGGTCCCGCCGGCGTCTCGGCCGGATCGGCGCGCATCAGAAGCGCGACGTAGCCGAGGTTGTAGACGCAGGTGACGATGGCCCAGTGGAACAGGGCGACGGTCGGCAGGAAGCCCTTGGTCTGGCCGACGCAGGCCATCAGCCAGGGGATCGCCAGGAAGACGTAGATCGGGATGAAGACCAGGAAGAAGCCATAGGTGTCGGCGGCGATGAAGCCGTAGCTGATGGGAATGGTCAGATAGGCGACCAGCATGATCAGCCGGTCCTCCCGTCGGGTGGGCGCGAGGGACAGGAACTCGCGCAGCGCCAGGAAGGAGATCACCACCCAAAGGATCACCGTCGCCTGCCAGCCGGCGAGGAGGGCGCCGACCAGGAGCGCCGCCATGATCCACCAGGAGACCACCCGGTCGCGCAGGTTCGTATAGTCCTTGCCGGGCTTGAGGATCGGCAGCAGGACCGCCGCCGCCGCGCCGAGGGTGAGCAAGGCCAGGACGCCGGCCAGGCCCCAGAATAGGGCGGGCGAATGGGCCGTCATAAAGGTCGCGAATGCGTCGGGCATCGTCGGCGCCAACCCCTAAGGTGCAAAGCGTGACCATGACGCCCGCCCACCGGCCGTCAAGCCTCGCCTTGACCGTGCTCGGCGCAACGGCCACGCTTGCGGAGCGATCTAAGGGCTTTGGGGGAATTTGCCGATGGCGGCGACGGAAGGTCTTTTGCGCGCCCGATGGGTCCATGTGACCTTCGCCTTCATCGCCATGGGCGGCTGGACCCTATTCGCCAACCGAGCCCATGGCGCGGACGCCCTGGCGCCGGCCGTCGTCCAGGGTTTGGTGTCCGCCGTCATCACCGCCATTTTGAAAGGCGTTCTCGATCGGTTGGCCGGCCGATTTCCCGGCGTCGCGGCCTACATCCTGCCGCCGCTGATCACCGCCTCCGCGGTGCTCGCCGCCCTGATCGCCATCC
>Ga0207668_10001982_pt1 | contig 11973 bp, 7 predicted proteins | sample KBSS43metaG_FD_184323 | JGI IMG/M metagenome (GOLD analysis project Ga0207668, IMG submission 184323) | Switchgrass rhizosphere microbial communities from Kellogg Biological Station, Michigan, USA - KBS S4-3 metaG (SPAdes) (version 2) | ecosystem: Host-associated > Plants > Roots > Rhizosphere >... | reverse complement strand
TCGCCGGCCCGCAACGCATGCACTACGAGATCGGGCTGCACTGCCCGCACCCCTCGACTGACGGTGGCACCGAAGTCCGTCGATCGCGTCATCCGGTACCGAGCCGGAAGCACCGCGCTAGATCCCGCGTCGAATCACGCAGTCAGCTTGCGGCGACCCTTGCCGCGCCGGTTCGATACGATCGCCCGGCCGGCCCGGGTGCGCATCCGCAGCCGGAACCCATGCACCCGCGCCCGACGGCGGTTGTTGGGCTGGAAGGTCCGCTTGCCCTTGGCCACGGCTGTTCACTCCTCGTTGCGTTTGGCATCCGCCATCCACGCCGATAAATCCTCGTACCGGTGGGGACGCGGTTGCCGTTGGTAAGCTCGTCCGTCTCGCTTGCTAACCGGCGCGGTCTCCAGAAACTCCTGGGTCGCAGCCGTATCGCCACGTGCGGGCGACTGTTCGAGGGTACTGACGAGATTTCGCTGGGTCAAACCTCGCCGGACCGAGCTCGCGGCGGCGACGCACGGTTGACAACCGCCACAGCCGTCACCGCCCCCGACTGAGCAAAAAACTACCCCTGGGGAATGCTGCAGAACGGTTGGCACCCGGGGAGAAAACTGTTAGCTTCTGCCAATGCCGCTTCGATAACGAAACGGCGACAGACAACGAAGCGGGGATGCCCACCACGTCGCGAGCCCACAGTTCGCACCACCACTGTGACGAGTCCCGGCCCGCGGCGTCCTCGCCGGTAGACAACAGAGCGACGACGGCTGTCCTGTGTCCACAACCTGTGGATAACTATGTGGACAGTTCGTCTTCGTTCCTTTGGCCGTCTTTACGAGCGGCTTCAAGGGGGTACTAGTCATTGACAGCTGACCCCGACCCCCCGTTCGTCGCCGTCTGGAACAACGTGGTTGCCGAACTCAATGGTGATACCGACACCGGCGAAATCCACAACGGGGACCCCACCCTCCCCACCCTCACGCCTCAGCAAAGAGCCTGGTTAAAGCTGGTACAGCCGCTCGTCATCGCCGAAGGCTTTGCGCTGCTGTCGGTGCCGACACCGTTTGTGCAGAACGAGATCGAACGCCACCTACGCGAGCCGATCATCAGTGCGCTCAGCCGTCAGCTGGGCCAGCGTGTCGAGCTGGGTGTGCGCATCGCGGCGCCGGCATCGAACGACCCCGATGACGGCCTCATCGGCTTCTCCACCCCTCCTGCCAGCGCAGAACCCGACGAAGTCGATGAGGACTCCGAAGCTCTGGCGAGTGCCGAGGAAAGCTGGCCGACCTACTTCTCCCATCGGCCGCAAACCACGCCGGCCGGCGAGCCCACCGCGGTCAATCTGAACCGCCGGTACACGTTCGACACGTTCGTCATCGGGGCCTCCAATCGGTTCGCTCACGCTGCGACGCTCGCGATTGCTGAGGCGCCCGCGCGGGCCTACAACCCCCTCTTTATCTGGGGTGAATCCGGGCTCGGAAAAACACACCTTTTGCACGCCGCCGGCAACTACGCTCAACGACTGTTTCCGGGCATGCGCGTCAAGTACGTGTCGACCGAAGAGTTCACCAACGACTTCATCAACTCGTTGCGCGACGACCGCAAAGCATCGTTCAAGCGCAGCTACCGCGACATCGATGTGCTGCTCGTTGACGACATCCAGTTCATCGAAGGCAAGGAAGGCATCCAGGAGGAGTTCTTCCACACCTTCAACACGCTGCACAACGCGAACAAGCAGATCGTCATCTCTTCCGATCGGCCGCCCAAGCAGCTGGCCACCCTCGAGGACCGATTGCGCACCCGGTTCGAGTGGGGGCTGATCACCGACGTCCAGCCGCCCGAGCTCGAGACGCGCATCGCAATTCTGCGCAAGAAGGCCCAGATGGACCGGCTCGACGTGCCCGACGACGTGCTCGAGCTCATCGCCAGCAGCATCGAGCGCAACATCCGTGAACTCGAAGGCGCACTCATCCGCGTCACCGCGTTCGCCTCGCTGAACAAGACGTCTATCGACAAGTCCCTGGCCGAGATCGTGCTGCGCGACCTCATCGCCGACGCCGGCACCATACAGATCAGCACTGCGGCGATCATGGCCGCCACCGCCGAATACTTCGAGACCACCGTCGAGGAATTGCGCGGGCCGGGCAAGACACGGGCGCTGGCACAGTCACGCCAGATCGCCATGTACCTCTGCCGTGAACTCACCGATCTCTCACTGCCCAAGATCGGCCAGGCGTTCGGCCGTGACCACACCACGGTCATGTATGCCGAGAAGAAGATTCGGGGCGAGATGGCGGAACGCCGCGAGGTGTTCGATCACGTCAAGGAGCTCACCACTCGAATCCGCCAGCGCTCCAAGCGCTGACGGTCCCTTCGTCCCACACACGTTTGTTGTACGCAAATCGGGGTAATCGTGCGCTGGATAGCCGTTCGCCCGAAAAATTCTTCAAAAAACTTTGGCACCGCCGGTATCACTCGTCACACCGACGCGGTGTGGATGTCGGTGTGGACAACTTGGGACAAACCTTCGAGTTACCCGACGCTTGGTAGACAACACCGTCGACGTCCACAGCGCGCCGCATCGCACCGACCACTTGTCCACAACCCGCTCACAACCAGACACACATGCCACGCAGGGTCGACATCCGGTTATCCCCAATCTCCACAAGCCCTAATACTGTTGCTTGTATATCTCCGAAGGTTCTTCTCCGAAGAAGCCACCTGGGGACACATCGATTGACCCGTCGCAGAACCGCTTTACGACCCGCGATGTCACCCCGATCGATTAGCTTTCAAGTTGAGCCGGAAAGCTCTACGGTGGTTCATCGACAGCCGTTACGGTCGTCGGTACGCATCGGGGAGACGCGTGGTGAGACACCGAGAAAACGCTGGTTAGACCTTGTTGTGGTGTGTATCGAAGGGACGCTATCGACGTGGCGACGACAACTGTTGGTCTCACCGATCTGAAGTTCCGGCTAGTACGCGAAGACTTCGCCGACGCCGTGGCCTGGGTCGCCAGGAATTTGCCAACGAGACCCACTGTGCCCGTCCTCGCCGGCGTGTTGCTCACCGGTTCTGACGACGGGCTGACGATCTCCGGATTCGACTACGAAGTGTCCGCCGAGGTACAGGTGGCGGCCGAAATCGCTTCTCCTGGAAGCGTTTTGGTATCCGGCCGGTTGTTGTCGGACATCACTCGGGCGCTCCCAGCCAAACCCGTGGACGTCAGCGTCGAAGGCACCAGGGCGTCGTTGATCTGTGGCAGCGCCCGCTTCTCGTTGCCCACCATGGCGGTGGAGGACTATCCGGCGTTGCCTGCCCTGCCCGAGGACACGGGTGTCATTTCGTCGGAGTTGTTCGCCGAGGCGATCGGCCAGGTGGCCGTCGCCGCCGGCCGCGACGACACTCTTCCGATGCTGACCGGCATTCGTGTCGAGATTTCCGGCGAGAAGGTGGTTTTGGCCGCCACCGATCGCTTCCGGCTCGCGGTCCGCGAACTGACCTGGTCGACGGAGTCAGCCGATATCGAGGCCGCGGTGTTGGTGCCTGCGAAGACGCTGGCCGAAGCGGCGAAGGCAGGGGCCGACGGCTCGGACGTGCATTTGTCGTTGGGCGCCGGGTCGGCGGTCGGCAAGGAGGGTCTGCTCGGTATTCGCAGCGACGGCAAGCGAAGCACCACCCGTTTGCTTGACGCCGAATTCCCGAAGTTCCGTCAGCTGCTGCCGACGGAACACACCGCGGTCGCGACCATCGGCGTCGCTGAACTCACCGAGGCGATCAAGCGCGTGGCACTGGTGGCGGACCGCGGCGCGCAGGTCCGGATGGAATTCGCCGACGACGTATTGCGGCTGGCGGCCGGCGCCGACGATGTCGGTCGGGCCGAAGAGGATCTTCCCGTCGCCTTCTCAGGTGACCCATTGACCATCGCCTTCAACCCGACATACCTGACGGACGGCTTGGGTTCGTTGCATTCGGAGCGTGTGACGTTTGGTTTTACGACACCCAGTCGTCCCGCGGTGTTGCGGCCGGCAGGTGAGGATTATGGGTCTGTTGGCGCGAGTGGCCCCTTCCCGGCTGCGCAAACCGACTACGTCTACCTGTTGATGCCGGTGCGGCTCCCGGGCTGACCGGCCCTACCGCCACGAAAGAGGCGCGCACATGCAGTTGGGTCTGGTCGGCCTGGGCAAAATGGGTTTCAACATGCGGGAACGCCTGCGTGAAGGCGGGCATGAGGTGATCGGGTACGACCCCCGGCCCGAGGTCAGCGATGTTCCGACACTTGCGGCACTGGCCGACGCGGTCGCCGCGCCGCGGATCGTGTGGGTGATGGTGCCATCCGGACCCATCACGCATGAAACGATCGCCGCACTCGCCAACGAACTGAGTGCAGGCGACCTCCTCATCGACGGCGGCAACTCGCGCTACACCGAGGATGGCCCGCACGCAAAACTGTTGGACGACAAGGGGATAGCCTTCATCGATGCTGGAGTATCGGGTGGTGTTTGGGGTTTGAAAGAAGGTTATGGCCTGATGGTCGGCGGTAGCGACGCCGACGTCGAACAGGCGATGCCGATCTTCGATACGCTGCGTCCGCCCGGCCCGCGGGAAGACGGGTTTGTCCACGCGGGCCCGGTCGGTGCGGGCCACTTCGCGAAGATGGTCCATAACGGCATCGAATACGCACTGATAACGGCCTACGCCGAGGGGTACGAGTTGCTTGCCGCTGAGGACCTGGTCAAGGATCCGCAGGCCATTTACCAGGCATGGACCAACGGCACCGTGGTGCGGTCCTGGCTGCAGCAGCTGCTCGCCAAGGCGTTGAAGGAAGATCCGAAGCTCGCGGAGATCACCGGCTATACCGAGGATTCTGGCGAAGGCCGGTGGACTGTCGAGGAGGCGATTCGGCTGCGGGTGCCGGTGCCCGGCATCGCCGCATCGCTGTTCGCCCGGTTCCTGTCGCGGCAGGACAACTCACCGACAATGAAGGCCGTCGCCGCGCTGCGCAACCAGTTCGGTGGCCACGCGGTCAAAAGAGTCAGCGAGTCGGGATAGGTTGCCGCTAGCGAGGAGCGAATTAGGTGTACGTCCGCCGTCTGGGATTGCAGGACTTCCGGTCCTGGCCGCTGGCCGACCTGGATCTGGAACCTGGGCGCACGGTATTCGTCGGCCCCAACGGGTTCGGTAAGACGAATCTTGTTGAAGCCCTTTGGTATTCGTCGACACTTGGATCACACCGGGTGGCATCGGATGCACCGTTGATCCGGGTGGGCGCCGAGCGGGCGGTCGTATCGACGATCGTCGTCAACGACGGGCGTGAGTTGGCCGTCGACCTGGAAATCGCGGCGGGGCGCGCCAACAAGGCGCGGCTCAACCGCTCCCCCGTGCGTTCGGCCCGCGAGGTCCTCGGCGTGTTGCGGGCGGTGCTGTTCGCGCCCGAGGATCTGGCGCTGGTGCGTGGGGACCCGAGTGAACGCCGGCGCTACCTCGACGAACTGGCCACGACGCGGCGGCCAACGGTCGGCGCCGTCCGAGCCGACTACGACCGGGTGCTACGGCAGCGCGCCGCGCTGCTGAAGACCGCGGGCGCAGCCCGCCATCGCGGTGACCGCAGTGTGCTCGACACGCTCGACGTGTGGGACGGTCACCTCGCCGCCCACGGCGCCCAACTGATCGCGGCGCGCGTCGAGCTCGTCAACCAACTCGCCCCTGAGGTGGAGAAGGCCTACCAATTGCTGGCACCGTCGTCCGGACCGGCCGCCATCCAGTACCGCAGTGGCGTGGACGCGGTCGAGAACGAGGCGGCCGCGGGCAACCACAATGTGGAGGTGTTCGAGGCCGCGCTGCTCGACGCGCTCGCCCGCCGGCGTGATGCCGAACTCGAACGCGGGGTCTGCCTGGTGGGCCCGCACCGGGACGACCTCGAATTGCGACTGGGCGATCAAGTTGCGAAAGGGTTTGCGAGCCACGGCGAATCCTGGTCGACGGCGCTGGCGCTACGGCTGGCCGCGTACGAGCTGCTGAGGGCGGACGGTGGCGATCCGGTGCTCCTGCTCGACGATGTGTTCGCCGAACTCGACAACGCTCGCAGGCAGGCGCTCGCCAACGTCGCAGGCAACGCGGAACAGGTTCTGGTGACCGCCGCCGTGCACGACGACATTCCCTCCGACTGGGATGCGCGCCGCATCGAAATCACAATGCGCGACGACGACACCGGCCGGGTATCGATGGTGAAGCAATGACCGAACCCGATGGCGAAAAAGAGATCGGTCCGCCGGCACACCTGGCCGGACTGGCCGGCATGGACCTCGTGCGCCGGACGCTGGAAGAGGCCCGCGGGGCAGCGCGGGTGCAGGGCAAGGACGTCGGCCGCGGCCGCAGCTCCCCGGCCCGGCGTCGGGTGGCGGGGTCCAGCCGGCGGCGTTGGTCCGGGCCGGGCCCGGACTCGCGGGACCCACAGCCGCTCGGGGCGGCGAGTCGCGACCTGGCGCGGAACCGCGGCTGGTCCGGACGTGTTGCCGAGGGTTCGGTCTTCGGCCGCTGGTCAGTCGTGGTCGGCGAGCAGATCTCGGCCCACGCCACGCCGACCTCGCTGAACGAGGGGGTGCTCACGGTGTCCGCCGAATCGACGGCGTGGGCGACGCAGCTTCGAATGGTGCAGGCGCAACTGCTGGCCAAGATCGCGGCCGCCGTCGGAGACGGGGTGGTGACCTCGCTGAAAATCGTCGGCCCGGTGGCGCCGTCGTGGCGCAAAGGGCGGTATCACATCGCGGGCCGCGGGCCCCGCGACACGTACGGTTAGGGTCTGGCGGCCGATTCCCTGAGAGCCGCCAGGACGCCGCGATCTTAGTTCTCAAGCGTCTTCACGCACCTCGGATCGAAAAACTCCACAGACGGCGCAAATAGGTGTGCAGAAACGCCGCCTCAGAATCGGTTCTGGCGCTATCTCCCGGTAGACTGTTTTCATGACTTGCCGACGGTAATCACTGCCGTCGCTGCGACCCCCAAGGAGAAGCTTCCGCCCGTGGCTGCTGCGAAGAAGAAAGCCGAGAAGACTTACGGCGCCGACGCCATCACTGTTCTCGAAGGTTTGGAGGCCGTCCGCAAACGTCCGGGCATGTATATCGGCTCCACCGGCGAGCGTGGTCTGCACCACCTCGTCTGGGAGGTAGTCGACAATGCCGTCGACGAGGCGATGGCCGGATACGCGACGAAAGTCGATGTGCGGATCCTGGAGGACGGTGGCGTCGAGGTCCGTGACGACGGCCGCGGGATCCCCGTCGAGATGCACGCCAGCGGTGCGCCGACCGTCGACGTCGTGATGACCCAACTCCACGCCGGCGGCAAGTTCGGCGGCGAGAACAGCGGTTACAACGTCAGCGGTGGGCTGCACGGCGTCGGTGTTTCCGTCGTGAACGCGCTGTCTACCCGGCTCGAGGTGGACATCTCCCGAGACGGCCACGAGTGGTTCCAGTCGTACGATCACGCGATGCCGGGCACCCTGAAGCAGGGCGATACGACCAGGAAGACCGCCACCACGGTCCGGTTCTGGGCCGACCCGAACATCTTCGAGACCACGAACTACGACTTCGAGACGGTCGCGCGTCGGCTGCAGGAGATGGCCTTCCTCAACAAGGGCCTGACCATCACACTGTCCGATGAGCGGGTCACCGCCGAAGAGGTCACCGACGAGGTCGTCAGCGACACCGCCGAAGCCCCGAAGTCAGCGGAGGAGAAGGCCGCCGAAGCCGCTGGCCCCCACAAGGTCAAGAACCGCACCTTCCACTACCCCGGTGGCCTGGTCGACTACGTCAAGCACATCAACCGGACCAAGACGCCGATCCACCAGAGCATCGTCGACTTCTCCGGCAAGGGTGAGGGCCATGAGGTCGAGATCGCGATGCAGTGGAACGCCGGCTACTCGGAGTCGGTGCACACCTTCGCGAACACGATCAACACGCACGAAGGCGGCACCCACGAAGAGGGCTTCCGGGCGGCGCTGACCAGCGTGGTCAACAAGTACGCCAAGGACAAGAAGCTGCTCAAGGAAAAGGATCCGAACCTAACGGGTGACGACATCCGCGAAGGCCTCGCGGCGGTCATCTCGGTGAAGGTGTCTGAACCGCAGTTCGAGGGTCAGACCAAGACCAAGCTCGGTAACACCGAAGTCAAGTCGTTTGTCCAGCGGATCTGCAACGAGCAAATGAGCCACTGGTTCGAGGCCAACCCGGCCGAGGCGAAAACTGTTGTGAACAAGGCGGTTTCGTCGGCGCAGGCGCGGATCGCGGCCCGCAAGGCGCGCGAGCTGGTGCGGCGCAAGAGCGCAACCGACATCGGCGGCCTGCCCGGTAAGCTGGCGGACTGTCGGTCTACCGATCCGCGTAAGTCGGAACTGTATGTGGTGGAGGGTGATTCGGCGGGCGGCTCGGCAAAGAGTGGCCGCGACTCGATGTTCCAGGCGATCCTGCCGCTACGCGGCAAGATCATCAACGTCGAGAAGGCCCGCATCGATCGCGTGTTGAAGAACACCGAAGTCCAGGCGATCATCACCGCGCTGGGCACGGGTATTCACGACGAGTTCGACATCTCCAAGCTGCGCTACCACAAGATCGTGCTGATGGCCGACGCCGACGTTGACGGCCAGCACATCTCGACTCTGTTGTTGACGCTGCTGTTCCGATTCATGAAGCCGCTCATCGAGAATGGGCACGTGTTCTTGGCCCAGCCGCCGCTCTACAAGCTGAAGTGGCAGCGCAGCGAACCCGAGTTCGCGTATTCCGACCGCGAGCGCGACGGGCTGCTGGAGACGGGTCGGGCGGCAGGCCGGAAGATCAACGCCGAGGACGGCATCCAGCGCTACAAGGGTCTCGGCGAGATGGACGCCAAGGAACTGTGGGAGACCACCATGGATCCCTCCGTCCGCGTGCTGCGCCAGATCACTCTCGACGACGCCGCGGCCGCCGACGAACTGTTCTCAATTCTGATGGGCGAGGACGTGGAAGCTCGCCGCAGTTTCATCACCCGTAACGCCAAAGACGTTCGCTTCCTGGATGTTTAGAGACGAAGTTTAGGACTCCAATTCCATGACTGACACCACGTTGCCGCCAGGCGACGAAGCAGGAGACCGCATCGAGCCGGTCGACATTCAGCAGGAGATGCAGCGCAGCTACATCGACTATGCGATGAGCGTCATCGTCGGTCGCGCGCTGCCCGAGGTCCGCGATGGCCTCAAGCCCGTGCACCGCCGGGTCCTGTACGCGATGTACGACTCGGGTTTCCGCCCGGACCGCAGCCACGCGAAATCCGCGCGCTCCGTGGCAGAAACGATGGGCAACTACCACCCGCACGGCGATGCGTCGATCTACGACACCCTGGTGCGGATGGCCCAGCCATGGTCGCTGCGCTACCCGTTGGTCGACGGGCAGGGCAACTTCGGTTCGCCGGGCAACGACCCACCCGCGGCGATGCGCTACACAGAGGCGCGGCTGACGCCGCTGGCGATGGAGATGCTGCGTGAAATCGACGAGGAGACAGTCGATTTCATTCCTAACTACGACGGGCGTGTGCAGGAGCCGACGGTTCTGCCGAGCCGGTTCCCCAACCTGCTCGCCAACGGGTCGGGCGGGATCGCGGTCGGCATGGCCACCAATATCCCGCCGCACAACCTCGGCGAGCTTGCCGAGGCGGTGTACTGGTGCCTGGAGAACCACGAGGCCGACGAAGAGGCGACCTTGGCCGCAGTCTGTGAGCGCGTCAAGGGGCCAGACTTCCCCACCGCCGGCCTGATCGTTGGCTCGCAAGGGATACACGACGCCTACACCACGGGCCGCGGCTCGATTCGGATGCGCGGCGTGGTGGAGATCGAGGAAGACTCGCGGGGCCGCACCGGCATCGTCATCACCGAGCTGCCGTATCAGGTCAACCACGACAACTTCATCACCTCGATCGCCGAGCAGGTCCGCGACGGCAAGCTGGCCGGCATCTCCAACATCGAGGACCAAGGCAGCGACCGCGTCGGCATCCGGATCGTGGTCGAGCTCAAGCGCGACGCGGTCGCGAAGGTGGTGCTGAACAACCTCTACAAGCACACCCAGCTGCAGACCAGTTTCGGCGCCAACATGCTGTCGATCGTCGACGGTGTGCCGCGGACCCTCCGGCTTGACCAGATGATCCGCTATTACGTCGAGCACCAACTCGACGTCATCGTCCGGCGCACCACCTACCGGCTGCGTAAAGCCAACGAACGAGCCCACATCCTGCGCGGTCTAGTCAAGGCGCTCGACGCGCTGGATGAGGTCATCGCGCTGATCCGGGCGTCGGAGACGGTCGATGTCGCCAAGCAAGGCCTGATCGAGCTGCTCGACATCGACGAAATCCAGGCCCAGGCGATCCTGGACATGCAGTTGCGCCGCCTGGCCGCCCTGGAACGGCAGAAGATCGTCGACGACCTGGCCAAGATCGAGGCCGAGATCGCCGACCTGGAAGACATCCTGGCCAAGCCGGAGCGTCAGCGGACCATCGTGCGCGATGAGCTGAAGGAGATCGTCGACAAGCACGGCGACGCCCGTCGCAGCCGCATCGTCGCCGCCGATGGGGAGGTCTCCGACGAGGACCTGATCGCCCGTGAGGAAGTGGTGGTCACCATCACCGAGACCGGCTACGCCAAGCGCACGAAGTCCGATCTCTACCGCAGCCAGAAGCGCGGCGGCAAAGGCGTGCAGGGCGCCGGTCTCAAGCAGGACGACATCGTCAACCACTTCTTCGTGTGCTCGACGCACGACTGGATCCTGTTCTTCACCACGCAGGGCCGGGTCTATCGCGCGAAGGCCTACGACCTGCCCGAGGCTTCCCGGATCGCGCGCGGCCAGCACGTCGCGAACCTGCTGGCCTTCCAGCCTGAGGAGCGCATCGCGCAGGTCATCCAGATCAAGAGCTACGAGGACGCGCCGTACCTGGTGCTGGCCACCCGCAACGGCCTGGTGAAGAAGTCCAAGCTCACTGACTTCGACTCCAACCGCTCCGGCGGCATCGTCGCGGTGAACCTGCGCGACGGCGACGAACTCGTCGGCGCCGTGCTGTGCTCCTCTGAGGAGGACCTGCTGTTGGTGTCGGCCAAGGGCCAGTCGATTCGGTTCTCGGCAACCGACGAGGCGCTGCGGCCGATGGGCCGCGCCACCTCGGGTGTGCAGGGCATGCGGTTTAACACCGACGACCAGCTGCTGTCGCTGAATGTGATCCGCGAGAACACGTATTTGCTGGTCGCGACGGCCGGCGGGTACGCCAAGCGCACCGCGATCGAGGAATACCCGGTCCAGGGCAGGGGCGGCAAAGGGGTGCTGACGATCCAGTTCGACAAGCGGCGTGGCAGTCTGGTCGGAGCGTTGATCGTCGATGACGACACCGAGTTGTACGCCATCACCTCGGGTGGAGGTGTCATCCGGACGGCGGCTCGCCAGGTTCGCAAGGCTGGGCGGCAGACCAAGGGCGTTCGGTTGATGAACCTGGGCGAGGGCGACACACTGGTTGCTGTCGCGCGCAACGCCGAGGAGAACGAGGCCCCGGATGGCCCAGCCGCCGAGGCCGACGGAACGTAACGACGTTAAGGAGCCGTAGGTGAGTTCACCGAACGAGCCGGGATACCCGCGCGCGGGTGACGCCCCCGGTAGCGGCAACGGCTCTGTCGGCGGATCGTCCCCGCACGACGGTGGTTCGCTCGGCAGTGCGGCATCGCGCCCGGGCAGCGAGACTCCGCCCTGGCAGCGCGGCCCGGCCGCACGGGCGGCCCGGCCGCCGCAGCGCCAGTCGCCGGATTCGCACCCGCGGACGGAGACGCAGCGCCAGTCGCCGGATTCGCACCCGCGGACGGAGACGCAGCGCCAGTCGCCGGATTCGCACGCGCGGACGGAGGCCCCGCGCAGCGACGGGCCAGCCGGCCACTCCCCCGGCGTCGATGCGCGGCTGAACCGCTTCATTGCGGGCGGACCGGGG
>Ga0207668_10001976_pt1 | contig 11991 bp, 9 predicted proteins | sample KBSS43metaG_FD_184323 | JGI IMG/M metagenome (GOLD analysis project Ga0207668, IMG submission 184323) | Switchgrass rhizosphere microbial communities from Kellogg Biological Station, Michigan, USA - KBS S4-3 metaG (SPAdes) (version 2) | ecosystem: Host-associated > Plants > Roots > Rhizosphere >... | reverse complement strand
TCCAACTCGGCGCGCAGCCGCGCCATCAGCCAGTTCACCGTGCGGTCGCGAAGGTCCAGCCCGGCGCGCAGCGTCCCTTCCCCCAACACCAGCGTATCGCCGGTCAGCGCCTCGAACGCGCGCGGATCGACCGCGAGCCGGACCACGCGGATGCGCCCGCCGGGGCTGCGCGAACGGATGGTAACGCCCGCGGGGCGCACGAACAGGCGGCCCATGCGGGTGCGACGGCCGGGATCCACCTCGGGCAGGAAGGCGACGCCCTCGGCGGCGAGCGGCGGCAAGGACGCCTCGATCATGTGCTGCGTCTCGCACGCCGTAATGTCCACCGGCGTCGGCCAGCGCCACTCCACGATCTGCGCCTCGCCGATCGGAACGCGCCGGCTCGCCAGGATGATTGGGCCGCTCTCCACGCCGCCACCATTCGCCCCACAGCGCGGCCGGTCAAGCCTGCCACGTCGCGCCCGTCCGAAATGGCGAAGTGTGTCCGCTTACGCTCAGACCGCGGGGCTGCCGGAGATCCCACTGCGCAGCCGACCCTGCAATCGACCTTGCATCTCATCGCCTCCCGGTTCAGGCAGCGTCTGATTGCGCAGAACTGACGCGGAGAGGCGGATCGCATGGCGGATGCGGGGTGGGACGAGGAGGTGGACGTGCTGGTCGTCGGCTCCGGCGCGGGCGGGCTGACCGCCGCGATCGCCGCGGCGGACGCGCATGGCCGCGTGCTGGTGATCGAGAAGAGCGACGAATATGGCGGCACTTCCGCCACCTCGGGGGGCGGCATCTGGATCCCCAACAGCCCGCTCGGCAAGGCGGAAGGGCTGGAGGACAGCGAAGAGGAGGCGTTCTCCTACATCCGCCCGCAAAGCGCGCCCAACGTGCCGGACAGCCTGATCCGCGCCTATATCCGCCGCGCGCCCGAAATGCTGGGCTGGCTGACGGCGAAGACGCCGGTTCGCTTCACCAGCGTTCCCTACCCGGATTATCATGTCGAATATCCGGGTGGGAAGCTCGGCTTCCGGACGCATCTGCCCGTTCCGTTCGACGGCAAGCAGCTGGGCGACGACATCCTGCAGCTTCGTCCCGCCTCGCCCGCCGCCAGCCTGTTCGGCATCATCAACTGGCGGTTCGACGAAACCTATACCTTGCTGTTCCGCCCCAAGGGCTGGATGAAGGCGCTCGGCAAGATGTTCTGGCGGTACGGGTCGGACCTGCCGCACCGGTTCCGTTCCAAGAAGGACCGGCATCTGACGCTCGGCAACGCGCTGATCGGCGGCCTTCGCCTGGCGCTCAAGGAGCGCGGCGTGCCGCTGCGACTGGAGACCGGCCTCGTCGAGCTGGTGCGAGAGGGCGATACGGTCACCGGCGCGGTGGTGGAACATCGCGGCAAGCGCAGGCGCATCCGGGTGCGGCGCGGACTGGTTCTGGCCGCGGGCGGGTTTGAGCGCAGCGAGGAATTGCGCCGTCGCTACCTGCCGGGTTCGGCCGATCCCACGATGAGCGGCTCGCAGGTCAACAATACCGGTGATGCGATCCTGGCCGCGGAGAAGATCGGCGCGGGTCTGCGCAACATGCAGTCCACCTGGTCGGCGCCCGTCTTCCGCGTGCCGGGCGAAGCGCGCGCGCGCCTGTCGACGATCGAGCGTGCGCTGCCCGGCTGCATCATCGTCAACCAGGCCGGCAAGCGCTACCTGAACGAGGCCGCTTCCTATCACGTCGTGGGCCGGCAGATGGTGGAGAATGACAAGCCGGGCGCGGGTACCCAGCCCTCCTGGGTGATCTTCGACGCGACCTTCCGCCACAAATATCCGATGGGTCCGCTCCTGCCGCTGATCCCCGACGCGCTGCAGCCGAAGGGCGTGCGCCAGATCCTGCGCAAGGCGGGCGACATCGCCACGCTCGCGAAGGCGATCGGCGTACCCGCCGATGCGCTCGTGCAGACGGTCACGCGCTTCAACGGCGATGCCGCGCGCGGCAAGGACACCGAGTTCGACCGCGGCGGCCCCGCCTACGACAAAATGTATGGCGACGCCCGCGTGCAGCCCAATCCGACCCTCGCGCCCATCGTGAAAGCGCCCTTCTACGCCTTCCCGATCTACGGCGGCGACATCGGCACCAACGGCGGCATGGTCACCGACGAGAACGCGCGCGTGCTGGATGAGGGCGGCCGCGTGATCGGCGGGCTCTACGCCGCCGGCAACAACGCTGCTTCCGTGATGGGCGAAAGCTATCCGGGTGCCGGCGTGACACTGGGGCCGGCAATGACCTTCGGCTACGTCGCCGGGCGCCATGCGATGGGCGTCAATGATTGACGGCAGGAGCCCTTCAAACGGCGTATGATATGAGGTAAGTGTTCACTCAACTAGAGCGAGGAGAGTGAGCCGTGAGCCAGCGCATCATCCGTCCGGTGGCAGATCCGCAAGTCATCGAAGGCGCCTACAGCGAGGACCAGCACCGCCGCATGCTGGATATCGTGCGGCGCACAGGCCCGCACTCGCTGATCCTCGCGCAGCATTTCAAGACGCCGGAGGAAGTGATCGCGACCGGCACCGGCTCGCTGCCCGAAGGAGTCGAGGTGACATGGGACATGTTCCTGAACCCGGTGTTCCGCGGCTATTTCGCGAAGGGGCACACCGTGCTTCATCCCGAGATCGAGGACTGCTTCTTCAACACCAAGTTCCTCGACCTGGTACGTGGCTACTGGAAAGCGGCCTATGCGACACCGGAGAACATGTTGTTCAATCTGCAAGGGCCTTCGCTCGCCGGCGGTCCTGGGCATCTCGACGCTACCCGCTTCCGCGGCATCTCGATGCACAACAGCCCGATATGGCTGATGAATACGATGACCAAGACGGGCCTGTTCACGCGCTGGCAGGCGAAGAAGGCTCAGGTCATCGCCTGGTACTACAGGGGTCGCATCGGCGGCGCCTTCACCTACTGGCCGAACGGCCCGCAAGCGGAGCCCAAGCAGATCAGGGCGCCGATGTGGGGCCGCGGCGTCGTCGTCGAAAACGAGATGATGTACCACACGTCGGAGGCCGCCGGCCCCGCCGCGTTGCGCAAGCCCGAGGGGCTGGCGATCGATTCTAAGATCGGACCGGACCCGGACAGCGCGGACGGCTGGTGCATCACCACCGGAGACCGAGTGATTCAGCACGTTCCGGCTGAAGAGGCCCGCTTCCTGATCCACTGGGGCGCGGACATCTTCATGGACTATGAGGAGTTGAAGGTCTCGCTCGACCATAGCGACGACCTGACGCACGATCGGGTCTTCGACATGATCATCGCCGATCTGCGCGCGCGGGGCGTGACGTTCGAGGTGCCGTCCGATCCGCTGCACGACCCCAGGTTCGTGATGCTGCTCACCCGCGTCTACGATGGCGGGCTTCCCGCGATCTATCCGCCCGAACCCGTCGAGGCGATCGCCGCCTGACGCTCGACACAAACAAGGAGAGAGCCATGGCCGGCAGCATCTTCCGCCCCGTGGGGGAACCCCGGATCATCGAAGGCGCCTACACCGAGGACCAGCATCGCCGCCTTCTCGAGGTCGTACGCCGCAGCGGGCCGCACTCGTTGATCCTGGCGCAGCACTTCAAGACGCCGGAGGAGGTCGTCGCCACCACGTCGGGGCAGATGCCGGAGGGCTTCAAGCCGACGTGGGACATGTTTCTGAGCCCGGTCTTCCGCGGCTACCTGGCGCAAGGCCACACCGTGCTGCGTCCCGAGATCGAGGACTGCTTCTTCAACACGAAATTCCTCGATCTGGTGCGCGGCTACTGGAAGGCCGATTATGCCCGGCCGGAGAACATGTTGTTCAACATTCAGGGCCCATGCCGAGGGGGCGGCTCCCCGCATGTCGATGCCACCCGCTTTCGCGGCATTAGCTATCAGTCCACGCCCGTATGGGTGATGAACATCATGGTGAAGTCCGGCCTGTTCGAGCATTGGCGCGCCCGCAAGGCGCAGGTCATCGCCTGGTATTATAAGGGGCGCGTCGGCGGCGGCTTCAACTACTGGCCGGATGGTCCGCAGGCCGCGCCGAAGCAGATCAAGGCGCCGATGTGGGGCCGCGCGGTCGTCGTCGAGAACGAGATGATGTACCATACGGCCGAAGCAAACGGTCCGGCGGCGCTTCGCAACCCGGCCGGGCTTAGCATCGACAGCCGGATGCGCGGCGATCCGGGTGATCCCGACGGCTGGCAGATCGTCAACGGCGACGAGGTGATCCAGTCTATCCCCGCCGAGGAGTTCCGCCTCCTGCTTCACTGGGGCGCGGACATCTTCATGGACTATGAAGAGCTCAAGACCACGCTGGACCACAGCGACGACATCGGTCACGAGCAGGTCTTCGACATGCTGATCGCCGACCTGCGTGCGCGCGGCGTAACTTTTGAAGTGCCGACCGATCCGCTCCACGATCCCAGGTTCGTGTCGCTGCTGACGAGCGTCTACGATCCCGGCACGCCGGCCATTTTCCCGCCGGAGCCCGAGGAGGCGCTCGCCGCCTGACCGACGCGTACCGCCGCCTCAGCGCGGCGGCGGTACGTCGCCGACACTGTCCGAGCGGGCGGCGACGCGGACCCGCGCGATCTCGTCCTCGCCCACTTCGCTCACCAGCATGGACAGGCGCCGGCTGACCGATCGCGTGATCAACCAGCCGCCGTTGCGCCGGACGAACGTGTCGTCATAGCTGACCGCCATCTGCGTCAACCGCTTTGCGGACGTGTCGATCTGGAAGAAATACAGATCGAACCAGCCCGTCGCCTCGTCGCCGCGGATCTCCACGATCGGATTCTGCCCATGATGCATGTCCACGATGTGCGGCACGCACCCATATTTTCGGTAGATGTCGACGAAGCTGTCCGCGTCGGTGAACAGCGGAAAGCCTTCGAAGTCGATGACCGCATCGTTGGTGAAGCAGGCGCGCACCGCGTCCGGCTGCTTGCGGTCGCAGGCGCGCAGATATCGCCATTTGAGCGCCTCGATCGCCCGCACGTCCTCCAGCGCGGCCAGCCGCTCTTCGATCGTCGCGTCGGTCATCGTCCGTCTCCTGTTGAGTGGCGACGAAGCGCCACCTCGATGTTGCAATTGTGGTTCTCTCGCGTCGACAACGGCTGGCGGCATCGCCTTCGGCATGTAACGCGCGCGACACTCTGCCGCACTGCACCGTGCATTCTGGCCATGTTCGACAGGAAAGAGGTTGCATGTGCCGATCGCGACGAAACCGGCAAATTATCGGCAACATGGATAACGGCGAGAGCAGCGGATCGTCAAGCAACCGACGGCGCGCGGCTCGGTGTCGCAGCAGCAGGGGCATGAGCAGGGCAGTCCCAAGCGTTGCGTCTCGCATCGAAGCCGCTAGGCTCGCACGATAGTGGCCAGCATACTCCCTTCCCCCCGCGCAGACGCATCCACCGAGGTTCCCCGCAAGGCGCGTCCGCGGCTCTCCGGCGCCGACCGCCGCATGTCGATCGTCGTGGCCGCCAAGTCCGTCTTCGCGACGAGCGGCTATGATGGCGCAAAGACGCAACAGATCGCTACGGCGGCGGGCGTGTCGGAAGCGTTGGTCTACCGCCACTTTCCGTCGAAAGCTGCACTGTACCGCGCCGTCCTGCGCCGCGTGATCCAGGAACAGGACGCGGTCATGGCGGATGCGCTGGCATTCGAGGCCTCTGGCGTCGGCTTGGTCGAGATGGTGCTCCGCAGCGTCCGCCATGCGATCGAGGGCGCCCGGGCATCGAATGCCGAGGGGATGCAGCTCGTCTACGGCAGCCTGGCGGCGGACGGCGGCTATGCGCGGCTGGTCTATCGCCGCGCGCGGCGCCTGGTGCTGCCACACATCCGGAAGGCGGTGGACCGTGCCGTGGCGGACGGCGACATCACCACGCCGATCTCGGCGGAGAACGTCATCAATTTCGTCGAGCACATCACCTCGATGATCCAGATGGCCAAACGCGCCGATCGCCCGATCGTCGACTATCCGGGCGACGACGCGGCCCTGGTCACCGAGGCCGTACGGTTCTGCGCACGCGGCATCGGTCTGCGCGCCCAGCTGATCGAGCAGATGCTTTCCGCCGAACTTACGCAAATTGAGCCTGCTGACAGCTGATCCTGCACTGAATCGTATTGCCTCGCGCGTGCTGCCTACGTAGACGGTGCCGCCGAAGGAGAGGCAAGGATGGCCACCCAAGCAGCGGAAAGTGCACCAACGGCGCTGGATCGGGAGGCGCTGCTCGGTACCGCGCGCGGGCGGGCGGGCCTGTCGGACTTTGGCGACACCTGGTTCCTGGAGCCGATGGACGCGTTCATCGCCGCCGCCAACCGGGAAGCCAAGCTGACGCCGGCCGGCGCGGCCGCGCAGACCGAGGTCATCGTCAAGGGCCTCGTCAGCCGCCTGCGCATGATCGAGGATATCAAGCGTCATCCGGAGATCCTCGACGAGACGGTCGAAGTGGGCGCGATCATCCTGGGCCTGCCGCGCACCGGCAGCACGATCTTCCAGCGACTGCTGGCAAGCGCACCGGGCATGACCGCGATCCGCTGGTTCGAGGCGCAGAACTTCGCGCCTTTCCCGGGTGAGACGCCCGGCGACCCGGTGGAACGTCGGGCCTATGCGCAGGCGATGATCGACGGCTGGCTGCAGGCCGCACCCGAACTCGCCTCGATCCACCCGCTGGACCCCGAGGGGCCGGACGAGGAGATCCTGATCCTCGGCCAGATGTTCGTCTCGACGATGATCGAGGGCATGACCTTCGTGCCGAGCTTCGCCGCCTGGCTCGACGGTTACGACCAGTCCCGCGGACATGAGGATCTCAGGACGATCCTGAAATATCTGCAGTGGCAGGAGCCTGCACGGCGCGGTCGCAAATGGGTTTTGAAGAGCCCGTCCAACTTGCCCTATGCCGAGGTCGCCGCCGCGGCCTTCCCTGACGCGCTGCTCGTCATGACGCACCGCGATCCGCTGTCGACCGTGCCGTCCTACGTGAGCATGCAGGCGGCGCTCTACAAGCTCGGCGCCACGCTGACCGATGCGGAAGTCGGCGCTTTCTGGTTCCCGCGGCTGGTGTCGTGGATGAAGCGTTTCGAAGCGGCACGCCACCGGATCGGCGAGCAGCGCTTCATCGATATCGACTACCGCGAGGTCGGCCGCGAGCCTCTCCGCCAGGCGCGGCGCGTGCTGGAGCGGATGGGCGTACCGACCGATGCGGTGGGCGATGCGGTCATGGCCGAGTTCATGGCTGGCAACAGCCGCGAGCAGCGGCCGATGCACGATTATTCGCTGGAGCGCTTCGGCCTCGACAAGGCAGCCATAGAGGAAGCGTTCTCGGACTATCGCGCCCGTTACATCGGGGGATAGGCGTGACGGAGATCAGGCCCGGCGTCTTGCGCACGCCGGACGTGCGCTTCGCCGGACTGCCCAGCTACCCGTTTGCGCCCCACTATCTCGACGTGCCCGGCGGTGCGCTCGGCCCCTTACGCATGCACTATCTGGATGAGGGCCCTGCCGCCGGCGCACCGGTGCTGATGCTCCACGGCAATCCGACGTGGAGCTTCCTCTACCGGCACATGATCCGGCCGGTGGCGGCGGCCGGTTATCGCGTGATTGTGCCCGACATGATCGGGTTCGGCCGCTCGGACAAACCTGCCGCGCGCGACGCCTATTCATACGATCGCTTCGTCGGATGGATGGGCGCATTCGTGGATGCGCTCGATTTGCGTGGCGCGACACTGGTCTGCCAGGATTGGGGCGGCCCGATCGGGCTGCGCATATTGGCCGAGCGGCCCGATCGCTTTGCCGCGGTCTTCGCGGCGAACACGCTCCTGCCCAATTGCGAGGCGCCGCCACGCGGTGTGGCGGACTGGCCGGGCCCGGGCATCATCGCATGGATCGAGAGTTGCCGCACGAGCGACGACCTCCCCGTCGCCGAGCTGTTCGCGCGCGCGACCGTGCAGCGGCCCGCCGACGACGTGCTTGCCGGCTATGAGGCGCCCTACCCCGCCGCCGCCTACAAGGCGGGTATGCTTGAGATCACCTGCGGCATCCCGGTGGATCCAAGTTCCGAAGGTCTCGCCGCGAATCGCGCAGCGTGGGAGGTGCTGGAATGCTGGACCAAGCCGTTCGGCACGGCGTTCAGCGACGGCGATCCTGCTACGGCCTCCTGGGCCGACATCTTCCGCCGCCGCGTGCCCGGGGCCGCGGCGTGCGACCACCCGGTGATCGCAGGTGCCGGCCACTTCGTTCAGGAGGAGCAGGGAGCGGCGCTGGCCGATGCGTTGGTCGCTTTTCTCCACAAGGCCGCTCTCCAGACCGTTGCAGGGGAGCAACACCGGCCCGATTAGTGGCTTGCGTGGATCGACGCCCCCTAGAATACGCATCCGTATAGGACATTTCCCTCTGCGCCGCCTCTTGCGGCACTGCGATATTGTTGTAAGACGCGAAACGCAGTTCAAAACTGCCAAAAATCGAAGGGTCGAGGAGGGCATGGCGTCGCATTGCGACGCTCGCCTCCTCGCGACTCATTTCGGCGCGCCGCGTCGACAGGGAGGATGTTGCGAGATGACCAGAGCAATCCAGCGATCAAACCCTTCTTCGATTCGCGCCCGGCGCACGCAGCCTGCTCGCGCCTGAACCGCCGCCGGCGCCCGCCTTGCGGCGCGCGCGGCTTCGCTCTTTTCTCTTCCAGCTTTAGGGATCCACTATCGATGAGCCTCCCTCTCTTTAAGCATCGCCACGCCATCCTGCAGGCCAGCACGGCGCTCCTGATCCCCGCCGCCCTGGTTCCCGCCGCCGCGCAGGCGCAGGGCACGCCGCCCGCGCCGGCCGGAGCCGCAGCGGCCGACTCCGCGAATGCGATGGGCGATATCATCGTCACCGCGAACCGCCGTCAGGAGCGCAACCAGGACGTGCCGATCGCGATCACCGCCCTGTCGCCGCAGCGACTGGAGCAGCAGGGGATCAAGCAGGAGCAGGATCTGCAGGCCAACATCCCGTCGCTCGTCGTCGGCCCGAACGGCCAGGGCTCGCGCGAGGCGCAATCCTTCACGATCCGCGGCCAGGGCGCCACGTTCCAGGCGTCGCCCGGCGTGGTTGTCTACCTGAACGAAGTGCCTCTGCCTTCGGGCGTCACGCTGAGCCAGCAGGGCGGCCCGGGCAATTTCGTCGATCTGGAAAGCCTGCAGGTGCTGTCCGGCCCGCAGGGCACGCTGTTCGGCCGCAACACGACCGGCGGCGCGGTGCTGCTCGTCCCGAAGAAGCCGACCAGCGAGCTGGGCGGCTGGGTGCAGGGCCGCATCGGCAATTACCAGGATCGTGAGGTTGAGGGCGCGCTGAACCTCCCGGTGGTCGAAGACAAGCTGCTCGTCCGCGTCGTCGGCGCCTATCACGACCGCGACGGCTACACGCGCGACGTGACGTTCAACAAGGATCGGGACAACACGCACTGGTATTCGGGCCGTATCGGGATCACCTTCAAGCCGACCGACGGCATCGAGAACTACCTGATGGTGTACGGATCCCGGTCCAGCAACAACGGGGCGGGCTTCATCCACAAGGGCTATAATATCGATGGCCTGAAGGCGCTGAATTTCTGTCAGGAGGGACCGACCGTCCCGTTCGCCATCGTGTCGTGCGATGTCTATCGCGCCGCCACCGACAAGGCCAACGAACTCGGGCCGCGCGCCACCGCGTTCAGCAACGACATCTTCTCCAAGACGACGACGTGGGGTGCCTCCAACACGACCAACGTCGAGCTGAGCGACGCGGTGACCGTGCGCAACATCGTCAGCTTCCAGAAGCTGAAGCTCGATTACTCGTATGACAGCGACGGCACGGTGTTGCAGCAGCACGACGTCGATCCCAACCGCCTGCCTGCCCCGGGACAGGTCACGCTGCCCGGCACGAATCTGCCGGTCACCTACCTGAACAGCTCGGACCAGGGCCTGCCGCGCGACAATCTGAAGCAGTTCACCGAAGAGCTTCAGCTGCAGGGCAATGCGCTCGATCGCAAGCTGACCTACACGGTCGGCGGCTTCTACTTCGACGCCCGACCGGACGGCGCGCAGGGCGGCACTGCTATCGTCTACTGCCCCGGGGCGTTCACCGGCCTCTGCACGCCGAACGACAATCGGTATCGCTCCAGCCAGCGCTCCAAGGCCGTCTACGTACAGGGCACGCTGGATCTCGGCGCGCTGACGCCCGCGCTCGATACGCTGCGCCTGACCGGCGGCTATCGCCGCACCTGGGATACGATCAAGGGCGCGGCGGGCGCCTATACACCGAACGCGGACGGCCAGACCGGCACTTGCGCCTCGGACAACCGCGTCGTGCCGATCGCCAACGCCACGGCCGACTGCACGTACACCGCCACGCTGAAGAGCAAGGCGTCCACCTGGACGGTCGGCCTCGACTACAAGCTGCAGCGCGACATCCTGGTCTACGGCAAGGTCAGCCGGGGCTACAAGGCGGGCGGTTTCAACCTTCAGGCGGTGTTCGTGAACACCCGCACCTTCGACCCCGAAACCGTCACCTCCTATGAGATCGGCACCAAGGCCGATTTCCGGCTCGCCGACATTCCGTTCCGCGTGAATGCGAGCGGCTACATCCTCGATTACAAGGACATCCAGCGCGCTGGCGGCGACTTCAATCCCGTCTCAGGTTCCGGCGGCGCGGTGGTCCACAACGCGGATGCACGGGTGAAGGGCATCGAGCTGGAGGCATCGGTGCGTCCGATCCGCGGGGTCGAGCTCGGCGGCAACTTCAGCTACACCCACGCGCGCTACAAGACCTACCAGTTCGCGACGCCGACCGGTCAGCTCGCCTGCAACGGCGTGGTGCCGGCGGGCGGCACCGTCGATCTGGCCTGCCTGCCCTTCCAGTATGTCTCGCCCTACATCTGGAGCATGCACGTCAGCGCTGAGCATCGGCTGGAGGGCGATCTCGGCACGCTCAACCTGTTCGTGAACTATTCGCACACGGCGCGGCAATACACCGATCCGGGCAACCTCCCCTCGACCCAGCCGGGCGCGTATCTGGGGGCATTCGGGCTCCTGAACATGAGCCTGGACTGGAACAATATCGCCGGCAAGGGCTTCGATGCGGGCCTGTTCGTCACCAACGCGACGAACAAGCTCTATCGGATCAGCAACACTAACGTGTTCCAGCAGGGCGGCTTGCTGTATCAGTCTGCGCTGTATGGCGAACCGCGGATGTACGGCTTCAAGCTGCGCTACCGCTTCGGCGGCGAGTAACGGCAAGGAGGGGGCCATCGCCCCCTCCTTCCTCGAGGAGGTCGACGTGACGGATGCGCCCCGGCTGGTGGAGACATTCTTCGCGGATATGCAGCGAGGAGCGTTCTCGGACGGCCTCCTCGCTTCCGACCTGACCGTTTGGACCACGACGGGCGGTCAAGCGGACCCCAGCCTCTACCGCGCGATACCGGCGGCGATGCGCCGGCTGTTTCCGGGTGGCCTCGCCTTCACCATCGATTCGATCACCTGCCAGGATGATCGCGCCGTGGCCGAGGTCCGCTCGCAGGGGCGGGTCGACGATGGTAGCGTCTACGCCAACACCTATGTTTTCGTGTTCCGCATCCGGGCCGGTCGCATCGTCTCGGTCGCGGAGCACCTTGACCCCACCCGGGTTCCCCCGGCACTTGGGGCAAGAATTCTGGCAACGATACGCGCGCTCACTGACGCTGCGAGTTGATGTTGCCGCCGTCGACGACGATCTCGGCAGCGGTGACGTAGCTCGCTTCGTCCGAAAGCAGAAAGCGGATCACGCGGGCGACCTCCGCCGGTTCGCCGTAGCGGCCCAACATGATCCGCCGCTCGAAATGGCCGGGCAGTGCCACCCGGGTGCTTGCCATGATAGGCGTATCGATCATGCCCGGCGACACCGCGTTGACGCGAATGCCATCCCCGGCAAGATCGTCCGCCATCGAACGGATCAGCCCGAGCACCGCGCCCTTCGCCGCACTGTAAATCGGGATCATGCCG
>Ga0207668_10001971_pt1 | contig 12010 bp, 13 predicted proteins | sample KBSS43metaG_FD_184323 | JGI IMG/M metagenome (GOLD analysis project Ga0207668, IMG submission 184323) | Switchgrass rhizosphere microbial communities from Kellogg Biological Station, Michigan, USA - KBS S4-3 metaG (SPAdes) (version 2) | ecosystem: Host-associated > Plants > Roots > Rhizosphere... | reverse complement strand
AAATATGCCATGGCGGTTGGTGACGTATCGCGGCAAGGGCGTGTTCGACGTCGACTATCATTTCGAAGGGACGGCGAAGCAGGATTTCCTGTTCCCGGCGCTGCCCGACAACAACCTCCTCATCCCGTTCATCGCCATCCGCCGCCGCGCCGATGGCTCGGTGCTGGTCACTGCGCCTGCGTTCACCGGAGGCGCCGGCCCGATGGCGGGCGCAGCCGGGCCCGGCATGCCCAAGGGCGACGGGCCCATCTCGCGCGCCGAGGGGCGTTTCACCGTGATCACCGACGGCGAGATCCTGACCAACAACAGCGAGGACGGCGCGGCGCCGAATCCGGGCGGACGGCAGATCCATTGGGACGTCAACGCGGGCTCGAACAAGATCCCCGAGACGCTGATCCGCCTGTGACGACGTCTGTCGGCTGGTCGAACTAGCGGTTGCGTATCGTTACGGCTGCGGCCACGGACGACTCACATCAAAAGGGGGATCTCATGCGCCGCACGATTCTGGCTGCTCTTCTCACCGCCTGCGCTTCCGCCGCGATCGCCGAGCCGACGCCGAAGGAGCAATTGCTCGTCCCGCCCGCCGACGCGACGCATTACGTCGTCGTCTCGACCGCCGGGAAGCATGGCGACGAATATATCTGGAAGACGGCCGACGGGCGCATTGCGATGCGCGAATCAATCCTGCTGCGCGGCCTGATCTTCGAGACCGACGAGACGATGAAGATGGGCGCCGATGGCATGCCCACCGACATCGTCATCCGCGGCGTGACGCCGAGCGGCGATTCTGCCGAGACCTTCTCGATCGCCGGCGGCAAGGCAAGCTGGGTGAGCCCGGTCGACAAGGGCGACAGCGCTTATGGCGCCCCGGCCTATTACCTCGCCCAAGGCGGTCCGTTCATCAGCGGCGCGCCGCAGATCGATGCGCAACTGGCGGCGGGTGCGAATGGCATGGCGCTGCTGCCGAGCGGCAAAGCGACCATCGAAAAAGTGACCTCGGTCGCGGTTGACGGCCCGCAGGGCAAGAAGACCGTCGATCTGGTTCTGTTGCGCGGCATCGGCCAGACTCCGGGCACGGTCTGGGTCGATCAGGGCAAGTTCTTCGGTTCGGTCGGCGGGCTTGCGCTGCTGCCCGCGGGCTACGAGGGCAATCTCGACAAGCTCCAGGCGGCGCAGGACGCGGCGATCGCCTCGCTTGCGCCGGCCACCGCGAAGAAATTCCTGACCGCCGACGCAAAGCGGCCGGTGCTGTTCCGCAACGTCAAGATTTACGACGCCGACAAGCAGCGCTTCCTCACCGGGCAGAATGTCGTCACCTCGGGCGGCAAGATCACCATGGTCGGGACCATGCTGCCCAAGCTGCCGGCGGGCGCGCGGGTGATCGACGGCGCGGGCAAGACCCTCGTGCCGGGCCTGTGGGACAGCCACATGCATGTCGGCGACGACTTCCAGACGGTCAGCGAACTCGCGCTCGGCGTGACCAACTGCCGCAATCCCGGCGGGCCGATCGAGCTCGAAGTGTCGCAGCGCGAACGGCGCAACAAGGTCACGCTGCTCGCCCCGGAATGCTGGGATTCGGTGATCGTCGACCAGAAGGGCCCCCTGGTCGCGCAGGGCAGCCTCGCGGTGTCGAGCCTCGACGAGACGCTGGCCGCGGTGCGCAAGATCAAGGCCAATGGCCTGACCGCGGTCAAATTCTACACTTCGATGAATCCGGCGTGGATTCCGCCGGGCGCGAAGCTGGCGCACGAGCTTGGCCTCCACGTCCACGGGCACATCCCCGCGGGGATGCGCACGCTCGACGCGATCAACGCCGGCTATGACGAAATCACCCACATCTATTTCGCGACGATGCAGGCGATGCCGCAGGAGGTCGTCGACAAGTCGAACACGACCATGCGGATGTTGGGCCCCGGCAAGTATTTCAAGGACGTCGATCTCGACGCCGAGCCGACGAAGACCGTCATCCGGACGATGGCCGAGAAGAAGATCGTGCTCGATCCGACTTTGGTGGTGGTCGAAGGCGTCCTGCTTGCCAACGCCGGGACCGTCACGCCGGCCTACGTCCCGTATGTCGGCACGCTGCCCGCGGCGACCGAGCGCGGCTTTAAGTCGGGTCCGATCCCCTACCTGCCGGGCATGACCCGCGACGACGCGGCCAAGAGCGTCCACCACATGCAGGAATATGTTGCCAAGCTGTTCCGCGCCGGCGTTCCGATCGTCGCTGGCACCGACGGCTCGGGCATGGAGATCGTGCGCGAGCTCGAGTTGTACGTCGGCGGTGGGCTAACTCCGGCCGAAGCGCTGGCGACGGCGACCATCATTCCCGCGCGCAACGTCAAGGCCGACAAGCGGACCGGATCGATCGCGGTCGGCAAGGAGGCTGACCTGGTGCTCGTCGACGGCGACCCCGAGACGAACATCGGCGACCTTCGCCATGTCGACCAGGTGATGAGCGACGGCTATCTCATGGACGGCGACGCGCTCCGCGCCGAGGCGGGGTTCAGCGGCAAGCCGAAGTGATGGCGTTTGTGCCGGCTGGGGTGCACCGCTGCCAACTCGGTCACGGTGAAAGTGCCGCGACCATACGCCGTCGACGCGCACCGGTTTAACACTATCCTCACAGGCCGATTTGCCCGGCAACGGTCAACACAGCCGCCACGGCGCTCAAGCAGAACGCAAGCGCGAGCAGCTGGGAGGCAAGCTCGGTCGGGGCGCGGGGCGCTTGGGGCGGTCGGCCGATGGGTTGCAGTTCGGGAGCGCGGTCGCGCTTGACCCAGGCTGCACCGGCGACGAGCAGCAGAACGGCCGACAGGATCCCCAGAATTTGTCCAAGCTCAAGCATCGCCGTGTTCCCGAACTGCCGGTGCGCCGGCAGAGATTGGCGGCGGCAAGGCGTCAGCGAGATCGATCGCCTGGGTTTCGGCCGACATCGCCTTGACGCTGTACCGACCGGCAAGATCGTAATGCGCCAGCCGCGCTTCGGCGCCGGCCGCATTCCGGGCCAGCTTGAGCGTCGCCCGCTTGCGAGCAAGCCAATATGCCTTTTCCATGATGGTTCTCCTGCGAGCGAGAGCACTGGAGTGTCTCCCTGTCACAGGACGCCCGGGTTTTCGGTCTCAGGTGATACGATCTTCTAGGCGGTTTCGGATGAATGGGGCGTGAGTGGCGTCCGCTTAATCCGACGCTCCGCCACGAAGCTCAGGCGCGCTTACGGAGTTCGTCCCTGATCTCCGTCAGCAGGTCGACTTCGCTCGGGCCGGGGGCGTCCTCAGCGCGGCGCATCATCTTGTTGGCCGAGCGGACCATCAGGAAGATGATCCAGGCGAGGATCAGGAAACCGACGACTTCAGTCAGGAAGGCGCCCCAGCCGAGCACCGGTGCCCCGGCTTTCTTTAGCGCGGCATAGTCGGCCAGCGACCCGTGATAGTCGGCGGGGACCGGGCCGAGCAGCAGGAAGTGGCTGGAAAAATCGATCCCGCCGAAGATCTTGCCGATGATCGGCATGATGATGTCGTCGGTCAGGCTGGTGACGATCTTGCCGAAGGCGGCACCAATGATGACGGCGACCGCGAGGTCGAGGACGTTGCCCTTGGCGATGAAGGCGCGAAATTCCCTCAGCATGATCGACTCTCCTCACTTGAAGCGACGTGCCAAAGCGTAGCGTGCGTGCGCCGAAATGAAAGCCGGTGCTGTCTTGCGCGGTTAAGACAGCATTGAAACAGAACGGTGGCGTATTTAGTTATCCGCGCGTTTCGATTGGAGGGTAGAATGACCGCATTTCGCCGTTTCGGTTTGCTTGCGCCGCTGGCTGCGATCAGCCTCGCCGGTTGCGGGCTCAACAGCGTCCCGACTGCCGAGGAGCAGGTCAACGCCCAGTGGGCGAACCTGCAGGCGGATTACCAGCGCCGTTCGGACTTGATCCCCAACCTGGTCAATACGGTGAAGGGCTACGCCAAGCAGGAGAGCAGTGTGCTGATCGCGGTGACGCAGGCGCGGGCCGATGCCGGGCGCGTCCAGCTCAGCCCGGCCGACCTCGACGACCCGGCCAAGGTAAAGGCATTCAACGACGCGCAGGGCCGCGTGACCGTGACGCTGCAGCGCCTGCAGGAGGCCTATCCCGACCTCAAGTCCAACGCGAACTTCCTCGCACTGCAGGACCAGCTCGAAGGCACGGAGAACCGCATCAACGCCTCGCGCCGCGACTATAACGAAGCGGTGCGCGGCTATAACACGCGCATCCGCACCTTCCCCGATGCGATCGGCGCCAAGATCTTCTACGGCGCCAAGCCGAAGGTGCCGTTCGAGGCGTCAGCCGCGGCGCAGGAAGCGCCGTCGGTGAACTTCAACACGAACTGAGGTTGATGTGACCACATCCGGCGTCACCCTCGCGCAAGCGGGGGTTCCGCTGCCCTCGCGGCGGACGAACGGGCTGCCCGCCTTCGCGGGCATGACGAAGTTGCTGCTTGTGCTGGTTGCGCTGCTGTTCGCGGTGCCGGCCCCCGCGCAGACGTTTCCCGCGAACAACGGCTCGCCGGTGGTCGACCAGGCCGGCATCCTCCGTCCAGAGCAGGTGTTCGATCTCAAGTCGAAATCGGACGCCCTCTACGCCCAGACCGGCCGGGCGTTCGCGGTGGCGACGGTCAAAAGCCTCGAAGGCTATCCGATCGAGGACTATGCCTATCGCCTCGGGCGCGATTGGGGACTCGGCCAGAAGGGCAAGAACGACGGTGTCCTGCTGCTCGTCGCGCCGACCGAGCGGAAAGTATGGATCGCGACCGGCTACGGCGCTGGCGGCTATCTGACCGACGCCATGTCCGGGATCATCATCCGCGAAGATATCCTGCCCCACTTCAAGCAATCGCCGCCCGACTATGGCGGCGGGATCGAGGCCGGCGCCGACGCGATCATCCGGCAGATGCAGCTGTCGCCCGACCAGGCGCAGAAGAACGCCGCGGTTGCCGAGCAGGCGCAGAAGCAACGCCGGCATTCCGGCGGCGGGGTGCTGCCGGGCATCTTCTGGGCAATGATCATCGCCTTCGTCGTCCTGTCGATGTTCCGCCGGGCCGGGGGCAAGCGTTATTACCGGCGAACGGGCGGCGTCAGCCCGTGGGTCGTGCTGTGGGGCCTCAATGAGCTCAACCGTTCTTCGCGCGGCAGCAACTGGGGCGGCAGCTCGTGGGGCGGCGGCAGCTCATCATCCTGGGGTGGTGGCGGAGGCGGCGGCTTCGGTGGCTTCGGTGGCGGCTCGTTCGGCGGCGGCGGCGCGGGGGGAAGCTGGTGATGGTGCAACTGACCGAAGCCGACCACGACAAGGTCAGCGCCGCGATTGCTGCGGCTGAGGCGAATTCGAATGGCGAGATTGTCGCCGTCGCGACGCCCCTCAGCGACCAGTATCACGACGTCGCGCTGCACTGGGCTTTGGTGCCGCTGTTCGCGGTGCTCGCCTGGGCGGCGATCTGGCCCAATGCACTCGCCTGGTGGTGGGATTTCCTGAGCGGGGGGTGGGGCGCGGAACCGACGCTCGGCCAACTGTTCACCCTGCTGCTGATCTTCGCGGCGCTGAAGTTCACGGTGGCACTGCTGATCCTCAAGTGGATGCCACTGCGGCTCGCGCTGACGCCGCCCGGGACCAAACAGCGCCGGGTTCGCCGCCGCGCGGTGCTGGTGTTTCGCACCGCCGCCGAGCACCGCACGAAGGGCCGCACCGGGATCCTCATCTATCTGTCCCTGGGCGAACGGCGCGCGGAGATCGTCGCCGACGAAGCCATCCTGAAGGTCACCGACGAGCATACCTGGGGCGAAGCGATGGCGGACTTGCTCGAGCATGTCCGCGAGGGCCGTCCGGGCGACGGCATCTGCGCGGCGATCAGCCACGTCGGCGTGGTGCTAGCCGAACATTTCCCGCGCTCGGACACCGACACGAACGAAATTCCCGACAAGCTCATCGAGCTATGAACCTCGACGACCTGCCGCCGGTTGACGTGATGTGCGAGGGCAAGTTCGTGCGCCTGCTGCGGCGCGGCAAATGGGAATATGCGAGCCGCACCAACAATATCGCCGCGGTCGTCATCATTGCCGAACATGAGGGGAAAGTGATCCTGGTCGAGCAGCCGCGCGTACCGCCCGATTGCCGCTGCATCGAGCTGCCCGCCGGGCTGGTCGGGGACGAAGACCCGGACGCGACCGTCGAAGCGACCGCGGTCAAGGAGCTCGAGGAAGAGACCGGCTTCACCGCCGAGCGGATCGAGCGGCTGGGCGATTTCTACGCGTCGCCGGGGATGGTGTCGGAGGGTTTCACGCTGGTTCGCGCGCACGGGTTAAGCCGCATCGGCGAGGGCGGAGGCACCGAGCATGAGGACATCATTGTCCATCTCGTCGCGCGCGCGGACATTCCCAATTTCCTCGAGCAGAAGCGCGCCGAAGGCTATGGCGTGGACGTCAAGCTGCTGATCTTTCTCGGCTATTGAACGTTGGGCCGGAATGGCCCGCCTGGTTCACCTTTCCGACCTCCATTTCGGTGCGCATGACGAGCGCCTGGTCGAGGCGGTCGAGCAGCACGTCGACGACATCAAGCCCGACCTCGTCGTCATCAGCGGCGACTTTACGCAGCGCGCGCGCACCGAGCAGTTCGAGCAGGCCTGCGAGTTCCTCGACCGGCTGCGCCAGCGCGGGCACGAGGTGCTGGCGGTGCCCGGTAATCACGACGTGCCGCTCTATGACGTCGTGCGCCGTTTCCTCTCGCCGCTCGCGCGGTATCGGCGGTTCATCGATGACACATTGTGTCCGTTCGTCGAGCTGCCCGGCGTGGCGGTGCTCGGCATCAACACGGCGCGGTCGCTGACCTTCAAGGACGGGCGCATCAACGAAGGCCAGGTCGACTTCATCCGCGACACGTTCGACCGTACGTCGAGGGACGTTTTCCGCATCCTCGTCACGCATCATCCGCTGTTTGCGCTGCCGGTGGGCGAGCAGGTCGAGGCGCCGGTCGGACGGCAGGAACTGGCGCTGGACGCGGTGTCCGACGCGGGTGTCGACCTGCTCCTCGCCGGTCACACCCATCATGCGGCGAGCCACGATGCGAGCGACCTCGTGACGCGCGCGGGCGGCGTGCTGGTGGTTCAGGCGGGGACGGCGACGTCAACCCGCGTCCGCCATCAGGAGCAGAGCTTCAACACGCTCGAAATCGGCGAGCAGGCGGTGACGGTCACGATCCACACGTGGAACGGCGTGGAGTTCGTGCCGACCGATGCGCAGCCCTACAAATATCGTGAGGGGCGCTGGCAGATATTGAAAGCTGAGAAGCCCGCACTAAACGCGGGCGCATGAAGCTCCCCGACAATTTCGACCTGATGGATTTCATCCGCCGCACGCTCGGCGAGGATCTCGGCCGCGGCGGCGACGTCACATCGCGCGTGACCATTCCCGAAGACGCGCGCTTCACTGCCACGATGAACGCGCGGCAGGAGATTGTTGTCGCGGGGCTCGAGATCGCCGCCGGGTTCTTCCGGATGCTCGATACGCAAGCGCGGATCGAGCGGCTGGTCGAGGACGGCCAGCGCGTCGCCCCGGGCACGGTGTTGATGCGGATCGAGGGCAATGCGCGGGCCATGCTGACGGCGGAGCGTTCGGCGCTCAACACGCTCCAGCATTTGTCGGGGATTGCGACCCTGACGCGCACGTATGTCGATGCGATTGCGGGCACGGGCGCGACCGTGATCGACACGCGCAAGACCATCCCCGGGCTGCGCGCGCTCGAAAAATATGCGGTGCGGATGGGCGGTGCGCAGAACCATCGGCTGCGGCTAGATGACGGGGTGCTGATCAAGGACAATCACGTCGCGGTATGCGGCGGGGTCGCCGAGGCGGTGCGCCGGGCAAAAGCCGCGAACACCGGCCTGCAGGTCCAGGCCGAGGTCGATCGCGTCAGCCAGCTCGAACCGGCGCTTGAGGCCGGGGTCGACCGCCTCCTGCTCGATAATATGGACCTGGCGACGCTGGGCGAAGCGGTGGCGCTGGTTGCCGGACGGGTCCCACTCGAAGCGTCGGGCGGGGTCCGGCTGGAAACCATCCGCGGCATTGCCGAAACCGGCGTCGATTTCATTTCCATCGGAAGAATCACTCAGTCCGCCCCGGCGGTCGACATCGGGCTCGATTATTCGACCTGACGCCGGATCATTTCCGGCACGAAACAGCGTTCATGAACTCGACATGTTGAAAGGCGCAGCACCGCGTCGAGTCCGCGCTAGAGGCGCGTTCAAATCGAGGAGTATTTCGATGAACAAGCTCATCGCCGTCCTGCTGCCGGCCGCTGCCGTGACGCTCGGCCTGTCGAGCCCCGCCGCGGCGCAAAACTACCCCGGTTACGGTTATGGCTCCGGTTATCAGCAGCCCTACGGTTACGGTTACCCACCGCCGGCCTATGGCTACCAGCAGCCTTACGGTTATCAGCAACCCTACGGTTACCAGCAGCCCTACGGCTATCAGGAGCCTTACGGTTACGGCTACCAGGGCTATCCACCGCCCCCGCCGGGCTATGGCGGTTACCAGCAGGCTTATGGCTACGGCTATCCGGCCAACGGCTCGTACCCGGGCTATAACCAGTATGGCTACAACCGCCGCGGCAACCAGTGCGTCAACCCGGGCGTCGGCGTCGGCGTTGGCGGCGTTGCCGGCGCGACCATTGGCGGCGTCATCGCCGGCAACGATGGCCATCGCCACAATACCGGCGATGGCATCCTGCTCGGCGGGCTGCTGGGTGCGGTGCTGGGCGGCGTTGCCTCATCCGCGGGTTGCTAGGGCGGCGCTCACTTTTTCCGAGCATTACTGACAAAGAGTTCTATATGACCCCGGTGCGGCGCCGGCGCGCCGGGGAGACGAAATTTGTTCAAGGGCATCAAGCCCATATTGTACGGCGGCCGGGAAGTCTGGCCGCTGGTCGAAGGCGGCAAGGGCGTGTCCGCGACCAATGGGTCGAGCAGCGGCGCCTGGGCCGCGGCCGGCGGCATCGGAACGGTCAGCGCGGTCAATGCCGACAGCTATGATGCCGAGGGGCGGATCGTCCCGCAGGTCTATGAAGCGCTAACCCGCCGCGACCGCCACGAAGAGCTGATCAAATATGCCATCGATGGTGCCGTGGCGCAGGTCCAGCGGGCCTATGACATGGCGTCGGGCAAGGGCGCGATCAACATCAACGTATTGTGGGAAATGGGCGGTGCGCAGCGCGTCCTCCACGGCGTGCTCGAACGGACCAAGGGGCTCGTCACCGGCGTCACCTGCGGCGCCGGCATGCCGTACAAGCTGAGCGAAATCGCCGCCTCCTATGGCGTCAACTATCTGCCGATCATCAGCTCCGCGCGCGCCTTCAGCGCGCTGTGGAAGCGCGCCTATCACAAGGCCGCGGAATGGCTCGCGGCGGTGGTCTACGAGGATCCGTGGCTGGCCGGCGGGCACAACGGCCTCAGCAACGCCGAGGATCCGCGCAGGCCGCAGGACCCTTATCCGCGGGTCAAGGCGCTGCGCGACACGATGCGCGAGCAGGGCATCGCCGACAGCGTGCCGATCGTCATGGCCGGCGGCGTCTGGCGGCTCGACGAGTGGGACCATTGGATCGACAATCCCGAGCTCGGCCAGATCGTCTTCCAGTTCGGCACGCGGCCACTGCTGACCCAGGAAAGCCCGATTCCGCCCGAGTGGAAGGCCCGGCTGATGACGCTCGAGGAAGGCGACGTGCTGTTGCACCGCTTTTCCCCGACCGGTTTCTATTCCTCGGCGGTGCGCAACCCGTTCCTGCGTAACCTCGAAGCGCGCAGCGAGCGCCAGATTGCCTTCACCAAGGAAGCGATCGGCGACCATCATTTCGAGCTCGACGTCGGCATCGGCAACAAGAAGAATTACTGGGTCACCAAGGGCGACCTGCAGCACGCCCGCGAATGGTATGCGGCGGGCTTCACCAGCGCGATGAAGTCGCCCGACGACACGCTGATCTTCGTCAATGCCGATGAGGAGAAGCAGATCCGCAAGGATCAGGCCGACTGCATGGGCTGCCTGTCGCAATGCGCCTTCTCGTCCTGGGCGGACAATGAGAAGAATTCCACTGGGCGGCTGGCTGACCCGCGCAGCTTCTGCATCCAGAAGACGTTGCAGGAGATCGCGCATGGCGGACCGGTCGAGCAGAACCTGATGTTCGCCGGCCACGCGGCATTCCGCTTCAAGAGCGACCCATTTTATTCGAACGGCTTCGTTCCGACGGTGAAGCAGCTGGTCGACCGGATCCTGACGGGGGCCTAGTGCGTCACCTCCTGGTCGCGACAGCGTTGGTCTCCGTCGCGTCAGCCGCGCTCGCACAGGAGAAGCGGCCACCCTATTGGGCGTCGATCGCTAGCGGTCAGGCGCTGACCCACACCGGCCCCGGCAAGAACTATCCCAACGTCTGGCTCTACCAGCGCCGCGACCTGCCCGTGCGCGTGGTCAAAAAATACGACACGTGGCGGCTGATCCAGGACCCCGACGGCGCGCAGGGGTGGATGCTGGTGACCCTGCTCAGCGACCGCCGCACCGCGATCGTCAAGCCGGGCGAGCCACGCTCTCTCCGCGCCAAGCCCGACGACGGCGCGCAGGTTCGTTATACGGTCGAACAGGGCGTCGTCGGCCGCATCGACAAATGCGCCAACGGCTGGTGCCGGATCGCGGTCGGCAAGCGCGAGGGATACATCCACACGGCTGACTTGTGGGGCGTCACCCCCGAGGAACAGATCGACTAGGTTCGCCGCTATTGCGGGGATGGTCAAAGACGCCGGAACTTGATGTACGTTGTATCGTTTTGACCGAACGGGCTACCGTGCGGGCTGCACGGTCGACGGTTAACAAGGGGGCTTTCCGATGAAGCGATTCACTTATCGTTCGCGCCTGCTCGCTGGCGCCACCCTGGGGTTGGTCGCGGCGATGTCCGCATCGCAGGCAGCGTGGGCGGATTCGGTTTGCTCGTTCAACAACCCCCCGGGCGGTTTTGGCGTCGATTGCACCGATCCCAACGGCAACGGCCATAGCGACGGCTTGTTCGGCGCTGGCGGCCATTCGCAGACCATTGGTTCTCCTCCGGCGCTTATCGACTATGGGCCGGGCGATTGGACCGCGGGCGTCACGACCGGATACATTGAGTCCACGACTGCCGGGCAAGGCGTCATCCGGTTCAACGACAATGCCGGGACGTTCACCTACACCGGCACCGGGTCGACGCTGGTCGGCCAAGCCGGAGCGACCGGTGCGACCATTCTCGACATCACCGCACTCAGCACGACGATAAACAGCGGCACCATCACGGCTCTTGGCGCCGGCTCGACCGCGCTTTCCGTGACAGCCAACGGCGGTGCCGGATCGGGCGGCATCAACGCGACGATCGATGGTGACATCAATTCGGCCGCAGGTCCGGCGATCGTGTTCAATTCGAACAACGCGGCCGGAACTCAGGACGTCGTCGCGACCTCGACGGCGGGCAACGACATCACGGCGGGCGCGGGCACTGCACTGTCGATCACGACGGCCGGTTCGGGCGGCATCAACGTCAATCTTGGCGGCGCGGTCAACGCGACGGGTGGCAACGGCGTCAAGACGTTCGATACGGCGGCCGGCGGCGATATCTCGATCACGACGGCTGCGGTGACGGCCAACAACGCTGGTGCTGGAAACGCCATCAGTGCGATCTCCAACTCCACCGCCGGCAACGTCACGGTGGTCGCCAATGGCGTGCTCACCGCGGACAATGCGGCCGTCCAGGACGCGATCTTGGGCGCGGCCGCGACCGGCAACGTCAGCGTCACGACCAATGCCGCGGTCAATGCGCGGTTCGGCATCGATGCGGAGAACTTCGGCACCGGGACCACCACGGTCAACGCGGTCGGCCCGATCGCCGCCACCAGCGGCAACGGCATTTTCGCGCTGACTTCGGGTGGCAATATCATCGTCAATTCCGGCGCGGTCACGTCGACCGGCAATACGGCAATCATTGCCC